>ERZ1645187.60-NODE-60-length-103452-cov-18.108088_pt1 | contig 103452 bp, 90 predicted proteins | sample MGYA00575352_ERZ1645187 | MGnify/ENA primary metagenome ERZ1645187 (study PRJEB40837, sample SAMN11349314) | freshwater sediment metagenome | isolation source: river sediment | host: Sediment | place: India: Wazaribad , New Delhi | collected 2017-02-21 ...
CGCCCCGATCGTTCGCGCTCCTGTCAGCGCGAACGTGAATCGGCGGCGCCAGAAACCGGCACGGGTGTCGCCGGGACCAGCTTGCGGTCGAAGTCCTTCCAGCCGTCGGTGCCCTCGGGGAACCACTTGAGATTGGTGTAGCCGAGGCCCGCCGCGCGTTTCATCGCGTTCCAGCTCATCCAGCAATCGGCGTGGCAGAAGATGACGATGGCGCGCGCCTTGTCTCCGCCCGTCAACCGCACGAGTTCGCGCTCGAACCATTGCGCGATCGCGGGGTCGACAGCACCGCGCCCGACCTCGGGCAGCCAGATGGCGCCCGGCAGCGTGTCGTGCGGTTTCGACAGGCGCCACGCTCCGGTCGCCGGATCGAAGCCGGCACCGTGGATCGGTGATACGTCGAGCAGGATCGCGCGCTCGCTCGCGACCAGACGGTCGATCTCCTCGATCCAGACGCGCTGGCCCGCGGGCGGCTGATCCGGCACCGCCGCCTGATAGCGCTCCATGCGGTAGCCGGTGACGGGATCGACGTCCGGCGTATCGGCACGCGCAACCGCGAGGGCGCCGAGCAGCGGGCCGAGCAGCGGCAGGATCAGAACCGGGAGCCAATGCGCCCGGCAAGGCTTGAAGATCATGGCATCGGCCGGACGGCGGCCCCCCACGGATAGCGTCCAACAGGGATCGATTTTACCGCCTGCAGCCTGGCGACGTCGATGACCGTGACGTCGTTCGACACGCCGTTGGTGGTGAACAGCATGTCCTCCTCCGGCGTCAGCGCGAGATGCCATACACGCTGGCCGACGAGGATGTACTTCTTCACCGCGAACGTCTCGGTGTCGACGACGGCGACGCGGTTCGCCGGCCCGAGCGCGACGAAGGCGACCTTGTCGTTCTTCGACAGCTGGATGCCGACCGGCTGCACCATGTCGGCGCGGATGCCGGCGATCTCGAACGAGATGGTCTTGACGATCTTTCGTGTGGCGACATCGATGATGGAGACGGTGCCGCCGATTTCCGACGACACCCACAGCAGCTTGCCGTCGTGGGTGAACTCGGCATGGCGCGGACGCGGATCGACGAGCACGTTGTCGTAGACCTCGAACGTCTTCGTATCGATGAAATGCGCCATGTTGGTCGTTTCCGACGTGGTGATGGCGATGGAATTATCGGGCGATACGGCGATGCCCTCGGGCTCGATGCCGACGTCGACCTGCTTCATCACCTTGCGCGTCTCTAGATCGATGACGGTGGTGACGGCGTTGTCCTCGTTGGCGATGTAGAGGCGCTTGTTGTCGGGCGACACGGCGAACTGCTCGGGGTCCTCGCCCGATGGCAGGTCGTAGAGCTTCGTGTCGGTCGCGGTGTCATAGACCTGCACGGCGTCGCTGTCGCTGGCGCAGACGAAGAACTGCTTGTAGTCGCGCGAGAAGGTTATGCCGCGAGGACGCTGACCGACCTTGAAGGTGCGCACGACCGACAGGGTCTTGCTGTCGATCACCGAGACGGTGTTGTCCTTTTCGTTGGAAACATAGACCTCGTGCGCGCGGACCGGCGCGGCGCAGGCGATGCTCAGCGCCAGTGTGGCCAAGGGGAGGACATGACGGAGAGGGATGAGCGAGGGGGCAGCCTGGCTCGCAAAGGGTTCAGTCGGCACGTCGGATCTCACCTGTCGGTTGCAAGGGCCGAATGCTCCCTGGCCGCGGTGGATGCAGCACGTCGGGTGCCGAATCATGCAGGGCCAGAGAGGGCGCGGTGGGAGTTGAGACGGCGGACCGTGACGGCAGGGTTGCGGGCGCGGTTGCCCCTGCACCTGGCGTACAGGCACCTCTCCTCCCGGCTTTTCCCGATGCTTGTTCGCCTCGTGCCTGCCTGCACGGCGGGAATTTGCCGGCATGCTATGCGCCGGTCGTTCGAGCCCAAACTGTACTATGGTACAGGCGCTAGATGCTGGAACCGGGCTGCATCAGTCTTGTCGGAGACTATGTTTGCACTATTTGGCAATTCTCGCCGGGAAATGCTCTGACTACTCTTTGTCGCAGCAACCAACAAGAAAACGTTTCTCGTGGGGAACGCGGAGGATGTCGATGAATTACACTCGCTCGTTCGGAGTGCTGGCTCTCGCTTGCGCGGTCGCCGCCGGCGGCATCGCCCGTGTGCAGGCGCACGGTGACGTGGTGCCCCAGCCGGTCGATACCAAGGGGCTGGAGGAACTGGGCGACAAGTGGCGCGACAAGAACCCGTACACGGGCAACGAACTCGCCATCAAGATCGGCTCGTCCGGCTACAACCAGAACTGCGCGCGCTGCCACGGCCTCGACGTGATCTCCGGCGGCCTCGCTCCGGATTTGCGCTACCTCGAAAAGGGGCAACCGGGTGACGAGTGGTTCATGGAGCGCATCCGGCACGGCGCGACGATCAACGGCGTCACCAAGATGCCGGCTTTCGAGGGCGTGCTGAGCCAGGAAGCCATGTGGGCCATCCGCGCCTTCGTCGAGTCGAAGTTCGACGGTTGATCGCGGACCGGCGCGGCGGCAGCATGCGCAACAGGTCTTCTGCTAAACCCGTGTCCACGCGCGCGAGGCTGATGCTCGGCCTCGCGTTCGCCGTTGGCACGGCGGTGTCGCTCGCGCAGCTGGTGCCGTCGGCCAGCGCGCGTCCGCTCGACGACGTCAAGTCGAGCAAGGTCCTCAACGTGGTGCTGTACGAGGACAACGCTCCCTTCTCGTGGACCGATACCGACGGCAGCATCAAGGGGGCCGATGCCGACCTCGCGCGTGCCATCGCCGACAAGCTCGGTGTGAAGGCCAACCTCGTGCTGCGTTACGCCGGCGAGGAGGTGGACGACGACCTCCGCTCCAACGTCTGGCAGGGGCCACGTACCGGTGGTCTGATCGCCGACGTCATGCTGCATGTGCCGATGGAGAAGGCCTTTATCGTGCGCAATCCGCTCGTGCAGATTTCAAACGCGTACTATCACGAGCGCATCGTGCTGGCGGTGCGCAAGGACAAGCTCCCGGCGCCGTTCGACGCCGCATCCGGACTGAAGCCGTTCACCTCGGCGAAGCTGGCGGTGCACTTCGCGACAGTTGCGCACTACTACGCGATGTTCGCGGACGGCGGCGCCTACAAGGCGAACATCAATCCGTACCGGAAGTTCAAGACGGCGGCAGAAAGCTTCCTCGCAGGCGAGAATGCCGGTTTGCTCGGCCGCCGCGCCGAGATCGAGGCGGGGATCGCCGGCAAAAGCGACGGTATAGCCATTCTGGAACCGGCATTCGACACCGACCTCAGGATGGCCTGGACGATCGGGATGGCGGTCAAGGAGGATAGCCGTGATACGGGTTACGCGATCGGCAATGCGCTGGCGGAACTCAGCCAGTCGGGCGAGGTGAAGGCGATCTTCGCGCGCTACGGCCTTTCACACGTGCCACCGCCGGTCCCCTGATCCCATCCTGCGATGGTGCACGGGATGTAGTTGAGAGTCGTCGACGACCAGCTACAGTGTCGTCAACGAACATGACGAGGTCCGGGAGGCAAGGATGGCGATGCGAGCCGCGCTGAAATGGGTAACGCTCGTGGCGTCGGCGATGGCGGCGTCCACGGCGACGGCGGGGCCGGCTGCCGATCCGCTCGGCTCCGTCATGTGGAACGACATGAAGGCGCAGTTCTTCGGCGACGCTCCGGTCGTCTTCGACGATCGCGTCAAGGTGTCGATCCCGAGCATCGTCGAGAACCAGGCGCAGGTGCCGGTGACCGCCGACGCGCGAGCGCTGGGCGATGTCAAAAAGCTCGTCGTGTTCGCCGATCTCAATCCGATCCAGCATGTCGTGACGGTGCTTCCGGTCAAGGCCGCGCCCTACATCGGCCTCTCCATGAAAGTCGAGCAGGCGACGCCTGTGCGTGCGGCGGCGCTGCTCGGCGACGGCACATGGCACGTCGGCAGTGTCTATCTCGACGCGGCAGGCGGTGGCTGCTCGGCGCCGGCACTGGCGCGCAAGGACGCCGACTGGTCCGATACCGTCGGCCATGCGCAGGGTCGCATGTGGCGCGAAGTCGACGGCTCGGCGCGCGTGCGCTTCCGCGTGCGCCATCCGATGGACACGGGCCTCGCGCGCGACAACACGCCGGCGTACTTCATCGAGAAGCTGAACATGCGCGCGAGCGACGGCCAATCTCTCGCCGAGGTCGAAATTCGCGAGCCGGTGAGCGAGGATCCGACCTTCACGATGATCGTGCGGCTGCCGGTCTCCGACAAGGCTCTGACCATCGACGGGCGCGACAACAACGGGGCCGACTATCGCTCCGTCATTCCGGTTGCGTGGCGTCAGAGCGATGCCGCGGCGGCAAAGCCCGGAGCCGTGAAATGAAGCGGGTAGGACATCCGGAACCGGCTCGAGATGGCGACGACGGCATCACTCGCCGCGCCGCTCTCGCCAGGGTCGCCGGCATTGCGACGTTGCCGATGCTGCTCGGCGTGTTCGATGCCGACGCGGCGCCGCTCGCCTATGAGCTGAAGTCGGAGCGGATCGGTGATGGCGTGTGGGTCGTGCGCGGCGCGCAGGAGGCGATCGACCGCAAGAACGGCGGCGCCATCGCCAACATCACCATTTTCGACACGAGCGACGGCGCCGTCATCGTCGACACGGGCCCGTCGAAGCGCTACGGGCTGGCGCTCGATGCCATCGTGCGGCAACTCACCGGCAAGCCGGTCGTGCGCGCCTACCTCACGCATTTCCATCCCGACCACGTGTTCGGCAACCAGGCCTTCGCGGCTGATGCGATCGCCGCGCCGAAGGGCGTCGTCGACGGCCTTGCGGACCTTGGCGAAGCGTTCGCTTCGGCGATGTATCACGCGGCTGGCGACTGGATGCGCGGCACCGAGGTCGTCGCTCCCGGCCGAACCCTCGAGGACGGTACCGAGCAGATCGGGCAGCGCCGCTTTCGCGCGCAGACCCTCGCCGGCCACACCGCCAGCGATCTCGTGCTGCTCGAAGAGACATCCGGGCTTCTGGTCGCGGGTGATCTGGTGTTTCTGGATCGCGCGCCGACGACGCCGCATGCCGATCTCGCGCGCTGGCGTCACAGCCTCGATGCACTCGGGGCGATCTCCGATCGAGCGTTGGTCCCTGGCCATGGCCCGGTCGAATCCGGTGCGCGCGGTGTCGGGCAGACGCGCGACTGGCTGGCGGTGATGGAAGAGACGATCCGCAACGCGTTCGAGCGTGGCCTGTCGCAGAACGAGGCGATCGCCGAGCCGTTGCCGGAGTGGACCGGGCGCATCGCGCTGGCGCGCTACGAGTACGAGCGATCGGTGATGCACTTCTACCCGAAGCTCGAGGCCGGCAGCTGGCCGCGCATCGATCGCGCCGGCTGAAACTGGTGCGCTCGTTCGGGCTGTCCACGTCGCTTTCTGGCGCCGCATTCGCGCTGTCTGGCGGGCCCGAAGCCATTCGTCGACACCGCCGGCGAGCCTTTCGCGAACTGCACCTCTGCTATTCGCAATTGCGAAATAGAGTGGACCGGGCATGCCCTTCCGAAGGCGCCTCGCCGCAGCCCGTCGTTTCTGACCGTCGTCGTGCCCGTGATAGAGAAACCCTTGTGAATCGCCCACTTCTCGCTCGTCGCGATGAGGGCGGCAGGTGCAATTGGCGGCGCGTGGTTCGCAATCGCGCCGCTAATTTTGGAACTTTGTACTATTTGGCAATAAGAGGCATGCGGGGCGTGCGATAACGTCGCACAGGCTCGACTTCCAGCCAGCCGCGCAGCGGTTCGACGACGCGGCCAAAGAAGGTTCCCAGACCAGGGAAGCAGCCACAATAATCAGACCAAGGGGATGCCCAATGACGACCTGGAAATGGCTTGCCACCGCCAGCGCGCTCGCGTTGACGGTGACGCTCACGCAGCCGTCGCTTGCCGATGTCAAGATCGACGACATCGTCAACGACGCCAAGACGACGAACGACGTCGTCTCCAACGGCCTCGGGCCGGAGGGCCAGCGCTACAGCCCGCTGAAGACGCTCAATGCGTCGAACATCTCGGGCCTCGTTCCGGCCTGGGCGATGTCGCTCGGCGGCGAGAAGATGCGCGGTCAGGAGACCCAGCCGCTGGTCAAGGACGGCGTGATGTACATCACCGGTTCCTACAGCCGCGCCTGGGCCATCGACACCAAGACCGGCAAGGAACTCTGGCAGTATGACGCGCGCCTGCCCGAGGGCATCCTGCCGTGCTGCGACGTCATCAATCGCGGTGGCGCCCTGATCGGCGACAAGTTCATCTTCGGCACGCTCGACGCCAAGATGGTGGCGCTCGACGCCAAGACCGGCAAGGTCGTGTGGACGAAGAAGATCGACGAGTTCAAGGACGGCTACTCCTACACCGCCGCTCCGCTGATCGTGCCGTCGAAGGCTCACGGCCCCCTCATCATCAACGGCGTGTCGGGCGGTGAGTTCGGCGTCGTCGGCCGCGTCGAGGCGCGTCGCGTCGAAGACGGCGAGGTCGTCTGGTCGCGTCCGACCATCGAAGGCCACATGGGCACTCTGAATGGTAAAGAGTCGACCATGACCGGCAAGAAGAACGAGACCTGGCCGGGTGATCTCTGGCAGACCGGCGGCGGCGCCACCTGGCTCGGCGGCACCTATGATCCCGACACCAAGCTGATCTTCATCGGCGCCGGCAACCCGGCTCCGTGGAACAGCCACATGCGTCCGGGCGACAACAAGTGGTCGTGCTCGCGTCTCGCCATCGATCCGGAGACGGGCGAGATCAAGTGGGGCTTCCAGACGACGCCGAACGACGGCTGGGACTTCGACGGCGTCAACGAGGTCGTCTCGTTCGACATGGGCGGCGTGAAGGCGGCGGCGACCGCCGACCGTAACGGCTTCCTCTACGTCCTCAACCGCGAGAACGGCAAGTTCATCAACGCCTATCCGTTCGTGAACAAGATCACGTGGGCGAAGGGCATCGACAAGAACGGCAAGCCGATCTACGTGCCGGAGAACCGTCCGGGCGATCCGACCAAGGGCGCCGATGGCAAGAAGGGTACGTCCGTGTTCGCGGTGCCGAGCTTCCTCGGCGGCAAGAACTGGATGCCGATGGCCTACTCGCCGGACACCAAGCTGTTCTACATCCCCTCCAACGAGTGGGGCATGGACATCTGGAACGAGCCGATCACCTACAAGAAGGGCGCGGCCTACCTCGGCGCCGGCTTCAACATCAAGCCGGTGTTCGACACCCACATCGGCTCGCTCAAGGCCATGGATCCGGCCACGGGTGAGACCAAGTGGGAGTACAAGAACACCGCTCCGCTGTGGGGTGGCGTGCTGACGACCGCTGGCGGCCTCGTGTTCTTCGGCACGCCCGAAGGTGACCTGAAGGCGATGGATGCCGCGACCGGCAAGGAACTCTGGTCGTTCAACACCGGCTCGGGCGTCGTCGGTTCGCCGATCACGTGGGAGCAGGACGGCGAGCAGTTCGTGTCCGTCGTGTCGGGCTGGGGCGGCGCCGTGCCGCTGTGGGGTGGCGAGGTTGCCAAGACCGTCGCTCACCTGAACCAGGGCGGCATGGTCTGGACCTTCAAGCTGCCGAAGAAGCTCGCCGCGAACTGAGGCTGGCCTCACACATGACGTAACCCCGGCCGCCATGGCGGCCGGGGGGACGGGGCGGGCGCATCGCTGCTCGCCCCGTTTTTGTGCCGGCCGTTCGAAGTGTGCCGGCTGCGCGTCTCGCCAGCCGGGCGGCCCTTCGCCCGTCAGCGTAAATCGCCTTATCCGCGGGCGGCTCGGCGAGCAGGCCGCTTGCCATGACCGGCGACATTTGAAACAGTGTCGGGAAACAAAATGAGCATGTCAGAGCATGCCGCGGTCGCTTGGGAGGCGTTGCCGGTGCCGGCCAGTTTCCTCGTCGTCGACGATCATCCGCTGTTCATAGAGGCGCTGCGTCTGTCGCTGGCGTCGGCCTTTCCCGACGCGCGCATCGTCGAAGCCAATTCCATCGCCAAGGCGAAAGAGGCGATCTCCGCCAACCCTCCGTTCGATCTCGTCATGCTCGACCTGTCGATGCCGGGCACCGTCGGTTTCGACGGCCTGATCGAATTGCGCACGCAGCAGCCGAAGCTGCCGGTCGTCATCTGCTCGGCGCTCGAGGATCCGCGCATCGTGCACGAGGCGATGACCTACGGCGCTGCCGGTTTCATTTCGAAGTCCGTCAAGAAGGCGGAACTCGCCGCTGCCATCCGCGACATCATGAGCGGATCGGTCTATCTGCCGGCGAGCTATACGGCCGAGGCGGCCGGGCAGGCGCGCAGCGCTTCCGGGCTGGCGCAGCGGCTTGCCCTGCTGACGCCGCAGCAATTGCGCGTGCTCATGATGCTGCGGCAGGGCATGCTCAACAAGCAGATCGCGTACGAGCTCGACGTCGGCGAGACGACGGTCAAGGCGCACGTCTCTGAGATCCTGCGCAAGCTCAACGTCGCTTCGCGCACTCAGGCCGTCATCGAGGTGTCGAAGCTCGACTTCGACGCCATCGTGAGCGAAGCCGGCCGCGCGCCGCACAAATAGTCCGCACCAGAAAGATGACGCCGCCAGCTTTCAAGAGCCGGCGGCGTACCGTGTCGGTGGGACGGTCGCAGCGATCTGTCCGGCTTGTTCTGCTTCACCCTCGACGAGCGCACCTGCGGGCGTTCGGTTCAGCGTGCGCCCTTGAGCGGCAGCGACGGCGTCTGCGCCGGTTCGGCGACCGCGACCTGCGGCTGCCAGGAACCGGTTGCGGCGGGACCCGGCTGCGCGGTTCCCTTGAGGGGGGCGGCGGCGAGCTGCGCAGCTGCGGGGGCGCCGGGCTGCTGCGGCCGCATCGTCGCCGGAGGTGTCGCCGCGAGTTGCACCGCAGCCTGCGGCACTGGCATCGCCTTCGGCTCGAGCCCGACGAGCTGGCGAACGACCGCCGTATCGTTCTGGGCGACGGTCTGACCGGTCTCCTTTGCAGCGACCACGGTCGCCTCGTCGTACTTGCCCTGCAGGCCGAGCACGAGCGCGAGGTTCTGGCGCACCTTGGCCGGACCGCCCTTGCTGGCGGCCTGACGCAGGATGGTTTCGCTACGGTCCGGTTCGCCCGCCAGCGCATGCGCCATGGCGAGGTTGTTCATGACGCTCGGATGCGAGTTCGACAGCGCCACGGCCCGCTCGAAGAAGGGTATCGCGGCTTTGTAGCTGCCTTCCTTGGCGAGTACCGTGCCGCGCGCGGAAATCACGCGCCAGTCGGGCTTGGCCGGATCGTCGGCATAGTCCAGCAGAGGCTTGGCGGTGGCGACCTGCCCCATCTCCAGCGCCAGCCGTCCGTATTCGCTGGCCAGTTCGCGGCTCTGGCCGTGGTACGATGACGACTGCTGCAGCACGGCCATGGCCTGGGATTTCTGGCCGAGCGCCTTCAGGTTGCGTGCGTAGCTGAGCGCAGCGCGCAGATCGGTCGGCTTCGACGCGAATTCGCGCGCCCAGTACTGGGTCGCTTTCTCGAGCTCGGTGCCGCCGGTATCGGCCTGGGCCGTATCCGTCGCAGGCTGGCCGGGCTTCGCCAGCAGCCCCGCCATCATGTCTCCGCCGGCACCGGCACAGCCGCCGAGCGAGAGCGTCGCGGCGGCCACGGCGAGGATGCCGATACGGCCGAACGTGCTCGAGGTCTTGATCCGGTGATCGGCGGCGGTGCTCATGTCTCGCTCCCTCTCGCGATTTCAGCGCAGCGTGTCGCCGCGAATCGCTTGTGTCCCGGTGTCAGTTTGTGAAACACGGGTCAACAGAGGGTTAACCAACGCGATGAGCACAGCCCTCGGGTCGCCCCACGCCCGGAAATGCAAATGCAACGCGGGCGAGCGCACGTGTCTCCGCCCGCGCCAGATGCTAAACAGCCGGAGCAGCGGCCCTTCAGAACATCGCCGTTGCGGATGCAGGCGGGAGGGACGAGAGGTCCATGGGCATCGCAATCGAGAGCACGAACCACACGGCTGTCTCGGACCTCTACGTTTCGGAGGCCGCCAACGCCGTCCCCTTGCATCTGGTGCCCGAGGATGCGAGCGGTGCGCTCGCGGGCTTCGAGCCGCATCACAAGGCGTGGCTGGCGACCAGTGGCTTCCAGAACGGCACCGCGCGCAAGCAGGTCATGCTGCCGAATTCGGACTGCAGTCTCGCCGCCATCGCGCTCGGTCTCGGCAATGGCCGCGCGGGCGATCCGAGCGGCCCGTCGGCGTTGCTCGTCGGTCAGGTTGCGCAGAGCGCGCCGGGGGGAACCTATCGCATCGCCGGTCTCGACCGTGTCGAGGACCGCCGACTTGCTGCCATCGCGTGGGGCCTTGGCGCCTATCGCTACCAGCGTCTCAAATCGTCGCCGCGTCTCGATCCGCCCGCCCGGCTCGTGGTGCCCGAGGGCGTCTCGCGCGACGAGGTGGTCGGCATCGTCGAAGCGGTCTGGAGCGGTCGCGATCTCATCAATACGCCCGCGTCGGATCTCGGGCCCGAAGACCTCGAGATCGCCGCGCGTGACATCGCCGCCCGCCACAATGCGACGGCGACCTCGGTGATCGGTGACGACCTGCTGACCGCCAATTTCCCCATGATCCATGCCGTCGGACGTGCCTCGTCGCGCGCGCCTCGTCTGATCGACATGCGTTGGCAGCCGCCCGGCGGCAGCGGCGAGGCCCCGCGCGTGACGCTGGTCGGCAAGGGCATCTGCTTCGACACGGGCGGCCTCGACATCAAGCCGTCGAGCGCCATGCTGCTGATGAAGAAGGACATGGGCGGCGCCGCGACCGCACTTGCGCTGGCGCAGATGATCATGTCGGCCGGGCTCGACGTGCGGCTGCGTGTGCTCATCCCGGCGGCCGAGAACTCGGTCTCCGGCAATGCGTTCCGGCCGAGCGACGTGCTGACGAGCCGCGCCGGCAAGACGGTCGAGGTCGGCAATACAGATGCCGAGGGGCGCCTCGTGCTCGCCGATGCGTTGACACTCGCCTGCGAGGAGCAACCCGACACGCTGCTGTGCTTCGCGACGCTGACGGGCGCGGCGCGCGTCGCGCTCGGTCCCGATCTGCCGGCGTTGTTCAGCGACGACGATGCGCTCGCAGGATCACTCATGGCGGCAGGGCAGGCGGCCGGCGATCCGATGTGGCGCCTCCCGTTCTGGGCAGGCTACGAGAAGGGCCTCGACAGCGAGGTCGCCGACATGAACAACGTCTCCGAAAGCCCGTTCTCGGGCGCCATCATGGCGGCGCTGTTCCTGCGCCGCTTCATCAAGGGCGCGCGCCGCTTCGCGCACTTCGACCTCTACGGCTGGCGTCCGGCGCCGCGCCCGCTCGGCCCCAAGGGCGGCGAGCCGCAGACGGCGCGCGCCGTGTTCGACGTGCTGCGCACGGAGTTCGGAGCGCGGTCGTGAACGAGCCGCCGAAAGGTTCAGCCGGTCCAGCGAAGGACGTGCACGCGCTGCGTCCGCCGCTCGATCCGCGCCGCCATGCGTACCGGCCGGATGCCGCCAGCGAACGGCTGCGCGATGTCATCGATGCCCCGCGCTATCTGCGCGGCACGCCCGGCCAGGTGATGCGCGCGTCGGCACCGCTTCGTTCGCGCCCCGATGCTTCGGCGCCGTTGTCGAGCGAGGTGCTGTTCGGCGAGACCGTCGATGTGCTCGAGGTCGTCGACGGCTGGGCGTGGGTGCAACTCGGGCGCGATGCCTACGTCGGCTATCTGCCGGTCGACGCGCTGTCCCCCGACGTCAGGCCGCCGACGCACCGCGTGCGTGCGATCGGAACCCTCGTCCATCCCGTCCCCGACATCAAATCGCCGCCGCTCATGCACCTGCCGCTCGGGGCGCTGCTGACGGTGGTCGAGAGCGGCGAAAACTGGGTGAGGCTCGCCGGCGGCGGGCATGTTCCGGCGCGGCATATCACGGAGGTGGAGCGGCACGCGCGTGATTTCGTCGACATCGCCGAGCGGCTGATCGGCACGCCTTACCTGTGGGGCGGCTGCACGCGCTTCGGCATCGATTGTTCCGGCCTCGTGCAGATGTCGCTCGCCTCGGCCGGCATTGCCGCGCCGCGAGACAGCGATATGCAACGCGAAGAAGTCGGACACGCGGTCGAGATCGCCGCCGACCTCGAGGGATTGCAGCGCGGCGACCTCGTATTCTGGCCGGGCCACGTCGGCATCATGACCGACGGCGTCATGCTGCTGCATGCCAACGCGCATCACATGGCGGTCGCGCTCGAGACGCTGCCGGAGGCTGTTGCACGGATCGTTAAGACAACCGGGCCGATTCTGGCCATCAAGCGGATTGTGGGCGAAACGTCGTGAGCGCCTGCGGCGCAGGGGAGGAACGATCATGGCCGAAGCTGACCGAGTGCCGCCAGCCGCGTCGGGCAAGCCGCCGCTGACCGCTGCCGAGGTGCGAGCGCTCTGGCAGGCCGAGCGCAAGGCCATGCGGCTCTACACGTTCGCGGTGACGGTGCTCGCCGGCGCCTTGGCGCTGCCGCACGTGCTGCACGCTTACGGCACTGACCTCGCCTACGTGGTGCTGCTCGGAGCCCTGCTGCTCGTCGCCGCCGCACTCGTCATCCAGTTGCGCGTGCGCTGTCCGCGCTGCGACGCGCGGCTCGGCACGCAATCGCTGCTGGCGCTGCCGGACCGCTGCAAGAACTGCGGCGTGGCGATCCTGCACCCGGCCAGTCTCGACTCCGAACTCGACGTGTAGGCGAGCGGCGATCCCAACCCGCTCCGGCGTCAGCCAGCCAGAACTGCGGCGTGCCGCACTTCCATGTTGAGAGCGGCGGCGATCAGCGCACGCGTGTAGTCCTCGCGCGGTGACTTGAAGATCGATTCCGCCGCACCCTCCTCCACCACCTTGCCGTTGCGCATGACGATGACGTGGTTCGACAGCGCGCGCACCACCTTGAGATCGTGGCTGATGAACAGGTACGCGAGATTGCGGCGACGCTGCAGGTCGCGCAGCAGGTCGACGATCTGCGCCTGCACGCTCATGTCGAGGGCGCTGGTCGGTTCGTCGAGCATGACGAAGCGCGGTTCGAGAACCATGGCGCGGGCGATGGCGATGCGCTGGCGCTGGCCGCCGGAGAACTCGTGCGGATAGCGGTCCTGCGCGTGGCGGTCGAGCCCGACCTCCTCGAGCGCATCGCCGACGCGGCGGCGCCGTTCGTTCGCGCGCATCTCGGGGCTCTGGATCAGCAGACCCTCCTCGATGATCTGGCCGATGGAGAGGCGCGGTGACAGCGAGCCATACGGGTCCTGGAAGACGACCTGCATCTCCTTGCGCAACGGCCGCATCTGTTTCGAGGTCAGGAGGTCGATGCGCTGGCCGTTGTACGTTATGGGACCGTTCGACGAGATGAGCCGCAACAGCGCGAGGCCGAGCGTCGTTTTGCCGGAGCCGGATTCGCCGACCACGCCGAGCGTCTGCCCCTCGCGCAGTTGCAGCGACACGCCGTCCACCGCCTTGACGTGATCGACCGTGCGCCGCATCAGGCCCTTTCGGATCGGGAACCAGACCTTGAGGTCGCTCGTCTCCAGCACCAGCGGGCGCGAGGTATCTTCCTTCGGTGGCGCGCCCTTCGGCTCGGCGTTGATGAGGTGGCGCGTGTACTCGTGACGCGGTGCGCTGAACACGCTCTCCATCGCGCCTTCCTCGACGACGCGGCCGGACTTCATCACGTAGACGCGCTCGGCCATTTTGCGCACGATGCCGAGGTCGTGGGTGATGAGCAGCATGGCCATGCCCATCTCACGCTGCAGGTCGCGCAGCAGCTCCAGGATCTGCGCCTGGATGGTGACGTCGAGAGCGGTGGTCGGCTCGTCGGCGATCAGCAGGTCGGGCTCGTTGGCGAGCGCCATGGCGATCATCACGCGCTGGCGCTGGCCGCCGGAGAGCTCGTGCGGGAAGGCATCAAGGCGCTTCTCGGGATCGCGGATGCCGACCTTGGCGAGCAGTTCCAGCACACGCGCGCGCGCAGCTTCGTCACTCAGGCCGCGATGCAGCTTGAGGATCTCGCCGACCTGCTTCTCGATCGAGTGCAGCGGGTTGAGCGAGGTCATCGGCTCCTGGAAGATGATCGAGATGCGATCGCCGCGGATCTTGCGCATCTCGACTTCGGGGATGCGCAGGAGGTCCTTGCCCTCGAAGAAGATTTCACCCGTCGGGTGCGAGGCCGCCGGATACGGCAGCAGGCGCAGGATCGACAGCGCCGAGACCGTCTTGCCGGAGCCGGATTCGCCGACCACGGCGACCGTCTCGCCGCGATTGATGCGGAACGACACGCGATCGACGGCGGTCGCGAGCTTGTCGCCCTGGCCGAACGCGACGGACAGATTGCGCACCTGGATGAGCGTTTCGGAAGCGAGGGGAGCCTTGTTCATGTCGGCGCCTCCTAGCGGAACGTCTTGCGCGGGTCGAGCGCGTCGCGCACGGCCTCGCCGACGAATATGAGCAGCGACAGCGTCACCGCGATGGTGAAGAAGCCGGTGAGGCCGAGCCACGGCGCTTCGAGATGCTTCTTGCCCTGCAGCAGCAGTTCGCCGAGCGAGGGCGAGCCGGGCGGCAGACCGAGGCCGAGGAAGTCGAGCGCGGTCAGCGCCGAGATCGAGCCCGACAGCAGGAACGGCATGAACGTCAGCGTCGCCACCATGGCGTTCGGCAGCAGGTGCTTCCACATGATCTTCGCATCGGAGAGGCCGAGCGCGCGCGCCGCCTTGACGTATTCGAAATTGCGCGCGCGCAGGAACTCGGCGCGCACCACGCCGACCAGCGACGTCCAGTGGAACAGCAGCAGCACGCCGAGCAACGTCCAGAAGCCCGGCACCAGCACCGACGAGATGATCAGCAGCACGTACAGCGACGGGATCGCCGACCAGATCTCCAGTACGCGCTGGAAGATGAGATCGACGCGTCCGCCGAAATAGCCCTGCACGGCGCCCGCCGCGACGCCGATGATCGACGACAGGATGGTGAGCGCGAGGCCGAACAACACCGAGACGCGGAAGCCGTAGATGATGCGCGCGACGACATCGCGGCCCTGATCGTCGAGGCCGAGCCAGTTTGTGTTGCCGAGCGTGTGGAAGCGGGCAAGTTGCTCGGGAGAGGCCTCGCACAGCGGCTGATCGTTGGACCACGGTGGCGGCGCCGGATAGCCGAGACAGAGCCCATCGGCGGCCTTGCGGCGCGGGTAATCCTTGTTGACGGTGTCGTACGAGTAGCGGATCGGCGGCCAGATGGCCCAGCCGTTGGCATTGATCTCGTCGAGGATGACGGGGTCCTTGTAGTCGGTGACGGCAAGGAAGCCGCCGAACTTCGATTCGGGGTAATCGACCAGCACCGGCGCCAGCAGCTCGCCCTTGTAGCGAACCAGGATCGGCTTGTCGTTGGAGATGAAGTCGGCCAACAGCGACAGCACGAACAGCACGAGGAAAATCCAGAAGCTCCAGAAGCCGCGCCGGTTGGCCTTGAAGTTGTCCCAGCGGCGGCGGTTGACGGGCGTCAGTTGGAACCAGCCGCGCGCCTCGCGGTGGATCACGTCTCCCGTCAGCAGCGACTTCGGGTTGGTCTCGGCGTCCATCGTCACACCTCCCGGCTCTCGAAGTCGATGCGCGGGTCGACGAGCGTGTAGATGAAGTCGGTGACGATGTTCACGACGAGGCCGACGAGGGCGAAGATGTAGAGGTTGGCGAACACCACCGGATAATCGCGGTTGATGATCGACTCGAACGAGAGCAGGCCGAGACCATCGAGAGAGAAGATGGTCTCGATGAGCAGGCTGCCGGAGAAGAACGCCGAGATGAACGCGCCCGGGAAGCCGGCGATGATGAGCAGCATGGCGTTTCGGAATACGTGCCCGTAGAGCACCTGGCTCTCGGACAGGCCCTTGGCGCGCGCGGTGACGACGTACTGTTTGCGGATCTCATCGAGGAATGAGTTCTTGGTCAGGAACGCCATGGTGGTGAAGGCGCCAAGCGCCATGGCGATGATCGGCAGCGTCAGGTGCCAGAAGTAGTCGCCGACGCAGGCGATGCTCGCCGCGCATTGTGAGAACGAATAGCCGGCGAACTGCTCCGACTGCAGCCCGCGCGAGGGGAACCACTGCACGAACGACGAGCCCGCGAACAGCACGAGCAGCAGCACCGCGACGAGAAAGCCCGGCACCGCATAGCCGAGCACCAGGACGCCGCTGGTCCAGGTATCGAACGGCTCGCCGTCGCGCACCGCCTTGCGGATGCCGAGCGGGATCGAGATCAGGTACGTGAGCAGTGTCATCCACAACCCGAGCGAGATCGATACGGGCAGCTTTTCCTTGATGAGCTCGATCACCGAGATGTCGCGGAAATAGCTCTTGCCGAAGTCGAACATCAGGTAGTTCTTCATCATCAGGAAGAAGCGCTCGTGCGCCGGCTTGTCGAAGCCGAACTGCTTTTCGAGGCTCTTGATGAACTCCGGATCGAGGCCCTGCGCGCCGCGATATTTCGAGCCGGCCGCCTCGCCGACGCCTTGCCCCTGCTGGCTCTGTGCGGCCTGGCCGGCGAGGCCGTCGCCGCCGCTGCCGGAGATGCGCTCGGTGGCATTGACGCCGGTGCCGGTCAACTGCGCGATGACGCGCTCGACCGGGCCGCCGGGCGCGAATTGCACGATGATGAAGCTGATCGCCATGATGCCGAGCATGGTCGGGATGACCAGCAGCAGGCGTTTCAGGAGGTAAGCAGCCATCGGGTGGATCGTCTCGCTGTTGCAACGCCTCGGGTCGCGTGTCGCGGCGTGCGCGTCACTGGCCCTTCAGGCGCTTTGCCTTCTCGTCATCGTACCACCATGTCTCGACGGCGCCGCGCGCATATTTCGGCTTCACGGCCGGCTTCGAGAACTTGTTCCAGTACGCCAGATTATGTGCGGCCTTGTACCAGTGCGGGACCCAGTAGTGGCCGGCGCGCAGCACACGATCGGCAGCCTTGAGCGCGGTGACCAGTTCTTCGCGCGTGGTTGCGGCGAGCGATCTGTCGATCAGTGCGTCGACGACCGGATCGGCGATGCCGGCGAGATTGTAGCTGCCGTCCATGGTCGCCGCCGCCGAACCCCAGAAGTTCTTCAGCTCCACGCCCGGCGTCAGGCGCATCGAGTAGCGCTGTGTGACGATGTCGAAATCGAATGCCTTGACGCGCCGTTCGTATTGCGCCGGATCGACACGTCGCAGGCTGGCATCGACGCCGATCGCCTTGAGGTTCTTGATGTAGGGCAGGATGATGCGCTCGAACGACGGCGAGAAGATCAGGATCTCGATGGTGAGCGGCTCGCCCCTGGCGTTCTGACGCGTGGCAGCGTTCACCTTCCAGCCGGCTTCGTCGAGCAACTGGGCAGCACGGCGCAGCAGCTTGCGGTCGGTGCCCGAAGCATCGCTGACCGGCGGCGCCACGGGCTCGCCGAACACGGAAGCCGGCAGCTTGTCACGAAACGGCTCGAGCAGCGCCAGCTCGGCTGCCGTCGGCGCGCCAGCGGCCTTCATGCTCGAGTTCTCGAAGTAGCTGGCCGTGCGCGTATAGAGTTCGAAGAAGAGGTTCTTGTTGGTCCACTCGAAGTCGAAGGCGAGACCGAGCGCCTCGCGCACGCGCACGTCCTTGAAGCGGTCGCGGCGGGTATTGATGAAGAAACCCTGCGCGCCGGAGGGCGTCTCGTCGGGCAATGTCTCGCGCACCATGCGGCCCTCGCGCACGGCGGGAATATCGTAGGCGGTCGCCCAGTCGATCGACGTGAACTCCTCGCGGAAGTCGAAGCTGCCGGCCTTGAGGCCCTCGAGCTCCGCCGTGCGATCGCGATAGTATTCGTATTTGAGCGAGCCGAAGTTGTGCCGGCCGCGGTTGACGGCGAGGTCCTTCGCCCAGTAGTCCGGGCGCAGGTCGTAGCGCACGAAGGTACCCTGCTTGAAGTCGCCGATCCGGTAGGGGCCGGAGCCGAGCGGCGGCTCGAGGGACGTCTCCTCGAAGTTGCGGTTCGCGTACCAGGCCTTGGGGAGCACCGGCAGACCCGCGACGGTGAGCGGCAGGTCGCGCAAAAGGTCGCCCTTGAACGTGTAGCGGACTGTGCGCGCGTCGATCGCTTCCGCCGAAACGACATCGGCGAGCGACATGCGATAGTTCGGATGGCCCTTGGTCTTCAGCGTCTCGAATGAGAACACCACGTCTTCGGCCGTCACGGGCGAGCCGTCGGCGAACTTCGCCTCGCCGCGCAGGCGGAACGTGACCGAGCGGCGATCGTCGGCGACCTCGGCCGTCTCGGCGACGAGGCCGTACATCGCATCCGGCTCGTCCTCGGCGCGCACCATCAGGCTGTCGTAGAGATAGTCGAGGCCCTGCGCGGCGTCGCCCTTCAGGATGAACGCGTTGAAGCTGTCGAACGTGACACGGCCGCCGGAACCGATCATGGAGATCTGGCCGCCCTTCGGCGCTTGCGGATTGACGTAGTCGAAATGCGTGAAGTCGCTCGCATACTTCAGTTCGCCGAAAGCCGACAGGCCGTGGCGCGCCTCGCCCGCTGCTCCGGGCGAGAGCGGCAACAACGCCGGCAGCAGCAGCGCCATGATGCAGCGAAGCGCTGCGCGGCGGCGGACGAAGGCCAAGCTTGCCATGTCAGCGGCCCGTCGCAGACTTCACCGCGGCTTGTCGGGCCGGATCGATCCACCACGTCTGCAGCACGGACGCCGGGCTCTGCGACGGCGCCTTCTCCGGCCGGCCGAACACGTCCCAGTGCGCGATACGATCGAACGGATAGTACCACTGCGGCACGACGAAGAAGTTCCACAGCAGCACGCGGTCGAGCGCGCGCGTGGCGGCGACGAGATCTTCGCGATTGGTGGCGGCGATGACGCGATCGACCAGCGTGTCGATAGCCTTGTCCTCGATGCCGATGGCATTCTGGCTGCCCGGACGCTTGGCCGACTCCGAGTGCCAGTAGTCGCGCTGCTCGTTGCCCGGCGAATGCGACTGGCCGAAGTTGTCGATGACGATGTCGAAATCGAAGTCGTCGGTGCGCCGCTTGTATTGCGACGTGTCGACGATGCGCGCGGTCGCCTCGACGCCGAGCCGCTTCAGGTTGTCGATGTAGGGCAGCACGATGCGCTCGAAGTCCGGCTGCACGAGCAGGAACTCGGCCTTCAGAGTTTCACCAGCCGCGTTGACGAGCTTGCCCGACTTCTGCGTCCAGCCGGCCGCCTCGAACAGCTTCACGGCCTCGCGCATGTTGTTGCGGAATTCAGCGCCGCCTGCCGGATTCTTGAACTCGGTGGTGAAGACCTCGGGCGGAACCTGATCCTTCACCGTATTCAGGATCTCGAGTTCGCGGCCTTGCGGCAGTCCGCTGGACGCCAGCTCCGAATTGGCGAAGTAGCTGCCGACGCGCACATACTGGTCGTAGAAGAAGCTCTTGTTGAGCATGTCGAAGTCGAACGCCAGATTGAAGGCTCGGCGCACGCGCGCGTCCTTGAACTGCGGCCGGCGTGTGTTGAAGGCGAACGCCTGCATCGGCGCGACGCGGGCATGCTTCAGCGCTTCCTTCTTGACGAGGCCCTTGGTCACCGCGTCGAAGCCGTACTGCGTCGCCCAGCGGTTGGCGCTGTTCTCGGAGCGCACGTCGATGTGCCCTGCCTTGAAAGCCTCGAACGCCGGAACGTCGTCGCGGAAATAGGTGTAGGCGATCTCGTCGAAGTTCCACTGCCCGCGCGTGACGGGGAGGTCCTTGGCCCACCAGTCCTTGACGCGCTCGTAGACGATGCCGCGACCCGGATCGACCGACTTGATCTTGTAGGGGCCGGAGCCGAGCGGCATATCGAGCGACGATCTGGTGATGTCGCGCGGCTGGCCGTCGGCCCCGTTCGCGGTCCAGAAGTGCTTCGGCAGCACGTTGATCTGCCCGACGATCACCGGCAACTCGCGATTGCCCTTCATGTCGAAGGTGAAGGTCACCTCGTGGTCGCCGTTCTTCTCCGCCTTGACGACGTTCTTGTAATAGAACGCGTAGCGCGGGTTGGCCTTCTTCAGCGCGTCGAGGCTGAAGATGACGTCGTCGGCGGTGATCGGCTTGCCATCATGCCAGTGTGCTTCGGGGCGGAGCCCGAAGGTGACCGAGCCGTAGTCATCCGGATGCGACACCCAGGCGGCTACCAGCCCGTACTCGGTCGAGGGCTCATCGGGCGAATTGGTCATGAGCTGGTCGTAGATCAGGCCGAGACCGGCGGCGTCCTCACCCTTGACCGAAAAGGCATTGAGGCTGTCGAAGCCGCCCATCGCCCACTGGCGCACCCGCCCGCCTTTCGGCGCGTCGGCATTGACCCAGTCGAAATGCTTGAAATCGGCCGCGAATTTCGGAGTGCCGACGAGCGAAAGGGCGTGCTGGCGGACGGTCTTCGCCGCCGCCTCCTGGGCACCGGCCTGCGGGGCTGTCAGGGCCAGCCCGCTCAGCGCCAGGACGAGGGCGATGCCGCGCGTCATCGTATGCAATGCCATCGGACCGAGTTTCCTCCGTATTGCGCCTTTCGCGGGCTCGCCGCCCACAATGGGGGTAGCCGAGGTTTGGGGCGAGCAGAAGTTAAGTTTTCGCAAGAATGGTGCCGTCGCCGAGGCGGCCGGAAAAGCAAAAAGCCCCGCCATGACGGGCGGGGCTTTGCGCTGTCGCGCCTGACCGGCGGCTCACTTCTGTGAAGCGAGGTAGGCGATCAGGTTGGCGAGATCGGCCGGGTCCTTGATGCCGGCGAACACCATCTTGGTCTTGGCGGCGTAGCCCTTCGGATCGTGGATGAAGGCGGCGAGATCAGCTTCGGTCCAGTTGCCGCCCTTGCCCTTGATATCGTCCGAGTAGCCGAAGCCAGCGACGCCACCCTTGGCGCGGCCGACGACACCGTTGAGGTTCGGGCCGATCTTGTTGGCGCCGCCCTTGTCGATGGTGTGGCAGGCCGTGCACTTCTTGAACACGTCGGCGCCCGCGCCGGCGTTGGCCGAGGCGACGGCTGCGGCGACCTTGGCGGCATCGAAGGCGGGGCCGGCGGCCTCGGCCTTGGCGGCGGCCGGAGCGGCGGCTTCCTTCGGCATCGGCAGGGCGTAGCCGACCGCGGCATGGCCGCCGCCGTGCCCGCCGGTCTTGATGTCGACGAAGGTCTTGAAACCAAACACCAGCAGGAGGGCGGAGAGTACCGCGGCCGCGATCTTGGTCAGCTCGAAGGAATCCATCATGTCCCTTATCCAGTTAAGCGCGTTGCCCTGTCGCAGCTCTGTTGATCCGCCGCAAATCCGGCGCCGACTATAGGAATTCCGCGGGCGCTTGCAACCCGACTTCATGACGTTCTACAGACGGCGAACGAGACCAATTGTCACCGGCCCGCCGGGCCCGATCTGGAGCCGACAGCCTATGCAACAGGTGCTGACCGTCATCCCGGCCCGGATGCAGGCGACGCGGCTTCCCGGAAAGCCGATGGCGGACATCGCCGGCGAGCCGATGATCGTGCACGTCTGGCGGCGGGCGCTGGAGGCTGAGATCGGCCGGGTGGTCGTGGCGACGGACGCGGTGGAGATTTTCGACGTGGTGCGGGCGGCCGGCGGCGAGGCGGTGATGACGCGTGCAGACCACACATCGGGGTCTGATCGCATCTTCGAGGCCGTCAACAAGGTCGATCCCGACGCCGACGCCGAAATCATCGTCAACGTGCAGGGCGACTTGCCGACGCTGGAGCCGCGGCTGATTTCCGCGTGCCTTGCGCCGCTGCGCGAGAAGGGGCCACACATCGCCACGATAGCGGCCGAGATCACGCTCGACGAGGAGCGCACCAACCCGAACGTGGTGAAGGTGGTCGGCACGCCGATTGTGGGACCGGGCGGCGCGGCGCGGCTGCGCGCGCTCTATTTCACGCGCGCGACGGCGCCCTGGGGTGAGGGCCCCCTCTATCATCACATCGGCATGTACGCCTATCGCCGCTCGGCGCTCGAACGCTTCGTCTCGCTGCCGCCCTCGACGCTCGAACAGCGCGAAAAGCTGGAGCAGTTGCGGGCCCTGGAGGATGGCCTGCGCATCGATGTGACCGTCGTTGACACTGTTCCGCTCGGTGTCGATACTCCGGCCGATCTCGAGCGGGCGCGTGCCATGATCGCGCCCGCTGCGCGCTGACAAGGCGCGATTTCAGGCGCCGCTGCTACTATCCTTCCACAGTCTCGATCGGCGGAACGCATCAGGCTCCCTGCCGCGCGTCGCCAATGTTTCGAGTCCGAACCCGCTACGTCCGCGTTGCCGCTTCGCTCCGTGCGCCGACGGCATCGCCCTTGAACAGGTGCAGTCCCATGCAGAGCCTTGCTGCCCGCACGCCCGCGATCATCGCCTATCAGGGCGAGCCGGGCGCCAACTCACATCTCGCCTGCAAGGAGGCGTATCCGGAGCTCGAGCCGCTGGCCTGCCCGACGTTCGAGGACGCACTCGCTGCTGTGAAATCGGGCGAAGTGCGCTACGCCATGATCCCGATCGAGAACTCGGTCGCCGGGCGCGTCGCCGACATCCACCACCTGCTCCCCCACGCCGACCTCTACATCATCGGCGAGCACTTCCTGCGCGTGCGCCATCAGCTGATGGCGCTGCCGGGTGCCAGCCTCGAAACCGTCAAGCGCGTCATGAGCCACACGCAGGCGCTCGGCCAGTGCCGCAACACCCTGCGCAAGCTCGGCCTGAAGCCGGTGCCGGAAGCCGATACGGCAGGCTCCGCACGCATGGTCGCGGAGAAGGGCGATCTCTCCGAGGCGGCGATCGCATCGTCGCTCGCGGCTGAAATCTACGGCCTGCAGATCCTGAAGAGCGATGTCGAGGACGAGCAGCACAACACCACGCGCTTCGTCATCCTCGCCAGCGATCCCGACGATGCGGAGCCCGGCGATGGCGACGTCATGACGACGTTCCTGTTCCGCGTGCGCAACATCCCGGCAGCGCTCTACAAGGCGCTCGGCGGCTTCGCCACCAACGGGGTCAACATGACCAAGCTCGAAAGCTATCAGGAGGCGGGCACCTTCAACGCCACCATGTTCTTCGCCGACATCGAAGGACATCCGGCTGAGAAGCACGTCGCCGAGGCGCTGCGCGAGCTCGATTACTTCTCGAGCGAGGTGAAGTTGCTCGGCACCTATCTGCAGAGCCCGTATCGGGCCGAGGTGCAAGGCCGCATCGCCGCGATGATGCCGCATTACGGCAGCGGGCGCGGCTGAGGGCCTGCGTTCATATAGACCCAGGAGCGAGCGCCATGCGCCTTGCCGGAAAAGTCGCCATCGTCACGGGGGCCGCGTCGGGCTTCGGCCGTGGCATTGCCGAGCGTTACGTGCGCGAGGGCGCCAGGGTGCTCGTCGCCGACATCGACGGTGACGCGGCGCTGAAAGCCGTGCGTGAGATCGGCGAAGGTGCGATCGCGCTCAGGGCCGACGTGACGAAGCGCGAGGACGTGGACGCCATGGTCGGCACGGCAGTCGAGGTGCTCGGCGGGCTCGACATCCTCGTCAATAACGCCGGCTATACGCACAGGAACCAGTCGCTGATGCTCGTCACGGAGGACGAGTTCGACCGCATCTACGCCGTCAACGTGAAGTCGATCTACCTGACGACGCTGGCCGTCGTGCCTGAGATGGAGAAGCGCGGCGGCGGCGTCATCATCAACACGGCGTCGACCGCAGGTGTGCGCCCGCGCCCCGGCCTCACCTGGTACAACGGCTCGAAGGGCGCGGTCATCACGCTGACGAAATCGATGGCGGCGGAGCTGGCGCCGAAGCACATCCGCGTCAACGCCATCAATCCGGTGATCGGCGAGACCGGCATGCTCGAACGCTTCATGGGCGTCGCCGATACGCCCGAGAACCGCGCGCGGTTCGTCTCGACCATTCCGCTCGGGCGCATGTCGCGGCCCGAGGACATCGCCAACGCGGCGGTGTTCCTCGCCGAGCCGGCGTCGGAGTTCATCACCGGCGTCTGCATCGAAGTCGACGGCGGCCGTTGCGTGTGAGCCTCGCCGCGAGGGCGCCGTGCGAGAAGGCCCCCTCACCCCGTCCCTCTCCCCCGAGGGGAGAGGGAGAAGACAGCGAGGCCGCCTTCACCCCTTCGCCAGAGCGGCGAGAATACGGGCCCAGCTGCGCGCGCCCTTCCCGAAGCTCTGCAGATTGTACTTCTCGTTCGGAGAGTGGATGCGGTCGTCCTCCAGGCCGAAGCCGACCATCAGGCTGTCCATGCCGAGCGCATCCTTGAACGAGGTGACGATCGGGATGGAGGCACCGCAGCCCATCAGCACCGCCGGCTTGCCCCATTCCTCCTCCAGCGCCTTCGCCGCGGCCTTCATCTGCGGCGCGCTCGTATCGAACGAGATGCCGGCACCGCCACGCGCGCCCTTGAGCTCGACCGTGCAGTCCTCCGGCACACGCTCACGCACGAACTTCTGGATGCAGGCGATGACGTGCTTCGGGTCCTGGTCCGCAACGAGGCGGCAGGTGATCTTCACCGAGGCTTCGGCGGGGATGATGGTCTTCGAGCCCTCGCCCTGATAGCCGCCCTTGATGCCGTTGAACTCGAGCGTCGGCCGCGCCCACAGCTGCTCGATCATGGAGCGCTTCTGCTCTCCCGCCGGCAGCGACAGGCCGACCGGCCCGAGGAAGCTCTCCGGCGTCAGCCCAAGGCTCTCCCACTGCTGCATCTGCTTCTTGGGCACCTTGGCGACGCCGTCGTAGAAGCCGGGCACCGCGATCCGGCCCTTGTCGTCATGCATCGCCGCCATGATGCGGGCGAGAACGCGAATGGGATTGGCCGCCGGGCCGCCGTAGAGACCCGAATGCAGGTCGCGCTTCGGTCCGCGGATCACGACCTCCTCGCCGACGAGACCGCGCAGCATGGTGGTGATGGCCGGGGTATCCTTGTCCCACTGCCCGGTATCGCAGACGAGGGCGAGGTCGCAGCGCACCTCCTTGCCGTGCTTCTTCAGGAACTCGGGCAGCGACGGCGAGCCGCTTTCTTCCTCACCTTCGAGCATCACCGTGACGGCGATCGGCAATTCGCCTGCAATCTGCTTCCACGCCCGCGCGGCGGCGAGGAACGTCATCAACTGGCCCTTGTTGTCCTCCGCCCCGCGCGCCACGATCACCTTGCCGTGCGGCTTCTCCGTCGCAATGCGCGGCTCGAACGGCGGCGACTTCCACAGCTCCAGCGGGTCCGGCGGCTGCACGTCGTAATGGCCGTAGAACAGCACGTGCGGCATGCCCTTCGGCACGCTCTTCCTGTCGCGGGCGACGACGAACGGATGCCCCTTGCTGTCGCGCAGCCCGGCGTCGAAGCCGATGTCGGTCAGTTCCGCCACGCACCACTCCGCCGCGCGCCGGCATTCGCCCTTGTAGGCCGGGTCGGTCGAGATGCTGGGTATCCTCAGCAACTCGAACAGCCGATCCAGCGCGGCACCCTCGGAGCGGTCCAGGCTCTTTAGAACCTCGGGCAGGTGGTCGGTCATGCGGGGCCTCTCGTGGTCGGCGCGGACGTGGCGCGGAAGGCGCGATCTTTGCGCCATAGGACCAGCCCGGTCAAAGGCGGATTCGCCTTGCGGTCCCGCGCGCTGTGGCAGAACAGGCGATTGTGACCTCGACGCTTTGCGCTCCCCCTCGCACCTGCTAAATGCGACACACTGAAGGCGCGCCGACGACCCTTGGCCGCCCGGGCAAGCGGAGGACCGGTGATGCCGGCAGAGAAGCACGTCTATCTGTTCGGCGCCGGCATGACCGACGGCGGCGCCGATCTCAAGGCGCTGCTCGGCGGCAAGGGCGCCAACCTTGCCGAGATGGCGAGCCTCGGGCTTCCGGTTCCGCCCGGTTTCACCATCACAACCGAGGTCTGCCGGGCTTACTACGACAACGGCCGCAAGCTGCCCGACACGCTCGCCGACGAAGTCGCCACCGCGCTGCAAAAGGTCGGCGCTGCGGTCGGCAAATCGTTCGGCGATGCGGAGAACCCGCTGCTCGTGTCGGTGCGCTCCGGTGGGCAGGCGTCCATGCCCGGCATGATGGACACCATCCTCAACCTCGGCCTCAATGATCTGACCGTCGAAGGTCTCGCGCGCCAGTCGGGCGACGACCGCTTCGCCTGGGACAGTTATCGCCGCTTCATCCAGATGTACGGCAATGTCGTGCTCGGCGTCGATCATTCGGTGTTCGAGGACATCCTCGAGGATTTCAAGAACCTCAACGCGCTGCCGCTCGACACCGATCTTGCCGCCGAGCACTGGCGCGAGATCGTCGCCGAATACAAGAGCGCCATCGAAACCGAGCTCGACGAGCCGTTCCCGCAGGAGACCGACAAGCAGTTGTGGGGCGCCATCGGCGCCGTGTTCGGCTCGTGGCAGAACGCGCGCGCGCAGATCTATCGCCGCCTGCACGACATCCCGGACGACTGGGGCACGGCCGTCAACGTGCAGGCCATGGTGTTCGGCAACATGGGCGAGACGTCCGCCACCGGCGTCGCCTTCACGCGCAACCCGTCGACCGGCGCCAACACGCTCTACGGCGAGTTCCTGCTCAACGCGCAGGGCGAGGACGTCGTCTCCGGCATTCGCACGCCGCAACATCTGACGGAGGCCGCGCGCGCCGACTCGGGCGAGGAGTTGCCATCGCTCGAAACCTCGATGCCGGAAGCCTTCGCGCAACTCAAGGACTTGTTCGCCAAGCTCGAGCAGCACTATCGCGACATGCAGGACATCGAGTTCACGATCCAGGAGGGCAAGGTCTGGATGCTGCAGACGCGCTCGGGCAAGCGCACGCTCGAAGCCGGTTTGCGCATCGCCGTCGATCTCGCCGACGAGGGTATCATCAGCCGCGAGGAAGCAGTGCTGCGCATCGAACCCGCGCAGCTCGACCAGCTCCTGCATCCGACCATCGACCCGCAATCGGAAAAGCACGTGCTGACCTCCGGACTGCCCGCTTCACCGGGCGCGGCCGTGGGCGAGATCGTGTTCACCGCCAATGCCGCCGAGGAAGCCAAGTCGAAGGGCAAATCGGTGATCCTGGTGCGCGTCGAGACGAGCCCGGAGGACATCCACGGCATGCACGCCGCCGCCGGCATCCTCACCGCGCGCGGCGGCATGACCAGCCACGCGGCGGTGGTGGCGCGCGGCATGGGCCGGCCGTGTGTGTCGGGCGCCGGCGCGCTGCGCATCGACATCCAGGCGGGCACGCTCAGCATCGGCCGCGAGGTGCTGCGCGCGGGCGACGTCATCACCATCGACGGTGGCTCCGGCGAAGTGCTGAAGGGCACCGCGAAAATGCGCCAGCCGGAGCTCTCGGGCGCCTTCTCGACGCTGATGGGCTGGGCCGACGGCTTCCGCCGCCTCGGCGTGCGCGCCAACGCCGACACGCCGCGCGACGCCGAGCAGGCGCGGAGCTTCGGCGCCGAGGGCATCGGCCTCTGCCGCACCGAGCACATGTTCTTCGACGAGCGCCGCATCCTCGCCGTGCGCGAGATGATCCTCGCCGTCGACGAGTTGAGCCGCCGCGCCGCGCTCGACAAGCTCTTGCCGATGCAGCGCGGCGACTTCGTCAAGCTGTTCGAGATCATGCACGGCCAGCCGGTCACCATCCGCCTGCTCGATCCGCCGCTGCACGAGTTCCTTCCCCACGACGTGACCGAGCAGCAGGCGCTGGCCGACGCGCTGGGCCTCACCTTCGAGGAGTTGAAGCGCCGCGTCGCCGAGCACTACGAGGTGAACCCGATGCTCGGCTTCCGCGGCTGCCGCCTCGCCGTGCGCCATCCCGAGATTGCCGAGATGCAGGCGCGCGCCATTTTCGAGGCGGCGCTGGAGGTGGAGCGCGACAGGAACATCTCGGTCGTGCCGGAGATCATGATCCCGCTGGTGGTCTACCGGCGCGAGTTCGAGATCGTCGCCGAGGTGATCCGCGCCACCGCCGCGAAGATCGAGAAGGAGACCGGCAAGATCGTCGCCTACCTGCTCGGCACCATGGTCGAGTTGCCGCGCACCGCGCTCACCGCGCACGAGATCGCCGCGGGCGACAAGGGCGCCGACTTCTTCTCGTTCGGCACCAACGACCTGACGCAGACGTGCCTCGGCCTCAGCCGCGACGACGTCGGCCCGATCCTCACCGCCTATCACGACAAGCACATCATGCCGGTCGATCCGTTCGTGTCGATCGACCAGAAGGGCGTCGGCGAGATGGTGCGCATCGGCGTCGAGCGCGGCCGCCGCGTCAAGCCGAGCCTCAAGATCGGCATCTGCGGCGAGCACGGCGGCGATCCGGCGTCGGTGGTGTTCTTCCACGACGCGGGCCTCGACTACGTTTCGTGCTCCCCCTACCGCGTGCCCATCGCGCGTTTGGCCGCCGCGCAAGCCGCGCTCCGCGAGCGCGGCCTGGCAGCGGGTATGGGGTCGGTTTAGCGGTATTGCGGAGAAGCCGACGTCTCGCTTCGAAAGCAGCGGCCCTGTAGCTGGCTCATCGCCATGACCGCAGTCCCTCGACGACCGGACATCGACGCCGCGACGTTATGGGCCACTTTCGGACGTTGCGCTGTCAAAACTAGACACACCGCCATTCCGGTAATTGATACCTGAGCAGCCGAATCTTATTGCGCCATATGGTAGCGAGCGATCTCAACGGTCCTGAGTGGCGGGAAAGGAGAGTTCCGAAGCCATTCCTCTATCACCGCATCCTCCTGCCACTCTTGTTCAATGTAGCACCAGTTGATCAGCAGATGCTCTGGTTCACCATCTGGTGCTATGCTCACACCCACGCATTTTTCCGCGCGGAAGCTATACTTTCCCCCCATCGTCAAATTCATAAGGGGCTTTTCCCATTCGTCGCGATGCTCAGCGGGTATGGGGATGAACACGAACCCGCATCCTGTGCGTTGAACGAACATCCTATACGGAACAAGAATTCCTTCCTTAGCGTTCTTGGTGGTGAGATCAAACCGCTGCTTAAACAGCGCCAACTCGTTTCTCTTCAGCTTGGCGAGTTCAAGCCAAATCGGATAGTAGCTATCCGAGCCCCTTGTCTCATCGGTGATCTTTTCCGCAAACCTCTCCAAAATTCCAGAAACGTCCCATTGTTCGGCCGCGTGGCGAAGCTGCGCAATGGTGGCCGCATGCGCTTCTGAAGGCACGACCATCGGGTCGCCAGTTGACAGATATTGACCGATCAAGGCCTGCTCGGTCAAACCGCGCACTTTATCAGGATATTGCACGATCAATGCTTCGCGGAACGCAAAGAAGTCGAAAACTTCCGCAGGCGTTAGTAACGTAGCAACAAGTGCATCATAGTCCGCCGCCGGCATGACATGAATGATCCCTGCTGTGCTGCTTTCGTGAAAACGATAGTTAAGACGGTCCAACGGAAGCGAGGACGAAGGTTCAAAGCATACGACGCCGTGAAGCTTGCGGATCTCCTGGCCACTGATGTTGCGACTGTGGCCTCTGCGGTTTTCGAGCCTGATGGGACTGCAATTTTCGAGATAGGCCCTAGTATCACGAATCTGCTTGGTTCCACTCTTTAGGACTTTTCCCTCGAACCACTTGGTCTCTCCATCGGGAGATGGTGACTGAGGAGCGAACCGCTCCTTCAGCTGGAATGCAATCGCCTGATCCTGGAGCACGACCAGCGCATCGGCCAATTCCAGCTCCGAAGACGCTTGTGGCGTGAACTTGGTTTTAGAATAAGTCATTTCACCAAAGAAATATCGGCGGTTTAGACCATTGACCTTATCTTCGAGTGCCATCGCCGGCTCCTGGGATTGTTGTCTCTTGAAGCACGAAAGAATGGCCAAAAGGCGCCGGCACGGCCGCAAGCCATCCACAGTCGCTTTGGGATGGACACCGGAAGGCCAAAGAACAAATCTGGACCGGTCGCAACGGGTCACGAGCGGACCATCGGTGCCGGCTGGCTGCGACCGCGGCAGCGTCAGCACCGGACATTGCGGCGGGGCATGGGGAGGCGCGAGGAAGGGGCCGAGGTCAGATGAAAATGGCCGCGAGCGCAGCTCGCGCTCGCGGCCCCGGTTCGGCACGTTGAGCGTCGTCACCCGCCGCTCCCCCACCCCCATCACCCCCATCACCCCTTCCAGCCGTACACCCAGTCGTAGCGCGCCATCAGGCGGGCGGGCGGGGTCAGCTTCATGGTCAGGTTGCGGGCCAGCGCCATCACGCCGTCGAGGTGATAGATGCGGCCGTTCTTCTTCGCCTCGGCCACGACGCGGGTGGCGCGATCCATACGCGCGCGCTCGTAGGCGGCGAGCGCGGCGGCGCAATCGCCCGGACGCGCGGCGATCTCGCGCGCGATCACGCTGGCGTCTTCCAGCGCCAGCACGCCGCCCTGCGCGAGGAACGGCAACGTCGGATGCGCGGCGTCACCGAGCAGCGCGATGCGTCCCTTCACCCAGTGCGGCAGCGGCGCCAGCTCGTACAGCGCCCACTTGCGCCACTGCCGCGGCACCTCGAGCAGCAGGCGCAATGCGTCGGCGAAGCGCCCCGAGCCGTCGAGCACCCACTCGCGCGGCACCTCGGCGTTCCAGTCCTCGCTCGGCGTGCGATCGTCGCGCGTGTAGACGATGGCGACCTCGTTCGATCCGCGCAGCGGGTAGTGGACGATGTGGGCGCCCGGCGCGAGCCAGATGGCGGTGGCATTCTCGCGCAGCGAGCGCGGCAGGTCCTCGGCGGCGATCACGGCACGCGCGGAACTCTTGCCGGCGTAGTGCGGCGGCGGCGCGGCGAACACGTCGCGGCGGACTTGCGAGCGCAGGCCGTCGGCGGCGATCAGACAGGCGCCCGCGACGACGTTGCCGGTGCCCGTTTCGGTGATGGTGACGGCGCGGCCCTCGTCGCGGATTGCGCCGGCGTTGAAGCCCATGGTGATGGAAATCAGCGGCTGCTTCTCCGCCGTGGCGAGCAGGGCGCCGTGCAGGTCGCGGCGGTGCGTGACCCAGTAGGGCGCACCGTGCCGTTCCGCCGCCCAGGCGCCGAGCGGCAGGTTGGCGAGTGTATCGCCCGTGGCGGCCGAGCGGACGTGGATGATGTGCGGCTTGCCGGCGAGCGGATCGAGCGCTTCGGCGACGCCGATCTCGGCGAGGATGCGGGTGCCGTTGGGGCCGAGCTGGATGCCGGCGCCCTCGGGGCTGAAGGTCGGCCGCCGCTCGAGCACGTGCGAGGCGATGCCGCGTCTGGCGAGGGAAAGCGCCGCGGCGAGGCCGCCGATGCCGCCGCCGAGGATCAGGACAGGCGCGGCCAATCCCGCCGGCTGCGCGCCGGGATCGCGCACCAAGGGCTCGGTTTCGAGGGTGGGCGTGTTCGTCGCGCTTGCTGGGGAGATCGTGCCGGTCGGGCTGTCGTTGGTCATCGTCGGGCCTCCGCTATGCGCAGCAGGCTCGCCGATGCGGGGTCAGCCCGCCATGACTCCCGTCATGTCGACGAGGCAGCCGGCGGGATCGCTCTCGTCGGCGTGCAGCCGCGCGTCGTAGACGTAGAGCGTCGAGCAGTAGGGGCAGATGATCTGCGCGTCGCCGCCCATGTCCAGGTACACGTGCGGATGATCATAGGGCGCGCGCGCGCCCATGCACTGCAGCTCTTTGACGCCGACGAAGATCTTCTCGACGCCGCGGTCGTTGGCGAGATGGGGAACGACGCTTGCCGCCATGAGCCTGCCTCTTGCGATTGGCCTGTCGAAACGGCCGCGACCATAGCCCCGGCGGGGAGGAAATGGTAGGGGAGGCGCGTGCTTACTTGGTATCACCCGGCCCCGGCGTGTTTTGCCCGCCTGCGCCGTTCCTGCGCCTGAGGAGCCCCGATTTGCCGACTTTCCAGTCCGACGACGCCGAGATTTTCTACATCGACGAGGGCGAGGGTGAGCCGATCCTGCTGATCCACGGCTTCGCCTCCAACATCTCGACCAACTGGGTGGTGCCGGGCTGGGTCGGTTACCTCAAGGGCAAGGGTTATCGCGTCGTTGCGATCGACAATCGCGGGCATGGCAAAAGCGAGAAGCTGTACGAGACGGATCGCTACCGCGCGCCGCTGATGGCCGAGGACGCTCGCCGCTTGCTTGACCATCTCGGCATCGCCCGCGCCCACGTCATGGGTTACTCCATGGGCGCGCGGATTTCGGCGTTCCTCGCCCTGGCGCATCCGGGGCGCGTACGCTCGATCGTGTTCGGCGGGCTCGGCGTCAACATGGTGCGCGGCATGGCCGGCACCGGGCCGATCGCGGCGGCACTGGAGGCGCCGTCGATCGACGACGTGAGCAACCCGACCGCCCGCACATTCCGCGCCTTCGCCGAACAGACCGGCAGCGATCTCAAGGCGTTGGCAGCCTGCATCCGCGCCTCGCGCGAGCCGTTGGGGCGCGAGGACGTGGCCCGCATCGCGGTGCCGGTTCTGGTCGCGGTCGGGGAGACGGACGTGGTCGGTGGCTCGGCGGAGGCGCTGGCCGAGCTGATCCCGGAAGCGCGGGCGCTGGTGATCCCCGGGCGCGATCACATGAAGGCGGTGGGGGACCGCGCCTACAAAGAGGGCGTGGCGGAGTTTCTGGCGTCGCTGTCCTGACCGGAGTCACGGCAAGGTCGCCGCCGGCTATCATGGCGGCGAAACACGCGTGCCGGAAACCACGAGGTCGGAAGGTCAAGTGGCGTCGCATCTGCAACGCCGTGGCGCCGCTCGCGAAACGGAAAACGACCCTGGCAGGCCAAGTGAGGATCCGCAAAGACAAACTGGGGGCTGTCAGCGGATCGACCAAGGCAAAGCACCAGGGCCGTTGACCTTCATTTCCGGATCAATGCCGAGAGCATGGGGCGTGCCCTGCGGCGTGCCGGTACGCAGACTGACGCAGATACAGATACGCAAGACTGGGACGCAGAACTCAGGACGCTCTACAACGCAGCTCCGGGCGGTCCCCGACGCAAACTCAAACGCAAGACCTGAAGGTGCCGCCCACCGCGGTTACACACGAACAACTACGCAAGGCATACACAACACGAACATACGCAACGCAAAAAATACTCTTGTGTTCCAAGTAGTTGCCGACGGGGGCCAGCAGCTCCATCCGAACACTGCTCAAGTTATCAAGGTTGTGGGTAAGAGTCCTGCGGATTCGCGAATCGTCGCCCCGATAGTTGTGGATAAGACATTTCGCGGCTTGCACTTCTGCCCTGTTTTCCATCTCGCAGCCGCAACATTCACCATTTGCTGCCGCGAAAGGGTCCTGAAACGGCCCGCTGCCCCGGCGATCGTCATCCGGCGGAATTCTCCGTATTAACCCGGCGTTAGGGTTACCGGACCGATAGTCCTTCTCCATGTACAAGTCCCGCGTAGCGTTCCTTGCGTCCTGCCTCATCGCCCCGCTCGCCATCCACGGCTGCGGCCGTGGCGACAGCGGTCCCGCGTTCGTGGCCAAGCGCGAGCCGTGGCGGGCCGCCGACGAGCGTCAGTGCCTCCACTCCGGCATGGTCCGTGAAAGCCGCTTCGTGCAGTCGCGATCACTGCTCGGTGGTCCGACGGCGTGCGGCGCCGAGCATCCCTTCGAAATGTCGGCCGCGCTCGGCGGCCGGGTCGAGTTGAAGCCGGCGGCGACGTTGCGCTGCCCGATGATCCCGGCGGTCGACCGCTGGGTCGCCGAGGTTGTGGCGCCGGCTGCGCGGTTCCACTTCGGCGCGCCGCTGACGACGCTCAAGGTCGCCGCCTCCTATGGGTGCCGGCCGATCAACCACAAATGGGGCGCCAAGCTCTCCGAGCACGGGCTCGCCAATGCCATCGACATTTCCGAGTTCCACTTCGCCGACGGCCGCAGTGTCTCGGTGAAGCGCGGCTGGTGGAGTGAGGACGTGCGCGAGCGCGCCTTCCTGAGGGCCGTGCATCGCGGCGCCTGTGATACCTTTTCGACAGTGCTCGGCCCGCACGCCGACATCTACCACCGCGACCATTTCCACATGGACCTCGCCCGCCACGGCAAGGACGGTACCTACCGCGTCTGCAAGTGACGCGGCTGCGCCCTCGGTTTCAAGCGGGGGAACCCGTTGCGGAGCACCTGATCTGATGCGGCGTGGCGGCCCCCTGCTGCCATTGAAAAGCAGAGCCCCGCTGCGCAACTGCAGCGGGGCTCATTGGTGCTCGGCAGTGGCAGTCTGTCGGGTTACTCGACCTTGCCGGTGACGACGAAGGCGCCGCGCAAGTCGCCGGCATTGAAGCCGACCGCCTGATCCTGCGGATAGAGTTCCTTGATCTTCGCCGAGACGGCCGGATCGAGTTCGCTGCCATGGCAGGCGAGGCAAGGCTTTCCCGCGGTCATGATCGGCTTCATGTAGAGGAACGACTTCTTGCCGCCGTCCTCGACGATTGCGGCGTGTTCGAGCTTCGCCGCGTCGGCGCCGCCAGCGAGATCCTTGGCGAACTGCTCGAGCACCTTGCGCTCGGTGTCGCTCGGCGCGTTGTCCGGATTGCGGACCTTGAGCGCCGTGCGGCCGACCTCCATGCCGGCTGCGGCCGAACGCTCGGCGGCGATCTTCGGTGCGTCCGTCTTGCAGACGCCGAGCGCTGCCACCGGACCGCCGTCCTGCATGGCGGTGACCAGCTTTTCCTTCAGGCCCTCGGCGAGGCCCTTGATGGCTTCACGCGCTTTGGCGATGCGGGCGGCCTGCGGATCGGCGGCGTCCTGCGCCATGACGGGAGCGGTGGTGAGGGACAGGGCAACTAGGGCGGCTGCGATCACGCGCATGGTCAGAACCTCGATGGCGGTTGAGATGGTGTCTGCAACTCTAGCAGTCGCCAGACGGTCGAGCGATAGCCGATACGCTCCCCCGAGGTGTGTGACCGCCGTCACGATTGCGCCCGAGGCGTCCCCGACACTAAATTCCTGGCCGCATTTCGCTTCGAGGCTCGCCGCGCATGAACTTCACGAAAATCGATGGCGTCGACGTCACCGTGCGCGTCAACGACGCGGACGAGGCGCGCCATGCGCTGAAGGAATTGCGTCTCGCTCGCAAGCAGACGCTGCACGAGAAGCGAGGGCTTGCGCGCGACCTGAAGGAAGCGGAAGCGCGCGAGGAGAAGCCCGCGAAGCGCCGCCGCTCGCGCGGCGAAATCGTCGAGAGCCCGGGCGGCTACGTCTGGCGTTCGCTGGTCGCGGTGGCGAAGCTCGCGACCGGGCAGGATCAGGAGACCGAGCGGCGGCCCGAACCCGAGGAGCGCAAGCCGCCGACAGCGGCCTCGCTGGAGCGTCAGATCGCAGCGGCGAATGCGCTGATCCACAACCTCGACGCGGTGATCCTCGAGATCGAGGCGCGATTGCTGAAAGAGAAAGCAAAGCGCTCGTGACGCCCCGCTACCGAATCCGCGCGTCAGCCTGCGCGCTGTGAGACCGGACCGACGCCGCCGCCGGTCGGCGTTTCGATGATGATGGCGTCGCCCGGCGCGAGCGTGGTCTCCGCGCAGCCGACGAGCGTGTCGATCGTTCCGTTGGCGCGGCGTACGGCGTTGCGGCCTTTCTCACCGGGCTCGCCGCCGTCGAGGCCGGGCGGCGCCACGTCGCGAAAGCCCGACAGGATCGCCGCGCTCATCGGTTCGAGAAAGCGGATGACGCGGCGCGTGCCGTCACCGCTGTTCCAGCGGCCCTTGCCGCCGGAGCCGCGCCGGATCGAGAACTCCTCGAGCAGCACCGGATAGCGCAGCTCCAGCACCTCGGGGTCGGTCAGGCGCGTGTTGGTCATGTGTACGTGCACGCCAGCCGCGCCGTCGAAGCCGTTGCCCCGCGCGTCGTAGCCCGCGGGCGCACCCGAGCAGATCGTCTCGTAATATTGAACCGAAGCGTTGCCGAAGGTGAGGTTGTTCATGGTGCCCTGCGCGGTGCCGAGGCCCCTCATCGCCGCGAACAGCGCGTTGGTGACGATCTGGCTCGTCTCGACGTTACCGGCGACGACGGCGGCGGGATGCGTTGGACGCAGCATCGATCCTTCCGGAATGACGATGTCGATCGGCTTCAGGCAGCCGGCATTCATCGGGATCGGCGCATCGACCATGACGCGGAAGGCATAGAGCACGGCGGCGCGCGTGACCGGCTCGGGCGCGTTGAAGTTGTCGCGCTGCATCGGGCTCGTGCCGGTGAAGTCGACGCGCGCGGTGCGTGCCGCCTTGTCGGTCGTGATGCGCACCTCGACCGCCGTGCCCTTGTCGGTCTCGATGCGCGCATGGCCCTCGTCGAGGCGCGCGATCAGGCGGCGCACGCTTTCTTCCGCATTGTCCTGCACGTGGCGCATGTAGGCTTCGACCACGTCGAGACCGAAGTGCGCGACCATCTTGCGCAATTCGCTCGCGCCGCGCGCGTTGGCGGCGACCTGCGCCTTGAGATCGGCGATATTCTTGTCGGGCCGGCGTGCGGGATACTTCGCGCCGGTGAGCAAGGCTCGCGTTTCCGCTTCGAGGAACCCGCCGTCGCGCACCAGCAGCACGTCGTCGATATATACGCCTTCCTCCTCGATGGTCGTCGCGCGCGGCGTCATCGATCCGGGGGCGAGGCCGCCGATGTCTTCGTGGTGTCCGCGCGATGCGACGTAGAACAGCACGCGCTCGCCCTTGTCGGCGAACACCGGTGTGACGACGGTGATGTCGGGCAGGTGCGTGCCGCCGTTGTAGGGCGCGTTGAGCATGTAGACGTCGCCGGGGCGCATGGTCCGCGCGCGCTGGCGTACGATGGTCTCGACGCTGCGATCCATGGAGCCGAGATGCACCGGCATGTGCGGCGCGTTGGCGACGAGGCGGCCCTCCGCGTCGAACACCGCGCACGAGAAGTCGAGCCGCTCCTTGATGTTCACCGATTGCGCCGTGTTGCGCAGCGCCTCCCCCATCTGCTCGGCGATCGACATGTAGAGGTTATTGAATACCTCGAGCAGGATCGGGTCGGCGTCGAGGCCGAGACGCTCGTCGCGTCTGGCGGAGCGCCGCGTCATCACCACATCGTTGCGCGCGTCGAGCGTGAGCTGCCAGCCCGGCTCGACGACGATGGTCTGGTGCGACTCGATGACGAGTGCCGTTCCATCGATGCGCTGGGCGGGCGCGATCTCGTCGCGCAGCCAGACGGGCGCATCGTGCCAGGCGCCACCGGAGTAGACGCGGGTATGGCGCGGCATGTGAGGTACGGCATCGGCGCCGCGGGTCGCCGTGGCTGTCGTCCGGTCACCGGCGTCGTCGTCGCGTGGGGTCGCGCCCGTGGCCTCGACCTCGAGCGCGGCGGCGACGATGGTCTTGTCCGGCGACACGAAGCCGAACTGCGATCGGTGCCGGCGTTCGAAGTCGTCGCGCATGTTCGCAATCGCGTCGAGCGCAACCGGCAGGCCGGTATCTGTGCCGGTATACTTCAAATGCAGGCGTGCGCTCAGATGCACGTCCGCGGCCGCGACGTCTTGTGCCATCACCGTCGCGGCCACCTCGCGCGACAACTCGTTGAGTAGCGGCGAGATCGCGGCGAGTGTTGCCTCGGTGAGGTCGAGTTCCAGCGACTGCTCGCGGCTGGCCCGGATCGGCGCGAGGCCCATGCCATAGGCCGAAAGCAGCCCGGACAGCGGATGAATCAGCACGGTTTCCATGCCGAGCGCATCTGCGATCAGGCAGGCATGCTGGCCGCCTGCCGCGCCGAAGCAATTGAGGGCGTAGCGTGTCACGTCGTAGCCGCGCGCGACCGAGATGCGCTTGATGGCGTTGGCCATGTTGGCGACGGCGATGCGCACCACACCTTCGGCGACATCGGCCGCGCTTCTGCCGCCGCCCATCTCGTGCGCCAGTGCCTCGAACGCGGCGACGACGCTGGCTCGATCGAGCGGCTGGTCCTGCGTCGGGCCGAACACGCGCGGGAAATAATCGGGCGTGATCTTGCCGAGCATGACGTTGGCGTCGGTGACGGTCAGCGGTCCGCCGCGCCGGTAGGCCATGGGGCCGGGATCGGAGCCCGCGCTGTCAGGGCCGACCTTGAGGCGCGTGCCGTCGAACGTGACGATCGAGCCGCCCCCCGCCGCGACCGTGTGGATCCGCAGCATCGGCACGCGCAGTCGCACGCCCGCGACCTCGGTCTCGAACGTGCGTTCCGCTTCGCCCGCGAAATGTGACACGTCGGTCGAGGTGCCACCCATGTCGAAGCCGATGACGCGCTCGAAGCCCGCGCGCCGCGCCGTTTCGGCCATGGCGACGATGCCGCCGGCCGGGCCTGACAGAATCGCATCGCGTCCTTCGAACATCGCCGCCGATTTGAGCCCGCCCGAGGACGCCATGAACAGCAGGCGCGGCGGGGCAACGGCGGGATCGTCGCTGCGGATGGCGCCCGCCACGCGATCGACGTAGCGTTTCAGGATCGGTGTCAGGTAGGCGTCGGCGACGGTGGTGTCGCCGCGGCCGACGATTCTGATGAGCGCGGAAACCTCGTGGCTGACGGAAACCTGGTCGAAGCCGGCAGCCCGGGCGATTTCTGCCGCGCGCCGCTCGTGCGCGGGATGAGCGTAGGCGTGCATGAGCACGATGGCGACGGCTGTGATGCCGCGCGCCCGTGCCGCTTCGAGATCGGCCGCCAGCCGCGCTTCGTCGAGCGGCCGCTCGATGGTGCCATCGGCGCGCACGCGCTCGTCGGCGCCGATCACGTGCGAATAGAGCATCTCCGGCTTGACGATGTTGCGCGCGAAAATGTCGGGGCGTGCCTGATAACCGATCTCGAGCTGGTCCTCGAGCCCGCGCGTGATGACGAGCGCGGTCGGCTCGCCCTTGCGCTCGAGCAGGGCGTTCGTCGCGACGGTGGTGCCCATCTTGATCGAGGCGATGCGTGCCGCCGGAATCGGCGCGTCGCTGGCGATGCCGAGGATGCGGCGGATGCCTTCGAGTGCGGCGTCGTCATAGGCGCCGGGATTGACCGAGAGGATCTTGCGCGCGATCAGTTCGCCCGAGGGCGAGCGCGCGACGACGTCGGTGAACGTGCCGCCGCGGTCGATCCAGAAATCCCAGCGGCCGCCGTCGTCTGTCCCGGACGCTGCCATGCCCTCTCCCCGCACGCTCGACCATGCCTGTCTGTCAGCTATCGGCGCAGGCGACGGGCGTCAACGGCGCATGCCGGAGCGGCGCGCAAACCTGAGGCGCAACCGTAAGCGTCAATGCGGACGAGCGACAGCCCGGGATGGCATCCATGGGAGAATGGGGCGAGGGACCGCAAACCTCGGGCCGTGGGCCGTCGTTTGCGGCTCCTCGCGCTGCCCGTCCAGCGCCCCGAAGAGCGCTGAACCGGCAGTCGGGTGGAGTGGCCGGCTAGAAGCCGGCTCTACGCCTCGGGCGCGGTCGCTGGTTCGCGAACTCGCGGGGACGGTGAAAGTGTTCAGCGAGTGATGGTGAAGTGGGTGGTCGGTCCCGGCTCGGGCGGTTCCGCCCGAACGCCGGATGTCCAGATCGCAAATGCCGCAGCAGCGCAGATAGCCAGCAAAAGGCTCCTCATCGTACGTCCCTCCTCCGCAACACTGGCCCGCTGGGGGACGAGCCGGCGCTCTAAGTCGCTCTATGTCGGGTGGATCAGGGCGTTTCCCGGTTCGCCGCTGGAAAATGCTCTGCTCCACGTTAGGGAGTGTGGGTCTACAACTTAAGTCGGTCAATTCAATGTTGACGCAACAACCATCACGATTTGTACGTCCTGTGGAAAAAGTCGCGCACGGTGCTTTGCTTCCCGGGCGCGGTTATTGCCGGTAAGCTGAGAGCATGGTCTGGACCTGGTTGAAATCGCGGTTCGGCGCTCGCAAAGGTGCCGTGACCGGGGTGCGCAGCACCTTGGCGGGCATCGCCGGCGCACTCGGCATCGAGGGGGGCGCTTGCACGCCCGGGAGCCAGCGTTCGGCGTTCACCATGGCGCTGGTGGCGCTGGCGGCGAAAATGGCCAAGGCGGACGGTGTCGCCGTCGCCATCGAGTCCGACGCCTTCGAGCGCTGGTTCGAGGTCCCGGCCGATCAGCGCGACGCGGTGCGGCGCGTATTCGACCTCGCCAAGCGCGATGTCGCCGGCTACGAGGCCTACGCGGAGCAGATCGCCCGCCTGCTCGAAAAGGAGCCGGAGTTGCTCCGCGACGTGTTCGAGTGCCTCTTCCACGTGGCTTCCGCCGATGGCGTGCTGCACGAGGCGGAAGAGCGGTTCCTGACGCGCGTCGCGCGCATCCTCGCCATCAGCGACGCCACCTACCTCGACATCCGCCATATGTTCGTTGTCGATCCGGATGATCCATTCACCGTGCTTGGCGTCCGGCCGACGATCTCCGACGCCGACCTCAAGGTGCGATACCGCAAGCTCGTCATGGAAAACCACTCGGACCGGCTGGCGGCCCATGGTGTGCCGCGCGAGTTCCAGGTGTTCGCCGACCGCAAGCTGGCGGCCATCAACGCCGCCTATGACGCGATCCGCGAGCGCCGCGACCGGATGCGCGACATGGAGGCCGCGTCCGGCAACGGCGCGGCGGGCAGACGGGCGTGACGATCGGCTTTTCTCCCGACAGCGATCTCGTGCAGCGGCTGCATCCGTCGCCGAACGTGGAACCGCGCGCGGGCGAACGCCGGCCGGATATGCTGCTGCTGCACTATACGGGCATGACCTGCTGCGAGAAGGCGATCGACTGGCTGTCGCGGCCCGAAAGCAAGGTGTCGTGCCATTACGTCGTCGCCGAGGACGGCACGATCACGCAAATGGTCGCCGAGAGCCTGCGCGCCTGGCATGCAGGGCGCTCGCACTGGGCCGGCGAGAGCGACATCAACTCGTGCTCCATCGGCATCGAGATCCACAATGCCGGGCATGCGTGCGGCTATCCCGAGTTCCCCGAGGCGCAGATGGCGGCGGTGGTGCGGCTGTCGGCGGACATCGTGGCGCGCCATGGCATCGCGCCGGCGCGCGTGCTGGCGCATTCCGATGTGGCACCGGATCGCAAGATCGATCCCGGCGAGCGCTTCGACTGGCAGCGGCTGGCGGCGGCGGGTGTCGGCCGCTGGCTCGAACCGGCACCGCTCGCCACCGAGGAGGATGCGCCGCCGCTCGCGGCCGGAGCACGATCGGAGCGCGTCGCCGAGGTGCAGCACCTGCTGCGCGGCTACGGTTACGGCATCGATGTGACGGGTTTCCTCGATACCGCTACGGCGTTCGTGCTGCGCGCGTTTCAGCTGCACTGGCGGCCGGCCCGGGTCGACAGCCGCCTCGATGCGTCCACGCTCCTGACGGCCCGCCGCTTGCTGGCGAGCACGGCCGGCGCACGCGTCTGAGATCGCGCGCCCCCGCTTATGGCACGCTTTTCACGCTCACCGCGCCATTGCGCCGTTCGACGAGGTAGTACGCCCACCGCAGAGCCGGCAGCCGGCACGAGTTGCGACCCGACAGGCACGGCGTGCCCGGGAGGAAGCGGTCGACGTCGGCGTGCCTGGCGGGGAAGCCGGCGACACCGGTCGACTTGAGCCAGCCGTGCACCGTGTAGGCCGAGATGATCCAGCTTTCGCCCTCGCGGATTGTTTCGATCGACGGGGGGCGCGATTTCGGATGGTGCTCGCTGAACGACCACGAATAGACCCCGGCGATGTCGAGGCCGAGGCCGTAGGTGGCGCCGATCTCGTCGGCGAGCAGCACGCGCCCCTCGCGCCGCGCCTGCTCGGCGAACGCGCGTACGGCGGCCGCCGCCTCGGGGCTCGGGCGCGCGGCCACGGCGAAGATGACCTGGTTCGTCAGCATGACGGCGAAAGCCGCCGCCGCACCGCCCCACGCCAGCCGGCGTCCCCGCGGTGTTTGCGTGGCACCGTCGACGATGGCCAGAACGGCGAGCACGTTGAGCGGCGTCGATATGGCGAACTTGGTGTGCAGGGCCAGTCCGATCAGTGCTCCGGTGCCGACGGCGCTGGCGAGAAACGCGGCGTCCGGTGCGCGGCGGCGAACCAGGGCGGCGGCGGCGAGGAAAGCAATGCCGGTGCCGAGCCGCATGCGGTTGAGGCTCAGAATGTCGTCGTGCTCGGCGGTGAAGCGCAGGTAGGCGCGGACGAAGTGCAGGTAGTCGAAGCCGACCATCAGACCCAGCACGACGACGCCTGCGGCGAGCGCGATCGCGTCCTCCAGCACGAGCTGCGCCAGCGGCTTGCGCCGCACGTCGCGCAAATCGCTGACGATCAGGATGGCGGCGCCGTAGGCCAGCGCACTCGGCCATGCAAGAGGGGCGAGCACCGCCGCGGTCTTGGCGAGCGTGCGCAGCACCACACCGTGAGAGTGGCCGTTCGCCGCGTCGGTCCAGAGCACCGCGAGCGCGAATATGACCAGCAACAACGCCGTGCTGTCGGGGCGCTGGCCGGAATGCAGCATGGTGACGAGCAGCGCGATGGGGAACAGCACGGCGACCAGCGGCCGGCGCAGCCGCAAGGCGGCAGCCGCGACGATCCCCGAGGTCAGAACGAACATCGTGGCACGGAAGGCGAGCAGGCTGTCGAGGTTCCAGCCGAAGCCGTCGATCCACGCGGACAGCGCGTAGATGTGCAGCCGTGGTGCGATGTGAAAGTATTCCGGCTGCGGGTAGAAGCGGCTCAGCGCATGCACTGGCATCGTATCGCCGTCGGCTACCGCCTTGGCCCACGCAATGATGTAGAAGTCGTCGACGTGCGGAAGGTAGACGCTGCCCGCCGACAGCCAGACGGCGCCGAACGCGATCGTCACCAGAGCCGCGAACAAAATGGTGCGCGCGGACGAGCCTCGCTCGGCGATATCGGTCGGCGGCGGGCTCATGCGATCTCCGGCGGTGGCTCAGACGGCGGCAGGGCTCAAGCTATGCAGTCCGTTAACGTCTCCGGCTCCGGCCTTCAACTGCCTTTCGGCTTGCGTCGCCCGCGGTCCTCGGCGCTCGCCTTACCCGCCGAAGCTCGTCAGCGCCTGCTCCACCGCCGCGAAGTCGAACGGCTTCGGCAGCATCGGCGCCGCACGGAAGCGCTCTTCGAGGCTGTCGGGGCCGTGTCCGGTGGCGAACACCGTCGGCACCGACAGCTTCTGCAGTGCTTCGGCGATGTCGAATGAGTTCTCCTGGCCGAGCGTGACGTCGAGGATGGCGCCGTCGACCGGTTCGCTCTCGAGGAGGGCGAGCGCATCCTTGACCGAGTGTGCAGGGCCGATCACGGTGTGGCCCAGCTCCTCCAGCCAATCACACAGCAGCATGGCGATCAGCGGCTCGTCATCGACGACGAGAATGCGCTTCTGTATCATGAGGTTTCCTGTACGGGTGGTGACGGCGAACATACCTGTCCGAGGCTTGCTCCGCCACACCATGCAGTTCCCCATGTTCGGCTGTTGACGGATAGACATGCTGCGCTTCCTGAAGGTTCTTCGGCGCGCCGGCCGTGACGGCATCGTTTCACCATGGGTGCCGTCGATCATCCTCGCGGGCCTCGGGCTGCTGGTGTTTGCCGCGCTGACCTCGCTCTACATGAGCGTGCGCGGAGATCGTGCCGGGCGCCTCGTCGAGCATACGCTGCACGTGCGGGCGGCGATCGCCGATGTCGTGCTGTCGCTGCAGAGCGCCGAATCCTCGCAGCGCGGCTATCTGCTCACAGGCAGCGCGGAGATGCTGGCGGACTTCGAGCGCAGGGCAGATCGTATCGCGCCTCGTCTCAAGGACATCGAGCGCCGCCTGTCCGATAATCCCGAGCAGCTCGTGAACCTGACGACGCTGCGGCCGCTCATCGACGACCGGATGGAGCTTCTGCGCTCCGGCGTCGAACTCAAGCGCGCGGGCCGTGAAGATCAGGCCAAGGCTCGCGAACGACTCGAACGCGGCCGTAATCTCATGCAGCAGGTCAAGGGGCTCGTCATCCGTCTCGACGAGACCGAAAGCCGGCTGCTTGCTGATCGCCAGCAGAGCCTGGCCGGGATCCAGCAACGGCTGCTCATCGTGCAATTCATGGGGATCGTCCTCGCGCTCGCCCTTTCATGGCTGGGGTTCGGGCAAATCCGCGAATACGTCACGCGGCTCACCAGTGCCAACGATGCGCTGGCGAACGAAATGAAACTGCGCCGTGACACCGAGGCGACGCTGCGGCAGGCGCAGAAGATGGAAGCCGTAGGCCAGCTCACCGGCGGCATCGCCCACGACTTCAACAACCTGCTGACGCTGGTGATCGGCGGCCTCGACACGCTGCAGCGGCGCCTCAAGAGTGCGGCGCGACAGCCGGAGCTGGACGAATTCGCGGCCTCGCTGGCGAAGCCGGTCGAGATGGCGCAGCAGGGCGCCCGCAGCGCAGCCCATCTCACGCATCGCCTGCTCGCGTTCTCCCGCCAGCAGGCATTGCAGCCGGCATCGGTCGATATCAACAAGCTGGTGGGCGGGCTGTCGGAGATGCTGCGGCGGACCATGGGCGAGACCATCGAGGTCGAAACGGTGCTGGCCGGCGGGCTGTGGCCGACGTTCGCTGATCCGCATCAGATCGAGAGCGCCTTGATCAACCTCGCGGTGAACGCGCGTGACGCCATGCCCGAGGGCGGCAAGCTCACCGTCGAGACCGGCAATGCCTATCTGGATGATGCCTACGTCGAGCATTTCGGCGATGTCGCCGCCGGGCAATACGTGCAGCTGAGCGTTTCCGATACCGGGACCGGCATTCCGCCAGCCGTGCTCGAGCGGGTGTTCGACCCGTTCTTCACCACCAAGGAGACCGGCAAGGGCACCGGCCTCGGCCTCGCCATGGTGCACGGCTTCGTCAAGCAGTCGAGAGGCCACATCCGCATCTACAGCGAGGCCGGGCAGGGAACGACTGTGAAGATCTACCTCCCGCGACACACCGACGTGAAGCCGGCCAGCGTAACGCCGGCAGGGGCGCCGCGCGAGGTGACGGCGCCGCCGTCGCGCGCGCGCAAGGCCGAAAAGGTGCTGCTGGTCGAGGACAACGACGGCGTGCGCGAGTACGCGCAGTCCGTGCTTGCCGATCTCGGCTATCAGGTCTGTTCCGCCAGAAGCGGTCCCGAGGCGCTCGAGATCATCGGCCGGGAGCGCGACTTCGCGGCCCTGTTCACCGATGTCGTATTGCCGGGCGGCATGTCGGGGCGCGATCTCGCGACGGCCGTCCTGCAGCGGTTCCCCGGTCTCCCCGTGCTCTACACCACCGGCTACACGCGCAACGCCATCGTCCACAACGGTACGCTCGACGCCGACGTGTCGCTGCTGCACAAGCCCTACACGCCGCGCGATCTTGCCGACAAGCTGCGCCAGGTCATCGACGACAACGGTGCGTGAAGGAGCGCGCCTGCTTGACCGCGCGGGGCGGCTCACCTTTATGTAGCCCGACCAGTCGGCCGGACGGCTACTGGCGCGCCGGGGTCTTCGGGCAGCCGGCGCGCTGGAGGAAAGTCCGGGCTCCATGGAAGCACGGTGGCGGCTAACGGCCGCCGGGGGCGACCCCAGGGAAAGTGCCACAGAAAGCAAACCGCCGGATTGGCGCCGTCTTCGGGCGATCGCCGCGTTCGGTAAGGGTGAAAGGGTGCGGTAAGAGCGCACCGCGCGGCCGGTAACGGTCGTGGCAGGGCAAACCCCACCGGGAGCAAGACCAAATAGGGGTGGCCGGACGTGTGCCGCGCGAGCGGCATGGCGTCGAGCCCGTTTTCAGGCCGCCGCCCGGGTTGGTTGCTCGAGGCGTCCAGCAATGGGCGTCCCAGATGAATGGCCGTCGCGGAGGCAACTCCAGACAGAACCCGGCTTACAGGCCGACTGGTCCTGCTTCTCCAGGGCGCGCGAAACGCGCTTTCGAATACTCCTGTCGGCCCGTGGCGCCACATGCGCCGTATCGCCGGGGCGCGGCCGAGCGGACACACCGGCCGCGAGCACAAGCGCCGCAAGGCGTGCGCCGCGGGGCGACCGTCAGCCGCATCCAGCGATTTCTGCTGATACAGCGCAATTGCCGCTTACGCGGCGCCGGAGCCGCCCCTACATTCGACTCAAGCGTTCGCACTGCTTGCGCCGAGTCACGCAGGTTACAGCACTGGTCGCCACGCTCGTGCATTGCCATGAGTGCGACGGTTCGGAGCCTTCGCATCGCATTACAGGCCCATAGCTTCGGGCCAAGGAGCCTTCGTCATGTCGATGCCCTGCTTCCCCCGGCGCGCAGCGCTCGCTGCGATGCTCGCCTTCCTCGCCGCTTTCACCTTTTCGGCTTCCGCGGCCTTTGCGCGTGAGCCTCTGTCGGCGGCTGAACTCGTCGCGCTGACGGGGCTCGATCGCGCGCTCGACGAGGTCGCGACCAGCCTCGCCGCCGAGGGCCAGCGGATCGTCGATACGGGTGAGGATGTCGGCGACAAGGAGCAGTTCCGGATGGCCTGGGAGCAGGCGGCCAACGAAGCCTTCGCTCCGGGAAAGCTCAAGGAGTCGCTGGCGCGCCGTATCGACGGCAAGCTGAGCCCGGCCGAGCTGTTCAAGATCGAGGATTTCTACAAGGGCAAGCTCGGCAAGGCCATGGTCGAGCGCGAGGTTGCCGCCAGCAGCGCCGCCGCGCAGCAGGAGATGGCCGGAGGCGCGCACAAGCTGATGACCGGCCTGATGGCGCAGCCCAAGCGCATCGCCGCACTCGACTCGCTCGCCGGTGCGATCCGTCTCAAGGAAGTCTCGACCGGCATCGCCCTCAACATGATGCGCGCGGTCATGATCGGCATGTCGGCGTCGAACGCCTCGAAGCTCGCCATGCCGCTCGACGTCATCGAGCAGCAGGTGGAGGCACATCGCCTGTCTGCGGCTCAGGAACTCGAGGCGGTGACGGCTCTGGCGATGGCCTACACCTACCGCAAGGCCAGCGTCGCCGACATCAAGGCGTATGAGAAGTTCCTGCGTTCGCCGGCCGGCAAGCGCTACAACGACGCCGCCATGACCGGCCTCGATGCGGTGCTGAGCGAAGGCGGCCTCGCCTTCGGCGGCGCGCTGGCCCGTGCCCTCGGCCACACGCCGATCTGACCGTCTGCGCCCGTGCGGATCGCGCTGCGCTTCCATTTCATGCCGAATGCCGCGACCCAGGCTCTGGGGCCGGGCAATTGCTGGCTGACGGCAGGGCCGGGCGGTCTCGCCGGCTGGAGTTGGAAAGTCGAGCAGAGTGGGGCGTTCCGCTATGCCGTGGAACTGCCGCCGTCCCGAGTCGAACTCGGCTTCTCCCGGGTGTGAGGGGCTCAGCGGCCCATGAAACCGCCAATCAGGCGCAGCAATTCGGCCGGGCGTTCGTCCTGGGGCGAGTGCTCGCAGCCCGCGATCACATGCAGGCGGGCATTCGGTAACGTCTTCGCCAGTCGTTGTCCGGTTGCGATCGGTACGACGTGATCGTGGTCGCACCAGACGATCAGTGCCGGCTGGCGGATGCTCGCATAGCGGGCGATGATCGCCCGCCAGTTGGCGGGTCTGAGCTGTCGGGCCGTGCTGATCAACGCGTGGCGTGCCGCCGCCTCATAATAGGGCGCCGCATAGGCCCGCACGTCACCGATATCGACGTTGCCGTCGTTGCGCTCGGTGGAAAGCGCCGCCGCCGTCGGCAACTCGGGTGGAATGAGCGACAGCAGCGCATAGGGCAGCACCGGCTGCTTCAGGAACTCGACGAACGCCGTCGCCTGCTGCGGATAGGCGGGGGCATCGAGCAGCACGAGGCGATCGATCAAGCCCGGCGAGGTCCGGTTCAGCTCCAGCGTCACGAGCAGCGCGACCGCCCCGCCGTAGGAATGTCCGGCGATGGTCAGTCGCGTGAGTCCGCGCCGGCGGATGAACGCGACGACGTGGGCCGCCTGATCGGCGGCTGAATAGCGCTGGTCGAACGGCTTGTCGGAGCGGCCGAAGCCCCTGAGATCGAGGGCGATCACGCGGTGCCAGCGCGCCAGTTCCGGGGCGACGTGCCGCCACGAATAGCTCGACGCGCCGAGCCCGTGCAGCAAAAGCAGCGGTGAACCCTGCCCCCGCTCCTCGACGTGCAGCTCGATTTCCGGTGCGCCGGGTGGTGCCACGGGTGCGCGGTAGCTGACGGGCGAGGTCGCCGGGGCGCGCCCGGCCAAAGCCGTGGTCGGGCAAAGCGAAAGCGAAAGGAGGGCGAAGGCGATAGCCCGGGCGGCGCCGTACAGGGCCCGCACGGCTGAGTCGCATGCTTGGAGAAACGACTGCTTCGGCACGCGAAAACACTCCGACGCGAGACCTGGACCGAGTGTCAGAATTATCCGGATACGGCTGATGAAACCTTAACAGGCGTGCCGTCTCCGCTTCGGCTGCGCTTCAATGCCGGGTCCTTCTCCCGTGGCCAAGTCCGGTGCCCGCGCCCTCCCCGACTGCATGGTTGCCGAAGCGCCGGGCGCAAAATCCCGCTGCTGCCATGTGCAAAACCTTAAGAATCCGTTGATGCCCATAAAAACCCATGCTATCCCATAATGGCCCGACCGCACCGGGCGCATGGGGACCGCGGCTTGGCGCCGGCTCTGAGAGAGGGCCAGAGCTGAGCGACAGCCGCGGTTTCTCCCTCCCGGGGCGCGGCACAGGAAATTCGGGAGGCGGCGCCCACGCAGTGCGCGAGCCCTTCGCGACCGACGACACGCGTAGCTGGTGAGTAGGGGGCCGGGGCTCGAACGAAGGGATGGACCGCTTTGTCTCGACATTCACCAACAAGGTCGACGCCAAGGGGCGGGTCTCCATTCCCGCAGCCTTCCGCGCCGTGCTCGAGCGCGACGGCTACAAGTCCGGCGGCTCTGCCGGCATCTACTGCTACCCCTCGCTCGATGCTCCGGCTCTCGATGCAGGCGGCGAGCGCCTTGCGCAGAAAATCGACGGGCTTCTCGCTGGCCTGCAGGACTATTCGGACGAGCGCGACGAACTCTCTGTCGCGCTCTACGGCGACGTCCAGGTCCTCTCGATCGACGCCGACGGACGCATCGTCCTTCCTGAAGCGCTCCGCGCTCACGCCGGTATCGACGGTCAGGTCACTTTTGTCGGTCTGGGCGACAAGTTTCAGATGTGGGAACCCGGGCGCTTCGCCGAGCGGCGCGAGCGCGCCCGCGGCAAGGTCCAGGACCTGAGGAAACTGCTCGGCCAAGGCGGCGGCGCCAGGGGCAGTGAGTAGTTGGGAACGGCGAAACACGCGGCGGGGGCCGAAGGAGCACGGGAATGACGCCGCGGCGCGAGGATCCTGCGGGGGCGGGAAAACGCGACGTGCGGACACGGCACATTCCCGTGCTGCTCGCCGAGGTGCTGGAGGCGTTGGCGCCAACCGCTGGCGAGCGCTTCATCGACGCCACGTTCGGCGCCGGTGGTTACACGCGCGCCATTCTCGAATCCGCCGACTGCCATGTGCTCGCGCTCGACCGCGATCCGAATGCGATCGCGGCGGGTGCGGCTCTCGTTGCGGAGATGTCGGGGCGGCTGCGCCTCGTCGAAACGCCGTTCGGTGACCTGGCGGAGGTGGCCGAGCAGGAAGGCTTCGCGCCCGCCGACGGCGTGGTCCTCGACATCGGCGTCTCGTCCATGCAACTCGACGAGGCCGAGCGCGGTTTCTCGTTCCAGCACGACGGCCCGCTCGACATGCGCATGAGCGCGGCGGGCCGCTCCGCCGCCGACGTCGTCAACAGCTTCGACGAAGCCGACATCGCCGACATCCTCTACAGGCTCGGTGAGGAGCACCGCTCGCGCGCCATCGCGCGGGCTCTCGTGCGCCGCCGCGCCGTCGAACCGTTCGCGCGCACGCTCGATCTCGCCGAGGTCGTGACGCGCGCGCTCGGCGGCCGCCGCCACGACCAGAAGGCGCATCCGGCGACGAAAACCTTTCAGGCTCTGCGCATCTACGTCAACGACGAGCTCGGCGAACTGCGCCGTGCCCTGCTGGCGGCGGAACGCATACTGAAACCCGGCGGACGCCTCGTCGTCGTGACCTTCCATTCCCTCGAGGATCGCATCGTCAAGCAGTTCTTCACCGCGCGCACGGGGCGTGAACCGCGCGGCTCGCGCTACCTTCCCGAGCAATCGATCGAATTGCAGGCTCCGAGTTTCCGGATTGTTAACCGTCGGCCGTTAACGTCTTCGAAAGATGAACTGGAGGTCAACCCGCGCGCCCGTTCGGCACGCTTGCGTGCCGCGGTCCGCACCGAAGCCGCGCCCTGGCCGGCGACGGAGGACGACCTCGACGAGCGGCCATGACGGCCGCGGTACCGACGACCAACGGGAGCGTGTTCCATGCGTCTGCTCACCCTGTCCGCCATCTGCCTCGCGCTTTCGAGCGCCTTCCTGCTTTACGCCCTCAACAACGAGACCCGGCTGCTCGAAGGCCAGGTGCAGCAGCAGGATCGCGCCGCTGCTACTTTGCGCAGCGACATCGCCGTGCTGAAGGCCGAGCGTGCGCATCTGGCACGCCCCGAGCGCATCGCGCCGCTGGCGCGCGACATGGGCCTCGTGCCGCCCGGCCCGGCGCAACTCGCCGACGCCGATGCGGCGGGAGGCTATGCGACGCTGGCGGCGCCGCTCCGCGGCGCGAGCCACTGAGCGCGGGCGCGAGGCGATGCGCCGCGGCGTCACCATATCGACGGAAGCCCGGACACGCGCCGGCCAGCGCCTGCCGTCCCGCGCCGGGCGTCTCGCCGATGCCATCCACCGCACGACCTTCGTGACGGCGACGGTGGTGTTCGCGTTCGGCATGGTCGCGGTGCAGCTCGTGCGGCTGGCGGCCACCGGCGCGCCGGCGGTGCAGTCCAACATGTCGAGCCCGATCGCGACGTCGCTGGCGCGGCCCGACATCGTCGACCGTAACGGTCGCCTGCTGGCCAGCGACGTCGAGGCGCCGTCGCTCTACGCCGACCCGCTGCTGATCTCCGATCGCGACGAGGTGGTGGAGAAACTGCGCGCCGTGCTGCCCGATCTCGACAGCGCCGCCTTGCGCGATGCGCTTGCCGACAAGACGCGGCGCTTCGTCTGGGTGCGGCGCGGACTGTCGCCGCAGATGGCGCAGCGCGTTCACGATCTCGGCCTGCCCGGTCTCGCCTTCCGCAACGAGCTGCGACGCGCGTATCCGGGTGGACGCCTCGCCGGCCATGTGCTCGGCGGCGTCAACATCGACAACCGCGCCATCGCCGGCATCGAGCGGCATCTCGACGAAAGCAATCTGGTCGAGCCGATCGTTCACGCCGCGCCGAGCACGCGCCGCCCGGTGGTGCTGTCGCTCGATCTCGGCGTGCAGCACGCGCTCGAGGACGAGCTGGCGGCGGCCATGGAGACCTATCGGGCGTCTGCGACCGCGGGGCTGGTGCTCGACGTGCGCACGGGCGAGGTGCTGGCCAGTGCGGCGCTGCCGGGTGTCGATCCCGCCATTGCGACGGACGCGCTCGTCGACGAACGCATCGACCGCATCAACGGCGGCACCTTCGAACTCGGCTCGATCTTCAAGCTAATGACGGTCGCGGAAGCGCTCGACGCCGGGCGCGTCGGTCCGGGCACGATGGTCGATGTCACCGAGCCATTGAAATCCGGGCGCTTCGTCATCGAGGACCCGCATCCGGCCGGACGGCCGCTGACCGTCTCCGAGGTGTTCCTGAAGTCGTCGAACGTCGGCGCGGCGCGCCTCGCGCTCGGCGGCGGACCGACACGCCAGCGCGCCTTCCTCGACAGCCTCGGCCTGCTGGCGCCCATGCGGACCGAGGCGGCGGCGCTCGCCAGGCCGATGCTGCCCGCGCGCTGGGAGGAGATCGAGACCATCACCATCGCCTACGGTCACGGCCTCGCGGTCGCGCCGCTGCAATTCGCCGCCGCCGCCGCCGCGTTGGTCAATGGCGGCGAGTACATCCAGCCGACGTTCCTGAAGCGAACGGGCGAGGCGCCCCGCCGCCGCGTCATCCGGGCCGAGACCAGCGCTGAGCTGCGCGAGCTGATGGCGCGCAACGTCGCCGAGGGGGGCGGCACCGGCAAGCGCGCGGACGCGGAAGGCTATGCGGTCGGAGGCAAGACCGGCACGGCGGAGATCGCCACGCGGGGCAAGTACGACCGCAACGCGGTGATCTCGTCGTTCCTCGGGGCTTTCCCGATTTCCGATCCGCGCTTTCTGACCCTCGTCATGGTGTTCGAGCCAGCCCGCACGGCGGCTTCGGGTGGCGAGGTGACGGCCAGCCAGACCGCAGCCCCGGTCACGGCCCGGCTGGTCCGGCGCATCGCGCCGCAGCTCGGCGTGTGGCCGGCGCCGATACAACCTTGATAATCATCTGAACGAGTTGGCGCACGAGTGTTGCAAACTCGTCGCGTAACGCCGTGCACTGCCGTTTGACGCTGCACCGTTCCGAACATATGACACTCGGCGTACTCGCCCGGTCACTGCTTCGCGGCGCACCTCGACAGGCGCGACCCGGCGCCGTGGCCGGCGCACGCATGACAAGCCTCGAGCTCGGGTTTCGCGAGATATGCTGCTGTCGCAACTCCTCGGTCCCGAGATTGCCGCGCCGGACGCCGCCGCGCGCCTGTTCATAACGGGGTTGACTGCCGACAGCCGGCTCGCCGCGCCCGGGTTCGTGTTCGTCGCCATGCCGGGCGCGCGCACCGATGGCGCACGGTTCGTTGCCGACGCGGCCGCACGTGGCGCTTCCGTGATCGTGACGCGGTCCGAAACAGAGGTGCCGGACGGAATCGGTGCCATCGTCCTCAGGGTGGCGAACCCGCGCCGCGAACTGGCGCTGATGGCGTCGCGCTTCTACCCGGCGCAACCGGCCGTCACGGTCGCCGTCACCGGCACCAGCGGCAAGACCTCGGTCGCCGAGTTCACGCGCCAGATTTTCGCGCACGCCGGCAAGCGCGCCGCCTCGCTCGGCACCATCGGCATCGTCAAGCCGGACGGCGCCGTCTACGGCTCGTTGACGACGCCCGATCCGGTGTCGCTGCATCGGACCCTCGACGAGCTGGCACGCGAGGGCATTTCGCATCTCGCGTTCGAGGCGTCCTCGCACGGTCTCGACCAGCATCGCCTCGATGGCGTGCGGCTGACGGCGGCGGCGTTCACCAATCTCGGCCGCGATCACATGGATTATCACGCGACGGTCGAAGAGTATCTTGCGGCCAAGATGCGCCTGTTCGGGGCGTTGCTGCATCCGGGGCAGCCGGCCGTCGTCAACGCCGACGGGGCCTATGGGGACCATGTCGCGGATGCCGCCCGCGCGCGCGGCCTCGACGTGCGCACCGTCGGGCGCGCGGGCACGGCGCTGCGACTCGTCGCAGCTGAGCGCGACGGATTTCGCCAGCTGCTGCGCATCGAGCACGCGCATGGCGACGCCGAGATCCGTTTGCCGCTGATCGGCGCCTATCAGGTCGAGAACGCGCTGGTTGCCGCCGGACTCGCCATCGCTGCAGGTACCGCCACGGAGGACGCCCTCGCCGCGCTCGAAACCTTGCAGGGTGTGCCCGGCCGCCTCGATGTGGTGGGCGAGTCCCGCGGCGGGCTCGTCGTCGTCGATTACGCGCACAAGCCCGAAGCACTTGCCGCCGCGCTTGCGGGTGTCCGGCCGTTCGTCACCGGCAGGCTCGTATGCGTGTTCGGCTGCGGTGGCGACCGCGACAAGGGCAAGCGGCCGATCATGGGGCGGCTCGCAGTCGAAGGCGCCGACCAGGTGATCGTGACGGACGACAATCCGAGGACCGAGGTGCCGGCAGCGATCCGCGCCGAGATCCTGGCGGGAGCCGTTGGCGCGCGCGAGATTGGCGACCGCGCCGAGGCGATTACGGCAGCGATTGCCGGCATGGGAAAAGGCGATGTCGTGCTGATCGCCGGCAAGGGCCACGAGACGGGCCAGATCGTCGGCGACAAGGTACTGCCGTTTTCGGATCACGAGGTGGCGCGGGCGGCAATCGCACGGGAGACGGGGCATGGCTAGCGGGTCGATGTCTGTGGAGCAATCCAGTTGCTCCACCCTTACGTCATCCCGGCCCTTGAGCCGGGATCCAGACACAGCTCGAGTTCGAGAGACGGAGCCGCTCATTTCGACGTGGCTGGGTTCCCGCCTTCGCGGGAATGACGTCGATGGGTATGGAACCCGTTCGCAAATCGCAGGCCGGAGTGAGCATGACTGAGCCGCTGTGGACGATCCATGCGCTGGTGACTGCCGCCGAGGGGCTGGCGGACGGTGAGCGCTCGGGTGACGTCACCGGGCTCTCCATCGACACGCGCTCGCTGCAGCCGGGCGATCTGTTTATCGCGCTCAAGGATCAGCGCGACGGCCACGAGTTCGTATCGGCGGCGTTCGCCAAGGGCGCGGCGGCGGCGTTGGTATCGCGCGGCTATGAGCGCAAACCGGGCGACGCGCTGCTGATCCGCGTCGATGATCCGCTGCGCGCGCTCGAACGCATCGCGGTCGCGGCGCGGGCGCGGCTGGCGCCGGAAGCGCGCGTCATCGCGGTGACGGGCAGCGCTGGCAAGACGACGACGAAAGAGATGCTGCGCGCCTGCTGCGAACGTCTCGGCGCCACGCATGCGAGCGCCAAGTCGTTCAACAACCACTGGGGCGTGCCGCTCACCCTTGCGTCAATGCCGGCTTCGACACGCTACGCCATCTTCGAGATCGGCATGAACCACGCGGGCGAGATCACGCCGCTGGTCGCGTTCGTGCGCCCGCACGTTGCCATCGTAACGACGGTGGTCTCCGCGCATCTCGAGCACTTCGGCAGCGAGGAAGCCATCGCCGACGCCAAGGCCGAAATTTTCACCGGGCTCGGTGACGGCGGCACGGCCATCATCAACTACGACAATGCGCATTATGCGCGCCTGCGTGACGCGGCGCTGCGCCAGCCCGGCGTGCGCGTGGTGCCGTTCAGCGGCCGCCTGCACAAACCGGAGGATTTCGACCCCGCCACGCTCGGCCTCGGGCTGGTGCGTCTGGTGCGCGCGCACGAGGTCGACGGGCAGACGCTGGTCGACGCGCACGGGCAGTCGTTCGTGCTCGGCGCGGTCGGCGCGCACATGGTGGCGAACGCGGTCGCGGTGCTCGCCGCACTGAAAGCCGCCGGTGCCGATCTGATGAACGCCCTGCGTGGCCTTGCCGCGTTCCGCACGCCGGAAGGGCGTGGCTCGCGCACGCTTGCGCCGTGGGGCGGCGGCAGCGTGCTGCTGATCGACGAGAGCTACAATGCCAATCCTGCATCGATGCGCGCGGCCTTGCTGGCGCTGGCGCCGTTGCCGCGCAGCGCGCATCCGCGCCGCATCGCCGTGCTCGGCGACATGCTGGAGCTGGGAGCGCAGGCGCGCGCGCTGCATGAAGGCTTGGCCGATGCGATCGGCGAAGCGGGCGTCGATCTCGTCTTCGCGGCGGGGCCGAACATGCGCCATCTCTTCGACGCGCTGCCGGCTGAGAGGCGCGGCGCCTGGGCGGCGACCTCGGCGGAGCTGCAGCCGGCGCTGCTCGCCGCGCTCGCGGCTGGCGACGTGGTGATGATCAAGGGCTCGAACGGCTCGCGCATGGCGCCGCTCGTCGCCGCAGTGAAATCGTTGGCCGAAAAGGCCGCTTGACGTGAACTGGGGGCGCTCGCGCGCATCCCGCTGGGGGTTTCGAAGGCATGCTCTACGAGCTCGTCAATTTCTCCGACCAGATCGGACCGCTCAACGTCTTCCGCTACATCACATTCCGCACCGGCGGCGCCATCTTCACGGCGCTGCTGTTCGTGATGCTGTTCGGTCCGGCGATGATCGATCTGCTGCGCGTCAAGCAGGGCAAGGGCCAGCCGATCCGCACCGACGGCCCGCAGACGCACTTCGCCAAGGCCGGTACGCCGACCATGGGCGGCCTGATGATCCTCGCCGGCTTCCTCGTCGCGACGCTGCTGTGGTCGAACCTGTCGAACGCCTATGTCTGGATCGTGCTGTTCGTGACCGTGAGCTACGCGGCCATCGGTTTCTACGACGACTACCTCAAGGTGACGAAGCGCACGACGGCGGGCTTCGGCGGCAAGTTCCGCCTGCTCATCGAGATCGTCGTCGCAGCGATCGCCACCTACGCCATCATCGCCATCGGCACGCCGGGGTTTTCGGACGCGCTGACCGTGCCGTTCTTCAAGAATCTGCTGATCCCGCTCGGCCTCTTCTTCGTCGTGTTCGGCATGCTGGTGATCGTCGGCGCCGGTAACGCGGTCAACCTGACCGACGGTCTCGACGGCCTCGCCATCGTCCCGGTGATGATCGCTGCCGCCACCTTCGGCCTGATCGCGTATCTCACCGGCAATGCCAAGTTCGCAACGTATCTGCAGATTCACTACGTCGCCGGTGCGGGTGAACTCGCGGTACTGTGCGGCGCACTGATCGGCGCGGGCCTCGGCTTCCTGTGGTTCAACGCGCCGCCCGCCATGATCTTCATGGGCGACACCGGCTCGCTCGCCCTCGGCGGCGCGCTCGGCGCCATTGCCGTTGCAACCAAGCACGAGATCGTGCTCGGCATCGTCGGCGGCCTGTTTGTTCTCGAGACGCTGTCGGTCATCATCCAGGTCGCCTCGTTCAAGCTGACGGGGAAGCGCGTATTCCGCATGGCGCCGCTGCACCATCACTACGAGCAGAAGGGCTGGAAGGAATCGACCGTCGTCGTGCGCTTCTGGATCATTTCGGTGATCCTCGCCCTGATCGGCCTCGCCACGCTGAAGCTGCGCTGATGTGCTGACCTTCTCACTTGGCGGGAGGGAAGGTGGCCGAAGCCGGATAGTGCCCTTGTCGACATCGGTGGTATCGCCTGCGGCAAGTCCCTCACCCGCCCTTCGGGCACCCTCTCCCGTCCCGGGAGAGGAAAAGTCTGGCGGCGATCCGAGAGGCTTACGAACCTCATCCGCTGATGCAAGCGGGCGGCGCGGCAACAGCGCGTTGCCTCCAACTCGGTTAGATTTCGACACATGATTCGCGCCACGACATTCAACGGCAAGCGCGTGGCCGTGTTCGGCCTCGGCGGCTCGGGCCTCGCTTCCGCACGCTCGCTGGTCGAGGGCGGCGCCGATGTCGTCTGCTGGGACGACGGCGAGCCGGGACGCGCGGCGGCCGCAGTGCAGGGCTTCGCGGTGCGCGATCTCCGCGCCGAGGACTGGACCGGCATCGACGCGCTGCTGCTCGCGCCCGGCGTTCCGTTGACGCACCCCGAGCCACATTGGGTCGTGCTGGAAGCACGCAAGGAAAGCGCGCGACGCGCAACCGCCGGCCGCGCGCCGGTCGAGGTGATCGGCGACATCGAGGTGTTCTTCCGCGAGCGCGCCGCGCACTGCCCGGAGGCGCCGGTCGTCTGCATTACCGGCACCAACGGCAAATCGACCACCACGGCCCTCATCGCGCACATCCTGCGCTGTGCGGGCCGCGACGTGCAGATGGGCGGCAACATCGGCAAGGCGATCCTGACGCTGGAGCCGCCGTCGCCCGATCGAATCCATGTCATCGAAATGAGCTCTTTCCAGATCGACCTGACGCCGGGCCTCGCGCCAAGCGTCGGTGTGCTGCTGAACCTGACGCCGGATCATCTCGACCGTCACGGCCCCGCCGACGATCTCGATCTCGCCATGAACAACTATGCCGCCATCAAGGAGCGGCTGGTGCAAACGAGCGGCGTGGCGGTCGGCTGCATCGACGACGACTACAGCCTCGCCATCGTGAGACGCAGGATCGCCGCTGGTCCTGTTGCGGCTGTGAGCGCAAAGCGCGCCATTGCGCCGGGATACTGCGAGCACGACGGCTGGCTGATCTGCTCCGATGCGACGGGCCTCGCCGTGCGGCTCGCGACCACCGCCGGCATCTCGACTCTGCGCGGCGCGCACAACACGCAGAACGCGCTCGGCGCCATCGCCGCAGTGCGCGAACTCGGCAATCTGAGTGGCGTCCAGGCCGGCATCGACTGGCAGGTGGCGCTCGCGTCGTATCCCGGCCTGCCGCACCGCATGGAAGAAGCCGGTCGCGCCGGCTCGGTGCTGTTCATCAACGATAGCAAGGCGACCAACGCCGACAGCACCGAGAAGGCGCTGGCGGCGTTCCCGTCGGACATCTACTGGATCCTTGGCGGCAAGCCGAAGGAGGGCGGCATCGCGACGCTGGCGGCGTACTTCCCGCGCATCGCGAAGGCCTATCTGATCGGCGCCGCCAGCGAGCAGTTCGCGGCGACGCTCGACGGCAAGGTGGCTTACGAGCGGTGCGGTACGCTCGGCGTCGCGGTCGCCGCCGCCGCGCGCGACGCGAGCGCCAGCGCTGCCAAGGAACCGGTGGTGCTGCTGTCACCCGCGTGTGCCTCCTACGATCAGTTCAAGAGCTTCGAGCATCGCGGCGACGAATTCTTGGCGCTGGTCGCGACACTACCCGGCGTCACCATGAAAGGCCGCGCAGCATGAGCGGAGCAACGCCATGCGCGTGAGCCGGGCCGATCGCGGGCGCCTCGCGCAGTGGTGGTTCACCGTCGATCACGGTTTGCTCGCGGCGGTGCTGGTGCTGGTGGCGACGGGGCTCGTGCTGTCGCTCGCGGCGAGCCCGGCGGTGGCGCTGAAGAAGGGCTTCAGCACGTTCCATTTCGTCGAGCGCCACGTCGTCTATTCGGCGCTCGCCGTCACGACCATGCTGGCCGTCTCGCTGTTGAAGCCCGCGGGGGTGCGCCGCTTCTCGCTGGCGCTGCTGCTGGCCTCGCTCGCGGGGCTCGTCGCCGTGCACCTGACGGGCGCCGAGATCAACGGCGCGCGGCGCTGGCTCAGCATCGCCGGACACTCGCTGCAGCCGTCGGAATTCGCCAAGCCGGCGTTTGCGGTGGTGGCCGGTTGGCTGTTCGCCGAAGCGCAGACGCGCCGCGACATGCCGGCGTTGCCGCTCGTCGTGCTGCTCGGCGTGGTGCTCGCGGTGCTGCTGGTGTCGCAACCGGACGTTGGGCAGACGCTGCTCATCTCGCTCGTGTGGGGGGCGCAGTTCCTGCTGTCGGGACAGCCGATCCTTGCCGCAATCGGCGTTGCGGCAGCAGGTGCGTTGGGCCTCGCCGGTGCCTACCACGTCTTCCCGCACGTTCAGAGCCGCGTCGACCGCTTCCTGCAGCCGAACAGCGGCGACAACACGCAGGTCGAGCGCGCCATGCAGTCGTTCGGCGAAGGCGGCTTCTTCGGTCGCGGTCCGGGTGAGGGCACCATCAAGACGGTTCTGCCCGATGCGCACACCGATTTTATTTTCGCGGTGGTTGCGGAAGAGTATGGCGTCGTCGCGTGTCTGGTGCTGCTGGCGCTGTTCGCCTTCATCGTGCTGAGAGCGCTCAAATGCGCGGCGCGCGAACCCGATGCGCGCACGCGGCTCGCCATCCAGGGCCTGGCGCTGCTGTTCGGCTTGCAGGCGCTCATCAACATGGCGGTCAACGTCGGCCTTATTCCCGCCAAGGGTATGACGCTGCCGTTCATATCGGCCGGCGGCTCGTCGATGATCGCCGTGTCGATCACGCTCGGCATGCTGCTTGCTCTGACACGCCGCCGCCCGGATCGTCTGCATCTCGATCCGGGGCGCTTGCGGCCCGCCGTCGATCTCGGCGACGCGCCGCGGGGTGCCCGGCTCGGTCCGGCGGAATGATGGATTGCGGACGGACGGCATGGGTGCGTGTACAGGGGCGTGGATGAACGAGACGACGGGGCGAAGCCGCATGAGTAAATCGGAACGGACGGTCATGCTGGCGGCGGGCGGCACCGGCGGGCATCTGTTCCCCGCGTTCGCGCTGTCGGAGGAACTCGGCCGGCGCGGCATCGTCGTCGATCTCGTCACCGACGAACGCGGCGACCGTTACGGAACCGGCTTTCCGGCCCGCCACACGTATCAGGTGCCGGCGGCGACCCTTGCCGGACGCTCTCCGCTTGCCATGGCAAAGACCGGGCTGACGCTGGCGCGCGGCGTGCGCAAGGCACTGGCGCTGATGGGCGAGGTGCGCCCGGCCGTCGTCATCGGCTTCGGTGGCTATCCGACGTTCCCGCCGCTGATCGCCGCCGGCATGAAGGGCATCAAGACGGCGGTGCACGAGCAGAACGCCATCCTCGGCCGTGCCAACAGGATGCTGGCGAAGCGCGTGACGGCGATCGCGACCTCGTTCGAGGAGGTGCGCGGCATAGATGAGGCACTGCGCTCGAAGTTGCGCTTCACCGGCAACCCCGTGCGCGATCAGGTGATCGCGGCCTCGGCGGCGGCCTACGTGGCGGCGGGGCCGGCGGATCGCTTTCGTCTGGTCGTGTTCGGTGGCAGCCAGGGCGCGCGCTATTTCTCGGACACGGTGCCGCCGGCCCTGCTGCAGTTGCCGGACGACCTGCGCCGCCGGCTCGATGTCGTGCAGCAGGCACGCGACGAGGATATGCAACGTGTGCAGGCCGCTTACGCAGAGGCGGGAATCGCGGCCAACGTCTCGCCGTTCTTCAAGAATCTGCCCGAAATCATGGCAACCGCCCACCTGGTCATCGCCCGCGCCGGGGCCTCCTCGGTGTCGGAAATCGCGGTGCTCGGACGGCCGGCGATTTTCGTACCTTTGCCTCATTCGCTGGACAACGATCAGCTCTATAATGCGACGCGGCTCGCCGAATCGGGCGGCGGATGGTGTATCCAGCAGAAGGATCTCGATGCATCCCGGCTGGCGGGCGAGATCGAAGCACTGATGCGCGCGCCGGACCGCCTTTCTGCGGCTGCAATTGCGGCCAAGAAACAGGGGCGGCCCGACGCTGTGGCGCGGCTGGCCGATCTGGTGCAGGAACTGGCGGCCGGGTAGGCGTCGGCGCGAAGCGCTTCGCGGTGGTCCTGTCCGTGCCGCGAGGATCGGTGTGCGGAGAGCGGCATGCAACGTGCATGGGGGTGCGCGGCATGTCCGGAATGCGGGGTGGGGAACGGTTTCGGTCTCTCCCGGTTCGAATGATGGGTTTGGCGCCGGTTCGCGTTCCGGGACACGAGACACTGACGAGGGGGAAGACCAACCATGCAGATGCCCCGTGACCTCGGGACGTTCCACATCATCGGCATCGGCGGCATCGGCATGAGCGCCATCGCCGAGGTGCTGCTGGCCAAGGGCTATTCGGTCCAGGGCAGCGACCAGAAGGACAGCGCCAACGTGCGGCGCCTGCGCGCCAAGGGCGTGCGCGTGTTCGTCGGCCACGATGCCATCAACCTCGTCGGCGCCCGCCAGGTCGTCATCTCGACGGCGGTGAAGAAGGGCAATCCGGAGCTGGAAGCCGCCCGCGCCAAGGGTCTGCCGATCATCCGTCGCGCCGAAATGCTGGCCGAGCTGATGCGGCTCTATTCGACCGTCTCCATTACCGGCACGCACGGCAAGACCACGACGTCGTCGCTGGTCTCGCACATGTTCGAGAGCGCCGGTCTCGACCCGACTGTGATAACCGGCGGCATCATCAATTCGTGGGGCACCAACGCCCGCCTCGGCAACGGCAAGTGGATGGTGGTCGAGGCCGACGAGAGCGACGGCACCTTCATTCGCCTGCCGACCGAGATCGGCATCGTCACCAACATCGACCCCGAGCACCTCGACTATTTCGGCTCGGTCGAGACCATGCACCGCGAGTACGAGGCGTTCATGCGAAACGTGCCGTTCTACGGGCTGCTGGTCGCGTGCGTCGATCACCCGGTCGTCGCCGACATGGTGGCGCGTCTCGACATGCGCACCGACGGCCGTCGCCTGCTCACTTACGGCACCAGGCCGGGCGCCGACGTCGTCGTCACGGCGCACCGACAGGATGGTCACGTCTCGACCTACGACGTGGAGCTGTCCGCGCGCGTCGCCGGGGGCGCCCGCAAGCTCTCGGGGCTGGAACTGCCGCTGCCCGGCCGTCACAACGCGCTGAACTCGCTCGCGGCCATCGCCGTCGCGGCGGAGGCCGGCATTAGCGACGACAAGATCCGTGCCGGGCTCGCCACCTTCTCGGGCGTCAAGCGCCGCTTCCAGCCGACCGGCGACTGGAACGGCATCGTCTTCTACGACGACTACGGCCACCATCCGGCGGAAATCGCCGCCGTGCTGCAGGCAGCGCGCGCGGGCGCCAAGGGCCGCGTCATCGCCGTGTTCGAGCCGCACCGCTACACGCGCATCCGCGACCTGTTCGGTGATTTCGCCGCCTGCTTCCGCGATGCCGACAGCGTCGTCGTCGGACCGCTCTACACGGCGGGCGAGCAGCCCATCGCCGGCATCGACAATCATTCGATCGCGGACGCGATCCGCGCCACCGGGCACCCGAGCGTGCTGGTCATCGACAGCCCGACCGAGCTGATCGGACTCGTCGGCCGCTACGGCCACGCTGACGATATGATCGTCTTCCTCGGCGCCGGCACCTCGACCGAATGGGCACACGCGCTTCCCGGCTGGCTCGCCGAGCAGCCGCGCCTCGCGGGAGAATGAGCGACGTGACCGCGACCTCTCTCGCCGACGAATTGAAACTGCAATTGCCCGATCTGCGCGGCCGCCTGTCGGCTGGCACCAGGCTCGCCGACATCACGTGGTTCCGCGTCGGCGGCCCTGCCGAGGTGCTGTTCACTCCCGCCGACGAAGCCGACCTCGCGTACTTCCTCAGGAACGTGGCCGCAGAGCTGCCGGTGTTCGTCATCGGCCTCGGATCGAACCTGCTGGTGCGCGACGGCGGCGTGCCGGGCGTCGTCATCCGCCTCGGCAAGGGCTTCGGCGAAACCAAGGTCGAGCCGGGCCATCGTATCCGCACCGGCACCGCGGTGCCGGACGTGAAGCTCGCGCGCGCGGCGGCCGATGCCGGCATCGACGGGCTCGCTTTCTATCGCGGCATTCCGGGCTCGATCGGCGGCGCGCTGCGCATGAACGCGGGCGCGCACGGCACCGAGACCAAGGATGTACTGGTGTCGGTGCGCGCGGTCGATCGCGCCGGCACCATCCACGAGTTGAGCCTCGCCGACATGGGCTACACCTATCGTCATTGCGGCGTGCCGGAGGACTGGATCTTCACCGAGGCGCTGTACCAGGGCCGCCCCGGCGAACCGGTCGAAATCCAGGCGAAAATGGCCGAGGTCGCCGACTACCGCGAGAAGAACCAGCCGATCAAGGAGCGCACCGGCGGCTCGACCTTCAAGAACCCGCCCGGCCACTCGTCTTGGAAGCTGATCGACGCAGCGGGCCTGCGCGGCTATCGCGTCGGCGGCGCGCATGTCTCGAACATGCACTGCAACTTTCTCATCAACGACGCCAACGCCACCGCCGAAGACATCGAGCGGTTAGGCGAAACCGTGCGTGCGCGGGTGAAGGCGGCGAGCGGCATCACGCTCAACTGGGAGATCATCCGGCTCGGCGTGCCGCTGGTGGGCCACGCGGTCGGCGAGGCGTTGGCCGAGGTCGCGCCGGCGGCGGGTTGAAGCCTGCGCTATCGCGGGCTGCGATCCACGCAGCGTTTGGCGCGGTCCATGATCTCGGCTGGTGGGCGCGTGTCGATCAGCTTCGCGCGAACGGACTTCACCTCTGCGAACGCTTCGGGTTCTTTCAGTTTCTTGGGAATGGCGTAGGCGTTGAGGTAGAGCATCGAACGCCCCAATGCCTGTTTCCCCAGCACAGGGTCATTTTCGGCTTTGCCGGTCCGGACGAGTTCGCTCGCCGCGCTGATCAGCGCCGCGCACTGCAGGTTGGCATCGACACCGTCTCCTTCGGAAGGGCCACAGGCCGTCAAAGCGAGGCAAGAGATTGCGCCGGCAATCATCGGCGAAAGTTTCATCGTGTCCCTCCCTCATCCAGCATCGGCAAACCTCCCAAGATTCGCTTGCGATCTCGTAAACCGCGTCGATGCGTGTGCGCGAGCGAGCGAGAGGTTGGTTCCTTGACGATAGCGGGCGGCCGTGTCCGTCTGTGGGGTAGTTCCCGGCACGAGGATAGGCTGGATCGGAGGGGGACAATGCTCTTTTTCGTGTTCGTCGCTGCGGCCGTGACTCTGTACTTCCTGATCAAGGCTTCGAAGCAGCCGCGTGCCGGCCTGTTCGTGGCGGCGGCGGCCTGGTTGCTGTACGCAGTCTACGAATACCAGATGACCAACGGCGTGCTGTGCGACGGCACGTGCAACATCCGTGTGGACCTCTTGCTGGTGTGGCCGCTGCTGGGGCTGGCGACGCTGTTCTGCATCTATGGTCCGGGCGAGTGGTCTCCCCTCGCCAAGGTCTTCGGCGCGGTGAGCGCGCTGCTTCTCGCGGCGATAGCCGCGGTGTCTCTGTACATGGTGCTGATCGAAGCTCCGGCCGCCGAGCGGGCACGTGCCGACAAATGCGCTGCTCAGGGCCAGAGCGGCCCGGAGTGTCGGCCTGCGGCTGCGGCTTCGACCGGGGTCGGGACCAAGTAACCCCTTCGATCGTGAGTGCAAGTTCCCGTATCCCGCTCGCGCTTCCCGGCTTGCTGCGTTATTGAGCGCTCCGAACAAACACTCGCCCGAGGGGATCACACCGCATGTCAACGCCGCAACTTGGTCCCGCCCCCGCCCGCACCCGCAATCACGTCGCCGTGCTCTATGGCGGGCTCTCTGCCGAGCGCGAGGTGTCGCTTCGTTCAGGCGCGGCGGTTGCCAAGGCGCTGGAGGGCGAGGGCTACAACGTCACGCTGATCGACGTGGCGCGCGATCTGCCCGCGCGGCTGATGCAACTCAAGCCCGATGTCTGCCTCAACGCGCTTCACGGCAAGCACGGCGAGGACGGCGAGGTGCAGGGCATCCTCGAGTTCCTCGAAATCCCCTACACGCATTCGGGCGTGCTGGCGTCCGCGCTCGCCATGCACAAGGAGCGCGCCAAGGCGGTGATGAAGGCGGCCGGCGTTACGGTCGCGGAAGCGCATCTCGTCACGAGGCGCGAAGCCGCGAGCCGCCACGTCATGGCGCCGCCTTACGTGGTGAAGCCGGTGGACGAAGGTTCGAGCGTCGGCGTCGTCATCGTGCGGCCCGGTGCCAATGCACCCGGAGCGGCGGTGCTCGACAACGCCGACGCGGACGCGATCGTGATGGTCGAGCGTTACGTGGCGGGGCGCGAACTCACCTGTGGCGTCATCGGCGACTTCGTCACCGACATCATCGAAATCGTGCCGCGCGACGACCTGCCCTACTACGACTTCACCGCCAAATACGCGCCCGGCGGATCGCGCCACGAGCTTCCGGCGAAAATTTCACCGGATGTTTACCAGAATATACGGAGATTAACCCTGCTGGCGCATCGCGCGCTCGGCTGCCGTGGCGTGAGCAGAGCGGACTTCCGCTTCGACGATACCCCCGGCGGCACGGGCGAGCTGGTGTGCCTCGAGGTCAATACGCAGCCCGGCATGACGGCGACGTCGCTGGTGCCGGAGCTTGCAGGGCACGCCGGCTGGTCGTTCGGCGAGCTGGTGCGCTGGATGGTCGAGGACGCGAGTTGCAACAGGTAGGCGAAGGCCGGAACGGGATGTGGCGGGCGCACGAGGCGCCGGCGCCCCGCACCGGCACGCCGACGTCTTCGTTGCCCCCACCACCGCCGCCGCTGCCACCGCTCGATCCGATGCCTATGCAGGCCGCCCGGTTGGGTTCGGCACCCGCACCGACGGCTGCCGAGACGATCCGGCTCGAAATCCCACGCGCCGAGGTCCGTCCGGCATCGTCGCGTGCGGCACGCCGCGCCGCCGCATCGCGCTCGCGCTGGCTGGTCGCCGGCAGTGCGGCACTGGCCGGCACCATCGTCTTCGCCGTGCTGACCAACGGCGGCGACAACGCGCGCAGCGTCGAGATGCTGTTGCCGTCGCTCGATGCCGCCGCGCAGTGGGCCGGCCTCGGCCTCGATCAGGTCTCGATACTCGGGCATCGCTTCACGCCCGACGGCGACATCTTCGACGCCCTCGCGCTCGACCGCGAACGCAGCCTCGTCGGTTTCGACGGCGAGGCCGCCAAGGCGCGCATCGAAAAGCTGCCGTGGGTGCTCTCTGCCGACCTGACGCGTGAATATCCGGGCCGTCTCGACATCCGCATCACCGAGCGCACGGCCTTCGCGGTCTGGCGGCTCGGGGACCGCGAAACGCTCATCGACCAGAGCGGGCGCGTGCTGCAGGCGGTGCCGCCGGGCAGCGTCACGAATCTGCCGCGCGTCGCCGGTGAAACCGCCGACCGCGAGGCGGGGACGCTGCTGGCGCTCATCGGACGCACGCCGGTCCTGGCGCAGTCGCTGACGCTCGGCGAGCGGGTCGGCGGGCGGCGCTGGTCGCTGCATCTCGCCGACGGCTCGCGCATCGAACTGCCGAGCGAAGGCGAAGCGCTGGCGCTCGACGACCTGATCGCCAATCGCGGCCTCGACAACATCCTCGCGCGCGGGCCGCATATCATCGATCTTCGGGCCAAGGGCCGTGTCGCCGTGCGCCCGCTGCCGCACGACGAGCGCGCCAACCGCGTCTCGAACCTGGCGGCGCCCCTGCCTCTGCACGTCGGCGGGGTGGCGCCATGATCATCCCCTCGCGCACGAGTGCACCGCGCATCCTCGGCCTGCTCGACATCGGCACCTCCAAGGTCGCCTGCCTGATCGTCGCACTGGATCCCCGCGGGCCGTCGATCCTGCCCGGCATGCGCACACCGTTCCGCGTGCTCGGCATCGGCCACCAGCGTTCGCGCGGGCTCAAGGCCGGTGTCATCACCGATCTCGAAGAGGCCGAGGTGGCGGTGCGCGCCGCCGTCGATCAGGCCGAACAGATGGCCGGCGTCACGCTGGGGGAGGTCTACGTCTCGGTCGCCTGCGGGCGGCTGCGCTCGGAAGTGTTCGCCGCCAATGCCGATGTCGCAACGGGCGTGGTCGGCGACGAGGACGTGGCGCGCGTGCTCGAGGGCGGGCGCGCCTACGCCGAGCGCGACGGCCGCATGCTCGTGCACATGAACCGCATCGCCATCCGGCTCGACGGGGCGCCGGGCGGCGGCGATCCGCGCGGGCTCGCGGCACACCGCCTGACCGCCGATCTGCACGCCGTCACCGCCGACGATGCGCCGGTGCGCAACCTGCTGCTGCTGGTGGAGCGCTGCCATCTCGATGTCGCCGGCCTCGTCGTCGCGCCCTACGCCAGCGCGCTCGCCGCCACCAGCGTGGAAGAACGCCGCCTCGGCGTCACCGTGCTCGACATCGGCAGCGGTACAACCTCGGTCGCCATCTTTGCCGACGGTGCCTTCATCAACGCCGAGACCATACCGGTGGGCGGCGGCCACATGACCTTCGATATCGCGCGGGGGTTGCAGGCGCCACTTGCGGATGCCGAGCGAATCAAGGCCCTGTATGGGACACTGGTTCCGGCTCCGTCGGACGAGCACGAGTCGTTTTCCTATCCGCTCGCCGGCGAGGCGGACGGTACGCTGCATCAGTCGACGAAGGCGCGGCTTGCCGAAATCCTGCGCCCCCGCGTCTCCGGGCTGATCGGTCTGGTGCGAGAGCGGCTGGATGCCAGCGGCATGGCCGATTTCGCCGGTGACCGGGTGGTGCTGACAGGTGGCGCCAGCCAGGTGATCGGGCTCGGCGAGCATGTCGCCAACCTGCTTGGCCGTCGCGTGCGTGTTTCAGGGCCGGATGCGGCTTCGGCACTGCCGTCGGGTCTCATGGCGCCGTCGTTCGCGACCGTGATCGGTCTCGTCGCGGCGGCGGCTGCGGGTGAAGGGTTGGTGGCGGCGCATCGTGACCGTGCCCGTCTCGCGCAGAGCTACCTCGGCCGCGTCGGGCAGTGGTTGCGCTACGGGTTGGAGTAGGGGGGGGCGGGGCGGTGAAGACCGTGTCGCCCCGCGTTTGCCGTCCAGTCAGAGTCGGTTCAGTCAGCAATGCGTGCGGTTGCCGCCCGCTGCCCGGAGACGTCCGGCGATGCGGACAACATAGCGGTTGGCGAACGTGCGGGTGCCGGGTGCGCCCGGCCGGCCTCGGAGGGCGCGAGACCATCATGAGCATCAATCTGCATCTGCCGACGCTCACCGATCTGAGGCCACGCCTGACCGTGATCGGTGTCGGCGGCGCCGGCTGCAATGCCGTCAACAACATGATCGCGGCGGGCCTCACGGGCGTCGAGTTCGTGGTCGCCAACACCGATGCGCAGGCCCTTGCGGCTTCGAGCGCGGAGCATCGCCTGCAACTCGGCGTGAACCTGACCGAAGGCCTCGGCGCCGGATCCAAGCCGGAGATCGGCGAAGCCGCGGCCGAAGAAGCGATCGAGGAAATCCGCGCGCAGGTTTCCGGCTCGCACATGCTGTTCATCGCCGCCGGTATGGGCGGCGGCACCGGCACCGGCGCCTGCGCGGTCATCGCCCGCACCGCCCGCGAGATGGGCATTCTGACGGTCGGGGTCGTCACCAAGCCGTTCATGTTCGAGGGCTCGCGCCGCCAGCGCACGGCGGACGCCGGCATCGCCGAGCTCCGCAAGCACGTCGATACGCTGATCGTCATCCCGAACCAGAACCTGTTCCGCATCGCCAACGAGAAGACGACGTTTGCCGAGGCCTTCGTGCTGGCCGATCAGGTGCTCTATTCGGGCGTCGCCTGCATCGTCGACCTGATCCTCAAGGATGGCCTCATCAATCTCGACTTCGCCGACGTGCGCACGGTGCTGAGCGGCATGGGCACGGCGATGATGGGCACGGGCGAGGCCTCCGGTGAACGCCGCGCCATGATGGCTGCGGAAGAGGCCATCTCCAATCCGTTGCTCGACGACGTGACGCTGAAGGGCGCGCGCGGGTTGCTGCTGTCGATCACCGGCAGCCACGACATGACGCTGTACGAGGTCGACGAGGCGGCGAGCCGCGTGCGCCAGGAAGTCGACGCGGAAGCCAACATCATCGTCGGCGCCACCTTCGACGACAGCCTCGGTGACGCCATCCGCGTGTCGATCGTGGCCTCGGGTATGAGCCGCGCCGACGAGGCCGCTCAGCGCACCGCGCCGCCCGCGGACGCTGGCGCCTACGCGCCCTTCCAGGCTGCTGCTGCCGCACCGGCCGAAGCGCGCACCGCTGCCGATGCCGGCTCGTTCGAGAATCGCCTCTCGGCCGCTATTCCGACCGCCGCCGACAGTGCCGGTGCGGCCGCCCCCGCGCCGGCTGGCTACACGGCCGAGGCAGCTCCGGTCCGCCAGCCGCGCCGCGAGACATGGTCGGCGCCCGGCAACGTCACCATCGAGGCTGGCTATCATCAGCCGGCGGCGGCGCACGCGCCCCCGCCGCCGCCGTTGCCGCAGGCCGGTGTGGGCTACGGCCAGGAACCGCTGCGGCCGGCGCCCTCGCAGGAGGGGTTCCGCGCGCAACCCCCGGTCGACGTGCGGCGCCCGCTCCGTCGTATGCCGGAAGTTGAAGATTTTCCCGTCGTCGGGCAACGCGACTACTACGCCAAGGTGGGCGGGGATGCAGGGCAGCCGAACCCGGGTGTGGGACCTGCGCAACAGTCGCGCCCGGCGGAGCGGCGCAAACCGGGCCTGTTCGAGCGAATCGCTGGCATGGGCCGCAAGGCAGATGATTCGCACGTCGATCCGCACACGTCTCATGCTGCTGCGCCGGCGCGCGGCGGCTCTTCCACCGCTTCTCCCCGGTCGGCGCCGCCGCAAGCGCCCACCGACGGGCGCGGAAACAACTTTGGCAATGCGGATGAATCCGTTGAATTGCCGATGTTTTTCAATAAAAAGCGAAAGTAGTCGTAAACCACACGAGCGCATCTCGTGCGTGCCGGCGAACATGAGTTTCACTGGTAACACTATGTAAGAAAGCGTGATTTGTATCGCCACTCCGGCGCAGCTATCGTTCTCTCCGTTAACGACGACGACAAGTATTCCAATGCCTTACGTGTCCTGATTGGGACACGTGTTGCAGGAAAGCAGCGGTCAGGGGCTGGCGCTGCGGGAATGCCGAATACGTCGACGGGGGTAGCGCGAGCGCCTGGTGGGGCCGGGTCTGATCGCGCTAGGGACATCGAGGGACGGCTACATGTCGAATCGCTTCATCGGCGCACGACAGACCACGGTTGCTCGCGAAATCGAGCTTGTAGGCACGGGGGTGCACAGCGGAGCGCCAGTCTCAGTCATCCTGCATCCGGCAGAGGCCGATACTGGGCTCCGCTTTGTGGTCACCCACAACACGAGATTGGTCGCCGACATCGCCGCCGATGTCCGCAACGTCAAGAACCTCACCCTCTGTACGGTCATCGGCGACGACTCCGGCGTCACCGTCTCCACCGTAGAGCACCTGCTCGCCGCGCTGCGCGGTCTCGGTATCGACAACTGCTTCATCGAGATCGACAGCAAGGAAGTCCCGATCATGGACGGCAGCTCGGCGCCGTTCGTCGAGGCCATCGACGAGGTCGGCATCCGCGAGCTCTCCGCGCCCCGCAAATTCATCAAGGTGCTGAAACCCATCCGCGTGCAGGATGGCGATTGCTGGGGCGAACTGGCCCCGCACTCGAGCTTCAGCCTCGACGTCGAGATCGACTTCGACACCCCGCTCATCGGCCGCCAGCGCCTCGCCCTCGAGCTGACGCCCGCGTCGTTCCGCAACGAGCTGTCCCGCGCCCGCACCTTCGGCTTCATGTCCGACGTCGAGCGCCTCTGGAAAGCCGGTCTGGCGCTCGGCGCCAATCTCAACAACACGGTTGCCATCGGTGACGGCCGCATCCTCAACCGCGAGGGTCTCCGCTGCCCGCAGGAGTTCGTGCGCCACAAGACGCTCGACGCGGTCGGCGATCTGGCGCTCGCCGGTCTGCCGCTGCTCGGTGCCTATCGCTCGGTGCGCGGCGGTCATCGCCTGAATTCGAACGTGCTCAAGGCCCTGTTCGCCGACGATGCGGCCTGGACGATCGTGCAGGCGCCGCGTGTGCGCGAAATCGCACCGGTCGAAATGGGCCTGTCGGCCGGCGCCCTGGCGCTGGCCGAGTAATCGGGAGGCAGGGCGACATGGGTCGCCGCTCTCCGGTTTCGAAGAGATTTCGATCGGGCGGATGATCGCTGACGGCGACTCCGCCCGTCGTTGCAACTGTACGTCGTGTTCGCGGTCGAACCGGTTGATCGCCGCTTTCACGCCCGATTGTCGGGACAGGCTGGGACGCGGCCGTCGCGGCGGCTCGAAACTCAGTGGCGTGGCCAGCGTGGTCTGTTGTCCGGCGCTTTCACCAGGTTTGCGGGTGAGGGTGGTGTCGGCTCAAGACAGCCGCGAAGGTCGTGTGCTATTGCAACGAATACAGGGATCGCGACCGGGCGGGCGCACATGCGGTTTGGGGACCGCGCGCCGCTTCAGGCCGCAGGATACGGGGTGGACGGGCATGCGCATGACAGCATCGGCGATGAGGCGGCTCGCGGCCGTGGCGTTGCTTGGCGCGATGGCCGGTCTGCAGGGTTGCGCCGGTTCGTCCAGTGACGTGACGGCGGCACTCAACCCCGATCCCCCGGCGAAAATGTACGAGACGGCGGACCGTCTGCTCAGCAAGGGCAAGTACGAGGCCGCCGCCAAGAAATTCGAGGATCTCGACCGCGATCACCCGTACTCGCAGGAAGCGCGCCGCGCCATCGTGATGTCCGCCTATTCCTATTACAAGGCGGGCAAGCTGCCGGAGGCGATCGCTTCGGCCGAGCGCTACACGACCATGCATCCCGGCACCAAGGAAGCCGCGTTCGCCCACCACATCATTGCCTCCGCGTATTTCGACGAGATGGGCCAGCCGAACCGTGACCAGTCGTCGACCAAGAAGGCGCTGGCCGAGCTGAAGAAGCTCAAGACCCGCTATCCGGACAGCGAGTACGCGCACAAGGCGGACAACCGCATGCGCATCGCCGAGGATACGCTGGCGGCCTCCGAGATGGAGGTCGGCCGCTATTACCAGAAGGGCCACAACTACGTGGCCGCCATCAACCGCTTCAAGACGGTGGCGAGCGAGTACCAGACGACCAACCACGTCGAAGAGGCGCTGGCGCGACTGGTGGAGTGCTACATGGCGCTCGGCATCAAGGAAGAGGCACAGACGGCTGCCGCGGTCTTGGGCCACAACTTCCCGAACTCGCGCTGGTACAAGGATTCCTACGCGCTGCTGCAGTCCGACGGCCTCGCCCCCCGCGAGAACAGCGACTCGTGGCTGTCGAAGGCCTGGAAGGCCGTGCCGAAGCTGTCGCTCGGCGGCCCGACCTGATCTTGTCTGCCGTTCAATGACGGCTTGACGAATTTCGCGCTGCAATATTCAGAAACTTTCCGCTCACCCCCGAAGGGGAGGGGCTTTCGACGGCGGGCGGCTGGTCCGGAGCGGGGCAAGTTTGTCTCTCGTGCCGTAGTCATCGGCCCATATAAGGCACTGTTTGGAACGTCGTTTCGTTGGGGTGGGGCCTGAGCGTGTGAACTGATGCAGCTCATGCATAACTGACTTGCGGGGCGGGTCGTTTACGGTTGCGCTGGCGCAATGACGCAGTGCACAAAATAACGGAAGTGATCGCCCCTGCCGACCAGCAAGGAGCCAAAGCCATGGTTGCCGCCACCCAGCCTCAAGACAAGAGCCGTGAGAAGCCTCCGGCCGTGGACTGGAACCGCCTCGTCGACCAGCTTTTCCTCGTCTACGACAAGCGCCACGCCACGTTCCTAAACCGGCTGATCCAGTGGATCGCGGTGCCGCTGTCGGTGTGGGCGGGTATCGCCATGCTCGTCTCGCTGCCGGTTCCGGCGCTGTTCGAGACGCTCGGCATCGATTGGGCGGTGCTCGCCAGCATCGCCGGCGCGGTCGTCTATGCCCTGCTGTCGCTCCGCGTCGGGCTGGCGCTGGCGGTCTTTGCGGCGGTCTGTATCGCCATCTCGTGGGCTTACCAGAGCTACGGCGCGCTGCCGCTGTGGCAGCCGGCGATCGCCATTTTCACGCTGAGTTGGATCGCCGGCATGATCGGCGACCGCATCGAGGGCCGCCCGCGCCGCATGAGCGAGATCGCCATCGACCTGTTCATGGCGCCGGCTGCCTACCTCCGCCACGTTCTCAACCTGCTGCGCATCGGCTACTGAGGGGCGAGCACCGGATCCGATCCGGAGGCCGCAACTCGGAGAGCGCATGGCCGCGAAAGCCACTCACGACATCGCCGTCGAGGACCTGACCGAGCGGCAAGCCGCACAAGAGCTGACGCGCCTCGCGGCCGAGATCGCGCATCACGACGCGCTCTATTATCGCCACGACGCACCCGAGATCACCGACGCGGCCTACGACGCGCTGCGAGCGCGCAATGCCGCGATCGAAGCGCGCTTTCCCGATCTGATCCGCGACGACAGCCCGAGCCGGCGCGTCGGCGCCTCCCCGGTGGAAGCGTTCGGCAAGGTGCGCCATCGCGTGCCGATGCTGTCGCTCGGCAATGCCTTCAGCGATGAAGACGTGAGCGAGTTCGTCGCCCGCGTGCGCCGCTTCCTCAATCTCGGCGCCGGCGCGGACCTCGCCATCACCGCGGAGCCGAAGATCGACGGGCTGTCGATCTCGCTGCGCTACGAGCGCGGCCAACTGGTCGAGGCGGCGACGCGCGGGGACGGTGCCGAAGGCGAGAATGTTACCGCGAACGTCAGGACGATCCGCGCCATCCCGCACGCGCTCAAGGGGCGTGATGTGCCGGATACCATCGACGTGCGCGGCGAGATCTACCTGAGCCACGCCGACTTCGCCGCGCTCAATGCCGCACAGGAGAAGGCCGGCGGCAAGGTGTTCGCCAATCCGAGGAACGCCGCCGCCGGTTCCCTGCGTCAGCTCGACGCCAGCATCACGGCATCGCGCCCGCTCGGGTTCTTCGCCTACACGTGGGGCGAGGCGTCGAGCCTGCCGGCGGACACCCAATCGGGCGTGATCGCCGCGTTCGCGCGCTGGGGCCTGCCGGTCAATCCGCTGATGCAGGTGTGCGAGAGCGAAGCCGAACTGCTCGCCTACTATCGCAACATGGGCAGCAAGCGCGCAACGCTCGGCTACGACATCGACGGTATCGTCTACAAGGTCGACCGCCTCGACCTGCAGGAGCGGCTCGGCTTCGTCTCCAGAGCGCCGCGCTGGGCCGTCGCGCACAAGTTTCCGGCCGAGCAGGCGACGACGGTGCTCGAAGCGATCGACATCCAGGTCGGGCGCACGGGCTCGCTCACACCTGTCGCCAAGCTGAAGCCGGTGACGGTCGGTGGTGTCGTCGTCTCCAACGCGACGCTGCACAACGAGGACGAGATCGCGAGGAAGGACATCCGCGTCGGCGACACGGTGGTCGTGCAGCGCGCCGGCGACGTGATCCCGCAGGTGGTGCGTATCGTCGACGACGGCAAACATGGGCACCGCGCGCGCTACGTGTTCCCGACGCACTGCCCGGTGTGCGGCAGCGTGGCGGTGCGTGGCGATGTCGACGACAAGGCAGACAAGGCGGGTGACGCTGGCGATGCGGAGATTGTCGAGGAGAAGGGCGCCGATGCCTACGCCGTGCGCCGCTGCACCGGCGGTCTCGTCTGCCCGGCGCAGGCCAAGGAGCGGCTGAAGAACTTCGTCTCGCGCAACGCCTTCGACATCGAGGGGCTCGGTGGCGAGAAGATCGAGCTGTTCTTTTCCGAAGGGTTGATCCGCCGCCCCGCCGACATCTTCACGCTTCAGGCGCGCAACGCCGCGCTGCCCGAAGCCGAGCGTCTGGAGAAGCGCAAGGGCTTCGGCGCCAAGTCCGTCGACAACCTGTTCCGCTCCATCGCAGCGCGCCGCACGATCGGCCTCGACCGCTTCATTTTCGCGCTCGGCATCCGCCACGTCGGCGAGACGACGGCGCGCGATCTCGCCCGCGCGTGGGTCAGCTTCGAGGCGTTGCGCGCGGCCCTCGCGGGGGCGGCCGAAGCGCGTCCCGGTCCCGACTATCGCCGCATGATCTCGATTCCCGGTGTAGGGCCAAAGACGGCCGAGCAGATCATGCGCCATGTCGCGACATCGGAGCCTGGTGGCGGCCTGTTCGATACAGCGCCCGCGTCGTTCGAAGCGCTGGTGAAGGGCATCAAGGGTGTGCGCGCCAGCACGGCGGAGGCGCTGTCGCGCGCCTTCTACGACGTGTCGCAACTTACGGAGACGGCGGCGCGGGCGGCGCAGCAGATGCCGGGCGAAGCCTATCGCGAGTTCGCGAGCCTCAACGGCATCGGCGAGGTGGCGACGGATTCGCTGCTCGACTTCTTCGCCGAGCCGCACAACGTCGAGGCCGTGGATGCGCTGCTCGCGCACGTCACGCCGCAGCCGCTCGAGGCGCAGGCGACGGCGTCACCCGTCACCGGCAAGACGGTGGTGTTCACCGGCTCGCTCGAAAAGCTGACGCGCAACGAGGCCAAGGCGCAGGCGGAACGGCTCGGCGCCAAGGTGGCGGGCTCGGTATCGAAGAAGACCGACTACGTGATCGCCGGCGCGGACGCGGGCTCCAAGCTCGACAAGGCGCGCGAACTCGGCGTCACCGTGCTGACCGAAGACGAGTGGATCGCGCTCATCGGGTGACGTGCCCCATCCACCAACGTCATGCCGGCGCAGGCCGGTACCCACGCCAGTCGCCAGGGTTGACCCGATCGATATGGGGAAACGCGCGCGCCGCAAGCCGCAGCGATGTACCGCTGGCGTTCGACTTGCCGACATGAACGTGGATCCCGACCTGCGTCGGGATGACGTGGTGTACAGGGCGCCTTGCGACGCCGTTCAGCTGTTGTCGCCATCGAAGATGCCGCCGAGGCCGCCGAGCATGCTGCCTTCGCCGGTGCCGCCCATCGGGCCGGCATTGGCCAGCACGCGGCCGGCGAGGCGCGCGAAGGGCAGCGACTGCAGCCAGACCTTGCCGGGGCCGTGCAGCTCGGCGAAGAACACGCCCTCGCCGCCGAAGATCATCGACTTGATGTTACCCGCCCGCACGATCTCGAACTGCACGCTCGGCATCATGGCGGCGATGCAGCCGGTATCGACGTGCAGCGTCTCGCCCGCGGCCAGTTCCTTCTCCACCAGCGTGCCGCCGCAATGGATGAAGGCGTAGCCGTTACCCTCGAGCTTCTGCATGATGAAGCCTTCGCCGCCGAACAGGCCGGTCATGATCTTCTGCTGGAAGTGGATGCCGACCGAGACGCCCTTGGCAGCGCACAGGAACGCATCCTTCTGGCAGATCAGCGTGCCGCCCATGTCGGCGAGATGGAACGGCAGGATGGTGCCGGGATAGGGAGACGCGAAGGCGACGCGCGCCTTGCCCTGGCCCTGATGCGTGAACACCGTCATGAACAGCGACTCGCCCGTCAGCAGCCGCTTGCCCGCGCCCATGATGGAGCCGAACAGCCCCTTCGGCTTGGCGCTGCCGTCGCCGAAGATCGTATCCATGTGGATCATCGGCGACTTGAACATCATGCCGCCGGCTTCGGCGATGGCGCTCTCGCCGGGATCGAGCTCGATCTCGACGAACTGCATCTCGTGACCCTTGATCTCGAAATCGATCTCGTCGGCGCCGGGGCCGGCCCTGTGCCGCATGCCGCCGGGAACGGGGACGCCGGGAACCGAGCCGAAACCTGCCATGTGATCCTCGCTGCAAATGAAGTTCGCTGTCCGGGAGCCGCATACGGCCACAAAATCGGTTCGCGTTCCAGCGGCGTGCGCCGCGACATGGGCGGCGCGGACGCACCGCCCGGCACGGCGCCCGCTTTGACATACATCCGGCATCATCCCTTAACACGACGCGGCTAAGAAGGCGGCGGGCTGGACGACCGCGGGGCTCCCGCACACCCGCATTCCAGCCGCCGAGCCGCATGCCGGGCGCCCTCTCTCCGGCCTGCCGCTGGCTCTAAGGCCGGCCCGGTGCACCCGGACACGAACCCCGCTGCCAGCGTGCGCCGGGCCGGCCGCACACCCCTCGCCGAAAGTTGCCGCGAATCACCTATCCTTGAAGCCTGTGCCTGCGCTCGCGCGGGCTGTTGCGGCGTGGATACTTGCGCGTTGCCGCCCGCTCGGTCGCGCCATCGGGGAGAGGATCGCCTTGAACCTCATCGTCATCGCCCTCGTCGTCGCCACGATCGCGGTCGCCGGGCTGCTGTTGGCACCGCGGATGGGGCGCGGCCGCGTCCGCTTCGACGAAGCGCCGGACCGGCCGCTCGCGTTCGGCAGCGATATGGCGTGGCTCGCCATCCGCAGCGAGGATACGGAAGCCGTGCTCGACATGCTGGCGCTCGGCGACGAGACGGCCGCCAACTGGAGTTCCGGCCTCGGCACAGTCTACGACCGCGAACTCGGCCAGACGCGCATTTTCGTTTCGCCGCCGGTCGAGGGCTGGACGTTCGTCGCCGGCCTCGCTCTGCCGCATCCGGTCGGGCCGAGCTTCGTCGACAAGTGCACGCCGCTGCTGCAACGGCTCGCGGCGCGGTTCCCGGATGTGCACTACTTCGCCGCGCTGCCCGTGGTCGAGCTGTACGCCTGGGTGCGCTTCTCTGAGCGCCGGCTCGTGCGCGCCTTCGCGACCATCGATGGCGAAGTCGTGTGGAGCCAGGGCAAGCCGACCCGCGACGAAGTACAGCTCGGCCTCAGGCACTATGAGCTGCGCGGCGTGAAGGATCGCTCGGGCGATGCCGGCGGCGAGATCGTGTTGTCGCCGACCGAGGAGCAGGTGTTCCGCATGGCCGGGCGCTGGAGCCTCGATCCGATGACGCTGGCGGGCCGCAAGGCGGCTGGCCCCGGACTCGGCGTCGTCGGTCACGCGCCGATGGTATGGCAGAGCGAGCGCGTGCGCCGCATCGCGTGACGCAGCATGTCCGCGCGCGTTTCCGCATCGCGACCCGGCTCGCGCTTTACGCGGCGTCGCTGCCGACGATCGCCGCCATCTGCCGCGCGATCAGCCTGTCGAGCCATCCGTCGAAGGCGACCGTGAAGCAGGTCAGTCCGCGCTCGTCGTCGTTCCACTCGGTGAAGCCGTCGGCGAACTCCGGGTTGACGGCGACCGTGGCGTTCTCGTCGAGTGCGACGACGGTGGCGGCGAAGGCGTCCTCGGAGAGTGGCAGGAACGCGATGTTCATGGCGGCGACACCGCCGTCGGGCAGGTGCTGCGGCGCTTCGTTGACGCTGACGCAGACGATGCGGCGCTGGTCGGCGAACGTGGCGATGGCACCGATGACCAGACGCGACTGCTCGAAGCCTTCGGGCGCGTGATATCGCCAGACCTGTCCCGCCTTCAGCTCGTGTCCGGTGATCGGCATGACTGTCCCCTCTATCGTGAACCGCGATTTAAGCGCGCCGCATACGGGTACGCAAAGGGGAGCGGATAGCGGCCGCGCGCGACGGCAATGCGGCAGGCGCGAAATTGCAGGCGACGGCTGGCGGTAGGGCTGTGGGCTCAGATACGGCGGATCAGCGAGGAGCCGGCAGCGATCCGGTTTCGATGCGCGAAACGCCCGTCGCCCAGCCGTTGGCGAGCCGCTCGGCGGCCTCGCGCGCGTCCATCTGCCGGTCGGAACGGCCGGCGATGCGCCCGTGTGGCAAACGCCGCCGCATCGGCGGGCAGGCGATGATCAAGGCTTCGCCGGGTGCGTCCGGACGGCGGGCCTCGGTGCATTGCAGGAGATCGCTCAACACGTCGCCGTTCGCATGTTCCGCATCTGCCGAGATCGGCTGCCTCGACGCGGTGACTATGGGGGGCGCGGGATCAGTGGGTGCGTTCGCGGGCAGCGTGACCGAGCGGGCGGTATCCAGGTTGATCAACCGGTACGGCGATTTGCTGTCGTCGTTGAAGGCGACCTCGGCGACGAACGACCAGAAGCCGACGAAATGCCAGAACAGCACGCCGAGGATGAAACCGAGCGCGGCCGTGCCGTAGGGCAGCCAGCGCCGCTGCGGCAGCGGGGCGTTGCTTGCTGCACGCGGCACGACCTCGCGATCCGCCGCTTCGCGCGAAAGCGACAGGCCGGCGGCAGTGTCGTCCGCAACGTCAGAGGGGAGCACCCGCAACTCCGCAGAAAGCTTCGAGAATCACTTGTCTGAGTGTGCGGAGCGGAAATTGTGGTGACAAGCGGGCAGCCGGCACCGGGGGGCCCGGTGCCAGCTTATCCACACATGCGGCCCGGCCGTGTGGCCGGATCCCGCCGCTTCGGCGCAGACCCGTCCCACGCCAGGCGCGGCACAGAGCGGGTCAGATGCCCTTCGGCCCGGGCAGGAAATCGCGGCCGCCACCGCGCGGGGCATCGCCATCGCGGTCGCGCGAACGGCGGTCGTCGCGCCGGCTCGACGAGGGCGCGTCACCCTTTGCCGTCGAGCGCACCGGCGGCACGAACATGCTCCGCGCCGAGCACAGCTTCTTCTGGCTCTCGTTGCGCCCGCACGCCCTGAGCTTGCCCTGCCGCGTGAAACAGACGCGGATTTCCTTGAGGCGATTGCCGGGGCCGCCGCAGACCACGCCCATCATGTCGGGCTGCAGGCCCGGGTTGGCTTCCGTGAACTCGCGCACGAGATCTTCCGGCGCCACGTTCTGGCCGTCGAACGGATTGACGTAGCGCTCCGGCACCTTGATCTGGCGGAACAACTGCTCACCGAGATCGAAATAGCCGGCCGGGTCGAGACCGGAGCAGGTGCCGTGCTTGCGATATTCGTGGATGGCGAGGCCGCGGCTCGGCATGACGTCGAGCACGCTGCCGATGACGTTGTCGGGCACGAACGGGCGGTCGCGTGTCGGGCAGCTTTCCGGATAGCCGCGCTCGTACTGCGGCCACAGCCCGTGCAGCACGAACGAATAGCGGCGGCCGTCGCGGCTCGCGCACTGCATATCGCTGTCGGCGCGCTGGCCGGCGTCGGAGGCGCAGTGCGTCGGGCTCCACGACATGACGAGCGCGTAGTAATCGAACTGCCCGGCGACGTTGCGGCCGCTGCCGGCGCCGCCGTCGAAGCGGTTGGAGTTACGGTCGTCGTAGCGGTCGTAGCGGTCGTAGCGACCGGGGCGATCGTCATAACGGTCGTCGTAGCGGCGCTGGGCCTCGGCGAGCGGGGCGAGCGCGACGACGACGGCGGCGAGCGCGACGGTGGACAGGATCTGAGCGAGGCGCTTCATCGCCTTGGTTCTCCGGAAGGTCTGCGGGACGGCTGGCCGCCGTCCGGCGCGGGAGCATAGTGGAAGGGCGCGCGAGAGCAACACCGTTGCCGGGCGGGAAGGAGGCGGCGCGCTTGCGCGCTTCCACGTCTTGACCATGGCCATAGCGCGGTGCTGTGGCACGGATCAGAATGGCAGCGCAAACGCCGGAATATTCGGTTACCTATGCTCTGAAGCGGAAAAATGACGACGGGCCGGGGCGAATGCGGCCTGCGGGGGAGCTGAATTCGTGATGAAACGGAAAAACTACGGCGGCATGGATCTCGCCGTGATCGACGCCAACGATGCCGATACCGACTTCATCTACAGTGAAGTCTTCCTGTCGCAGATCTACTATCATCCCGAGATGAAGATCCGGAAATATCCGGTCGTCATGGACGTCGGAGCCAACATCGGCATTTACGCGATCTGGGCCGCCCGGCGCTATCAGCCGTTCCAGCTCTTCGCCTATGAAGCGAGCCCGCGCACCTTTCAGTACCTCGCCGAAAACATTGCGCACCAGGTCGATCCGCAGACGACGCGCGTCATCCCCATCAACCGTGCCGTGGCGCGCCGAAGCGGCGAGCGGCTCGTACTCAACCAGTCGACCACCGTTTCGGGCATCTCGACGCTGCTCGATGCGAGGCAAGTGAGCTGGGTGGAACATGCCGCGGAAACCAGCGCGCTCGAGCGTCACGAGGTGACGACGACGACCGTCTCGGACGAGATCGCTGCACACGGCCTCGAGCAGATCGACATCCTGAAAATCGACGTCGAGGGCTATTTCCTCGAGGTGCTGGGCGGTATTCGCGACGAGGATTTCGCGAAGGTCCGCAACGTCGTCGTCGAGGTCGACTATCTGCCGGAAACCGGAATAGGCCCGTTCGAGGTCGAAACCCTGCTGCGGGCGAAAGGCTTCACGACGGATTGCCTCGACCGCTCGCAGCCGAACAACCTGACCTTCTACGGCTGGCGCAGCTGAGCAATTGCTGATGACAGCGGCGGAGCCTGGCCCCGCCGCTGTGCAAGCTGGTCAGCCCTTGGCAACGAGGTTGTCGAGCTTCTTCTGGCGGGCGTCCTCCGCCTCCTGGAACGAGAGCGTCGAGACAAGCTTGCCGTTCGCGTCCATGAGATACACCGACGCCGTGTGATTCATGGTGTAGTCGGTCTTGTCCTTGTTCGGCACCTTCTCGTAGAAGGCGCGATAGGTCTTTGCCACCTTCGCCACCTCCTCCTTCGTGCCGGACAAACCGATGATGCGGGAGTCGAACGCCGACAGGTAGAGCTTCAGTTGCTCGGGCGTATCCTTTTCCGGATCGATCGAGACGAAGATCACATTCAGGTTGTCGGCGCGGGGGCCGAGTGCCTTCAGGTGATTGGTCATCTCCAGCAGCGTCGTCGGGCAGATGTCCGGGCAGTGCGTGAAGCCGAAGAAGATGGCGAACGGCTTGCCCGCGAGCGAGGCGCTGGAAAAGCGCTTGCCGTCGGTGCCGGTCAGCTCGAACGGCCCGCCGATGCTCGCGGCGGCGGGGAGCGACCCCCCCGCCATCTTCGCCTTCTGCGCCTCGCCGAGGTAGATCGCGGCGCCGGCGAGCATGGCGAGAGCCACAGCGCTCCAGGCGATCAACCGGATATTGCGCAAGACGCTAGTGGTGGCCATGGTGGCCACCCTTCTGCGTGTCCTTGCCGGCGTCGGTGGAGCCCGTGTCGTCGCGCGACTTGGCGCCGAGCCTGGCGACGTCGTAGGTGACCTTCACCTCGCCCGCCTTCTCGAACTTCAGCGTGCCCGCCAGCGGGGCGCCTTCCGCGATCGGCTGCTTCAGGTCCATGAACATGACATGGAAGCTGCCGGGCTTGAGCTGGACCGACTGACCTGGCTTGATCTCGAGTCCGTTCTTCAGCTCCTGCATACGCATGATGCCGCCATCCATGCTCATCTCGTGCACTTCGAGACGGCCGGCGAACGGGGCGGAGCCGCCGATCAGCTTGTCGGCTTCCTTGCCGGTGTTGGTGATGGTCATGAAGCCGCCGGCAACCTTGGCGCCCGGAGGTGTGGCGCGCGTCCACGGTGCCGAGATGGCGAGCGAACCGGCCGAGACGTCGGCGGCGGTGGCGGCGGGAGCGAACGCGGCGACGGAAAGCGCGATCGTGGTGGCGAGGCGGAGAGCTTGAAGGCGCATGGTGAGCATTCCCTGGGTGGCGCGTGGCGCCGCCGGCATCGTTGCTTGCCGTGGCGGTCTGACCCGCGAGTTGAGATGGTGTCGAGGAACCGTGGATCAATGCGTGGCCGGCATGATGCCGGCATGCCTCAGGCGAGCGCCGGCGGGCCGCGGTTGCGCGGCGCCAGGAAGCAGGTGCCGGCCGCCGCCTGAGCGCCGGTCGTCCAGACGATGACCTCGCCGTTGCGGACCGGGTGCAGCATGGCGAGCGGCGGCGCCGTGGGCGTGAAGCTCGCGGCGGTCGCGTTGAGGCAGATGGGGCAGTCGGCAGGCGGTAACGATGCCGGCGCCGAGCGGCCGTCGCGCAAAGGGCCGCAGATGGCCGTAACGATGGTGGCCGCGGCCTCGGGTCCTGCTGCGGCTCGCGCCGCCGTTGCGACGCCATGCTGGGAAAGCAGGACCGCGTGCACGAGCAGTGCTGCGAGCGCGAGGCTCGTAGCGATGGCGGCCGGGAACGTGCGGCGGAACGCAAGCATCCCGCGAAACTAGTGCCTCGACGGTCCCGCGCAAGCCCCTTCTATGTCGCGCCTCACCCGCCGGTGGCGTCTTTGGCCCATTCGCGGATCAGCCAGTGCGCGACGGCGTGGGCGCCGGGCACCCAGCAGCCCTCGGGATGGGTTCCGGCGAGCATGGCGGCGGCTTCGTCGCGGCCGAACCACCGGGCGTCGGCGAGTTCGGTGGTGTCGACCGTGATCTCAGCGGTGCGCGTCTCGCAGCGGCAACCGATCATCAGCGAGTGCGGCATCGGCCAGGGTTGCGACATGCGATAGACGACGTTCGCGATCGTGAGCCCCAGTTCCTCGGCGGTTTCGCGCGCGACGGCCGCCTCGATGGTCTCGCCCGGCTCGATGAAACCGGCGATTGTGGACCACATGCCCTCGGGGAAATGCGGCTGGCGGGCCAGCGCGCAGCGGTTACCCTGCGTGACCAGCATGATGGCGACCGGATCGGTGCGCGGGAAGGTATCCTTGGCGCAGGCCGGGCAGGCACGCTTCCAGCCGCCGTCACGGGGCTCGGTCGCGCCGCCGCAGCGGCCGCAGAAGCGGGCTTCTGCGTGCCAGGCGAGCAGGGCGATGGCGGTCGCGGCCGTGGCGATGTCGGTGGCGGGCAGGACGCCCTGCGTCATCAGCGAGCGGAGATCGACGGCGGGAGCCAGCAGGCGGCTGTCCGGATCGCGGCGGGTGGCGGCTTCGGCACTGATGGCACACGCGAAGCGGCCGGCGCCGGAACCTGCGGTGCGGCCGAGGAATGCAGGCACTTCTGCGCAAAGAGCGGCGACATCGGCCAGCCTCAGCCATCGAATATCCGCCCGGGTTCGGTCCGCGCTCGAGTCGATCACCAGGCGGCCGTCGACAACGGCGAGCACGCGGGCGTCGTCGCGCTCATACAACTCCGTCAGAGCGGTGGCGTCGGAGCGCAGGTGGGCCGCGCGGTCGAGCGGATCAGCGGGGAACGGCAGGGCTGGCGGGGCGAATGCGGTCATGGACGATCTGGGCGCCTCGGGAGGGGGCGGGCGGGGATACAGGTGGCCGCGACTTGCGCCGCGGCCCGTGACCCGTCATATAGCAGGTGGGCTGGCGGCGGACGCATCCCTCGCCAACCGGGTCAGGTCGGGAACGAAGCAGCCCTAACGATCAGGACGCGGGTCGTCCGCCAGCCTCTATCATTGCGCTCACGGGCGCTGCTCGGACGCACGAAGCTCGTCCGGCGCCCTCCGCGGGGGCGCGGCTCGCCGCGGGTCGCCTCGCTCCCTTGGCCCTGCGGGCCGGCCTGCTCTTTGGCGATCCGGACATATGGCCAGCAAAGACACCCCGAAAGCGACCGGCAAAACGAGCGGCGGTCATGGCGACGGAAGCGACGCCGCGAAGCCCTATGTCGTGCTGGCGCGCAAGTACCGCCCGGCCGCGTTCCCCGATCTGATCGGCCAGCTGGCCATGGTGACGACGCTCGAGAATGCGTTCCGCTCGGGCCGCATCGCGCAGGGCTTCATGCTGACCGGCGTGCGCGGCGTCGGCAAGACCACGACGGCGCGTATCCTCGCCCGCGCGTTGAATTATGAGACCGCCACGGCGAACCAGCCGACCACCGACATGCCGGAGCTCGGCCGCCACTGCGCCGAGATCATGGAGAGCCGCCACCCGGACGTGATCGAGATGGACGCGGCGTCGAACACCGGCGTCGACAACATCCGCGAGATCATCGAGAGCGCCCGCTACAAGCCGATGTCGGCGCGCTACAAGGTGTTCATCATCGACGAGGTCCACATGCTGTCGAAGGGCGCGTTCAACGCGCTGCTGAAGACGCTGGAGGAGCCCCCCGAGCACGTGAAGTTCATTTTCGCGACCACCGAGATCCGCAAGGTTCCCGTCACCGTGCTGTCGCGCTGCCAGCGCTTTGATCTGCGCCGCGTCGACGTGCCGGAGCTGGTCGCGCACTTCGGCCGCATCGTCACCAACGAAGGCGCCGAAGCCGACGCCGACGCGCTGGCACTGATCGCACGAGCAGCCGGTGGCTCGGTGCGCGACGGTCTCTCGATCCTCGATCAGGCGATCGCCATGGGCGAGGGCCGCGTGTCGGAGCCGTCGGTGCGCGCCATGCTCGGCCTCGCCGACAAGGGCCGCGTGTTCGATCTGCTCGAGCTGGTGTTCTCGGGCAAGGCCGGCCCGTCGCTCGAAGCCTTCGCACAGTTGCTGAAGGACGGGGCCGATCCGGCGCAGCTCATGGGTGATCTCGCCGAAGCCGTACACATTTCGACGCGCATCAAGGCGGTCGGCGGCGAAGCGGCGTCCGAGGGCTTGTCGGCCGAGGAGCGACGCCGCGCGACGCGCGTGGCCGAAGGGCTGTCGATGGCGCTGCTGTCGCGCGCCTGGCAGATGCTCTTGAAGGGCCTCGACGAGGTGGCGCGCGCGCCGAGTCCGTCCGCGGCCGCCGAAATGGTGCTGATCCGCCTTTGCTACACGGCCGATCTGCCTTCGCCCGACGAAATCATTCGCACGCTCGGTGGAGGTGCGACGTCGGCACCGCGCCGCTCGCTGCCGTCGGGTGGAAGCAGCGAGCGTGAGCCCGCGCGGCCGTCGCTGGCCGCGAGTGCGCCAGCCCCTGCCGGTGGCGGTGCGCGACGTGAGCCGGCAGCGCGGGCGCCGGCCCGCGCCGATGCCGACGAGTTCGACAGCGACGACGACGGCGACCGCTTCGACGAGATTCCGCCGGTCGACGACGAGAGCGCCTATCATGGCGGCACCGCGCAGGTGGCGAGCGGCTATGCCGATCCGCGCAGCTTCGACGATGTGGTGGCGCTGCTCGCGGAACATCGCGAGGTGCGGCTCAGGTATCACGTCGAGGAGCACGTCAGCCTCGTCAAGTTCGACGCCCAGGCGGGCTCGATCGACCTCTATCTGCTTACCGATGCGCCACCCGAGGTGGCCAACGACCTGCGCGAGCGGTTGAATCAGTGGACCGGCCGGCGCTGGGTCGTGGTGCTCTCGAAGGCGCCCGGCCAGCCGCCGCTCGGCGAAACGAGGCGCGCGGCGCTCGAAGCCGAGATCCAGGCGCTGAAATCGCATCCGGCGGTGCGCGCGGTGCTCGATGCGTTCCCCGACGCAAAGATCGACGAGGTGCGCCGCATTGCCCGCGACGTTACCGACGACAGCGCCACCGGCTGAAGCGACGGCGTGGGGCGCGGCCCATCGTGGTTGCAGATCTCACGGGCGCGGGTTAACGGACGAAGCTTCCAAATCGCAACGGTGGAAAGAGACGGCGATGAAAGACCTGATGGGCATGATGTCGAAGGTGCGCGAGATGCAGGCGCGCATGCAGAAGGTGCAGGAGGAACTGGAAGCGCTGGAGATCGACGGGCAGTCGGGCGGCGGGCTCGTGCGCGTTTCTGTCAATGGCAAGGGCGACATGCGCTCGGTGCGCATCGATCCGAGCCTGATGAAGCCGGACGAGGTCGAGATCGTCGAGGATCTGATCGTCGCCGCCGTGCAGGACGCCAAGGGCAAGGTCGAGGCGACGGTGCAGGAGAAGATGCAGGCGGTGACGGGCGGTTTGCCGATCCCGCCCGGCATGAAGCTGTTCTGAGACGTTACGCAGGGACGATAGCGACATGCGCAAGTACGGCGGCGGCCGCAAGCGGAAGCACAAGCAGAAACACGCGGCCGAGCCAGCTTCCGCCAAGGTGAGTGCGCCCGACGCCGCGCACGCACCTCAGAGTGTTGCGCCCCCGCGCGCGTCGGCGCAGTCGGCTGCGGCGGCGCGCGCAGCGACCGCCAAGGCGGCACCGCCCAAATCGGCCGCGGCCAAACCAACGTCGGTGAAACCGGTATCGGTCGCGCCAAAGGCGACCCTCCCGCCCTCGCGTGCCGATGGTCGTCGCGCGACGGCGGCGTCGATTGCGGCGCCGCGCACAGGTCTCGATCTGACGGATGGTCGCCTGTGGTTGCTCGCGGCGCTGGGCTTCATCGTGCTGCAGGCGATCGTCCTGCACCTGATGGGGCATGTTGCCATCTGCAAGTGCGGCACGGTCAAGCTGTGGCACGGCGTCGTGCAGAGTTCGGAGAACTCCCAGCATCTGACCGATTGGTACACCTTCAGCCATATCCTGCACGGGCTGCTGTTCTACGCGTTCTTCACTTGGGCGATGCCGCGTGCGTCGTGGCCGGCGCGACTTGCTGCGGCGGTTGCGCTCGAAGCCGGCTGGGAGATCGTCGAGAACACCGATTTCGTCATCAACCGCTATCGCACGGCGACGGTCTCGCTCGACTACTACGGCGACAGCATCGTCAACTCGGTGATGGACAGTGTGGCCATGATCGCAGGCTTCCTGCTGGCGCGCGTGCTGCCGGTGGCGGCGAGCGCTCTGCTGTTCGTCGGCCTCGAGCTGTTCATGCTGTGGGCGATCCGCGACAATCTCACGCTCAACGTGCTGATGCTGCTGTGGCCGGTCGAGGGCATCGCGAAATGGCAGGCGGGCGGATAGTTTTCCCGCTGCGGCGGTTCCCGATACCGCGCGCAACGAAGGCACACTCACCGTAGCGGCGAACCCTTCTTCGGCGCAGCCGCAGGCGCCGAGGGCGCCCGGCGCCAGTGCGCCGGACGGCGAGCACAGCGAGCAACAGAACAGATGTCGAAGAAGATCGCAGGGCCGGAGATCGAGCGCATGGTGTCGCTGCTGGCGCGACTGCCGGGACTTGGGCCGCGCTCGGCGAGAAAGGCTGCGCTGGCACTCATCAAGAAGCGCAGCGAACTGCTGGCGCCGCTCGCCGATGCCCTCAACGAAGCCATGCAGAAGATCGTCGTGTGCCCGACCTGCGGCAATGTCGATACGCTCGCGCCGTGCTCGCTCTGCCAGGACCCGCGCCGCGATTCCTCGATGATCGTGGTCGTCGAGGAGGTCGGCGATCTGTGGGCGCTGGAGCGCGCGGGCGTGGTCAACGCCAGCTATCACGTGCTCGGCGGGCATCTGTCGCCGCTCGACGGCATCGGTCCCGAGCGATTGAACATCGCGCGACTGATCGAGCGGGCGGCATCCGACGAGGTGAAGGAAGTGCTGCTGGCACTCAACGCGACCGTCGAGGGGCAGTCGACCGCGCATTATCTCTCGGAACAGTTGGCGCCGACGGGAGTCGCGGTCTCGCGCCTCGCGCAGGGTGTGCCGATCGGCGGCGAGCTCGACTATCTCGACGAGGGAACGCTGGCCGCCGCCTTCAAGGCTCGCCGCCGTCTGTAGGGCGGCCTCCACGACCAGCCTGAGCCGCATTCGAGGTTCGCCAGTGGTGCTGCGCGAGCTGCTGTTCTCGCGCGTTCTCGCATGTTCTCCGCTGTTCTGCGCCGAAGAGTGGAATTGCCCCGCGCGCGGCACGTCCCATAGCATGACCCGCGACGACCAGCCGAGCGACCGTGATTCGCACGCGCCTGTCTGACTTGGTGACATGCGTTCGAGGACCCTGCCGATGGCCGAACCAAGCCGCCGTTCGATCGCTCCGGCTGAGCCGACATTCGCCGAGCTGTTCACGCCGAAGCTCGTTACCGTGCTGAGAGAAGGCTATGGCAAGCGCGAGCTGCGCGCCGACGCCATTGCCGGACTGACTGTCGCGGTGGTGGCGCTGCCTTTGTCGATGGCGATAGCGATCGCGTCGGGCCTGCCGCCGGCGGCAGGCCTGGTCACCGCGATCGTCGCGGGCTTTCTTATTTCCGCGCTGGGCGGCAGCCGTTACCAGATCGGCGGACCGGCGGGCGCCTTCATCGTTCTCATCGGCGCCACCGTCGACAGGCACGGCATCGACGGCATGTTGCTCGCGACGATGATGAGCGGTGTGTTCCTCGTCGGGCTCGGGCTGCTGCGGCTCGGTACCTACGTCAAGCTGGTGCCCTATCCTGTCACGGTCGGTTTCACCACCGGCATCGCCATCATCATCATGGCGAGTCAGATCAAGGATCTGCTTGGCCTGACGCTGGCGGTGAAGGAGCCGGGTCCGCTACTCGAGAAATTCCCGGTGCTGTGGGACGCTTTGCCGACGGCAAGCCCGGCGACCATCGTGCTGTCGCTGTCGACCATCGCCATCATCCTCGGCTTGCGCCATCTGCGGCCACACTGGCCGGGAATGCTGATCGCGGTGTTCGTCGCAGCCCTCGCCACAGCTCTGTCGGGGCTCGATGTTGCCACCATCCAATCGCGATTCGGCGGTGTCAGCGGAGCGATCGCAATGCCGTCGCTGCCGGCGTTCTCGCTGGAGAAGATGCGGGCGGTGCTGCCCGATGCGATCACGTTTGCGATGCTCGGCGCCATCGAATCGCTGTTGTCGGCAGTTGTCGCCGACGGCATGACCGGACGCCAGCATCGTTCGAACAGCGAACTTGTCGGACAGGGCGTTGCCAACATGGCGGTCGGTCTGTTCGGCGGCATGTGCGCCACCGGCACGATAGCCCGCACGGCAACAAATGTGCGCTCGGGAGCTCACGGTCCGGTCGCCGGCATGCTGCACGCCGTGTTCATAGCGCTGTTCGTGCTGCTGCTCGGCAACCTCGCCGGCTATATCCCTCTTGCAGCGTTGGCGGGCGTGCTCGCGGTCGTTTCCTGGAACATGGCGGAGAAGCGCGAACTGGCGACGCTGGTCACGGCTTCACGCGGCGATGCGCTGGTTGTGCTGACCACGCTGTTCCTGACCATTTTCCGCGACCTGACAGAGGCGATCGTCGTTGGTTTCGCGCTCGGCGCCGTGGTGTTCGTCAACCGCATGGCGCAGGCGACCGGCATCGAACGTCACGACGGCCTCGTCTCCGAGGATCAGGCCGACGGTGCCGCGCGCGCCAACACACCATTCGATGCCATGCTCGCCGATCACCCTGACATTGCCGCCTACCGTATCTCTGGTGCGTTCTTCTTCGGCGCGGCGGCGACGCTCGGCGCGGCGCTCGACAAGATCGCTGATACTCACAAGGCCTTCATCGTCGATTTCAGCGCCGTGCCGGTGCTCGATTCGACGGCGGCGCGCACCATGCACGGGACGTTGCGCAAGGCGGAGAAGCGCGGCGTGAAGGTGTACCTCACGGGAACCAACGCCGCCGTGCGCCGCGAGCTGTTCGTGCACGACGTGCGCCCGCCGCACGTCAAGTACATGGCGCGCATGGAAGATGCGATCGAGAACTGGACGAAGCGCGCAAGCGGCACGATCGACGCCGACGCCTGACACGGTGGCGTGCGCCGACACCATCAGTCGGTTGCTGCCTTCGCGCGCAGGTGCGCCAGCGACTTCAGAACGTCGCCGCGGTTGGCGGCGAGCTTCATCCAGCGCGGCAGGCGCGACTGCATGGTCTTGTTGCGCACGAATGTCGCCGGCATCGCGTGACGCTCGCGCAGCGTCGCCCCGACGAACGCCTCGAGCACCGCCAGATGCTCCTCGTTGTAAGCGAACAGCAGGCCATGCCGCGTTCGCGTCACGAGCCAGAGCGGCAGTCCGAACAGCGGATCGCGGCCGTCCTTGTAGATCGCGTAGCTCGCGATCGTGCGCGGCGGCAGGCGCTGCGTGCGGCTGCCGCCGCAGTGCGTGCAGGTCAGGCGACCAGGCAGAACCGACAACCCCGGCGCGATCGCCTTCGCCGTCATCGTCACCAGTGCGCGGCGTGCGCACGATGGGCAAACGACATGGATGCGGTCCATGAAGGCTGCGAGCGAGCGACCATCGTCGTGGCTGCGCCTCTGCATGGCCGTGTCACGCCTTGGTCACCAGTTCGCCCGCAAGTCCCTTGGCGATGAGCGCGCGGGTGTTGTCGACACCGTAGAGTTCGATGAACGAGCCGAAGCGCGGCCCCTTCTCCTCGCCGAGCAGCACGTTGTAGATGGCGTTGAACCACGTGCTCGAAACTCCGGGCTTCTCCGGCGTGGCGCCCTTGGCGGCGAAATCCTGATAGCGCGGGATGGTGCGGCCGACGTCGTAGAGAATGCCCTGCAACTGCTCGGCGGTGGCATTCGCCGGCGCCCTGGCGAGTGCGTCGGACAGCGCCGTCAGCGCCTCGCGCTCGACGTCGTCGGCGGCGCGGAACGTCTTCTTCGTTGCGACGAAGTCCGCGTAATAGCGCACCGCATAGCCGGCGAGATGATCGAGCAGCGGATGCTCCTCGGCCGTCGCGCCCGGCGCCACGCGGCGGATGAAGCCCCACAGCACATCCTTGTCGTGCGCGTTCGAAGCGGCGACGAGGTTGAGGAGCAGCGCGAACGTGATCGGCAGTTCGGCCTCTGGCGGATTGCCGCCGTGCACGTGCCAGACCGGATTGTCGATCTTCGCCTTCGCCTCCTGCGCCGGATAGGCGGCGAGGAACTGCAGGTATTCGTCGACCGTGCGCGGGATCACGTCGAAGTAGAGCCGCTTCGCCGCCTTCGGCTTCTGGAACATGTAGAGCGACAGGCTTTCGGGCGAGGCGTAGGTCAGCCACTCCTCGATGGTCAGGCCGTTGCCCTTCGACTTCGAAATCTTCTGTCCCTTCTCGTCGAGGAACAGCTCGTAGTTGAAGCCCTCGGGCGGCGTTCCGCCGAGCGCCTTGCAGATGCGCGACGACAACGTGACCGAGTCGATCAGATCCTTGCCGGCCATTTCATAATCGACGCCGAGTGCGGTCCAGCGCATCGCCCAGTCGGCCTTCCACTGGCACTTGACGCGGCCACCCGTCACCAGCGTCTCGATGGTCTCGCCGGTGTCGGGCTCGATGTAGGTGACGGTACCCTTTGCAGCGTCGCGCGCGATCATCGGCACCTGCAGCACCTTGCCGGAGACGGGCGAGACAGGCAGGAACGGCGAATAGGTCGCCTGCCGGTCAGGCCCGAGCGTCGGCAGGATGATGGCCATCACCTCGTCGTACACCGCGAGCATCTTCAGGAGCGTCGCGTCCATCATCCCCGAGCGATAGCATTCGGTCGCCGAGAAGAACTCGTACTCGAAGCCGAACTGGTCGAGGAATGCCCTGAGCCGCGCGTTGTTGTGATGGGCAAAGCTTTCATGTGTGCCGAACGGATCGGGCACGCAGGTCAGCGGCTTGTCAAGCGCCGTCGCCAGCAACTCCTTGTTGGGCACGTTGTCCGGCACCTTCCTCAGGCCGTCCATGTCGTCGGAGAAGCAGACGAGGCGCGTCTTGCGCCCCGTGAGCACCTCGAAGGCGTGCCGTACCATGCTCGTGCGCGCAACTTCGCCGAAGGTGCCGATATGCGGCAGGCCCGATGGACCATAGCCGGTCTCGAAAATGACCATCTTGTCGGCGCCACCCGGCAGCTTGTCCAGCCGCTTGACGAGGCGGCGCGCCTCTTCGAATGGCCAGGCCTTGGTGTCGGCGAGGGCGGCGGCGAGAGCGGCATCGGCAGGCGCGACGGCAGGCGCGGTCATCGGTCGGTCTTTCAGCAGGATGGAGGCCCGGAGCAGCCGGGCGAAGCGCGAAAGGAGCGGCACCCTATGGGCGGCACGGTGCCGCGTCAACGCTTGCGGAGCGCTGTCGAGAGGCTACATAGAGGCGGCCTGCACGACGGGCTGACGGGAGACGAAGGGAAACCATGGATACGCCGCTGAAGCCGGAGCAGGCTCTGATCTACGCCATGATCACGGTTTCGGCCGTCGACCGCACGATTTCCGATTCCGAGCTGTCGCGCATCGGCTCGGTGGTCAAGGAACTGCCGGCGTTCCGCGATTTCGACAGCAACTGGCTTCTGCACGAGAGCCAGGAGTGCGGCGCCATCCTCGGCAAGGAGGGCGGCATGCGGCGTGTGCTCGATCTCGTCACGGCGAGCCTGCCGGAGCGACTGCGCGAGACGGCCTATGTTCTGGCGGCCGAGGTCGCGGCCAGCGATCGCCGCGTGGTGTCGGAGGAAATCCGCTTCCTCGATCTGCTGGCGGAAGCGCTGGGCCTCGACAAGCTCGTGTGCGCGGCGCTGGAACGAGCGGCAACCGCGCGCCAGCAGGCGGTGTAGGCGTGCTCAGCCGAACAGCTGGCGCTCCGCCAGCAGTGCCGCGGCGCCGGCGAGGATGGCGATCGCGGCGCCGGTGAGCATCAGGCGGCCCGGCCCGCTCCCGCCCGCGCTCCACGCCAGCACGGCTTTGGCGATGGTGTTGACGGCGACGACGACGGCGATCACCTGCACGGCGAGGGTCATGTCGACGCCGTTACCCGCCTGCCGGGTCATGGCGAGCGTCATGGCATCCACGTCACCGATCCCCGAGAGCATGGCGAGACCGATCAGGCCTTGCCCGCCCGCGAAGCCCGAGACGAGCTTCGTCGCAAGCGTGATGGCCGCCAGCAGCGCTCCGAACTTCAGGACGGTCGCAAGATCGAACGGGTTCTTCAGATCGATCGGCGCTCCGTCGCCGTTGCCGTCGCGTCTTTCGTTCCTCATCAGAAGTGCCGCGAAGAGCGCGGTCGCCAGTGCTGCGGCGGCGAGCGGTGCCGCGAGCGGGCGTGCGAGCGCACTGTTGAGCAGGAACACGACGACGAGGACCCGCAGCATCATGGTGGTGCCGGCGAGCAATGCTCCGGCCGTGAACAGCCGCGTCATCTCGGGGCGTTCCTTGGCCCGCTCGGCCAGCGTCATGGTGACGGCGGTGGACGACACGAGGCCGGCAGCGATGCCCGTCAGGATGACCCCATGCGTGTTGCCGGCGACCTTCACCGCCACGTAGCCGGCGAACGAGATGGCGGCGATCATCACCGTCATCAGCCAGAGTTCATACGGGTTGAGGCCGCCGAGCTCCGCCACCTCGCGGTTCGGCAGCAATGGCAACAGGATGAACGTCATGGTGGCGAGCACCAGGCCGGAGCGAAGTTCCACCCAGGTCAACTGCCGCACCCAGTCGTGCATGGCGCGCTTCAGGGCGAGGAGAGCGGCGGTGGCGACACCGGCCGCGATCGCGAGTTGCAGATTACCGAGCATGGCGAGCGCACCGAGTGCGAAGGCCAGCATGGCGGCGACCACCGAGGTGACCCCGAAGGTGCCCTCGTGACCGGATTCGCGATAGCGAAAGAGGATGATGGCAGCCGAGAAGGCGGCGAATGCGAGGCCGAGCAGGACAGCGGCGTCGAGGCCCGGCCGCAGTGCGATCGCGCCCCACGACGCTCCCAGAAGGCCCGCCAGCGCATGCGTGCGAAAGCCGGCAGAGCGCATGCCTTCCTGATCCTCACGCTCCTTCCAGCCGCGCTCGAGGCCGATCAGCAACCCGATGGCCAGCGCCGCCGACATGCGCTGAAACAACTCGAAGGTTTCCATATGACGCCGCTCCCGGGTGCTGTTCCGCATCGCGATGATAGCCCGGCGCCGCGCGTGATCGCTTGATCCTGATACGCTGCTCAGAGAGCTGCGGCAAAGGTGGCGATGGCGTCGGCGGCGGCTTCGAGGTTGCCGCGCCGCGTGAAGCCCTTGCCGCCGCGCGGGCCGAGGTCGTGATCGCCGTCGCCGGCCCAGTGGAAGGCGATGCGCGGCGAGAGGCTGTAGCCATCGATTTCGTCGCGTGAGCCGAACGGATCGCGCTCGCCCTGCACGATGAGCGCCGGTGTCGTCAGCGTCTGGAGATGCGCGGTACGCAATTGCTCCGGCTTGGCCGTCGGATGAAACGGATAGCCGAGGCAGACGAGGCCGGCGATGTGGCCTTTGTCATGCAACGCGTCGGCGACGAGGCTCGCCACGCGCCCGCCCATCGACTTGCCGCCGATGAGGAGCGGAGTCGAGGGGCGCGCTGCTTGCCGCTCCGTTGCTGCAGCAACTGCCGCCCGGTATTCGTCGGCCAGCGTTTCGGCTTTGGGCGGCGGGCGGCGCTTGCCGCCATCGCGGCGCGCGGCCATGTACGAGAACTCGAAACGCAGGACTTCGAGCCCGCGCGCGGCGAGCAGTTGAGCGATGGTACCCATGAACGGGCTGGTCATCGGCGCGCCCGCGCCGTGTGCGAGCAACAGCCGGGCGACGGGCGGCAACGCTGGCGGCGCATCGATCACGAACTCGGGGTGCGGCATCGGTCCTCGTCGTCGGCTCGAGCGTAACGGCAGGCGCTGCGACAGATCACCCGACTGTGACGCACCGGCGCGTGGCAGTGCTTATAGTGTTTGCGAAACCACGTCACGGATCAGACATGCAACTCCCCGAAATCAGTGAAACCGCACTCCGCCTTTCGGTGTTTCTCGGCGTCTTCGCAATCATGGCTTTGGCCGAGCTGATGCTGCCGAAGCGCGAACTGACGATGGCGAAAGGCCCGCGCTGGCTGACCAATCTCAGCATCGTCGTCATCGGCAGTCTGGTCATCCGCGCCATGGCCGCCTTCGCCGTGCCGCTCGCGGCGGTGGCGGTCGCGGCCATTGCCGAGAAGAACGGATGGGGCTTGCTCAATCAGGTGTCGTGGCCGGCGTGGGTCGAGATACTGATTGCCGTCGTCGTGCTCGACTTCGCCATCTGGTTCCAGCATCTCGCCGCGCACAAGGTGCCGGTGCTGTGGCGCCTGCATCAGATGCACCATGCCGACCGCGACATCGACGTGACGACGGCGATCCGCTTTCATCCGGTCGAGATCGGCCTGTCGATGTTGTGGAAGATCGCCTGCGTGCTGGCGCTCGGTGCCTCGCCCGAGGCGGTGCTGGTGTTCGAGATCATCCTCAACGGTCTCGCCATGTTCAACCATGCCAACGTCGCCCTGCCGCCGCGCCTCGACGCCCTGCTGCGGTTGGCGATCGTCACCCCGGACATGCACCGCGTGCACCATTCCGTCTACGGCGCGGAACACGACAGCAATTACGGGTTCAACCTGTCGATCTGGGACCGCTTGTTCCGCACCTACACGCCGCAGCCGCGCGACGGCCATCGCGGCATGACCATCGGATTGCCGGAATATCAGCATGACGGACCGGGTCGGTTGTCGTGGTCGCTGGCGCTGCCGTTCCGCAGACGTTCCGGCGCGTGACGGCGTTATCCCATTTCCGCCAAATACATCTATAAGATCGAGGCATGAAACAACGGGTGGAGCCTGAGCAGGCGCGGCGAGGTCCGCGTCGCAAGGCATCGAGGCGGGGTGACGCGAGCATGAGGCTGCTGAATCGGCGCCCGCTGCGTTGGGTACGCGCGGTTGTCGCGTGCTGTGCGTGGGCGTGCGCGTCCGGCGCGCTCGCCAACAGCGCCGATGCGCCGCAGCCGGCATCAGCGCAGCCGGCTCAAACTGCCGCCGAGGCGCGTGTGGCCGCATTCGGTGCATCGCTGCGCGAGATCTGGACGCCACCGCCCCCGATCGCAGGCAGCGACGAAATCGGCGAGCTGATCGACGCAAAGTTGAAGAAGGGCGCGGGTGCCGAGCGACGCAGCGTGAAGAGCCGCAAGGCCGTCGCGACCCTGAAGGCCTTGAAGCAGGCCGCTACCCGGCGTCAGGCCCGTGTCGCCGCGCGCGTGGCGGCGCGCATGGCCGAAGAAGCGCGTCTGGAGCGGCTCGAGCGGCAGGCCGCTCTTGCCGAAGGGCGCCCGCCGCTGCCGACACGCCGGCCGAATATCAAGCCACTCGTTCCGGCCAAGCTGTTGTTCGGCGCCGCCCGCTCTGCGGCGCCGCTGTCGGCGCGCGCCATCGGCTTCTATTCGCGCGGCTGTCTCGCCGGCGCCACCGCGATGCCGATCGACGGCCCGGCATGGCAGGTCATGCGCCTGTCGCGCAATCGTAACTGGGGCCATCCGAAGCTCATTGCGATGCTGGAGAAGTTCTCGAAGGAGGCGAAGACCGAGGATGGCTGGCCGGGCCTGTTGGTCGGCGACATCTCGCAGGCGCGCGGCGGTCCGATGCTGACCGGTCACTCGAGCCATCAGATCGGCCTCGACGCCGACATCTGGTTCACGCCGATGCCCGACCGGCGCCTGTCGGAGAAAGAACGCGAGACCCTGTCGGCGACCTCGATGATCTCGGGACCGACGTCCGTGGACCGCAACGTCTTCACCGACGAGCACGTGCGCGTGGTGCGCCGCGCCGCCCTCTATCCTGAGGTCGAGCGTATCCTCGTGCATCCGGCGATCAAGAAAGCCATGTGCGACGCGTTCGCGACGGCGCCGCCGGCCGACAGGGCGTGGCTCGCCAAGGTGCGCCCGTATTTCGGCCACCACTATCATTTCCACGTCCGCATGGCCTGTCCCGCCGGTTCGCCCGGCTGCCGTCCACAGGCCGCGACCAAGCCCGAGGACGGGTGTGGCAAGGAACTCGACGACTGGTTCGCCACGCTGACACGGCCGCCCGCGCCGCCGCCGCCGGGATACAAGCCGCCGCCGCCGAAGCCGCCGGTGACGCTCGCCGACATGCCGGACGAGTGCCGCGTGGTTCTCGATGCCGGAACCGGGAAGGGCGAGCGTGACGAGGCGGAGCTGATCAAGACCAGCCTCGAGGCGTCGAAGCGAATGATCGACATTTCCGGCGAGGTCCGGACCGAGGCTCCGCTGCCGCCGGAAGGGCTGCCCGGCACCACGGGCTCCCTGCCTGCGGGCGACGATGCTCCGTCGGCGGGAGGATCGGGCGACGCCGCAGCGGCCGAGGGTGCCGCCGACGCGCAGTGAGCGGTCCTAGAGCATCATCCGATCGCACGGAATCGCCGTCGGCGGTTCAGCGGTCGGATAAAGATGCTCTAGCAGTTTGAAGCTGGAGCGCTTCCATCCGATCAGTGAACCGCAAAGCGGTTCCGTCTGATCGGATAGCGCTCTCGCCCGTCCGCTCCGATCAGTGGTCCGCCGGGCCGACAGGACCGAGGCCGACCGGGCAACTGACGCCGGTGCCGCCGAGCCCGCAGTACCCGTGTGGAACCTTGGCCAGATACTGCTGGTGGTAATCCTCCGCGAAATAGAACTCCGGTGCGGCGACGATTTCGGTCGTGATCGTGCCGTAGCCGCGCGCGCCGATGGCGGCCTGATAGGCGTCCCGGCTCGCCACCGCTGCGCGCCGTTGCGCTTCGGTGGTGACGTAGATGCCGGAGCGATACTGCGTGCCGACGTCGTTGCCCTGACGCATGCCCTGCGTCGGATCGTGGCTTTCCCAGAAGGTCTTGAGCAGCGATTCGAAGGAGAGCCGCGCCGGATCGAAGACGACGCGCACCACCTCGTTGTGGCCGGTCCCGCCGCTGCAGACTTCCTCGTACGTCGGGTTCGGCGTGAAGCCGCCGGCATAGCCGACCGCCGTGATCCAGACACCGTCGGCCCCGAGTTGCCAGAATTTCCGCTCCGCGCCCCAGAAGCAGCCGAGACCGAACATCGCCACCGCCATGTCATCCGGATAGGGCGGAGCGAGCGGGCGATCGAAGACGTAATGGCGCTCGGCCGTCGGGATGGAGTTGGCTCGGCCGGCGAGCGCGGTTTCGCGGGAGGGCATCGTCACCTTCTTGCGCGCGAAGAACATGGGGGGCACCGTTGCACGAGGTTTCTGGACTGGCGACAATATAGGATCGCTTGGGCCGCGCGGCGCCCCGTTGACGCCTCACTTTCGCGCGAGGCTGTTCTCCGGGTGCTTTGCGGGACCGCGATTTTTCGTGTTGCCCGCAGCACCCGGGCGCAGTGGCGGGCGCGTTCCGGAGGTGCGGACGGTCGGGAAGGAAGCGCATCGCGCTTCGTCGAGAGCGTCGATCGCACCCTGCGGCATTGGAGAGGGAACGGCAACACGGCAGCGGCTCCGGGGGAGACCGCGCCGATCGACGCATGGGGGACGACCATGACCGACAGTGCTACCGCCGGCGCCAGCTCCATGGCGGCGCCATCTCCGCTCGCCGGGCCGGCATTCGAACTCATGCCCGCCCTGGCCGCTGCACCCTCCGGTTCCGAGGCCGGCGACCGTATCAGCTACCGCGCCAGCGGCGGCCGGCGTCTCGCCTTCTCCTTCATATTCCTGCTGCTGCTGCCGTTCTACGTGAGCCTCGCGCCGATGCTGGTAACGCGCATCGCACACGGGCTCTGGATCGGAACCCCCGGTCTCGCGGTGCTGGCCATCGCCTTCACCATCATCATGTTCCTGCTGCTGGTCGAGGTTCTGAGTTCGATCCGCGCGCGCGTCGATCTCGGCCACAAGGCGGTGCGCATGACGCTGCCGGCCGGTCGCGGATTGACGAGCGCGCTGCGCTACGAAACCAACGAGGTCCCCTATTCTGAAATCGAGGCCGTGGAGATGCGGCGCGAGGTTTACGGCGGTAGCGTCGCGCCGATGATGCTGAAGGGTGCGCGGGTCGTGACCAGGGACGGCCGCATGATCCGGCTCGGCTACGTCAACGAGGCCAACGAGGACCCGGCGTTCCCCTACGTCGAGATCGCGCAGCGCATCGCGAACCGCGCCGGCGTGGCGCTGGTCGATGGCGGCAGCGTGCGCCGCTCGGCGCGCCGCAAGATGCTCGGCCTGCGCTCCGAAGGTCCGCCCGAAGTGCATTCCGTTGACGAGATGGAAATGCGGGAACTCAATCGCCGCCACGCCCGCCTGATGATCGCGCTTGTCACGGGCCTCGTGCTGCTGGTGGCGCTCGGCATCATCGGCGACATGATCGATACGCCGCAGTAATCCGGTTAGGGTGGGTGCGATCGGCAGGCAGGCGTCTCAGTTCACGTAGACGTTGACGCGGCGGCGGCGGCGGCCGGCGTAGCCGAGAGCGAGGGCCAGTGCGCCGAGCAGCACGTAGGCCGGAAGGGCGAGCAGCGCGCCGATCAGCGGGTTCCACACCCACTCGCCGAGCGCGCGCGAGACGAGCTTGCCGGCGTTGGCGTAACTCGCGGGTGACAGGTTCTGCCAATAGTCGGCGCTCGAGGTCCACGGCCGCTGATGCACCCAGTCCGCCACCAGCGCTATCACGGCAGTGAGCAGCAGCAGCGCCGCGACGAGGCGCAGCACGGGGCCGGAGGCGATCGCCAGACGCTTCGGCAGGTTCTTCAGTGCCAGATACCACCTGAGCAGCATCGAAAGGCTCTCCTCGCGCTCGCCGCGCATGTGTCGTTCGTGGTGCGCGGACGTTCGTCCGGCCCGACCGACTCAGACGCGGTAGAACTCCCTGTACCATGCCACGAAGCGCGCCAGCCCGTCGGCCAGCGGTGTCGACGGCTTGAAGCCGACATCGTGCGCCAGGTGGTCGACGTCGGCGAAGGTGGCCGGTACGTCGCCCGGCTGCATCGGCTTCAGGATGCGCTCCGCCTTGCGTCCGATAGCGGCCTCGAGCGTGGTGATGAACGTGTCGAGTTCGACCGGCTGGTTGTTGCCGATGTTGTAGATCCGGTAGGGCGCCCAGCTGCAGCCCGGATCGGGAGCCGAGCGGTCGAAGTTTGCGTTCGCCTTCGGCGGCCGCGCGGCCACGCGCACGACACCCTCGACGATGTCGTCGATGTAGGTGAAATCGCGCAGCATGCGGCCCTCGTTGAAGACTTCGATCGGCCGGCCTTCGAGGATCGCCTTGGTGAACAGCATCGGCGCCATGTCGGGGCGACCCCACGGGCCGTAGACCGTGAAGAAGCGCAAGCCCGTGGTCGGGAGCGCGAACAGATGGCTGTAGGTATGCGCCATCAGCTCGTTGGCCTTCTTGGTCGCCGCGTAGAGGCTGACCGGATGATCGACGGCATCAGTGACCGCGAACGGCATCCTGGTGTTGGTGCCGTAGACCGAACTGGACGAGGCGTAGACGAGATGGCCGACCGCATGCTGGCGGCAGCCTTCGAGCACGTTGCCGAAGGCGACCAGGTTGGAGTCGATGTAGGCGGCCGGGTTGACCAGCGAATAACGCACGCCCGCCTGCGCGGCGAGATGGATGACGACAGCCGGGCGCAGCGTTTCGAACAGTCGTGCGGTCGCCTCGCGGTCGGCGAGGTCGAGTCGCTCGAACGAAAACCCGGGCGATCCCGTGAGCCGCGCCAGACGCGCTTCCTTCAGCGCCGGATCGTAATAGGTGTTGAGGTTGTCGACGCCGACGACGCGGTTCCCGGCTTCGACCAGGCGCTCGGTCACGTGCATGCCGATGAACCCGGCGGCGCCGGTCAGCAGGATCGTGGCGTCGGACTTGCTCGTCATCGGGCTCGGCACCGGGGCCTCGGGTTTGCAGACCATTACTATGCGCCACGCGCAGGGCAGCGTCGCGACGCAATCTGCGTTCGGTGCGCCACGTCGACAGCGAATGCCCGGTTCGCGCGCCGTTGGCAACGTCTCTCTGGTGAAATACCGGGGCACACCGGATTGCCCGCAATTGGCAATGGAAAACCCCGACTCGACGCCGTTCACCCAATCATCTAATCAGCAGCGAGACGAGCCGGCGGTGGCACCGCCCGGCACCGGGCACGGCGCCTGGCATGGAGGGCGTCCAGGGGATGTTCAACGCGGAGCCGGAAAGTCTGCACCGGCCGCTGGCAACCCGTGTCGGCGGCATACTGCCCGGCACGGTGCTGATGCTTTCTGCCATCGGCCTGGCGATCGCCTCCCGCGCGGCGCCGTTCTATCTCGGCGCCCTGCTTCTCAGTGTCCTGGTGGTATCGCCACGCGCGACCTGGCGACGTGGTCTTCAGCATGCGGTGGCACAGCCGCTGGTCGCGCCGCTCGCGCTGCTGATCGGCTATGCCAGCCTTTCGGCATTCTGGGCGCACGACCCGGCGGGCACACTCGAGAAATCGGGCATCGCGCTCGCGGTCGTCGCGGCGACATCGATCCTCGCGGTCGCTTTCGCCTCGCGTGATCGCATCGAGCGGCTGCACATTGCCGAGGGTTTGTGGATCGGGCTTCTGGTCGCCTGCGCCTACACGGTATTCGAGATCGCGACCGACCAGTTCATCGTCCGAACCGTCGTCAACACGCTCGGCATCGCGCCGGGGACCATGCGCCCCCCTCAGGCCTATCTGTTCAGGAACGGCCAGCTCATCAAGATCGATATAAGTGCGGTGACGCGCAACATCGCACCGCTGACGCTGTTGCTGTGGCCGGCCATGATCGGAGTTCGCGGCTATATCGCCGCGCCGGTCGCGCGATTTGTCAACGCGGCGCTACTGACCATGACGGGTGTGGCTGTGATGATCTCGCCGCACGAAACGTCGAAAGCTGCTTTCGTAGCCGGGCTCTCGATCTGGCTGGCGGCCCGAATGTGGCCGCACGCGGCCGCAAATCTTGTCCGAGCGGGCTGGGTGGCCGCATGCCTGTTGCCGATCCCGCTGGCGATAGGACTTCATACAGCCGGAATACACACCAAAAACTGGTTGCCTGCCTCGGCACGTCATCGCGTCGAGATCTGGAACTATTCCGCACGCGACACGCTCGCCGCGCCGATTTTCGGTAACGGCGCCATGACGACCTACGCGACCGTCGCGGAGACGCCGCCGGAACGGCGCAACCGGCTGACGCCGCCGCACCAGCACAACGTCTATCTGCAGGTGTGGCAGGAACTCGGGCTGGTCGGAGCGCTTCTCCTGCTGCTGGTCGGCTGGCGCTTACTGGATATCGTCGCCGCCCTCGACACGCGAGCGCGGCCCTACGGAGATGCCTTCGTCGCCAGCGCGGCCACCATCGCGTCCTCGAGCTACGGCATCTGGCAACTCTGGTTCATGGCGCTCTACGGCATGGCGGCGGTCGCTTTCGTGGTCGGCCTCGGTGCCGGTCGCGACCGGCCGGCCTGACACGAGGCTGCCGTGCATCAATCCGTCTAACGATCGGCATCCTCACTCGAGCCCGAACAGCTCGGCCGGTGCCTGATGATCTTCGGCCCACGTCGCCCACGCGACATCGGTCGGACAGAGAACCAGTTCCTCGACGTTCCAGGCGCCCTCGTCCGACTTCTTCAGCAATGCGCCAGTGAGATGGCTGACGTCACCCGAGCAGACGGTTTTCTCCCACTCTATGGCGGTGCCGCCCGGACCTTGCACGTCCGCCATCACGAACGCCCAAGGTGCCGTCACGGCGATGCGTTTCACGACGAACTCGACGGGCTGGCCGAGATCCTGCGCGATCGGCGCGCGTATGGCGTCGAGGATCGCCTTGCGCTCGGCGCCCGTGGGCGTGACCGTTTCCGCCAAAGCCCCCAGGGCCGAAAGTGAGAATGCCGCCGTGGCGAGTGCCGTACGGAGCATAGGGCTTTTGGCGATCATGGGAGCCTCCCTCGGTTTGACCTGACCTCCCGGCGGACACGCTGGCGCATCCGGCCCGTGAATCATAGCCACGATGACGCCGGGCCGAGGCTGTTGCCACGACGGGCGTCAACGCTGGCGAGGATGTCGCACCTGTCACGGGAGGGGACGTAGCGTTGGCCGCGGGGGGATGCGCACCAGCAGGCCGAGACGACAGGCCGTATGAGCTGCAGGGTCAGTGCCTGGCCGCCTCGGGGCTGGCAGATAGCCTTGGAAGGATTGGCTCCGCGGGTAGGGCTCGAACCTACGACCGTCCGATTAACAGTCGGATGCTCTACCACTGAGCTACCGCGGAACAGGCGTCCATGTCTGGAGGCGCGTGCCTCATAGCAGAAGCTTCGCCGCCAAGCCAACCCCAATAATGCAAAATGTCGGCATGGTCCACTGCGGGCCGTCCGGCGGAGCCGGTTGGCGCGGACGCGAGGAGCCGCGCCTCCGCCGTCACGCAGGCTTCGTCGGCCGCGATCATCCTGCCGGCTGGCGGATGCGACAGTCCGTCGACGGCGCGCGGCGGCCGCCATTGGGATGCAAGCGCGCGCGTGCGACACACCCTGGGCGGGGGCACGTCGAGCCGGTCTGGTCGGGCGAGGGAAGCTGGAGGCCACGCCCGGAATCGAACCGGGGTGTACGGATTTGCAGTCCGCTGCGTC
>ERZ1645187.61-NODE-61-length-102961-cov-19.115115_pt1 | contig 102961 bp, 99 predicted proteins | sample MGYA00575352_ERZ1645187 | MGnify/ENA primary metagenome ERZ1645187 (study PRJEB40837, sample SAMN11349314) | freshwater sediment metagenome | isolation source: river sediment | host: Sediment | place: India: Wazaribad , New Delhi | collected 2017-02-21 ...
CGGTGATGCTGGCCGACCTGCTTGCGGTGAACCTGGAAAATCGCCCGATTTCGGTAGCGGGCCATTGCTATGGCTGCACCGCCGGTCAGGGCAGCAGTTGCGGCGGCGCGCTGGCCTGAGGTCGGAGACGTGTTCACCCGCAAACTCGCCATCCTGACAACCGTCGCCCTCGCGGTGGCGGCGTATTTCGTGCTGGACCTCGGCGAGGTGCTCAGCCTGAGTGCGCTGAAGGCCCGTCAGGCCGAGTTTGCCGCCTATCGCGACGCGCATCCGCTGCTGGCGGGCGGCGCGTACTTCCTCGTCTACGTGCTGGTGACTGCCGTCTCCTTGCCCGGTGCCACGCTGCTGACGCTGGCCGGCGGTGCCGTGTTCGGTCTCGGCTGGGGGCTGCTGATCGTTTCCTTTGCGTCGACCATCGGCGCAACGCTGGCCTTCCTGATTGCCCGCTACCTGCTGCGCGACTGGGTGACGGCGCGTTTCGGCAGCGGCCTCAAGCGCATCGACGACGGCATCCGCCGTGACGGCGCGTTCTATTTGTTTACCCTGCGTCTGGTGCCGGCCTTTCCCTTCTTTCTCATCAACCTGCTGATGGGACTGACGGCCATGAAGGCCAGTACCTATTTCTGGGTCAGTCAACTGGGCATGCTGGCCGGCACGGTGGTTTACGTCAATGCCGGTACCCAGCTGGCGCAAATCGAATCGCTGGCCGGCATTGTGTCGCCGGGACTGCTGCTTTCGTTTGCGCTGCTCGGGATCTTCCCGTTGCTGGCGCGTAAAGCGGTCGAATGGGTTCAGGCGCGCCGGGTTTATGCCGGCTGGCCGCGGCCGGCGCGCTTCGAGCGGAATCTGGTGGTTATCGGCGCTGGCGCCGCCGGTCTGGTCACGGCCTACATCGCGGCGGCGGTGAAGGCCAAGGTGACGCTGGTCGAAAAGCACCGCATGGGCGGCGACTGCCTGAACACCGGCTGCGTGCCGTCGAAGGCTTTGATCCGCTCGGCCAGACTGTTGGCGCAGATGCAGCGAAGCGCCGAATACGGCATCGCCCAGGCCGACGCCCGCTGGTCATTCGCCGAGGTCATGGCGCGGGTCCAGCGCGTCGTCGCCGACATCGCGCCCCACGATTCGGTCGCCCGCTACACCGAACTGGGTGTCGACGTCATCGCCGGCACTGCGAAAATCGTTTCGCCCTGGGCGGTGGAAATTACCGCGGAGGATGGCACGCGCCGGCAACTGACGACGCGCAGCATCGTCATCGCCACCGGCGCCCAACCCTTTGTGCCAGCAATTCCGGGGCTGGCGGAGGTGACGCATTACACCTCGGACAGCCTCTGGTCGCTGCGCGAATTGCCGCCGCGGCTGCTGGTGCTCGGCGGCGGGCCGATCGGTTGCGAACTGGCCCAGGCCTTCGCCCGCTTCGGCAGCCAGGTGACGCAGGTCGAGATGGCGCCACGCCTGATGATGCGCGAGGATCCGGAGGTCTCGGAGATTGTTCGCCAGCGCTTCGTGGCCGAAGGCATCACGGTCGCGCTCGAACATACCGCGAAGCACTTCGAGCGCGATGGTGCGCAGCAGGTGCTGGTCGCCGAACATGCCGGGCAGGTGGTGCGCATCCCCTTCGATGCCGTGCTGGTCGCCGTCGGTCGTGCCGCCAACCTCAAGGGCTACGGGCTGGAGGAACTGGGCATTCCGGTGACGCGCACGGTCGAGACCAATGAATTCCTGCAGACGAAGTTCCCGAACATCTACGCCGCCGGCGATGTCGCCGGGCCGTATCAATTCACGCATACCGCCGCGCATCAGGCCTGGTATGCGGCGGTCAATGCGCTGTTCGATCCCTTCAGGAAGTTCCGCGCCGACTACGCGGTGATTCCGTGGGCAACCTTCGTCGAGCCGGAGGTGGCGCGCGTCGGCCTCAATGAACTGGAGGCGACGGAAAAAGGGGTTGCCTACGAAGTCAGCGTCTATGGCATCGACGACCTCGACCGTGCCATTGCCGACGGCGAGGCGCACGGCTTCGTCAAGGTGCTGACGGTGCCGGGCAAGGATCGCATCCTCGGCGTCACCCTCGTCGGCGAGCACGCCGGCGACCTGATCGCCGAGTACGTGCTGGCGATGAAGCAGGGCATCGGCCTGAACAAGATCCTTGGCACCATTCACATCTATCCGACACTGGCCGAAGCCAACAAATACGCTGCCGGCGTCTGGAAGCGGGCGCACGCGCCGCAGGCGCTGTTGAAGTGGGTGGCGCGATTTCATGACTGGCGGCGGGGCTGAGATGGCGTTGCCAGACGATGTTCATTGCACACGCCGTTCGCCAGCAACGGCGGTTTGCCTTGCCGTTTTTGGCCACTTTTTCGCGTTCACCGCAGCCGAGGCCAGCGAGCCGCTGTGGGTGGGGCAGTTCGATGGGGCCGCCGGGGGCGTGCCCGCCGGCTGGAAGGTCGAGCATCTCAACCCCAAGTTTCCGCCGACAGCCTACCGCCAGCGTCTCTGGGACGGCGTCGCGGCGGTCGAGGCGCGGGCCGAGAAGAGCATGGCGCTGCTCTCGCGGCCTTTGAGCGTGGATCTCGAAAAGACGCCTATCCTCTGCTGGCGCTGGCGGATCGAGGCGCCGGTGGCCAGCGCCGACCTGAACACCAAGGCCGGCGACGACTATGCGGCGCGGGTCTATCTCACTTTCAGCGTGCCGCCCGAGGCGCTCGGTTTTGCCACGCCCAGCAAGCTGGCGTTGGCGCGTTCAATCTGGGGGCCGTCGGTGCCGGACGCGGCGATCAATTACGTCTGGGACAACAGGCATCCGCCGGGCACGCTCAAAGCCAACGCCTATACCGAGCGGGCGCAGATGCTCGTCGTCGATAGCGGCGCCGCCAAGGCTGGGCGCTGGGTGACGCAGCGGCGCAATGTGCGCGAGGATTTCCGCCGTGCCTTTGGCGACTTGCCGGGCAAGCCGAACGGGCTGGCGATCGCCAGCGATACCGATAACACCGGTGAGACGGCACTGGCCGGCTTTGCCGATTTCCATTTTGTCGCCGATGGCGCTGCCTGCCGTTTCTAGCATGAAGGCCCGCGCCAAACTTTCTATCATCCTGCCGGTGCTCAACGAAGCACGCGGCATCGCAGAGACGCTGGCGGCGTTGCGGCTGCTGGCGGCGGAGATCATCGTCGTCGACGGTGGCAGCGACGATGCGACGCCGGTCATCGCACAGGGGCTGGCGGATCAGCTCATCACCGCTCCGCGCGGGCGGGCGCGACAGATGAATGCCGGCGCTGCAGTGGCGCGCGGCGATATTCTGCTCTTCCTGCATGCCGATACGCTGCTGCCGGTCGGCGCCGATCAGTGCGTCATTGCGGCAGTCGCCGCCGGTGCCGAATGGGGGCGTTTCGATGTGCGGATCACGGGTGAGTCGCTGTGGCTGCCGTTGATTGCCGTGCTGATGAACCGCCGCTCGCGGCTGACCGGCATCGCCACCGGCGATCAGGCGATTTTCGTCTGCCGCGAGGTTTTTGCCGCGCTCGGTGGCTTCCCGGCGCAACCGCTGATGGAAGACATCGAGTTGTCACGCCGACTCAAGGCGCAGTCGCCGCCGGCCTGTCTGCGCGAGCGGGTGCTGACTTCGGGCCGGCGTTGGGAAAAGCACGGGGTGTTGCGCACGGTCCTCCTGATGTGGTCGCTCCGCTTGCGTTATTTTTTCGGTGCCGATCCGCAGACGCTGGCGCGGGCTTACGGGTATGCCAGTGACTGAACGGACGACGTACGTCGCCGGCCTGCCGGTCGCGGTCGCCATCCTCGCCAAGGCGCCGGTGCCGGGCTACGCCAAGACACGGCTGATTCCGGCGCTCGGTGCTGACGGGGCTGCGGCCTTGCAGGCGGCGATGTTGAAACGCACGCTGGCCACGGCATTGTCTGCCGGCATCGGCCCGGTGACGCTGTGGTGCGCGCCTGATCGTTCGCATCCGGCCTTTGCCGAGGCAGTTGCGCAGGGTGTAGCACTCGCCGAACAGCCTGCCGGCGACATCGGCCAGCGCATGCAGGCGGCGATGGCGGCAGCGACGGCACCCGGCGGAATCATCGTCATCGGCACCGATTGCCCGGCATTGACGCCGGCGCACCTGCGTCAGGCTGCTGCGGCGCTGGCCGGAGAGGACGCCGTGGTGATTCCTGCCGAAGATGGCGGCTACGTCCTGCTGGGTTTGCGGCAGGCGAACGCGGCGGTGTTTGCAGGGGTCGCGTGGAGCACGCCGCAGGTCATGGATCAGACACGGGCGCGGCTGGCGGCGGCCGGTTTGCGTCATGCCGAATTTTCGCCACTTTTTGACGTTGACCGCAGCAGCGACCTGCCGCGGCTCTACGCGCTGATGCCGGACCTCGCGAGGCACACATGCAGCGCCTGATCCTCGCCGGCGGCGGCCACGCCCACCTGCATATCCTCAAGGAGCTGGCCGCACGGCCGCGGGCGGACATCGAGGTGATCCTGATCGCGCCGTATGCACGGCAGGTGTATTCCGGCATGCTGCCCGGCTGGATGGCCGGACATTACTCGCTCGATCAGTGCGCTGCCGAACTCGGGCCGCTGGCGATGGCGGCGGGCGTCAGATTGTTGCCCGACAGCGTGACCGGCATCGATGCCGGCCAGCAGACGGTCAGCACGGCCCGCCACGGCAAGCTGAGTTACGACGTGCTCTCGCTCGACGTCGGCGCCCTGGTCGATACCTCCTGCCTTGCCGACACCGGCGCCCGCCTGCTGGCGATCCGGCCGCTGGAGGCTTTCATTGTTGGCTGGCAGGCCTATGTCGAGGCCTGTACGCAGGCGGGGAAGTCGCAGTTGGTGGTGGTGGGTGGCGGTGCAGCCGGGGTTGAGCTGGCGCTGGCGGCGCGACATCGCCTGCGCGGCCTGATGCCGGCCGCTTCGGCATCGGTGACGCTGGTGGCCGGCCGGCAATTGCTCTCTGGCCACGGGGCGGCGATCGTCCGGCGCGTGACCGATACGCTGGCACGCCAGGGAGTCACGGTGCTGTCCGGCCATGCCGCCGGCTGTCCGGCCGGGGTGATGCTAACCGATGGCCGCGAATTACTGGCTGACGCGGTGATCGCCGCTACCGGCGTGCGGCCGGTGCCCTGGCTGGCGGCGTCGGGGCTGGCGCTGGCCGATGATGGTTTTGTCGCGGTGGGTGATGGGCAGCGCAGCGTTTCGCATCCGTCGGTGTTTGCCGCCGGCGATGTCGCCAGCCGGGTCGATGCGCCACACGCCAAGTCCGGCGTCTATGCGGTGCGCGCCGGGCCGGTGCTTGCCGACAACCTGTTCCGGGCGCTGGCCGGGGAACCTGTGCTCAGCTATCGCCCGCAACGGCGCAGTCTTTACCTGCTGGCCACCGGGCCAAAATCGGCCATTGTTTCCTGGGGCGGCTTCAGCGCCGGCGGCGGCTGGGCATGGCACTGGAAGGACTGGATCGACCGGCGCTTCATGCGCCAGTATCATTTGGGGAAACCGGCATGAGCGATGGGGGCGCGATGCGCGATCAGGACGAACAACTTTTTGACGCCGACTGGCTGGAAGGCGTGCGCCGCGACATGGTGCGCTTCGCCCGCCTGCAGTTGCGCGACGAAACGCTGGCCGAGGATGTCGTTCAGGAGGCGCTGGCAGCCGCCTTCGACAAGGCCCGTGAATTTGCCGGGCGCTCGGCAATGAAGACCTGGATTTTCGCGATCCTCAAGAACAAGATCGTGGACCAGATCCGCGTCCAGACGCGCACGACCAATGTCTCGGCCCTGTCGGCTGCCGAGGAGACCATGGATCAGACCTTCGAATCACTGTTCAAGGAAAACGCCCATTGGTCGCCGGCAGGGCGGCCGAGCGACTGGGGTGATCCGGCGGAAGCCTTGCGCCAGCAGCGTTTCTGGGATGTCTTCGACGCCTGTCTCAAGCATCTGCCGGAGAATACGGCCCGCGTCTTCATGATGCGCGAATTCCTGGAGTTCGAGACGCCGGAAGTCTGCGAGCAACTCAGCATCACCACCAGCAACTGCAATGTCATCCTGCATCGGGCGCGAAACGGCCTGCGTCGCTGTCTGGAGAAGAACTGGTTTGCCCTGGGAGAACAGCCATGCTGAGCTGCAAGGATGCGACCCGGATGATGTCGGAAGCGCAGGACCGGCCGCTGACTGTCGGCGAGCGGGTCAACCTGGAATTGCACCTGGCGATGTGCAAGGGCTGCCGAAATTTCAAACAGCAAATGAGTTTTTTGCGCGAAGCCTGCCGGCGTTATCTGAATCGGGACGGCAAGCCGGACTGAGCGCCGGTCTCAGTTGTTGTTGCAAAACACCCGATTGCGGCCCTCGCGTTTGGCGGCATACAGGCCGCTGTCAGCAGTTTGCAGCAACTTGAGCGGCGTATCGGCGCTGGCCGGCGTCAGGCTGGCGACACCAAAGCTGCAGGAGACCAGGCCGTCGATGCCCCGTTCGTGCGGAATACGCAGATCGCGCGCCGAGCGCCGCATGCGCTCGGCGACGGCCAGCGCACCGTCGATATCGGTGCCGGGCAGGATGGCGGCAAATTCCTCGCCGCCATAGCGGGCGACGGTGTCCTCGACGCGGAAAAGCGATTCGCCGAGTGAGCCGGCCACCGCACGCAGGCAGGCGTCGCCGGCCTGGTGACCGTAGATGTCGTTGAACTGCTTGAAAAAATCGACATCGGAAAGAATCAGGCTCAGTGGTGTTTCGAGGCGCTGGCAACGCTTCCATTCTGTCGCCAGCGTCTCGTCGAAATGCCGGCGATTGGGGATGCCGGTCAGGCCGTCGAGCGCGGACAATTCCTTGAGCTGGCGATGCGCTTCGTGGATTTCCTGCTGCAGCGTCACGATGCGCAGCATGGCGCGGACCTTGGCGAGCAGTACGACCTCGGAGACCGGCTTGTAGAGGAAGTCGTCGCTGCCGGCGAGGATGCCGCGGGCCAGCACATCCTCGTCCATCACCGATGAAAGCAGCACCACCGGCGTCCAGCTCGGTCCGCCCTGACGCTCCGGCGAGTTCTCCCAGTTTCGGATTTCGCGTACCACCGACAGGCCGTCCATGTCCTGCAGGGCGATGTCCATCAGGACGAGACTGGGGGCGCGCTCGCGAAACAGCTGCAGTGCCTGGGCGCCATCGCCGGCAGTGACCGTCTGCACATCCGCCAGTTGCGCGAGACATTCCCCGATCAGCCGGCGGTTGGCCGGTGCGGGGTCGATGACGAGGATCAGGGGTTTCTTGCGCTCGGACACTGCCGGAATCCCTTGGGGTGGGGGCGAAATCCCAATCATCATAGCACCGTTGTGATACAAGGGATTTCCTATTCGTTTGACAAGCGGTAACATGAGCTCCACTCCATACGGTGCCGTCTGGAAACGGTAGCCTGGCGGGGTGGATAACAAGCACATTCAAACAAGGAGAACACATGCAGATCAAGGACAAGGTATTTCTCGTCACCGGTGCCGGCTCGGGCCTCGGTGCTGCCACCGCCCGCAACCTCGCCGAAGGCGGTGCCAAGGTGGTATTGCTCGACCTCAACCGCGAGGCAGGTGAGAAGGTTGCCGCTGAACTCGGCGCCAATGCCCGTTTCGTCGAAACCGATGTCGCCAGCGAGGCGTCTGCGGTGAACGCCGTTCAGGCGGCCATTTCGGCTTTCGGTGCCATCCATGGCCTGGTGAACTGCGCTGGCGTCGCGCCGGCCGAAAAGGTCGTCGGCAAGGAAGGACCGCACAAGCTGGAGAGCTTCACCCGCACTATCAATATCAACCTGATCGGCACTTTCAACATGCTCCGCCTGGCGGCTGAAGCCATGTTGAAGAACGCACCGGACGAAGGTGGCGAGCGTGGCGTCATTGTAAACACCGCCTCTGTCGCGGCCTTCGAAGGCCAGCTCGGCCAGGCTGCCTATGCGGCCTCCAAGGGCGCCATCGTTGCCCTGACCTTGCCGGTGGCCCGCGAGTTTGCCCGCAGTGGCATCCGCTGCCTGACCATTGCACCGGGCATCATGGAAACGCCCATGCTGCTGGGCATGCCGGCCGAAGTGCAGGAGTCGCTGAACAAGATGGTGCCCTTCCCGACCCGTATGGGCAAGCCGTCGGAATACGCTGCGCTGGTCCGTCACATTGCGGAGAATTCCTACCTGAACGGCGAGGTCATCCGCCTGGATGGCGCCATCCGCATGGGTGCCAAATAACTTATACTTGGCCGTTGCCCAAGATCCAAAAGGCGCTTCGGCGCCTTTTTTGTTTATGTCCAAAGCGTCCTGTTACCACTGTGGCTTGCCGATCCCCGACGATGTTGATTTGCCCGTCGTCATCAACGACGAGCGGCGGGCGATGTGTTGCAACGGCTGTCAGGCAGTGGCGCAGTCGATCGTCGACAATGGGCTGGCTGATTATTACCGCAGCCGCGATGCGCTGCCCGAGTCGCCGCGCGAGGCGATGCCGGCGATCCTCGATCAGCTGGCGATGTTTGATCATGCGGATTTCCAGAAGAGTTTCGTCAAGGCGCTGGGCGAGCACGAGCGCGAGGCCTCGCTGCTGCTCGAAGGCATTACCTGCGCCGCCTGCATCTGGTTGAACGAGCAGCACGTCGGCAAATTGCCGGGGGTGACGGCGGTCGACATTAATTATGCAACCCGCCGTGCCCGGGTGCGCTGGGACGAGAGCAGGATCAAGCTTTCCGACATTCTCGGCGCAATCGCCGCGATCGGCTATCGGGCCTACCCCTACGATGCCTCGCGCAACGAGGAGTTGGCCAAGAAGGAGCGGCGCGACGCCCTCTGGCGGCTTTGGGTTGCCGGCTTCGGCATGATGCAGGTGATGATGTACGCCTACCCGGTGTACATCGCCGACGGCGACATGACACCGGATATCGAAAGCCTGATGCGCTGGGCCAGCCTGCTGCTGACGCTGCCGGTGGTGTTCTATTCCTCGGCGCCGTTCTTCCGCCACGCCTGGCGTGACATCAAGCTTCGTCGCGTCGGCATGGACGTGCCGGTGGCGCTGGGGGTCGGTGCTGCCTTCATCGCCAGTTGCTGGGCCACTTTCGTGGCCGGTGGCGAGGTTTATTTTGATTCGGTGACGATGTTTGTCTTCTTCCTGCTCGGTGGCCGCTATCTGGAAATGACGGCGCGGCAGAAAGCGGTGAGCGTGACCGAGGCGCTGGCCAAGCTGCTGCCGGCCTTTGCCCAGAAATTGATCAATTTTCCGGTTGACCGCAGCACGGAGCAGCGTGTCGTTGCGGATCTGCATGTCGGCGACCATGTGCTGGTGCGGGCCGGTGATATCGTGCCGGCCGACGGTCGTGTCGTCGAAGGCGTCAGTGCCGCCGATGAATCTCTGCTGACCGGCGAGAGCAAGCTGGTGACCAAAAAGCCGGGCGATCTCGTCACCGGCGGCTCGGTGAATACCGAAAGCCCGCTGGTCGTGCGTGTCGAGCACGTCGGTGAGGGCACTCGCCTGTCCGCCATCATTCAATTGATGGAACGCGCGGCAGCGGAAAAACCCCGTATTGTCGAGATGGCCGACCGCGTGGCCAGCTATTTTGTTGCCGCGCTGCTGGCGGTGGCAGCGCTGGTGGCGATCGGCTGGTATCTCTACGATCCCTCGCAGGCATTGTGGATCACGGTGTCCGTGCTGGTCGTCACCTGCCCTTGCGCGCTGTCGCTGGCCACGCCGATCGCACTGACCGTCTCGGCAGGGGCGCTGGCGCGCGACGGCCTGCTGGTGACCCGTGGTCATGCCATTGAAACCCTGGCGCGGGCGACCCATTTCGTGTTCGACAAGACCGGCACGCTGACTACTGGGCGCATGCATCTGATCGGTGTCGAACCGATGTCAAATCTTTCCCGTGAGGATTGTCTCGCGCTCGCCGCCGCGCTTGAGCAGGCCTCGGAACATCCGGTCGCCAATGCCCTGCGCAGCGCAGCCGCACGCGAACTGCCGGTGGCCGACCAGATTCTGAGCGAGCCCGGTCAGGGGATCGAGGGCGTGGTCGATGGTTGCCGTTATCGCATCGGCCGGCCGGACTATGTCTTGCAATTATCCCAAGGTACGCTGCCCGCCAGCGCTGCCGGTATGCTCGATAGTGGCGACACGGTCGTCGTTCTCGGTGACACCAGCGGCTGCCTGGCGGTTTTCCGTATTGGTGACGAGGTGCGTCCGGAGTCCAAGCGTCTGGTCGCCGAACTGCAGGCTGCCGGTCGCCATGTGGTGCTGCTGACTGGTGATGCACCGGGCGTGGCTGCCCGTGTCGGCCGCGAACTGGGTATTGCCGATGTTCGCGCCGGGGTGACGCCACAAGGCAAGCACGCTTGCGTCACGGAGTTGCAGTCAGCCGGCGCGGTGGTGGCGATGGTGGGTGACGGGGTGAACGATGCGCCGGTACTGGCGCAGGCCCAGGTTTCCATTGCCATGGGTGGGGGGGCGCAACTGGCGCGGACCCAGTCGGATTTCGTGCTGCTCTCGGAAAACCTCGACCACCTGCGCCATGGCCTGCTGCGCGGGCAGAAGACCCTGCGCGTCATTCATCAGAACCTGTGGTGGTCCTTCGCGTACAATTTTGTCGCATTGCCGCTGGCGATTACCGGTCACGTCACGCCGTGGCTGGCGGGGATCGGCATGTCGGCCAGTTCCCTGCTCGTTGTTCTCAACTCGTTGCGCATCCAGCGCCTGGAAACCGACTGATGGAAAGTGTTTACTTATTGATTCCGGTTTCAGTGATCCTGGTGTTCCTGATCGCCGGTGTTTTCTGGTGGTCCGTGCGCAGCGGCCAGTTTGATGATCTCGAAGGGCCGGGCTTTCGCGTCCTGATGGATGATGACCAGCATCTGCCGACCGAAAAAAAGCCGGACCCGGAAAAAGTTGAAAAACGTTGACCTGTGTCAACGCACTGCATCAGTGCATTGGGCAAAATTGCATCTGAGTGAAGCGATTGCTTCACGGTGATTCTCTGTTGGGGTTGGGGTGCGTTGCGACGCACCCTTTTTTTGTCCACGAATTCCGTGCTGTGGCCTCGTATTACCGGCGCTACACAATTCGGATTAATTTGACCTAGATATTCGGTAGGTTGACCTAGGTCAAAACCTCATCACTCCATTAGAATAGTATGCGCAACTATGTGCCACCTTGGGTTCAGGGGGGTGGGCATTCCAGTTTTTTATTAACGAGAGGTGGGTTCATGTCTGGAACACAAACCACGTATAACGATAAGGTCGTCCGGCAATTTGCCGTCATGACTGTCATCTGGGGCATCGTCGGCATGCTCGTCGGTGTCATCATCGCCGCCCAGTTGGTCTGGCCCGAGCTGAATATTGGCCCGTGGCTGCACTTTGGTCGGCTCCGTCCGCTGCATACCAATGCAGTAATCTTCGCGTTCGGCGGCTGTGCGCTGTTCGCAACTTCCTACTGGTGCGTTCAACGTACCAGCCACGCCCGTCTCTGGGGTGGTCCGCTGGTTCCCTTTACCTTCTGGGGCTGGCAAATCGTCATCCTTTTGGCTGCGATCACTTTGCCGCTGGGTATGAGCCAGGGCAAGGAGTACGCCGAACTGGAATGGCCGATCGACATCCTGATCACGCTGGTCTGGGTTTCCTACGCGCTGGTCTTCTTCGGAACGATCGCCAAGCGTACGGTTTCCCACATCTACGTGGCCAACTGGTTCTTCGGTGCCTTCATCATCGCCGTTGCCCTGCTGCATCTGGTTAACAGTGCCGCTGTGCCGGTTTCGCTGACCAAGTCCTACTCCGCCTACTCCGGCGTTCAGGATGCGATGATTCAGTGGTGGTATGGCCACAACGCGGTCGGTTTCTTCCTGACTGCAGGCTTCCTGGGCATGATGTACTACTTCGTGCCGAAGCAGGCTGGCCGTCCGGTCTACTCCTATCGCCTGTCCGTGGTTCACTTCTGGGCGCTGATCTTCACCTACATGTGGGCGGGCCCGCACCACCTGCACTACACCGCCCTGCCGGACTGGACCCAGTCGGTCGGTATGATCTTCTCGCTGATTCTGCTGGCTCCGTCCTGGGGTGGCATGATCAACGGCATCATGACCCTGTCGGGTGCCTGGCATAAGCTGCGCGACGATCCGATCCTGAAGTTCCTGATCACCTCGCTGTCCTTCTACGGGATGTCCACCTTCGAAGGCCCGATGATGTCGATCAAGACCGTCAATGCGCTCTCGCACTACACCGACTGGACCGTCGGCCACGTGCACTCCGGTGCTCTGGGCTGGGTTGCCATGGTTTCCATCGGTTCCATCTACTACCTGCTGCCGAAGCTCTTCGGTAAGTCCGAGATGTACAGCACCAAGCTGGTGACGACCCACTTCTGGATCGCGACCATCGGTACTGTTCTCTACATCGCTTCGATGTGGATCGCCGGTGTGATGCAGGGCCTGATGTGGCGCGCGGTCAACGCCGACGGTACGCTGGCTTACAGCTTCGTTGAATCGGTCAAGGGCTCCTACCCGTTCTGGGCGATCCGCTGGCTGGGTGGCGTCCTCTTCCTGTCCGGCATGCTGTTGATGGCTTACAACATGTTCAAGACCATCGCCGGTGGCAAGACTGAAGATGCGCCGGTGATGGTTCCGGCTGGTCACCACGCCTGATATAGGGGGATATAACAATGCTAAAGCATGAGCAAATTGAAAAAAGCGTCGGGCTGCTGATCGTCCTGACCTTGCTCACCGTGATTTGGGGCGGTCTGCTCGAAATCGTTCCGCTCTTCTTCCAGAAGTCGACCACGACCCCGGTTGAAGGCACCAAGCCGTACGATGCGGTTCGTCTCGCCGGTCGTGACATCTACGTCCGCGAAGGCTGCTTCCTCTGCCACTCGCAGATGATTCGTCCGTTCCGTGCTGAAACCGAGCGTTATGGTCACTACTCGGTGGCGGGTGAGTATGTCTATGATCACCCGTTCCAGTGGGGTTCCAAGCGTACCGGTCCGGATCTGCATCGTGTTGGCGGTCGCTACTCTGATGAGTGGCAGCGTGCCCACCTGATCAACCCGCGTGACGTCGTGCCTGAGTCCAACATGCCGGCCTTTGCTTTCCTGGCGAATACCAAGGCCAAGGACTCCGTTGGTGCCGACATCGAGAAGAAGATGGAAGTCATGCGCGGCTACGCCAAGGCCCGGGGTATTCCGACTTATTCCGATGAGGAAATCAAGGGTGCCAAGGCTGCGATCGGTGACAAGACCGAGCTCGACGTGTTGATCGCCTACCTGCAGGGCATGGGTACGGCACTGAGCACGATGAAGCAATAAGCCATGGACATCAACGATCTGCGTTCCATCACGACAGTCATGGGGTTGCTCTGCTTCCTCGGGATTGTCGCCTGGGCCTACGGCAAGAGCAGCAAGAAGGGGTTTGAGGAAGCTGCCAACCTGCCGTTCGCAGATAATGATGACGAAGGTGCGGCGTCCAAAACGCCGTACCAGCGCTGAAATAAAGGAAAGCAAATGAGCGATTTCGTTAGCGATTTTTGGAACCTGTACGTAGTAGTCATCGTTGTGGCCAGTATCCTGGCCTGTGCGGTGCTCCTGATCGTTCAGGGCAAGGCGACCTTCACGCCGGGCAAGACCATGGGTCACGTCTGGGATGGAGATCTTGAGGAGTACAACAACCCGATGCCGAAGTGGTGGAGCTGGTTGTTCGTCATCACGGTTGTTTTTGCCTTGGTCTATCTGGCCCTGTATCCGGGTCTGGGTAATTTCAAGGGCATGCTCGGCTGGACGTCTGTTGGCCAGCACAAGGCCGAAGTCGACAAGATGGATGCCTCGGTCAAGCCGCTGTTCGACAAGTTCATGGCCATGGATGTCAAGGCAGTGGCTGGTGACAAGCAGGCCAAGGAAATGGGCAAGCGCCTGTATGACACCTACTGCATGCAGTGCCACGGCGCTGACGCACGCGGTGCCAAGGGCTTCCCGAACCTGACCGACAGCGACTGGCTGTATGGCGGTGAGCCGGAGCAGATCAAGACGACTATCGAAGGTGGCCGTATGGGCGTGATGCCGCCGCATGCACAACTCGGTGCCGACACCATCAAGGATCTGGCGAATTTCGTCCGCTCCCTGGCTGGTCTGCCGAATGATGCCGTGCGTACCGCCAAGGGCAAGGAAGCGTTTGCTGCTTCTGGCTGCTCGGGCTGCCATGGTCCGGAAGGTACGGGCATGCAGGCGATTGGTGCGCCGAACCTGACTGACAAGGTCTGGCTCTATGGTTCTTCCGAGAACACCATCATCGAGACCATCACCAATGGTCGTCAGAACAAGATGCCGGCCTGGAAGGAATTCCTCGGCGATGCCAAGGTGCATCTGCTGACCGGCTATGTATATAGCCTGAGCCAAGGCGCCAAGTAATTGGCCAAGACGGGGCGGGTAACCGCCCCGTCTTTCCATCAGCAATATAAGCGAGTGCTGATCTATATCAAAATGGCGCTTTCTGCTTCTGCCCAGAATGCCAGTTAGCGCAATTCTTATAGAGATCCGAACCCATGCAACCCAGTCAAGAATCCAAACCGAACACACCTGCGCCGGCGCCGGTGTCGTTCTACGAGAAGCACAAAAAAATCTATATCCGGGACGTCAAGGGCAAGTGGGATAACTGGCGCTGGATACTCGTCTGGTTTACGCAGATTCTCTTCTATTGCACGCCGTGGCTGCAGTGGAACGACCGTCAAGCCGTCCTGTTTCATCTGGTTGAGCGCAAGTTTTACCTCTTTGGGCTGGTGCTCTGGCCGCAGGATGTGTTCTATCTGGCGCTGTTGCTGATCATTTCTGCCTACGCACTCTTCCTGTTTACCGCGGTCGCCGGGCGCCTGTTCTGCGGCTATGCCTGTCCACAGACGGTTTATACAGAAATCTTCATGTGGGTCGAGAACAAGATCGAGGGAGATCGTTCGGCGCGGATGAAGCTGGACAAGGGGCCGATGGACGCCCGCAAGTTCCGCCTGAAGGCATTCAAGCATCTCGTCTGGATTGTCATTTCAATCTGGACGGGCTTTACGCTGGTGGCCTACTTCACGCCGATGCACGAGCTGCTGGCCGCGGTTCCGTTCGATCTGTCGGGCTGGGAGCTGTTCTGGACGTTGTTCTACGGTGGATTCTGCTATATGCAGGCTGGTTTCCTGCGTGAGCAGGTCTGCAAATATATGTGCCCGTATGCTCGTTTTCAGGGGGTGATGTTCGATCCGGATACGCTAATCATTACCTATGATCCGGAGCGCGGTGAGCCACGGGGTGCTCGCAAGAAGGGGATGGCCGCAGAAGCAGCGGCCAAGCTTGGTGATTGTGTGGACTGCGGGCTGTGCGTTGTGGTCTGCCCGACCGGTATCGACATCCGCAAAGGGCAACAATACGAGTGCATCGGTTGCGGCGCCTGTATCGATGTTTGTGACCCAGTCATGGACAAGGTGGGCAAGCCGCGTGGTCTGATCCGATACACTACGGAAAATGCGCTGGAAAAGCATTTTTCGCCGCAAGAGGTGGTCAGTCATCTGATGCGGCCACGCATCATTCTGTACAGCGTCATCCTGATTGGCATCGTCATCGCCACGGCATGGTCGATTGCCACGCGAATTCCGCTTAAGGTCGATGTCATTCGCGACCGCTCGGTGCTGGCCCGCGAAGCGGACGATGGACGCATCGAGAACGTCTACAACCTGAAGATCATGAATACTACCGAGCAGAAACGCCGTTTCGAGCTGTCGGTGACCGGGCTGGAAGGCGTGGAAATTGCCGGTGAAAAGCAGGTCGATGTTGATTCGGCTGAAAACCACGAGGTGATCGTAGTCGTCCGCGTGCCGCCAGAGTCGGCGAAGGTCGGCGCGAACACGATCTTCTTCGATATCAAGGCTGTTGATGACCCCAAGGTGGCGGTCCACGAAAAAGCCTCTTTCCTGATGCAGTAACATGAACCAGACAATGACGATGCAAAGTGACAATCAACCCTGGTACAAACACCGCTGGCCTTGGATTCTTATTTCAGGACCGGCAATTGTTGTCGTAGCGGGTGTGATTACGCTGGTTTTGGCGATTACCAGCAATGATGGCTTGGTTACTGACGACTACTACAAGCAGGGTTTGGCCGTGAATCAGCGCATGCAACGCGATCATGCTGCGAATGCACTTGGGCTACACGCAGACGTGATGCGCTCCGGTCAAAATGTCCGTTTGCTCATCACGAGCAGCGCAAGCGGTGAGGTGCTACCGGGTGAAATTACATTGAAGTTGGCTCATCCTACCCGTGCCGGGCAGGATGACGCCGTAAAGATGGTTTCGGAGGGTCAGGGTTTTTACACCGGCAAGCTTGGTGCTGACGTTTCCGGCCGCTGGCTTGTCTCGATCGAGGACCCCGCTGGCAAGTGGCGTCTGCAGGGCGAATGGCATGCCGATTCTCTGGATCCGCTACGCTTGTCGGCCAAGGCGGAGAAGTAGTTTTTTTGTTACTGGGAGGTGACTTATGGCGTGGGAACTGTTGTTTTCGAGCGATATCGGTTTGATGAGTCTGGTGGTCATCGTTGGCGTGCTGGTCATTGGCGCCGTGATGGGCAAGATGTATTCGAACAAGATGAACGAGGAATCGGCCAAGCTCGGCAAATAATCTTCGCTTAAGCCGCTATGCATGTGAGCGGCAATCTGAAGCCTCTGTCGGAGAAACTGGCAGAGGCTTCATCATTTTGTGGGGCGGTTAGGCCACTCCAGAAAATCGCGTGTTTTCCAGGTTCACCGCGGACGTCGATTCGAAATTCAGAGCGTTTCGCCGAGAGGCTCAAGCGCCCCTTCGTGGAACCCGAACGTCCCACTGGCACGGTCGGAGAGATAGTGCTCGAGGCAAATTCTTACGCTGCGGAAAGCAAGATCGCTCCACGGGATCCCCGAAGGTGCAAGCAACGCAACTTCAAGGCTCTCCTCGCCTGCTGAAAACTCGGGCTCTGTCAGGTGCCCCCGATAAAACAGATGTACCTGATGAATATGGGCGATGCTGATCATCGCGAAAGGCGCATCGATGCAAACCACAGCGCCGGCTTCCTCAAGGGTTTCCCGGGCGGCAGCTTCGGCAGTAGTTTCCCCATTCTCCATGAAGCCGGCCGGAAGCGTCCAGTATCCATATCTCGGTTCGATTGCCCGCCGGCACATCAGGATTTTTCCGTCTGTCTCGACGATGCAGCCCACCACCAGGCGGGGATTCTCGTAGTGGATGAAGCCGCAGGCAGTGCAAACGCGACGATGCCGATTATCACCGTCGGGAATGTTCGATGCGGTCGGGGAACCACAAGCGCTGCAAAACAGGATCAAGGTTTATCACGCTCTTTCTGGGTGGGGTGTGAGGCAAGTTTAGCATCGCGCACGATGATCCCGGAGAAATTCCGGCAGATTTGGTAAATCTATCTTTGCACACCGACGAAACCTGTGGCTACAATAGAGAACACAGATAAATGCAAGCGGCCGGCGTTTCCGGCTGTCGCTGCAGGGGGCTTCGAATGTTTCTAATCGTCGGTTACGTAATCATCCTGGCGTCGGCGCTGGGCACTTACGCCGTCCACGGCAGTCTCCTCGCCTTATGGGTGCCGCTGGAATACATCGCGATTATCGGATTGATGATTGGCTATTTCGTTGCCTCCAATAACATCGGGTTGATCAAGGCAACGGTCGGTGCAATACCGGGAGTTCTCAAAGGCTCAAAATATAACAAAGCGTATTACATCGATGCGCTGGCGATGCTGTTTGAAATTCTCGCCAAAGTACGCAAGGAAGGCTTGATGTCGATTGAGGGGGATATCGAGAATCCAGAAGCCAGCCCGATCTTCAGCAAGTATCCGAACATCGTCCATGATCATCATGTCATTGAATTTACGACAGACTATCTGCGCATGATGGTTGGCGGCAACCTGAATACCGTCGAAATCGAAAGCCTGATGGATGTCGAGCTGGAAAACCATCACCATGAGGCCGCCGAGCCAGGGCACGTGGTCGGTGCGGTCGGCGGTGCTGTGCCTGCCTTCGGTATCGTTGTGGCGGTGATGGGCGTGGTGAACGTCATGGGCTCAGTCGGTAGCCCGCCAGCGGTGCTGGGCAAGATGATCGGCGGCGCACTGGTTGGTACCTTCCTTGGTATTCTCATCTCCTATGGCTTCGTCGAGCCGATTGGCAAACTGATGGAACAGAAGGCGCATGCGGACGGCACGATCTATAAACTCATCAAGATGGTGCTACTGGCGTCGATGTCGGGCTACGCGCCGCAGGTGGCCATCGAGTTTGGCCGCAAGACCCTCGGCGCACACGACCGTCCCGGGTTCACTGAACTTGAAGAAGAACTCAAGGCGCGCAAGGGCAAGTGATCCGCGACTGAACGGATTTGAACGATGAGCGACGACGCCACACGCCCCATAGTCATCAAGCGCAAGAAGGTCGTTGCCGGCGGCGCGCATGGTGGCGCCTGGAAAATCGCCTATGCCGACTTCGTGACGGCGATGATGGCCTTCTTCCTGCTGATGTGGCTGCTCGGATCGACCGCCAAGGGGGATCTCGCCGGGATCGCCGATTATTTCCAGAATCCGCTCAAGGTCGCGATGGCGGGCGGCAGCGGTTCCGGTGACGCTACGAGCATCCTGCAGGGGGGCGGTCAGGATCTGACCCGGCAGGCCGGTCAGGTCAAGAAAGGCGATGTCGAGCATAAAAAATCAACTTCCTTTTCCAAGGAGGCGCAGGCGGAATTTCGGCGCAAGGAACAGGAGCGTCTGGAGACCCTGAAAGCCGATATCGAGAAGATGATCGACAAAACGCCCCAGTTGGCACAGTTCAAGCGCCAGATGTTGCTGGACATCACGTCTGAGGGGCTGCGAATCCAGATCGTCGACGAGCAGAACCGGCCGATGTTCGATTCGGGCGGGGCGGAACTTAAACCCTACACGCGCGAAATTCTCCGTCAGATCGGAAAATCGCTGAATGGGGTGAGCAACCGTATCAGTCTTGCCGGTCATACGGATGCTGCACAGTTTTCCGGTGGAACTCAGGGGTTCTCTAATTGGGAGCTCTCGGCGAATCGTGCCAATGCCTCGCGACGGGAGCTCGTCGCCGGTGGTATGGACGACAGCAAGGTGCTGCGTGTTGTCGGCCTGGCTTCGACAGTGCTGTTCGACAAGAACGATCCACTCAATTCGGTTAATCGCCGGATCAGCATTGTCGTCCTCAATCAGAAGACCGAGCAGGCGATCCTTCAGGAAGAGGGGCCGGAGTCGGAGGTGGCCGAGGGAGCGGATCTGCCGCCAGGATTGAACCTTCCGGCCGGTCGTAATGGCACTGCAGGTTGATGGTGCGCCCATGAGTCCAGGCAAAACAGGCTTGATCGGTATCGGCTGGTCATTACTGGTGCTGGCGGTGCTGGTGGCGGTGGAGCCTGCAGCACGGAGTGGCGCGGTAATTTTCGCCTTGATCGTGCTGGTCGTCGGCTGGCTGATCGCGACCAGCTTTTTCAGTAGCGCCCCGACGCCCTCGTCTGTGCAAGCGGACAGTTCTGATCGGTTGGTCATTGAGCATAGTAGTGATGCGATCGTGCGGATCTCGGATGAGTTCTCTGTTCAGATCCGGGAAATGCGTGGGGAGGTTACGCGGGCACAGTCCATATTCAGCGATGCCATCGGGTCGCTGATTGGTAGCTTCAATCACATGAACGAACAGATCCATCGTCAGCAGCAACTGGGAATGCAAGTCGTTGCCGGCGCAGCGGATAACTCGGCGAGTCCGGATTTTCATCAGTTCGCATCCAAAACTTCCGAGACACTACGCCAATTCGTCGATAGCGTAATCGAGAACTCCCGGGTTGCCATGACTCTGGTTGAGATGACCGACCGGATGACCAATCAGATGCGTGATGTCCGGGGCATGCTGGGCGAGATCGAAGGGATCGCCAAACAGACGAATTTGCTGGCATTGAACGCCGCTATCGAGGCTGCTCGGGCTGGCGAGGCGGGGCGGGGATTTGCGGTGGTGGCAGACGAGGTGCGGGATCTTTCGGGGCGAACAAACCATTTCAGCCACCAGATCCGCGGTTCGCTGGGGTCCATCCAGACAACTATCGAGGAAACGGAGCAGGCAATCAACAAGATGGCTGCTCAGGACATGACTTTCGCGCTGACCTCGAAGAGCGATGTCGAAAAGGCAATGGTCGATATTGAAGGGATGAACGAGCGAACCGGTCAGGCGGTGCTCGAACTCAACCAGATTGCCGACGAGGTCGAGGGTGCAGTGAATCAGGCCATCGTTTCGTTACAGTTTCAGGACATGGTGACCCAACTGTTAGGTCATGTCTCGCGTCGCCTTGATTTGTTGGAGGAAGTGGCCGGCGACGAGAGCAAAATGGCTAACACGTTGCGAGACTGTCGGGACCCGGCGGCGACCTTGCGGGCGCTGGAGGATATCCGGCAGCATATTGAACAAGTTTCTGAAAAGCTGGCAGCGCTCAAGCAGGGCGTACAGCACAATCCAGTCGCACAAACCGGCTTCGCCAGCGGTGATGTCGAACTGTTCTGATCGTTAGACGAGGAAAAAATGGCGAAAACCATACTTGCAGTTGATGATTCGGCTTCCATACGCCAAATGGTCTCCTTCACCCTGAAAAGTGCCGGATATGATGTTGTTGAGGCTGTTGATGGCCAGGATGGCCTCGATAAGGCCAAGAGTCGTAGCGTCAATCTGGTGTTAACCGATCAGAACATGCCGCGCATGGATGGGCTGACGCTGATCAAGAACCTGCGTGCGACACCTCAGTATGCTTCTACTCCCATCCTGATGCTGACCACCGAGTCCTCCGATGCCATGAAGGCGCAGGGGCGTGCCGCCGGTGCCACTGGCTGGCTGGTCAAGCCATTCGACCCCCAGAAGTTGATCGAAGTCGTCCGCAAGGTCATCGGCTAAGGCCGAAGCATTGCGTCGGTGCAAGGGAGCCGGCGCGGACATTCGATTTCGGCTGCCGGCGTGCGGCCGCAGTGTTGAGGGGGTAGCATGGCTATCGACATGAGTCAGTTCTACCAGGTGTTCTTCGAGGAATCGGCAGAGCATCTGGCAGCTATGGAATCGTTGCTGCTCGAGTTGGATATCGACAATCCAGACATGGAGCAGCTCAACGCGATTTTCCGGGCTGCGCATTCGATCAAGGGCAGCGCCGGTACCTTTGGATTCACCGATCTGGCCGAAACCACACACATCCTGGAGAACTTGCTCGACCGAATTCGCAAGGAAGAGCTGACCCTGCGCCCTGAGATGGTCGATGCCTTTCTGGAGGCTGGCGACGTGCTGCGTAGCATGCTTGAGGCTCATCAGGGGCGCGGTGCGGTAGATTCGGAAACGGTGGAAGCCATCTGTAGCCGACTGCGCGAGTTGTCATCGGACAAACCGCCGTCACCGGCCCCGGTGGTCCAAGCGCCTCCTGTAGAGCCAGTATCCGACGCACTATCCGTTGCCGCTGCCGACGATGAGGTCGCCGTACGGATTCCGGTCGACACTGGCCGAAGACTATACGACATCCAGTTTCTGCCCACAGAGATAGCCGCCAAGGGCGTTGGCGTCGATAACCTGCTCGACGAACTACGAAGCTTGGGGGAACTGGATATTGCCTGCCGGCCCGATAACAGCGCCGATAGCCCGGGGTTTTGGGAAATTCGGCTGTTGACCGCTGCAGAACCAGAGAGCTTTGCTGATCAGATCGATTTTGTTGCCGAAAATGGGGCCTGGCGGATCACGGAAGACAAGTCTGTGGCTACTGATGGCACAACCGCGTTCGGTTTTTTCAGTAATTCGCCCGGGATTCCCGATGAAGAACGCGGATATGGATTTTTCTCCAAGCCAACGCCAGAGTCTGCTGCCGACGATTCCTACGGTTTCTTCGACCCACTGCCAGCCCCGGTAAACAGTTCTCCGCCAGTGATGCCTGAGGCAGGTGAGGGCTATGGCTTTTTCGAGCCACTGCCGGTGGCGACGCAAGTTCCAGGCCCAGCAATAGCTGAAGAGGGTGATGGCTTCGGCTTTTTCGCCCCTTTGCCCGTTGGGTCGCCCGAGGTTGCCAAAGCGACGGCACCCGTTGCCGAGGAAGGGGATGGCTTCGGTTTTTTCGAACCCTTACCGACGCCCTTGGCGGTGCCCGAGGTAAGTATTCCTGCAGAGGCCGTGCCTCCGAAGCCTGTCGCCGTTGCTGCGAGCAGTGGCACAAAACCCACCGCCAAAGCGGTGCCGGCCGCGGCTGGGGCAGGAGACTCTTCGATTCGTGTTAGCGTCGAGAAGGTTGACCAACTGATTAACCTCGTCGGGGAATTGGTCATTACCCAGGCAATGCTGTTGCAGACAGCGGCACAGATGCAGGAGCAGGCGCCCGAGCGCCTGGTGACCGGGCTGGCGCAGCTGGAGCGGAATACACGCGATTTGCAGGAATCGGTGATGTCGATCCGGATGATGCCGATTTCCTTCGTTTTCTCTCGTTTTCCGCGCGTGGTGCGCGATCTGTCGTCCAAGCTCGGCAAGCAGGTCGAGCTCAAGACCTCCGGCGAGACGACAGAACTCGACAAGAGCCTGATCGAGCGCATTACCGACCCATTGACCCACCTGATTCGCAACAGTCTCGATCATGGCATTGAGTTACCCGAGAAACGCGTGGCGGCGGGCAAGAGCCCGACCGGGACGATCACCCTAAAGGCTTACCATCAGGGTGGGAACATTGTGATCGAGGTTGGTGACGATGGTGCCGGTATTCCCCGTGACAGAATTCTGGCGAAGGCCCGTGAACGCGGTTTGCCAGTTTCTGACCAGATGAGCGATCAAGAAGTATTCGGCCTGATCTTCGAGGCTGGGTTTTCGACAGCCGAGCAAATCACCGATGTCTCGGGACGCGGCGTTGGCATGGATGTCGTCCGAAGAAACATCCAGTCCATGGGGGGGCGTGTCGAGATCGACTCAATGCTCGGGATCGGAACCCGGATGACGGTGCGCTTGCCACTAACGCTGGCGATTCTCGACGGCATGTCCGTAGCCGTTGGTGACCAGACTTACATCCTGCCCTTGTCTTACGTGATCGAGTCCTTGCAGCCCGAAGCGGGGGATATCAAGACGCTGTCGAATCAGGCGCGGGTGATCCAGGTGCGGGGCGAGTATCTGCCGGTGGTCATCCTGCACGAACTGTTCGGCATCAAGTCACGCTGGAGCGACTTGACGCAGGGGATCATGATCGTCCTCGATGCCGATGGCGTGAAGGCGGCCTTGTTTGTTGATGCGCTGGTTGGCCAGCATCAAGTGGTGATCAAGAGCCTGGAGGCGAATTACCGCCGCGTGCCTGGCATTTCCGGTGCCACCATCATGGGCGATGGTCATGTGGCCCTGATTCTCGATGTGTCGGCGATTGCCGGCATGGCCCGATCGATAATGCAGAAGGCCGGATGACGGCTGTTAAGGAGTGAACATGGATCCGAAAACACAAGCAACTGCTGATGCTGATGAAGATCTGATTGCCAGCGAATACCTCACCTTCACCCTGGGTAGCGAGGAATATGCGATTGATATCTTGAAGGTGCAGGAAATCCGTGGCTACGAGTCCCCCACCCTGATTGCGAACGCTCCTCCCTTCATCAAGGGCGTCATTAACCTGCGCGGCATCATTGTTCCCATTGTCGATCTGCGTGTTAAGTTCAATCTCGGCAACATCGAATACACCCCATTCACCGTCGTCATCATCCTCAATGTGGCCGGTCGGGTCATCGGTGTCGTGGTCGACAGCGTTTCCGACGTGATTTCTCTAAACCAGTCACAGATTCGCCAAGCGCCTGATTTCTCCGGCAGCTTCGATACCAAGTACATCCTTGGGCTGGCGACGGTGGAGAGGCGCATGCTCATCGTGACCGACATCGAGCGTCTGATGACCAGTGCCGACATGGCGTTGATCGACTCGGCCAGTGAGTGATTTCGATTCAACGAAGGGGAGTGAGATGTTGAATCTGCGCAATATGAAAATCGGTTCGCGGCTGATGCTGACGACGGTGGGTGCATTGGCGTTGATGGTCGCTTTTGTCGTGATCGCGTTGGTCAGCCTGAATTTGATTGGCGACAAGGTCGAGCGGATTGCCAGTAACAACATCAAAAAGACCGAGCAGGCCGTGAGCATGCGCATGCACAACCTGCTGATTGGTACCGGCGTTCGTAATGCGATGCTTTTTGAAGAAACTGATCGGCAGCGCGCCGAGCAGGGGCGTGTCGATAGCGATCTCAAGGCGTATCTCGAGATCGAGACGCAACTCGCCTCAACGCTGGGGTCGGAGCGTGGGCGGACGATTTTTGGCAAGATCGTGCCGGCGCGCCAACAGGCCGAAGAGGCAGTAAAGAAAATGTTTTCCCTGATCAAAGCAGGGAATCGGCCCGAACTTGAAGCCTATTTCGAGCGCGAGTACACCCCCAGGATGCAGGCCTGGCTAGATGCCATCGGTGAATTCGTTGAATTGCAGAAGGACAACAACGCCAAGGATCTGAATGGGATTGCCGAGATTCGGAATGGTGTTCTCTGGACGCTAATGTTGTTGATCGGGGTGGCTATCGTGGTGATGATTCCGGCTGGCTTGTGGGTAACCCGGCAGATCACGCGCCCGTTGCAAGAAGCCATTGTGGTCGCCAATGCGGTGGCTGGCGGTGTTTTCGACAACCGTATCGACAGTAGCGGCACCGATGAGCCGGCGCAGTTGATGCAAGCCCTGACGCGAATGCAGGAAGATCTCAAAACTCGGACCGAGGAGGAAAGGCGGGTTGCCCGCGAAGCGCTGCGTATCAAGGTGGCTCTGGATGTCGGTTCGAACAGTGTGATGGTGGCCGATCCTGACGGACGCATCATCTACTGCAATGCAGCGGTAATCGCGATGATGCGCAATGCCGAGGCTGATCTGCGCAAAGTACTGCCTGATTTCCGCGCGGACAACATACTCGGCTCAAATTTTGATATCTACCACAAGAACCGCTCGCACCAGCGCAACCTGCTTGCCGAACTGAAGGGCAGTCACAAGACCGAGATTGCCATTGGTGGCCGTCATTTCGCTCTCGTCGCCAGTCCGATACTCAATGCTGAGAGTGTGCGCTTGGGAACGGTCGTCGAATGGCGAGACCGCACGGCCGAGGTCGGGATTGAGCATGAGGTCAGCGAGATTATTGGTGCTGCTGCCGCTGGCGACTTCTCGCGCCGTATCGACGACCGCCAGATGTCGGGTTTCTTCAAGCAGATCTCGTCTGGCATTAACACATTGCTCGATACCAGTTCGCGGGCGCTCGAAGACATTGGTGCCATGCTTCAGAGACTGTCGAAGGGCGACCTGACACGCAAGATCGACACGGACTATCAGGGCGTCCTGGGGCATTTGAAGGATGATGCCAATGCGACAGTCGACAATCTTCAGGAAATCGTTTTCGCAATCAAGAGTGCGACAGATGCAATCAATACCGCGGCACAGGAAATTGCTGCTGGCAACCAAGACTTGTCAGGGCGCACCGAGCAGCAGGCCTCGAACCTGGAGGAAACCGCCTCCAGCATGGAGGAACTGACCGGCACGGTAAAGAACAATGCCGACAACGCACGCAACGCCAATGAGCTTGCTTCGCAGGCTCAGAGCGTGGCTGAGCAGGGAGGGCAGGTGGTTGGTCAGGTAGTGGAGACGATGACTGCGATCCATCAATCGAGCAGTCGCATTGCCGATATCATCGGAGTGATCGACGGTATTGCTTTCCAGACCAATATCCTCGCGCTCAATGCGGCGGTCGAGGCTGCCCGGGCCGGCGAACAGGGGCGGGGCTTTGCCGTGGTTGCCACCGAGGTGCGCAATCTCGCCCAGCGTAGCGCTGCAGCAGCCAAGGAGATCAAGGATCTGATTTCCGACTCGGTGAGCAAAGTCGCCAATGGGAATCGGCAGGTTGATCTGGCCGGACGGACGATGGATCAGGTGGTCTCGAGCATCAAGCGTGTGGCGCGCATCATGGGCGATATTTCCAGTGCAAGCCGCGAGCAGAGCACTGGCATCGAGCAGGTTGGTCAGGCCGTCTCGCAAATGGACGAGATGACGCAGCAGAATGCGGCGCTTGTCGAACAGGCGGCCGCTGCGGCTGAAAGTCTCGAGGAACAGGCGCGCAACCTGTCGCAGGCCGTTTCGGTTTTCAAATTGCCGGGTGGCGTGGTTGTCGCGAATCAGGTCGAAATCAGTGGGCTGGATTTTGATGCTGCGATCGATGCGCATGGCAAATGGAAGCAACGGCTGGTCGACTATGTCAATGGCCGCGGCGAGAAACTCGATCCGGCTGTTGTCGGTCGCGACGATCAGTGCGCCCTCGGTTGCTGGATCCATGGTGACGGTCGTGCCTTGCGCGGCAATGCGCTTTTCGGCGATCTCAAGATCGAGCATGCCGGATTCCACCGTTGTGCTGCGGATGTCATCCGGGCGCATATGGCCGGCGATAGCGACAGCGCGTGGGCGCAGATTTCCGGGGAGTTTTCCAATCGCTCCGGACGCGTCATCGGCTTGCTGAAGAGCATGCAGAGTGGCGGCAAAATAGGCCCGAATTCCAGGTTGACCGTAGCAGCGCCCAAAAAGCTCGCTAGTGCTTGCTTGCCAGCCCTTGCCGCACCCGACGACGAATGGGCTGAGTTCTGAAATAACGAGAGACAACGGATAAAACGATGCGCAATAACCAGCCAGTTACCCAGAACGAGATTTTGCTCGACGCCCAGTCACTGATCGTCTCCAAGACCGATCTCAAGGGGCAGATTGTCTACATCAACAAGGATTTCATCGATATCAGTGGCTTTACCGAAGCCGAGTTGATCGGGCAGCCCCACAACATCGTGCGTCACCCGGACATGCCGGTCGAAGCATATGAAGACATGTGGCGCGATCTCAAGGATGGGCGCCCCTGGACAGGCGTGGTCAAGAATCGATGCAAGAATGGCGATCATTACTGGGTTATCGCGACCGCGACACCAATTCGCCAAAACGGCCAAGTGGTTGGCTACATGTCGGTTCGACGCCAGCCGACCAGACAACAGGTCGAGGCGGCAGAAAGCGCGTATCGGCTGTTCCGTGAGAAGCGTGCAGGTGGCTTGAGCATACGTCACGGGGCTGTCGTCAAGGGCGGCCCAGGGGTCTTCGCTGGCTGGTCACTCAAGGGCAAGTTGTTCGCTGGTTTTGCCACGGTGCTCGCAGCGATGGCAATCATCGCTGCGTTGGGTGTCTGGGGAATGAGTGTGACCAACGACACGGTGGGGCGTCTGTATAACGACCGCCTCAAGCCGACTCAGGCGCTTGGGGTCATTGGCAAAATGATGGCGGACAACCGTTCCCAAGTGCTTTTGTCCTTGCAGCACGACCCGGCTGGCAAGTATGCGGCGATGCACGATCATGGGCTGGATTTTCATACCAAACAGATTGATGCCAATGTTGCCGAAATCACGGCGCAGTGGGCCGAGTATGTCAAGACTGTGAACGGTGACGAGCACAAGAAACTGGCCGACGCCTTTGCCGAAGCGCGTGGGCGCTATGTCAAGGAGGGCCTGCTGCCGGCCAAGGATGCGCTGCTGGCGGGGCAGTTTGACGATGCTAACCTGATTCTGCTGAAGAAGATCAACCCGCTTTACACCGAGTCGGCCAAGCGCGCAGGTGAGCTGTACCAGATGCAGGTCGCCGAAGGGCAGCGTCAGCTTGACGAGAGCGCCGCGGCTTTTGGTACCGAAAGGCTATGGATCATTGTCATCTCCCTGTTTGCGCTCGGTGCCGGATTTGCCATTGCTTCGGCGCTGATCCGTTCGATCACCGCACCGATTTCCGAAATCATCGCGACCTTTCAGTCCTTGGCCAATGGCGATTTTACGCACAATATCCAGGTCGACCGCAACGATGAAATGGGCAAGGTTATGCAGGGGCTGCAGTCAATGCAGATCCAGCAAGGCTTCGACGTTGCCGAGGCGATCCGGGTCGCCAACGACAATCTGCGGATCCGGATTGCGCTCGATTGCGTTTCGGCCAACTTGCGGATCGCCGATGATGATGGCACGGTTCTTTACGCCAACAAGGGTTTGCTGACCACGTTGCGCCAGATTGAGGGGGGCCTCCGTGAGCAGCAACCGGGCTTCAGCGTCGATGGCTTTGTCGGCAGCAATATCGGAACCTTCTACTCCGATCCAGCCGCGGCGCTGAAGACGCTTCGCGAACTGCAGGGGACGCGCCAGACGGAACTCGATATCGGCGGGCGCATTTATAACGTCATCACCAATCCGATCATCAATGACCGCGGGCAACGTCTTGGGACCGTCGGCGAATGGGTCGATCGCACCGCCGAACTGAATGCCCAGCGTGCAGTGGCCGAGTTGATCCGTAAGGCATCGGCCGGCGATCTAGCCGCGCGAATGGATACGGCGGCACTTGAAGGCTTCTACCGCGAACTCGGCAGCGGCATTAATAGCTTGCTCGAAACGTCAGGGAAAGCCATTGGGGAAATTGCCGATCTGTTGTCCCGGGTTGCCGAGGGCGACTTGTCGCAAGTGGTGGCGACGGAGTATCAGGGGACCTTTGGCAGGTTGCGCGATGACGCCAACCAGACCGTTACCAAGCTGCGCGAACTGGTGGGCGATATTCAGCATTCGGCCGAGACCATCAAAGTGGCCGCCAAGGAAATTGCCGCTGGCAACCAAGACCTCTCCGGGCGCACTGAAGAGCAGGCGAGCAGCTTGGAGGAGACCGCATCAAGCATGGAACAGCTGACGGCGACGGTGCGACAGAATGCCGATAACGCCCGCCAGGCAAACGAACTGGCAGCAACCGCCCAGCAGGTCGCCGAAAAGGGAGGCGAAGTGGTCGGGCACGTGGTCAGTACCATGGGCGCCATCCATCAGTCGAGCAGCAAGATTGCCGACATCATCGGGGTCATCGACGGCATCGCTTTCCAGACCAATATCCTCGCCCTCAACGCAGCCGTCGAGGCGGCCCGTGCCGGCGAGCAAGGCCGCGGCTTTGCCGTGGTTGCCACTGAGGTACGCAATCTGGCGCAGCGCAGTGCGGCGGCAGCCAAGGAGATCAAGGGCCTGATTTCGGATTCGGTGGATAAAGTCGAGAACGGCAACCGCCTCGTTGATCAGGCGGGCCGGACAATGACGGAAGTTGTCGGCAGCATCAAGCGCGTGGCCAAGATCGTGACCGATATCGCCGCTGCTAGCCGCGAGCAGAGCAGCGGTATCGAGCAGGTGACGCTGGCTGTCAGCCAGATGGACGAAGTGACGCAGCAGAATGCGGCCTTGGTCGAGGAGGCGGCGGCAGCTGCGGAAAGCCTGGAGGAACAGGCTGTCCATCTTGCCGAGTCAGTCTCGATCTTCAAGATCGCCGAGGGGGGGGGGCGTCGCCTTGCCGGACCCGCGCCCCGGCAGCCGAAGGCCAGCATGGGACAGCGCGGCGTGCAGGGTAACAGCGATAGCAGTAGCGCGTCAGCCAAGCCGAGGGCGGCATTGCCAGCCACGCTCGACGACGAATGGACTGAATTCTGATCTGTTGAGTCAAAGGAGAGACGGGATGCGCAATAACCAGCCGGTGACGCAAAGAGAGGTGATGCTGTCTGACGGACAGGCCATTGTCTCGACGACAGACCTCAAAGGACGGATTACTGCGGTCAACCCGGCTTTTGTGCAAATCAGCGGGTTTTCGGAAGCGGAACTGATTGGACAGTCGCACAATCTGGTGCGCCACCCGGACATGCCGCCAGAAGCCTTCGCAGATCTGTGGGCGACTTTGCAGCAAGGGCGGCCATGGACAGGGCTGGTCAAGAATCGATGCAAGAACGGCGACCACTATTGGGTGCTGGCCAATGCCACACCGATTTACGAAAATGGACTGGCTGTGGGCTACATGTCGGTGCGGACGGCACCCAGCCGGGAACAAGTGGCAGCCACCGAAGCTACCTACCGAGATTTTCGCGAGGGGCGTGCCGCTGGTTTGAAGATCAGCGAAGGGCAGGTCATCAAAGCTGGCTTCAATCTGGGCGGCTGGATCAGGTCGCGCAGTATCGCGCAACGTATTTTTGCCATCTGCGGCTTGCTTTCGGCTGGCATGCTTTTTCTGGGCCTGCTGGGCCTGTTCTCGGTGGGTAATAGCGATGCACGCCTTCAGACCGTGTATGCCGACCGTGTCGTGCCGCTGAAACAATTGAAAGAGGTTGCCGATGCCTATGCCGTTTCGATTGTCGACCTTTCCCACAAGACACGGGACGGAGCGGAAAGCTTCGAGTCGGCGCTGGGTAAGGTCGAGCAGGCGCAGTCATTGATTGCCGATCGTTGGAAGGCGTATTCGGAAACCTATCTGACGGATGAAGAAAAGGCGCTGGCGGTGCAGGCAGCCAGCCTGATGCAGCAGGGCGATCAGGTGACGGGCCAACTCAAGGAGATTTTGCGCAGCAAGGACAAGGAGGCATTGATCACCTTTGCTGCAAAGGATCTCTATCCGGCCATTGACCCGATTTCCGACAAGCTTTCCGAGCTGGTCGCACTTCAATTGCGAGTTGCCGAGTCCAGCGTCAGGGAGGCACACGACGATGCCATCGCGTTCAGGATCAAATTTGGCGCCTTGTTGGCCGTCTTTGCCGCCTTGGCAGCCGTTTTCTCCTTCGGTCTGGTTCGCAGCATTCGGCAGCCGATTGCCGAGGCCGTCGAGTTCTTCAAGCGGCTGGCCGAAGGTCGCAGCGACACGCAACTCAATTTCTCGCGTCGCGACGAGTTGCTGGCGATTGCCGATATCGCGCGCTCCATGCAGATCAAGACAGGCTGTGACCTGGCCGAGGCCCGCCAGCTGGCTGCGGATGGGGCGCGGATACGGATGGCGCTGGACGGCGCTGGAACAGCAATGACGATCTCCAATGAAAATAATCTCCTGATTTACATGAACGATGCTGCACGACGCTTGTGGACAGAAATGGCGCCGGCGATGCAACAACGGGTGCCCGCTTTCTCGGTGGATACGCTGATGCAGCATTCTCTGGCCGATTTCTTTGACGATGAAGGCGTCAAGGCAGCTTATCGTGCGCAGTTGACGGCACCGCGGACCCTCGATGTGGCAATGTGCGGCCGTATCCTGCAAGTGACAGCAACCCCGGTGCGCGATGCACAGGGCAATTATCTGGGGCGTGCGAGCCAGTGGCTGGATCGCACGCAGGAGGTTGCGGTCGAAAACGAAGTCGCCGATATCGTCGGCGGCGCGGCGCGGGGCGATTTCACTCGCCGCGTCGCAACAGAAGGGAAGAGTGGCTTCTTCCTGAATCTGGCCGAAGATCTGAACACCCTGATGCAGACGAGCGAGCTCGGTCTCGATGAGGTGGCAGGCGTGCTGTCGGCAGTGGCCGACGGTGACCTCACCCGGCGGGTGCAAGGGAAGTATCAGGGCACCTTTGGCCAATTAACGGATGATGTGCATCGTACCGTCAGCCGCTTGCAGGATATCGTTGGGCAGATCACGCAGGCAACCGAGGCGATCAATGTCGCGGCCAAGGAGATTGCTTCAGGCAATCAGGATCTTTCCGCGCGGACTGAAGAGCAGGCGAGCAGTCTTGAAGAAACTGCATCGAGCATGGAAGAGCTGACCAGCACCGTCAAATACAATGCTGACAATGCGCGGACAGCAAACGAACTGGCCGGCAGTGCGCAGAGTGTTGCAGAGCAGGGAGGGGAAGTGGTTGCTCAGGTGGTGTCGACGATGACGGCCATCCATCAGTCGAGCAGCCGCATTGCTGACATCATCGGTGTTATCGACGGCATCGCTTTCCAGACCAACATCTTGGCGCTGAATGCTGCCGTCGAGGCAGCGCGTGCCGGTGAGCAGGGGCGCGGTTTTGCCGTAGTTGCCACCGAGGTACGGAATCTTGCGCAGCGCAGCGCTGCAGCGGCACGAGAAATCAAGGGCTTGATTTCCGATTCGGTTGACAAGGTGGAGGCTGGTGACAGGCTGGTTGCCCAGGCCGGGCGGACCATGGATGAGGTGGTCAGCAGCATCAAGCGGGTCGCCAAAATTATGGGGGATATTTCGAATGCCAGCCGGGAGCAAAGTGCGGGTATCGAGCAGGTAAGCCTGGCCGTCAGCCAGATGGACGAGGTGACCCAGCAGAATGCGGCGCTGGTGGAACAGGCGGCGGCGGCTGCCGAGAGCCTGGAAGAGCAGGCGCAGTCGCTGGTAGAGGCGGTGTCGGTCTTCAAGGTCCGGGCTGGCGCGCTGAATGCACAGCCCGCTCGCCTGGCGCCGCCTTTACGTGCCCTGCCATCGGCAGACAATGGCGGTAGTGGCCCTTGGCCGGCCAGCCGGCCTATTCGGGCCGATGATCCGGAAGATACTTGGGAAGAATTTTGAACATGGCAGATTTAAACCGTCCGACGATAAACACTCGGCCAGTGTCAGGAGGTTTGGGGACCCGGGAAGCCGGTACTCGCGAATTCAGCTTTTCCAATGCCGATTTTCAGCGGATCAGCAAGCTGATCTACCAATACGCCGGGATTTCGCTGTCACCGGTCAAACAGGACATGGTTTATTCGCGTCTTGCCCGCCGCTTGCGGGCGACCGGGAAAAGCAGTTTCGCTGATTATCTGGATGCGCTGGAGAAGGATCGGGGTGAGGAATGGGAGCGTTTCGTCAATTCGCTGACGACCAACCTAACCTCGTTTTTCCGCGAGCCACATCATTTCCCGATATTCGCCGATCACCTGCAGAAAATCGGTACCCGCCGCCCAGTGCGTGTCTGGTGTTCGGCGGCGTCGACCGGCGAGGAGCCGTATTCGATCGCGATCACGGTGGCCGAAACGTTTGGCGCGAATGCCTCGCACGTGTCGATTTTTGCTTCTGATCTTGATACCAACGTGCTTGCAACCGCCGAGAAGGCGGTGTACCCGATGGAGCGCGTCGAAAAGCTCTCGCCTGATCGCCTTCGCCGCTTTTTCCTGCGAGGTACTGGTTCTCAGGATGGGTACGTTGCAGTCCGTCCGGAAATCCGGCGCATGGTGCAGTTCCAGCGTATCAATCTGCTCGATGCGAGCTACGCTGTCAAAGGGCCGATAGATGTCATTTTCTGCCGGAACGTCATGATCTATTTCGATAAGCCGACGCAATACAAGATCCTGTCCCGATTCGCGCCGATGATGCAGGCGGATGGCCTGATGTTTGCTGGTCACTCAGAGAGTTTTCTGCATGCAGCCGATCTTTTCAAGTCGCTGGGCAAGACGGTCTACGCGCTCGCCAAGGCCGGTTGAAGGGGCATTCGTGGAACACGATTACGACGAACACCTGGCCAGCAACTTTTATCACGACCGCCACTTCGACTGTGATGCCGCAAAGATCTTGCCGGGAGAATATTACGTTTGCGCAAAGAAGATGTTGCTGGTCACCGTTCTGGGTTCTTGTGTGGCTGCCTGCATCCGCGATTCCGACGCGGGGATTGGCGGGATGAATCACTTTATGCTGCCCGACGATGGGCGGCGTGATACGGCAGGGGTTTCAGCGCGTTACGGCACGTATGCAATGGAAGTGCTGATCAATCACCTGCTCAAGCTGGGTGCGCGGCGCGGTCGTCTGGAGGCTAAAGTGTTCGGAGGCGGCGCGGTCATGGCCAGCCTCGCCAGTAGCAATGTTGGTGAGCGTAATGCCGAGTTTGTGCTCAATTACTTGAAGACGGAAAAGATCCCGATTGTTGCCAAGGACTTGCTGGATTCATATCCGAGAAAGGTCTACTATTTTCCTGAAAACGGCCGTGTGCTGGTCAAGAAGCTGCATCGCGTCCATAACGAAACGCTCTTCGATCGCGAACGCGACTACAAGACGCGCTTGGCCGGCTCGGCGGTGTCTGGCGATGTCGAGCTATTTATCTGATGCGGTCAACCTGGAAAAGCCCCCAATATTTGAAATGATTCCCGGATTTTGTTGATGAAGACCCGTGTTCTCGTCGTAGATGACTCCGCAGTAATGCGCGGCTTGCTCACTGAGTTGATCAAGTCCGCGAGCGATATGGACGTTGTGGGTGGTGCCCCGGACGCAGCGTCCGCACGCGAAATGATCAAAGCATTGAATCCAGATGTGTTGACGCTGGATGTCAATATGCCGGGAATGGGGGGCTTGGAGTTCCTTGAGCGGTTGATGCGTTTGCGCCCGATGCCGGTGGTCATGGTCTCGGCGTTTACCCAAGCGGGATCGGAGACTACGCTCAAGGCGCTGGAATTGGGTGCAGTGGATTTCATTGGCAAGCCGCGTAGCGATGGGCCGCGCAGCATCGAAGCCTATGCCGAGGAACTGGTTGAAAAATTGCGAGCTGCCCGTTCGGCCCGCTTGCGTCGGCCATCTGTGTCGACAGCCATGCCGTTATCGCTAGGCTCTCCTACTGTTGCGCCCAAATCGGTTGCACCCCCTGCGCCGATCCGTTCCGGTATGGTCAGCAAGATCATCTTTCTCGGGGCATCAACGGGGGGGACCGAAGCAATCAAGGAATTTCTGCTCGGCGTACCGGCAGACTGTCCCCCCATCCTGATCGTCCAGCATATGCCCGAGGCGTTTACCGCGTCGTTTGCCAAGCGCCTGGACAGCTTGTGCCCCCCGCAGGTCATTGAGGCGCAAGGGAATGAAAAGATCGAGAGCGGAAAAGTGTACATTGCCCCCGGTCACTCCCATATGGTTATTCGTAAGGCAAGTACCGGCTATGTCACGGAATTGCAAGCGACACCGCCGGTAAATCGCCACCGCCCTTCCGTGGATGTGCTGTTCGATTCTGCGGCAGCCTTGATCGGCCGCCAGGCGATTGGCGTCATCCTCACCGGCATGGGCAAGGATGGTGCGCAAGGCTTGCTCAGGATGCGTCAGGCCGGTGCCAGGACATTCGGCCAGGATGAAGCAAGCTGCGTAGTTTATGGTATGCCACGCGAGGCGTTTCTGGTCGGCGCAGTCGAAGAACAGTATGCTTTGGACAGCATTGCACGCCCCGTGCTCGCAGCGGCTGTCCGCTGACGTCGTGCTAGGGGCTTGCCCCTTATGGCTAAAGTATTAAACTTGTCATCAATCCAAATCGATTCTCAGGAAGACAATATGCAAGTAACGGTTAGTAATGAAGGTGGCAAGGCAACCATCAAGCTTGGTGGACGTTTCGATTTCAACACCCATCGCGAGTTTCGCGCGGCCTACGAGCCGTTAATCGGCGACGCAGCCATACGAGGCGTGGTCGTTGATTTTGCCGGGGTAGATTATCTGGACAGTTCGGCGCTGGGCATGTTGCTGATGTTGCGTGACAAGATGGGTGGGGCCAACAAGGATGTGGCGCTCACCGGGGTGCGCGGTAATGTCAAACAAGTGCTTGATATTGCAAATTTTGGAAAATTATTTCAAATTTCTTGATTTTTTGTTTGCCGGCCGTAATAAGCTTGGCGAACCGTTACAGGATTTCCCGGGGGCAGTGATGCCCGCGGGGTCACGGTAATTTGCGCTCGGCGAGCGTCGGGTGAAATAGCAAAGTGCGGGTTGTTCGCACAGGGGATGACGATGTCAGAGCTGCTGAAGAGTATTGATGCAAGAACCAAGCTTGCCGGCACCAACAAGCTTGAAATATTGCTCTTTTTCCTCGGCGTCGATCAGCGTACCGGACGCAGGGAAACCTACGGGATCAATGTGTTCAAGGTCCGTGAAGTAATGCGTACGCCGATGATCACTGCCGCTCCCGATATGCCGCCATCAGTGGAAGGCATGGTCAGCTTGCGCGGTTCGCTGGTGCCGGTCATTGACCTGGCCAAATACTCCGGCATTTCTGCGACAACGCCCCGAGAGATCATGATCGTTACGGAGTACAACGGGCACACCCAAGGCTTCCTGGTCGAAGGGGTGGATACCATCCTCCGTCTGGACTGGAGCAAGATGCGCGTTCCGCCGGACATGTTGACTTCTCAGACAGGGGGGTTGGTGACAGCCGTCACCGAGTTGGAGGATAACCGTCTGGTCATGATGATGGACGTCGAGAAGGTCCTCTCCGAGACGACCAACATCGACAATGAACTGATGTTTCGGGGAGTCATCACGGTCGATGCGCCAGATGCAACGGTGTTCTATTGCGATGACTCGAGCGTCGCACGCAAGCAGATTGAGCGCACGCTATTGGCGATGGGGATCAAGGGTATTTCCGCGGTCAATGGTCGCATGATGTGGGAAGAAATGGAGAAGGTCGCCACGTACGCCCAGTCGGTCGGCAAGCCGGCGTCGTCGTTTATCAGTCTGGTCCTCACCGATATTGAGATGCCAGAAATGGACGGTTATATCCTAACAAAGAAAATCAAGTCCGATCCGCGTTTTAACGGCGTTCCGGTGATCATGCATTCCTCGTTGTCAGGGATGTCCAACCAGAAGTTGGGCCTCTCTGTCGGGGTGGACGAATATGTGCCTAAATTCGAGCCGCAGCGCTTGTCCGAAACCTTGGCGCGCCGTCTGCTGGGGGGGGGAAATATGCCGGTGCAGGGTGCCTGATGTGCGCGGGAGAAAGCCATGAATATTGTTGAAAGCAAAAATCTTCTCGACAGCGTGGATGCGCGGACCCGGTTGGCAGGGTCCAACAAGATGGAAATTCTGCTGTTCTCGCTCGGAACACGCGAGGTTTTTGGGATCAATGTCTTCAAGGTGCGCGAGGTGGGGCGTACGCCGCGCATCACCAAGACGCCCAACATGCCTCGTGGGGTCGAGGGGCTGATTTCCCTGCGTGGGAATGTTATACCGGTACTGTCGCTGGCGCCCTTCCTGCAACTTGAAGGTGGCGTGCAAGGCTTGGGCAAGACGATGATGGTTGCGGAGTACTCGAAGCGGACGCTGGGTTTTCTGGTCCATGAAGTTGATCGCATCATTCGCGTTGACTGGGAGCGGGTCAAGGCGCCGGAAAGCGTACTTTCGGCGAATCAGGGCTTGATTACTGCCGTGATCGAGCTCGACAACGGCGGTCTGGTTTCCATTCTCGATGTCGAGCAGATTCTGGCCAACGCCTTCGGCGAGGCGATGATCGTCGATATTCCTCCCGCTCGCGTCGATCCGGATACCAGCGTTTTTTATGTCGATGACTCGATCGTGGCGCGCCGGAAGATCGCGGAGGTGTTGGATAAACTGGGGGTCAAGCACAAGCATGCGACCAACGGTATGGAGGCATGGACCCGGCTGCAGGGTATTGCCGCTCACGCCAATCAGAGCGGTCGTAACATTCGCGACGAAATCCGCCTGATTCTTGTCGATGCCGAAATGCCGGAAATGGATGGCTATGTGCTGACCAAGAACGTCAAGTCGGATCCGCGTTTTCAGGGCGTGCCGGTGGTTATGCATTCTTCGTTGTCTTCCGAGGCTAACCGGGCGATGGGTAAGGCGGTCGGCGTTGACGCCTACGTTGCCAAATTTGATGCTGAGGCGCTGGCAGATACCCTGCGCCCGCTCATTGAACGATAACAAGCAACAAACTGGAGTAGTGCATGGCTGCTGATCCAAAAATGAGGTTTCTGGTGGTGGATGATTTTTCTACCATGCGTCGAATCGTCCGCAATCTGCTGAAGGAGTTGGGTTTTACCAATGTCGACGAAGCAGAAGACGGGGCGATTGCCTTGCAGAAATTGCAGCAGGGGGGCTTCGAATTTGTCGTTACCGACTGGAATATGCCCAACATGGATGGCCTGACGCTGCTGCAAACCATCCGCGCTACTCCGACGCTGAAGCATTTGCCGGTGTTGATGATTACTGCCGAGGCGAAAAAGGAAAATATCATCGCTGCTGCTCAGGCGGGTGCCAGCGGCTACATCGTAAAGCCGTTCACCGCGGGCACGCTTTCTGAAAAATTGAACAAGATTTTCGAAAAACTGGGCAAGGCCTGAGGATACAGCGATGAGTGCAAGTAACGATTCTGCTGACCTCGAGGCGCTCTTCGATTCGATCGCTTCGGATTTTTCCTCGGCGACTGTCACGACACCAGCACCGCCGGTTCAGGCCGCACCAGCGACATCGGACAGCGATGATCTGCAGGCATTGTTCGACAGTGTCTCGGCAGAAGCTGCGGCGTCTGCCACGCAGCCGATCGGAGTCGACGATGCGGGCGATGCTCAGGACGGGTGGCCTAAGCAGGAAGCCGTCTTCAATCGCATTGGACACATGGCGCGTGCGCTGCACGACACGCTGGGCCAGCTCGGATACGACAAGTTGCTCGAAAAGACCATGAGTGCATTGCCGGATGCCAAGGATCGACTGGCTTATGTCGCCAACTTGACGGAACAGGCAGCCTGCAGGGTCTTGAATGCAACCGATATTGCCAGCCCGCTCGTTGACCAGATCGAGGATACCTCCCGGACGCTTGGGGAGCGTTGGGACAAGGTGTTTTCCAATGAGATGGGTCCGGCGGATTTTCGGCAATTGGCCATGGAGACACGCAATTTCCTGAATCAGCAGTTGCCGGAGAAGACCCGGGCGACGCACGCGCAGCTGACCGAGATCATGATGGCGCAGGATTTTCAGGATCTCACCGGTCAGGTGATCAAGAAAGTTGTTGTGCTGGCGCAGGAATTGGAGAGTGGCTTGATGAATGTGTTGATCGAGGTGCTGCCTGAGGCCAAGCGTACGGATGAGGTGGCCAGTCTGATGAACGGACCGGTAATCAATGCCGAGGGGCGGACCGATGTTGTGGTCAATCAGGAGCAGGTCGATGACTTGCTGGATAGCCTCGGTTTCTGAGGAGGAGCGCAGATGAGCGACTTTGCCGGAATGGAAGACCTCCTGCAGGATTTCCTGCAGGAGGCACATGATCTCCTGTCCGATGTCGACAATAAATTGGTCGATCTTGAAAAGACGCCTGATGACCGCGGTCTGCTGAACGATATTTTCCGCGGTTTTCATACCGTCAAAGGTGGCGCCGGTTTTCTCAATGCCAGCGAACTGGTCACCCTGTGCCACCTGACTGAGAACCTGTTTGATCGCCTGCGTAACGGCGAGCTGGAGCTGACGCCAGAGCTGATGGATGTGATCATGGCCGCCACCAAGGGGGTTCGTGACATGTTTGGTGAGCTCGGTCAGATGGTGCAGCCGCAGCCGGCCGATCCTCAAGTGATCGCTGCGCTGCAGGGCGCACTCAATGGCGAGGCCCCCGCTGCACCGGCACTCGCGGCGGCGCACCCTCCTGCAGAAGCTGTGGCGGCTGGGCTAGGCGAGCCGGACTGGAACTTGCTGCATGCTGCCGTGACCGGCCAGGAAACGCCAGTCGCTGCTGCGGTTGAAATCATCACGAAATCCGAGTCCACCGCAGCTGCTGCGCCAGTCATGACGCCGGCCCCTGCCGTTGCCGCTGCAGTGGCCCCCCAGCAGGGTGCTGCCGCTGCGCCTTCTCCTTTTGGTCGGCGTACGACCGATCGCCCTGGCGGAGCACCGACCAGCGCGCGTCGTGCGGAAGAGCGGACGCGGGAAAATACGATTCGGGTCGATACCGCCCGCCTCGATCAGGTGCTCAATTTGTCCGGTGAAATCGGTCTGACCAAGAACCGGCTGACCAGTCTGCGCGCCGACATACTGGCCGGCAAGAGCGATTCGGAAACCTTGCATGCGCTCGATCAGGCGGTGAGTCAGCTCGATCTGCTGGTCTCCGACCTGCAGAACTCAGTCATGAAGACCCGGATGCAGCCCATTGGCCGGCTGTTCCAGAAGTATCCGCGCATTGCCCGCGATCTTGCTCGACAGTTGGGCAAGGATGTCGAGCTCGTCCTGGCTGGCGAGGAGACCGAGGTCGACAAGACGATGATCGAGGATCTTGCCGACCCGCTGATCCACCTGATCCGCAATGCCGTCGATCATGGCGTGGAAATGCCGGCCGAGCGTCAGGCCGCCGGCAAGCCGGCAAAGAGTCTGGTGCGCCTTGAGGCGCGTCAGGAAGGTGACCATATCGTGCTGATTATCGCCGATGACGGCAAGGGCATGAGCGCCGAACGCATCCGTGCGAAGGCGGTGGAGAAAGGCTTGATTTCTGAAGAGGAGGCCAACACCCTGGATGAACGTCAGAGCCTGAACCTGATCTTCTTGCCGGGATTTTCGACAAAGACCCAGATCTCCGACGTCTCCGGACGCGGCGTGGGTATGGATGTTGTCAAGACCAATATCCAGAAGCTGAACGGTTCCATCGAGATCCGTTCAGAGCCGGGCAAGGGGTCAGTCTTCATCATCTCGCTGCCGCTGACGCTGGCCATCCTGCCGGTACTTCTGGTGTTGCTAGGTGACCAGCCGTTTGCTCTTCCCCTGTCCCTGGTTCGTGAAATCCTGCCCATCGAGCAGAGCAAGATCCGGGAGGTTGGCGGCAAGGAAACACTGGTCGTTCGTGGTGAAGTGCTGCCGGTTATTACGCTGGCCCGCCTGTTGGGTTGGTCGCTGGAAAAGCAGCCAGAGTACGGCGTATTCATGCAGACCGCAGAGCGCAGCTTTATTCTGGGGGTGGACAGCTTTGCCGGGCGTGACGATGCCGTGATCAAGTCGTTGGAGGATTTCCGGCCGAAGGGGGTTGCGGGGGTGACAACCCTCTCGAATGGACAGATTGTTCTGATCCTCGATATGAAGGAATTGTTGTCCGACCTGATCGGTCATCATGCCGATGGCGGCGGTGGCATGCGGGCACTAGATTTCGCCTGACTTCCGGTTTCGGTCGACGGGTTGACGAGGGGGCTTGCCCCCTCGTTTTGTTTTGAATGTTTACTCTGTTGTCATGGGCTTGCGTCCGGCATGTGAGAAACAGGCTAAAAAAACAACGCTACCTATTTAATTTTTCTCGTTTTTTCCTATAATAGCCGCAACACCCACCGACGACGGCTATGGCGGAAGAGAGCGACCTCGAGAAGACAGAAGAGCCTACCGGCAGGCGAATCGAGCAAGCCCGTGAAAAGGGGCAGGTGCCGCATTCCCGAGAGCTGGGGACTTTTCTCGTCCTGATTGTCGCGGGCGCCAGTTTTTGGATGATGGGGAGCTGGTTCTTTCAGCGTTCTCTGGTTATCGCCCGCAAGGGATTCGCTATCGAGCCGCGTTACATGCATGAGCCGGATCTGATGCTGGTGCGTCTGGGGGAGTTGTCATCGGATGCGCTCTACGCGTTTTCGCCACTGTTTGGCTTGTTGCTGCTGGCGGCAGTGTTGCCTCCTTTCTTCTTGAATGCTTGGGTTTTCGCACCCAAAGCCTTGGTTCCTGATCTCAATAGATTGAATCCGCTGAGCGGTCTGGGGCGGATGTTCTCGTGGAATAGCCTGATGGAGTTAGGCAAGGCGATCCTCAAGGCTGTCCTGATCGGAGGGGTTGCGGCGCTATTGATCTGGAAGGAGCGCGACGAGATATTCGGTCTGCTGGCCGAGCCGCTTGAAGCCGCTCTGGCGCACGCTGGGCATCTGATTACCTTTTCCTTCCTGATGATGGTGGCTGCTCTGGTTGTCGTTGTCGCTGCCGATGTGCCCTTCCAGCTCTGGCAATACTTCGACAAGCTGAAAATGACCAAGGAAGAGGTCAAGCAGGAAATGAAGGAAATGATGGGCGATCCGCACGTCAAGGGGCGCATCCGCAGCCTGCAGATGCAGGCTGCCCGCAAACGCATGATGGCTGCGGTGCCGGAGGCGAATGTAGTGGTTACCAACCCGACCCATTATGCGGTGGCCTTGGTTTACAAGACTGGCATGTCGGCGCCCAAAGTGGTTGCCAAAGGTCGAGGGGCGATTGCCTCGAAAATCAGGGAGCTGGCGACCGAGCATCGGGTTCCGTTGATGGAGGCGCCGCCACTGGCGCGGGCGCTATACAAACATACTGATATCGATACCGAAATTCCCTCCGCCCTGTACAACGCAGTCGCGGAGGTTCTCGCTTATATCTACCAGCTTTCGCAGTGGCGTCAGATGGGGGGCAATTACCCAGTGCCGCCCCGGGATCTGCCCGTGCCGCCTGAATTGGTCCCGGAGGCTGCGTAAATGGCTGCAACCTCGCTCCGCATGCAGAATCTATTCGGTCGCCTGAGCATTTCCCAACTTTCGGCGCCTGTGTTGATCCTGATGATCCTGGCGATGATGGTGCTGCCACTGCCGGCCTTCGTGCTGGATGTGTTCTTTACCTTCAATATCGCCATCTCCATCCTTGTACTGCTGGTGGCGGTCAATACGCAAAAGACCTTGGACTTCTCGGTTTTTCCGACGGTTTTGCTGGTAACGACCCTTTTGCGTCTTTCGCTGAACGTCGCGTCGACGCGTGTCGTGATGTTGCAGGGGCATACCGGACCGGACGCGGCCGGTAAAGTCATCGAAGCGTTCGGGCACTTTTTGGTCGGTGGGAATTTTGCCGTCGGCATCGTCGTTTTCATGATTCTCGTTGTCATCAATTTCGTGGTGATCACCAAGGGCGCCGGACGGGTGGCGGAAGTTTCTGCACGGTTCACGCTTGACGCGATGCCCGGCAAACAGATGGCGATCGATGCCGACCTCAATGCCGGCCTGATCGGGGAAGAAGAGGCGCGTCGCAGGCGCACCGAGGTGGCACGGGAGTCTGAGTTTTATGGCTCAATGGATGGTGCGTCGAAATTTGTTCGAGGTGATGCCATCGCCGGTATCGTCATCATGCTGCTTAACGTCGTTGGCGGGTTGATCGTCGGAGTCCTGCAGCACAACATGGAATTGGCGCAGGCGGCCAAGAATTACACCCTGCTGACCATTGGCGATGGTCTGGTGGCCCAGATTCCCGGGCTGATCATTTCTATTGCTGCGGGTATGGTGGTCACCCGGGTGTCCGATGATCGAGATATCGGTACGCAGGTACTTGGCCAGATGTTTCGCAATGCACGCGTGATCGGTCTCACGGCAGCGATTGTCGGCTTCCTTGGCATGATTCCTGGGATGCCGAATCTCGTTTTCCTGCTGTTGGCCGCCACACTTGGCTGGTTCGCCTGGAAAATGAAGCAGGCTGAGCGCAAGATTGTTGAGACGCCAGTCAAGGTGGCAGCGCCGCCGGTTCAGGAGGCCATGGAGGCCAGCTGGAGTGACGTGGCTCCACTCGATGTTCTGGGGCTTGAAGTGGGCTATCGCCTGATTCCGCTGGTCGACAAGTCTCAAGATGGTGAGTTGTTGCGCCGCATCCGCGGTATTCGCAAGAAATTTGCCCAGGAAGTCGGTTTTCTTGTTTCACCGGTCCACATTCGTGACAATCTTGAGCTCAAGCCGAACACCTATCGCATCCTGCTGAAAGGGGTGGAGGTTGGTACGGGTGAGGCTTATGTTGGCCAGTTCCTGGCCATCAACCCCGGACGGGTGGCCGGTACGCTCAGTGGTGCAGTCACCAAAGATCCCGCTTTTGGTCTGCCAGCGACCTGGATTGATGCAGGGCAACGTGATCAGGCACAGGCCTATGGCTATACCGTGGTTGATGCCTCGACCGTGGTCGCCACCCATCTCAACCATCTGATCCTGACTCACGCCGGCGAATTGCTGGGTCGTCAGGAGGCGCAGCAATTGCTCGATCATCTTGCAAAGGAAATGCCCAAGCTGGTCGAAGATCTGGTGCCCAAGGTCCTGCCACTCGGTACGCTGCAGAAAATCCTGCAGGGGCTTCTCGACGAGGGGGTTCATATCCGGGATATGCGGACCATCATCGAAACAGTGGCCGATCATGCCACGCGCACGCAGAATGCGGACGAACTGACCACTCAGGTGCGCATCGCCCTTGGACGGGCGATTGCCCAGCAACTGTTCCCGGGGGGCAGCGAAATGCAGGTGATGTCGCTGGATCCGACGCTCGAGCGCCTCCTGTCTCAGGCTGTTTCGGGCGGTTCCGAAAATACCAGTTTTGAGCCCGGTCTGGCCGATACGTTGTTACGGGAAACTGCAACTGCAAGTGAGCGCCAGGAGAGCCTCGGATTGCCGCCTGTCCTGCTGGTGCCAGCCAGCCTGCGTCTCCTTCTTTCACGATTCCTGCGGCGAACCGTTCCCCAGTTGAAGGTGTTGTCGCACAACGAAGTGCCAGAAAATCGAATCATCAAGGTGACCTCGATTATCGGAGGTAGAACATGAACGTCAGAAAATTCATCGCCGCCAATGCTCGGGACGCCTTGAGGAAAGTAAAGGAAACCCTTGGCAACGACGCCATCATTCTTTCCAATCGGGGTGTGCCCGGTGGGGTGGAGATCATGGCTGTTGCCGCTCGCGACATGGCGATGATCGTGCCAACGCCAGTCGCCAGCGAACCGGCTCCGGTACCCGAGCGGCGGCCGGCCGCTCCGCCTCCGGCTGATCCGACGGCGGACGACGACTACCGGGTGCTGCTCAGCTCCGCGCGGGCAAGGGTTTCCTCGGCACAGCCGCCAAGAATTTCACCTCCCCCGCCGCCTTTTGCTCGCCCGGCAGCAGCGGCTCAGCCGGCACCGCGTCAGCAGCCGACGGTGAATGCAGGTATTCCACGCACCGGTGCGTTGCGCCATGCCGACATTGGCCGAAATTCCGCGTTGACCGCAGAGGCTCGTCCGGCTGCTCCCCAAGCAGCACCAGCCATGCGTCCGACGACCCCAACACCGGTAGCAGCGGCGCGTCAAGCGAGCGCTGAGGTGGTGCCGTTGGAAGTGATGGATGAGATCCGCTCCCTACGTCGTATCGTTGAACAGCATTTGGCCGGGTTTGCCTGGGGCGAAAGCGCGCGCGCCGAACCGGTCAAAACCGAGATTCTCCGGCAGATGCTGGATACGGGCTTTTCACCGCGCTTTACCCGCGATCTGTTGGCTGATCTGCCAGCAGAAATGGACGCAGGACAGGCGATGGCTTGGGTCAAGGGGGCTGCGGATCGTTCGCTGAGTACGATTACTGCAGAAAGTGACATCGTCGATCGGGGCGGCGTGTTTGCGCTGGTGGGTCCGACCGGGGTGGGCAAAACGACTACCACGGCCAAGCTGGCTGCACGCTGTGTATTGCGTCATGGCCCGAGCAAGGTTGCCCTGATTACCACCGACGGCTACCGGATCGGTGCGCATGAACAACTCCGGATTTATGGCCGTATCCTCGGTGTGTCCGTGCATCTGGTAAAAGACGCCCTAGAGTTGCGGCAGACCCTGATCGAGTTGCAGCACAAGCACCTGGTCCTGATCGATACGATGGGCATGAGCCAGCGCGACAAGCTGGTGCCGGAGCTGACCGACATGCTGGCCGGGTGCGATGTCGAGCGCCTGCTGCTGCTGAACTCGACCTCTCGCGGCGATACGCTGGATGATGTCGTCCGCGCCTACGCTGGTGAACAGCTGGCTGGTTGCATCCTGACCAAGATCGACGAGGCTGCCAGCCTCGCTACGGCGCTGGACGTGATCATGCGTCACGGGCTGATGTTGCATTACGTCTCGAACGGCCAGCGGGTGCCGGAGGATCTGCATCTGCCGAATCGTAGCTACCTGATGCACCGGGCGTTCAAGGATGTCCCGGAAAGCTCTCCCCATCGGTTCGACGGCGTCGAGCCGGGCTTGGTGATGGCGAACGCCGGGTTGATGGCGGCCGGAGGACGGCGTGGCTGACTTTCGCGTCGATCAGGCAGCTGGCCTGCGGCGCTTGATGGGGAGCGGACAGTTGCAGGTGGCGACCTTCGTCGCTGGATGCGAGGGGGTGGGGCGTAGCGTTGCGGTCGCCAATCTCGGCGTCGCGCTGGCGAGGCTTGGCAAGGAAGTGATGATCATCGACGAGCATGCCTCGCGCGATGATATCGCCGCCAGTTTTGGCATGCTTTCGCGCTACGATCTGCTCAATGTCGTCCAGCGGGAGTGTTCCCTGCCGCAGGTACTGCTGCAGCCGATGAATGGTCTGCGCATCCTGCCCGCTGCCAACGCGGTGCGCAAACTGGGGCGTTTGTCGTTGACACAGCAGCAGACTTTGCTAGATGCGATGTCTGGCCTGGATCGGCCAGTAGACGTGATCCTGGTCGACGCCAGCATGGCCCATCCGGCAGGTTTTTCGCCGTTCGGCCTGGCCGCGCAGGATGCCGTCGTGGTGCTATCCGGCAGCAGCGCGTCAATTACCGAGGCCTATTCCCTGATCAAGAAGGTTAGCCATGCCTTCTCGCGCAAGCAATTCCGCATTCTGGTGAACAAGGTGCGCAGCCAAGCCGATGCGCGTTCGATCTACGAGAACATCGCTCAGGTGGCAGCACAGCGCGGCGTGGCTCGTCTCGATTACGCCGGCGCCATTCCCCTGGATGACGCATTGCGACAGTCGTCACAGCGCTGTCGGCCGGTATTGATGCAGGCACCAGACTCGGCGGCTGCGACCGCTTTCCGCGATGTGGCTTCGGATATGCTTTACTGGCAGCAGGGTGAAAACGATAGGGGCGGGGTCGAACAGTTCATGCAGCAACTGCTACACTTGAGCCAACGCCTTAACCCGAAAATCATCCGAGCCTGATGTACACCGCTGCCGGGCAGCCAGACAGGGAACAGTTGGTTCAGCGCTTCGTACCGCTGGTGAAGCGTATCGCCTATCATTTGATGGCCCGCCTGCCGCCCAGCGTCCAGTTCGAGGATCTTGTCCAGAATGGCATGCTGGGTTTGCTCGATGCCATCGACCGCTTTCAGGAGGGTTTTGGCGCCCAGTTCGAAACCTATGCCACGCAGCGCATTCGCGGGGCAATGCTCGATGGACTGCGCGAGAATGACTGGCTGCCTCGGAATCTTCGCCGAGAGTTGCGTCGGATCGAAACTGCCATCAATCAGCTGGAACATACGCACGGACGATCGCCCTCCGAGCGTGAACTCGCCGAGGCGCTCGGGATGACTCTGGTGGACTACCAAAAGACGCTGCAAGATGCCCGGGGCCATCAGCTTGTGTACTTCGAGGATTTCGTTGGCGATGGCGATGAGGGTTTCCTGGAGCGTCACCTGACGGATGACAATGCCGATCCGGCGGAAATCCTTGCCGAACAGAATGTGAAGTCGATGCTGGTCAAAGCCATCGAATGCCTGCCGGAGCGCGAGAAGCTCATGATGGCCTTGTATTACGAGCAGGATCTCAATCTGCGCGAAATCGGCGAAGTAATGGGTGTTTCTGAGTCGCGAGTGTGCCAACTGCACACCCAGGCCATCGCCCGTCTGCGTAGCCAGATCGTTGGCGAGTTGCCGGTCGCTCGCAAGCGCAGGAGGGAAAAGGTCCATGGATAAGATCAGTCTGGCTGGTCTGGCGATCGGCTTTATCGCCATTGTCGGCGGGCAGATTCTTGAGGGGGGGCACGTCAGTTCGCTGGTACAGCCGACCGCCCTGTTGATCGTGCTCGGCGGTACGCTGGGAGCGGTTCTGCTGCAAAGCCCATTGCATGTGTTCAAGCGGGGCATGACGATGGTCAAATGGGTCTGGTTTCCGCCGGTGATTGCGCAGAAATCACAGATCGAGCTGATCCTCAAATGGAGCCAGCTATCCCGTCGTGAAGGTCTGTTGGCTCTCGAAAACTATATCCCCGGAATCAAGGACCCCTTCACCCGCAAGGGTCTTCAGTTGCTGGTCGATGGCGCCGATCCGGAACGAATCCGGGAATTGCTGGAAGTCGATATCAATACCTTTGAAGATGAATGGCGCCAATCCGCGAAAATATGGGAGTCGGCGGGTGGGTACTCGCCAACCATCGGCATTCTCGGCGCGGTAATGGGGCTAATACATGTCATGGAAAACCTGTCGGATCCAACCAAGCTAGGTTCCGGGATCGCTGTGGCCTTTGTCGCGACCATCTATGGTGTGGGGCTGGCCAACCTTGTTTATCTGCCGATAGCGGGCAAGCTGAAGTATTACATTGCCCGAATGGTCGCATCGCGCGAGATGCTGATTGATGGCTTGGTCGGAATTGCCGTAGGTGATAATCCGCGGATTATCGAAGGTCGCCTGAACGGGTACTTGCACTGATGGCACGAAAGCGGCGCGAGGAGGAGCACGAAAACCACGAACGATGGTTGGTGTCCTACGCGGATTTCATCACCCTGCTATTCGCATTCTTTGTGGTGATGTATGCGATTTCCTCGGTCAATGAGGGCAAATACAAGGTTCTGTCGAACTCGCTCGTAAATGCCTTCAAAAACACGACAGGTGAGCCTGGCGGGCAGCCGATTGCTGTGATTCAGGGGGCGCCGATTATGCCGCCCAAGCCGATCGCCAAGCCAGACCGCTTGGCTGACGCGAAGAAGGCGGATGAGAAAAAGGCTGAGCAGCGCAGCAAAATGAAAAACGTTGCCAGCGAGATCATGGATGCCTTGCAGCCTTTGGTCGCGCAGGGCAAGGTTCGGCTGCTGGAGACCAGCCGCGGTGTGACCATCGAGATTAACGACAGCATCCTCTTCCCGGCAGGCCAGGCGAAACTGCAGCCAGCATCCATCAGTGCCATGCTGGCTATCGCCGAGGTGCTGGCAGCGTCGGATTTTCCGATCACCATTGAAGGTCATACCGACAACGTACCAATATCGACACCGCAGTTTCCGTCGAACTGGGAGTTGTCGGCAATGCGGGCGACGACGGTGCTTCGCCTGTTCAACGACGGTGGTGTCGGGGCGGAGCGGCTGACGGCAATCGGCTACGGCGACACCCGACCGGTCGAGACCAATACCACGCCCGACGGTCGCGCGAGAAATCGGCGGGTCAGCATCCTGATTGACTCCAATCGTCCGGAAGAGCCGACGGAAATCGGCGGCAGCAACTAGCGGCGAACGCCGCGGTTGAATGCGGTGTGATGCTTCGTAAGAGCAGGAGAATCAGGCAGAGTCTACGAGGCGGCTGCCTGTGGCGGCAGCGGTTTGGCCGTCACTGCCATACAGTGTTTGTTCCGGAGCACGCTGGGTGAGGATGGCCAGCGCATCATTGGTCTTCTGAAGCAGAATGCTGACCAATTTGCCGTTGCGCTCGTGCATTTGCCGGGCTTCACGGGCAAGCTCGAGAATTGCCTGCCACGTTTGCGCGGCCTCGGTATTGCTGCTATTTGACTTCAGCCATTCGGTCATGGCGGCTGCGTCGTTACTGGCCTGTGTCTTTGGCAGAAGGGCGCGGCGCTCCGCACCAAGCTGATTCAGTTGTTCGACGAGCGTGATTTTCTCTTGAGTGATGGCTGGAAGCTCCGCGGCTTGCGCGGAACGCAGCATCGCCTGCTCATCAGCAAGTACAAGAACAAAGCGGGAAAGCGCCTCGCTCTCCCGCTTGAGGATTTCCAGCATGCCGGACATCAGGCCTTGCGCTGGCTATTGAGCAGATCCCGGGCGGTTTCGATCAGGCTACCGGCGATGGCTTCCGGGTTGATCTTGAATTTCCCCTGTGCAATCGCTTCCTTGATTTCCTGAACACGGGCGGCGTTGACCGGCATCTGTTCCTTGGCCTGCAAACTGCCAGCCAGAGCGCTCAGGCTGACAGCATCGGCCGCCGGCGCGGCGGGTGCCTTGGCGGGTTGGCGATTGCCGATGGGCAATGAGGAGGGCTTCAGTGAACTGTCGATTTTCATGATCAAACTCGCAATGCTTTGGAACTCAAATGGTTTAACGGCCGGTCATGACAAAACTTTAGCCTAAAACGGAATTTCTACCGAGCCATCAGCACGAGCCGTGCCAGTGATGGTTTGGCCCGAGGCCATTCTGACCTGAACCAATTGCCCAAGCGCCGCATTCGCCATCGCCTTGCCTTCCGCACTGACTGCGAAACCGCTGCCAACGCTGAGTACCTTAACCGTCTGCCCCTGACGAATGACCATCGGGGCGGTTAATTGGTCGCTGCGCAGGATTTGCCCGCCGCTCAGTGAGTTACGAAGAGTTTTGCCAACAGCGCCATTCACGTCCTGGATAAAGCCTGTGGGCAGGTTGCCGACATCGCCGCTGGCCAGAATCAGGTCAGACGCCTCAATCACTTGACCGGCACGCAGTGGGCGACTGGTAGTGACATAGTTGCCGGTCACGGCAATTTGCGCCGCTACCATCACCGTAAAGCTGCTGGGTCCGAGGCAGCGTACGCCGATCTGGGTGCGTCCAATCAGGCGGGCGCCAGCCGGTGTGAAGGCTTCGTAGGCCGAGCAGGGGGGGAGCCTGGAAACGTCAAGTGGAGAGAGCGTGATGCTGACCTTGCCGGGTTGTCCCTGTAGTTGCTGCCGAGCGTGGCGCTCGGCGGTATCGGCAATGATTTCCGGTGAGTTGGCATGACTTGCCGCCGCAAGGGCGATCAGGCAGAGGGTCAAAAGCCGGATGTAGATCATGGATGCCATTTTGCCTCATCTTTAACGGTGGTGGCGCGAAAAAAACGCACTGGCACGCTCGATGCTTTGTTGAGAGCGTTCCGGGAGTGCGACATGTCATCGATAGCAAAGAATTTTGAGGTTTATTCCAAGGCGCTGGACCTGCGTAGCCAGCGGCATCAAGTGCTGGCATCGAATATTGCCAATGCGGATACCCCGAATTACAAGGCCCGCGATTTCGATTTTCGTACAGCCATGCAGCATGCACTGGGGGGCAAGGAAGTTGGTGGGAGTCTGGCGATGTCGCTTACGGCACGCGGTCATCAGCAGGGTGGTGGCGCCAACGGTTCGCCCGCCTTGCAGTATCGGACGGAGTACCAGTCGGCGGTTGATGGCAATACGGTCGATATGGATGTCGAACGGACGCAGATTGCCGATAACGCCTTGCAGTACCAGGTACTCACGCAATTGATCAGCAACAAGTTCCAGGGTCTGCGCTCGGCCATGGCCAGCAGTCAGAGTTAGGAGTAAATCATGAGCCTTTTCAATGTCTTTCAGGTGTCGTCGAGTGCCATGACGGCGCAGTCGATGCGCCTCAACGCCGTCGCCTCCAATCTGGCTAACGCCGACAGCATCGTCTCCTCGGATGGCAAGCCGTATCGGGCGAAGCAGGTTGTCTTCGAAGCGACGCCGATGGGCGCCAATGGCGACTTGTCGAAAGGTGTCCGTGTTCGCCAGGTCGTCGAGGATGCATCACCCGCACGCATGGTTTATGACCCGAAGAACCCCGCTGCTGATGAAAAGGGCTATGTCGCCTTTCCCAATGTCAATGTCGTCGAAGAGATGACCAACATGATCTCGGCGTCCCGGTCCTACCAGACCAACGTCGAGGTGATGAACACCGCCAAGACCATGATGCTGCGTACCCTGCAGATCGGCCAATAAGGAGATATTTCATGTCCACCGTAAGCAGCACCAGCGCCAAATCCATCATTGACCAGTTGCAGCAGAACGACAGCAGCTCAAAAAAGTCAGCCGACGAGCTGGGCGACCGCTTCCTGACCCTGCTAGTCACGCAGATGCAGAACCAGGATCCACTGAATCCGATGGAGAACGCCGAATTGACGAGCCAGTTGGCCCAGATCAATACGGTCAAGGGGATTGAGTCCCTGAACTCGACCATGCAGAAACTGCTGACCTCGTACAGCGATGCGCTGTCGATGCAATCGTCGGCATTGATCGGCAAAAATGTCCTTGCCGCCGGCAATAAGTTGTCGCTAGGGGCATCCGGGGCGATGGGCGGTATCAATCTCGCCGGCGATGCCGATCTGGTGAATGTCACGATCAGCGACAGCAATGGCGTCAAGGTGGCGCAGCAGAGCCTTGGCGCTCACCCGGCGGGCGTCTTCAGCTTTGCCTGGGATGGCAAGAATAGTGATGGTGTTGCCGTGCCCCAGGGAAACTACAAGTTCACGGTTGAGGCGACTCAGGGGGGCAACAAGGTGAATACGACGGCACTGCAGGTTGGCACGGTCTCTGCATTGGTCAGGACACCGAACGGATTCCAACTCGAAATCCCGACCCTCGGTCAGGTGGATTTCAGCGCAGTGCAACAGATTTACTGAGATTGAGTTAAGGAGCAGACCATGGCATTCCAACAAGGCTTGAGCGGACTGAATTCCTCGTCCAAGGCGCTTGATGTGGCTGGCAACAACATTGCCAACGCCTCGACGGTGGGTTTCAAATCCTCCTCCACACATTTTGCTGACGTCTATGGCGCTTCGCTGCAAGGCGGTGGCGGCTCTCAAATTGGTATTGGTTCGACCTTGTCGGCGGTGATGCAGCAATACACCCAGGGCAATATTACCTCGACCAATAGCCCGCTCGATATTGCCATCAATGGCACCGGTTTTTTCGGCATGACGCAGAATGGCGCGGTGAGCTACACGCGGAATGGACAATTCCACTTGGACAAGGATGGTTACATCGTCAATGATCAGGATCGGAAGCTACTTGGCGTGATGGCTGATGCCACCGGCGCCATTCCGGGCAAGCCACCGACCGACTCGATGAAAGTCGATTTCGTGACGGGAAAACCATCCGCCACCACGACCGGTTCGATTACGGCTAACCTGGACTCTCGTCAAACTACACCAACTGTTGCGTTTAACACTGCTGATCCTAGGTCGTATAACAGTTCGACAGCCATGACTGTCTATGATTCACTGGGTAATCCCCACACGCTATCGTTTTACTACCGGAAAACTGGTGCCAATACCTGGAACCAATACACGACGTTGGACAATGGGCCAGCGACTGCCGCAACGCCGTTGGCTTTCTCAACGGCTGGTGTAATTACGACGCCAGCATCGCCATATGACATCGCCCAAAGCTTTACTTTGACCAATGGGGCGACACCGGCCTTTAATTTCACAATCAACGTTGCCAACATGACCCAGTTCGGCAGCCCGTTTGCGGTAAATGATCTGACGCAGAACGGCTTTGCTCCCGGGAATCTGGCGGGGGTGAGCGTCGCTAAGGACGGCACGGTACAGGCGCGCTACGATAACGGCCAGACGCGTGATATTGGTCAGGTCGCCCTGTTCAACTTCCGCAATCCGAATGGTCTGGTGTCGATTGGTAACAACCAATGGACCGAATCGGCCGACTCAGGGCAGCCGACACCGGGCAAGGCGAACACCGGTATTTTCGGGGTTTTGCAGGCCTCAGCGGTTGAAGAGTCCAACGTCGATCTGACCGCCGAACTGGTCAATCTTATTGTTCAGCAACGTAACTATCAGGCCAGCGCGCAGTCGATCAAGACGCAGGATCAGATCCTGCAGACGCTGGTGAATATTCGCTGATTTTTGACCGTTTTCCGGGTTTACCGTGGATCGTCTGATTTATACCGCGATGACCGGCGCCAAGCATGTATTCATGCAGCAGGCCGGAACTGCCAACAATCTTGCCAACGCCAGCACCATCGGCTTCAAGGCTCAGGAACATCGCTTCCGTGCCGTGCCGGTGATCAGCGAGGCCATGCCGACACGTGCCTTCACTGTCGACGCCTCGGTCAGCGATGTGCTCGACGAAGGCCCGTTGATGTTCACCGGACGCAACCTCGATGTGGCGGTGCAGGGCCGGGGGTGGTTGGCGGTGCAATTGCCGGACGGCAGCGAGGCCTACACCCGGGCAGGTAGTCTCGATGTTGATGTGAGTGGTCTATTGCAGACCAAGAGCGGCTACAACGTTGCGGGTGATGGCGGTCCGATTACCGTGCCGCCGGATAACCGGATTGAAATTGCACCCGACGGTACGGTTTCGGTGGTGCCGACGTTTGGCACGCCAAATAATGCTAATGCGATCGGTCGCCTGAAGTTGGTCAACCCACCTGAGGCCGATCTGCTCCGAGGGGCCGACGGGCTGTTCCGGTTGCGCGACGGTCAGCCGGCACCGGCCGACGAGCGGGTACGTGTGGCATCCGGTGTTCTTGAGGGTAGCAATGTCAATGTCACGGATGCAATGGTCAATCTGATCAGTCTCTCCCGCCAATTTGAGATGCAGGTGAAGATGTTGCAGACCGCCGATACCAATGCCCAGCGCGCAGATCAGCTGCTCTCGCTGAACGCCTGATAGGAAAAGCAAATGATTCGTTCTTTGTGGATTGCCCGTACCGGCCTCGATGCCCAGCAAACACAGCTGGATGTGATTGCCAACAATCTGTCCAACGTCAGCACCAACGGTTTCAAGCGTGCGCGGGCGGTTTTCGAGGATCTCCTCTATCAGAATCTGCGCCAGCCCGGGGCTCAGAGCTCCCAGCAGACGCAGATCCCGAGCGGCTTGCAGTTGGGTACCGGTGCCCGGCCCGTGTCGACGGCGCGGATTTTTACTCAGGGCAATTTGCAGAAGACCGACAACGCGCTTGATGTTGCCATCAACGGCAACGGCTTTTTTCAGGTGCTCTTACCGGACGGTACGACCGGCTACACCCGGGATGGCTCCTTCCAGAAGGACAATCAAGGGCAGATCGTGACTTCCAATGGCTATCCGGTCTCACCGAACATCACGATTCCGGCTGATGCATTGTCGGTCACTGTGGGAACCGATGGCACGATTTCCGTTACCCAACCAGGCGTGGCCACCGCGACGCAGATCGGTGCATTGCAGCTGGCGACCTTCGTCAATCCTGGCGGGCTGCAAAGCGTTGGCCAGAACCTTTTCCTGGAGACCGCTTCAAGCGGTACCCCGACGCCCAATACCCCGGGCACCAACGGTGCCGGGGTCGTTAATCAGGGTTATGTAGAAACTTCTAACGTCAATGTCGCTGAAGAGCTGGTAACGATGATCCAGACGCAGCGTGCCTACGAACTCAATTCGAAGGTGGTGTCGACGTCCGACACCATGCTGGGTCGTTTGACCCAACTGTGAGGTGAAATCATGAAACGCCTGGCATTGCTCGCGCTGATTCTGACCAGTGCCTGCACCACGGTTCCACCGACCAACGTTCACCAGCCAATGACGGCGCGGCCGAGCGCCCGCTATGATGCCCCGAGCGGTAATGGCGCCATCTTTCAGGCCGGTTACAGCCGTCCCTTGTTCGAGGATCGTCGCGCTCGTTTCGTCGGTGACACGATCACCATCAAAATCACCGAGAGTACGACGGCCTCTGCCAAGTCCAACAGCAAGCTCGACAAGTCGAATACTTCCAAGGCCGGTATTTCGGCTCTTGCTGGTTTGCCGGGGCAGTCCCTTCTCGGCATGAACTTGAATACGACCAGCTCCAATGCCTTCAGTGGCAAGGGTGAGGCAGCCAACAACAATGTCTTCACTGGCAGTATTACAGCCACCGTCATCGACGTGATGCCGAATGGAAACCTGCTGGTTTCTGGCGAGAAACAATTGGCCATCGGGCATGAGCAGGAGTTTGTCCGGATTTCCGGCGTCGTGAATCCGAGTTTCGTCGATTTCTCGAACAGCATCGACTCTTCCAAGGTGGCAGATGCTCGTATCGAGTACAAATCTGCTGGTCAGATCAGCGAAGGTCAGATCATGGGCTGGCTGGCACGCTTCTTCCTTAATGTCCTGCCATTCTGAGTTGAATTGATGGGAGTGGCAGCATGAAGGCAAATAACGGCAATTGGTTCCGGAGAGCGGCAATTGTCGCCGCCTGTGTGCTGCCGATGTTTGCCTCGCCGGCTTGGGCTGAGCGTGTCAAGGATCTGGCGTCGATGCAGGGGGTCCGGGGCAACCAATTGATTGGCTACGGGATCGTCGTTGGCCTTGACAACACGGGTGATCAGACCACACAGACCCCTTTCACGACGCAAGCCATCGGCAACATGCTTTCTCAGCTCGGGGTGAATCTCACTACGGACCAGGCCAGCAAGCTGCAATTGAAAAATGTCGCTGCCGTCATGGTGACCACCAGCCTGCCGGCATTTGCCAAGCCCGGTCAGTCGATCGATGTAACGGTGTCTTCCATGGGGAACGCCAAAAGCATCCGCGGCGGGACCCTGCTGATGACCCAGCTCAAGGGGGCTGACGGCCAGGTCTACGCGATTGCTCAGGGCAACATTCTGGTCGGCGGCATCGGCGCAACCTCCGGAAATTCCAAGGTGACCGTCAATCATCTGTCGGCAGGGCGCATTCCGGGTGGCGCTACAGTAGAGCGAGCGGTACCGACGGCAGTCGGTCAGGGGGGCTTTGTGTATTACGAGCTGGCCAATGCCGATTTCGGCACCGCGCAGAACATGGTCGACGCGATCAACAAGGCGATGGGGGGCGGAACAGCACAGGCCATGGACGGTCGTCGGATTTCCGTGCGCACCCCGGAAGATATCGACGCCAAAGTGGCTTTCCTGGGGCGTATCGAGAACCTTGAAGTCAAGACGGCAGCGCCCTACGCCAAGGTGGTCATCAATCCACGTACCGGTTCGGTGGTGATGAACCAGAAGGTCACGCTGGAGCCCTGCGCCGTTGCGCATGGCAGCCTGTCTGTTGTCGTCGATGGCGGTCAGCCGGCCATCGGTCAGGGGCCGGACATTCAGGTCAATCAAGCGAACGGGAGTATCATGAATGTCAAGGCCGGGGCGAACCTGGCGGATGTTGTGAAGGCGCTCAATGCGCTGGGAGCCAACCCGCTGGACCTGCTCGCCATCCTGCAGGCCATGAAGGCGGCCGGCGCTTTGCGCGCCGAACTCGAAGTGATCTGAGTACGGCCATGTCGATCAAGGTTCAGAACACGCCGAATCGGGCGGCTTTCGACGTCCAGTCATCGCACGACATTCGCGCTCAATTCCAGAAAGACCCCAAAGCTGGATTGCAGGCAGCGGCTCAGCAATTCGAAGCGCTGTTCATGCAGATGGTGATGAAAAGCATGCGTGACGCCACGCCGCAGGATGGTTTGCTCAATAGTGACCAGTCGCGTTTCTACACCTCCTTGCTTGATCAACAGATGGCCCAGCATCTGGCCAGCAGCGGCAAGGGCATCGGTTTTGCCCGCCTGATCGAAGAACAACTGGGTGGGCAGATGGGGCTGGACGGCAAAGGCTTGCCGGAGGTGCCGGCAAAGGCTACCGGCAACGATTTGCCGCTGACCGCCACGCAGAACCAGCATCTTCAGTATCAGACCGTGCCCAGCCGTCTGCCGACCTCGGCAGATTACGCACGAATGAACAGCAGCACCCCTGTTTCTGCCTCCGAGCCTGCGGGAGGCTCCAGGGAGTTTGTCAATCGCGTCTGGCCGCACGCAGTCGAGGCCTCGCGGTCAACCGGAATTCCGCCCCAATTCCTGGTCGCCCAGTCAGCGCTGGAAAGCGGCTGGGGGCGTAGTGAATTGCGCAAGGCCGATGGCTCGCCGAGTTTCAACCTCTTCGGGATCAAGGCCGGCGCGAATTGGCAGGGGGCGACGGTTGATGCGACCACGACGGAATACGTCAATGGCGAGCCGCAGAAAATGGTCGAGCGCTTCCGGGCCTATGCGTCATACGAAGAGGCGTTTCGCGATTATGCAGCGCTGCTGCGGAACAACCCGCGCTACAGTGGGGTGATCGGTTCGCAAGATGGCACAGAGTTTGCGAGACGTTTGCAGCAAGCAGGCTACGCCACTGACCCGATGTACGCAGACAAGTTGTCACGCATCATCAATGGGGCCGCCCTGCGTCAGGCACTAATCGGCTAGATTCTCTCAATAAATCCGGTTCCGTGCCGTTAACAAGGCTGTAGCGTAAAGGAGTTGATATGGGCAGCGGAATGCTTTCCATCGGGATCACCGGAATTCATGCGGCACAGCTGGGGCTGGAAGCCACGCAGCACAACATCGCCAATGCAAACACGCCGGGATACAGCCGTCAGTACATCCAGCAGTCAGCAGGCATTCCCCGTCTCACCGGGTCTGGCTATTTCGGGAGTGGTACGACGGTAGATACCGTGCGTCGCTCCTACGACAAGTATTTGACGCAGCAGGTTCAGTCTGCGCAGACCAATGCTTCTGAATCCGCAGCGCAGTTGGCCAAGTTGAGTCAGATTGACAATATGCTGGGCGACCCGAGCTCCGGGCTGGCGCCCGCACTGCAGGAGTTTTTCACTGGCGTGCAGCAGGTTGCGGCGAATCCCAGCCTCATTTCTGCGCGTCAGTCCATGTTGGCCGCGTCGCAAACATTGACGACACGCTTCAATGCACTCAATCAGCGGATGGCAGAGTTGTACGATGGCGTCAATGGCGAGATCACGAGCGAGTTGTCGCTGATCAACCTGTATGCAACCCAGATTGGTGATGTGAATGGGCAGATTACACGCGCCGAGGCTGCAACCAATCAGCCGCCAAACGATCTGCTGGATCTGCGGGATCAACTCGTTGCCGAATTGAACAAGCACGTACGGGTGTCTACCGTCGAAGACTCCATCGGCAACTTCAACGTGTTTGTCGGGAACGGCATGCAGCTCGTGGTGGGGAATGTTGTCAATGCGCTGACGCCGGTGACTTCCAGTTTCGATCCCGAACGGATCGTCGTCGGTTTCAAGGGCTTGTCCGGCACGGTCCAGGAACTGCCGGAGTCATTGATAGAAGGTGGCACCTTGGGCGGGTTGATGAGTTTCAGGCGAAGCGCGCTGGACGATGCTGCTAACACCATGGGTCAGATTGCGGCCTCGTTGGCGCTGACCTTTAACGCACAACATGCCCTGGGTCAGGATTTGCAGGGGTTGAACGCCACATCGCCAAGTGGTGCGGGATTTCAAGCCAATTATTTCAACATCAGTGGCCCGAAGGTTTTCAAGGGGGCAACGACGGCCGCCGATGTCACCGCCAGCTTCCTTCCACCATCGGGTGATCCGGTGAACGGAAATTTCTATACGAATCTGACCGGTAGTGACTATGTGCTCCGAAATGACGGAACCAACCTGACTTTGACGCGTCAGTCCGACAAGACGACATGGAGTGTTGCGACCGGTGCAGGGCTTGCGGGGTTGAACGCGGCAATTGCCGGCGAGGGATTCAGTCTTGGAGGCGCAGTGCCGACCGCCAATGTCGATTATCTGATCGAGCCGACGCGTGACATTGCGAGAAACATTGCCCTCAACCCGTATATTGTTGCGGATACGCGCCGAATCGCGGCAGCGGCACCTACGGTGACCACGCTGGCCCTGGCAAATACCGGGTCGTTGAAAGTGACACAGGGGCAGGTGGCCAGTGGCTATTCGCTGACAGGGCTGCCATTGACCTTTACCTTTGACAAAGCCGGGGATGAATATGATTTTTTGTCGGGCTCGGTGACGGCAACGTATGCCGATGGGACGACCGCCGGCTTCGGGCCCGGCCCCGCCTCTGTGGATCGCCTGAACGGTAGCGGCAAGGAGTTGATGCGGATTACGGTGAACGGGATTTCCATCGATCTCTCGGGGCTTCCAGCCAATGGCGACCAGTTTACGATCGCAGCCAATCTCAATGGAGTTGCTGATAGCCGCAATGCCGTCAAATTGGGGAGTCTGCAGATCCAGAATACGACTGCTGGCGGAAAGGCGACCTATCAAGCGACCTACGCGAGTCTTGTCAGTGAAAACGGTGCGCTGACTCGGCAGGTCAAAATTACCGGTGAAGCTCAGGCTGCGCTACTTGAACAGAACGAGAGCGCACGCTCATCGGTTTCTGGCGTCAACCTTGACGAGGAAGCAGCCAACCTGATTCGCTATCAGCAGGCCTATCAGGCATCGGCGAGAGCGCTGGATATTTCGTCCAAGCTCTTTGATGTTCTCCTCGGTATTGCCAACTAGGGGGCGGTATGCGGATTACCACTTCGATGATGTTTGATTCCGGTACCCGGAATATTCTCGACTTGCAGGGATCGTTGTACAAGTTGCAGGATCAACTGTCGACTGGGCGTAGAATCCTGACGCCGGCAGACGACCCGGTGGCAGCAGCACAGGCACTGGTTGTCAGTCAGCGGGCATCGGTGAATACCCAGTTCATTGACAACCAGGCGAGTGCCTCCAGTCAGTTATCAGAGCTTGAGGATCGCTACAGTGCAATGGTCGACCTGTTGCAGTCTGTCAAAGCCAGGGTCGTGGATGCCGGGAACGCAGCGTATTCGGATAGCAACCGTCGGGCTATATCCGCCGAAATCCGGGAGCGCTATGATGAACTGCTAGGGCTTGCCAATGCCACGGATGCACAGGGGCAGCATGTTTTCTCCGGTTTTCGCGGTGATACGCGCCCGTTCTCCGTAAGTGGGTCGCCAGGGGGACGCACCATCAGTTATGCGGGCGACGAGGGCAAACGGCAGATGCAGGTCGAGACGGATCGCGTGATGGATCTCTCCGATTCCGGTGCAGATGTCTTTATGCGTATTCCGCAGGGAAATGGCATTTTTGAGTTTTCTCCAGGCGCCGCTAACACCGGGACAGGTACCATCGGTGCCTACTCGATGATTACCGGGTTCAATGGTTCGACCTATGACATCAGTTTCACTTCCTCTACAAGTTATTCGCTGGTGGTAACCACCAACGGTGTGCCGGCGCCGGCAACCGGGCCGTTTGCCTATGTGCCGGGCCAGGATATCGTGCTCGGTAGCGGCTCGCAGCAGTTCAAAGTGGTCATCGGTGGGGCGCCCAATGCAGGTGATGCCTTCACCGCGGCGCCATCGACCAACAAGGATGTTTTTTCGACCCTTGATCAGATGATCAGCGCACTGGAGTCACCGGTGGCGGTCAACGATGTAACGAAGGCGCAGTTCCGCAACCAGATGACCGAGATCAGCAACAATCTTGATCAGGTCATGGATCGCTTTCTCACTCGGCAGACATCGATTGGTGCCCGGCGTATCGAGTTGGAAGCGTTGTCGAACGTAGGTGCGGATCTTAACCTGCAGTATCAGACAGATATGTCTCGTTTGCAGGATCTGGATTTTACCGAGGCAATCTCAAGTATGGCTAACCGAAAGATGGTACTTGAAGCCGCGCAGCTCTCATTCAAGCAAGTCAGCCAGATGTCGCTTTTCAATTACCTATGAAGACGGTGATTGTCTTGGCGTTGGCGACGATGCTTGTTGCTGGCTGCAGCTCTTCGGGAGGTGGTGCAACTGGTGCGGCGGCCAAGCCGCTCATTCCCAATAAGGCGATTCAGCTGACAGCTACCAAATCGCTTTCATATTCAGGCATTGCGACCGGTTTGGCGGTTATCGGGGCGATTTATCTGGTCTACGACCCGTTGGCACCGAATTGGGAAATCGAGGAGTCGAAGCTTAATCAAGATACCTATCGCTTTGCGCTGAAGATGAAGCGCTATCACACTGGCGGTGCCGGCGAGTCAATCCAGATTCTCAAGCGACGTGCCAGCGCCTTGCAATATGAGCAAGGTTTTGGCGACTACCAGATTCTGGAATACACGGAAGGTATCGATTCCGAGACCATCGGCGCACGACGGGTTGCCCACGGCGTCATCAAATTGGTCCAACGTCAGGAGGCTGACTCCTTCCGCCTGAACGAGCGTTACTGACCGGGGCGAACAGGAAAGGCAAGCATCGCGTTCAGTGCAAATTCGTACATGTGCTGGAGCGGCGTCGCCAGGTAGTTCATGCTGATGGCGAGGGCGACGAAGCCACCGATCAAAGTCAGTGGAAATCCGAGTGCGAAGATGTTCAACTGAGGTGCCGCCCGGGTAAGTACGGCGAGTGCGAGATTGGTGATCATCAGGGCGACGATGACCGGTAGTGCCAGGAGCAGGCCCGTGGCAAACATCTTGCCTCCCAGTTCGACCAGATTCAGCCAGCTGCCGGTGCCAAGAATATCGCTACCGACGGGAAGCACTTGGAAGCTTTGGGCAAGTGTGGCGATGAACATCAGGTGTCCATTCACCGATAGGAAAAGCAGCATGTTGATCAGGCCAAGAAATTCCGAAATGACCGGCGTTTGAGAGGCGTTCAGTGGGTCATACGCTGTGGCGAAGCTTAAACCCATCTGAAAACCGATAAATTCACCGGCAATATCGACTGCAGCAAACACAATACGTGCTGCCAAGCCCATGCCGATGCCAATCAGCATCTGTTGGGCAATCAGGCCGACACCTTGCCAACTGCCCGGGCTGACTGCGGGCATGGGGGGGAGTGCGGGTGTCAGTGCCAGTGCGAGGCCGAGACCCAGAATCAGTCGTAGCCGCCGTGGCAAGCCGCCGGTTCCCCAGAGCGGCGCGGTCGAGACAAAAGCCAGGATGCGCGACAGCGGGAAGGCAAAGGCCGCAATCCACGCATCCAGCTGGGCGGTGGTGAAGCTGAGCATGCTCAGCCAATCAACTGCGGGATGCTGCCGAAAAGGCGTTGGATGTAGTCGATCATGTATTGCAGCATCCAGGGGCCGATCAGGATGAGGACGAGGAACATGACGACAAGCTTGGGGACGAACTGCAGTGTTGCCTCGTTGATCTGGGTTGCCGCCTGGAAAATGCTGATGATCAGGCCGACGGCCAGGGCCGTGAGCAATACCGGTCCAGCGATCAGCAGGGTGACTTCAATGGCCTGGCGGCCGATTTCCATGACGGTGCCCGGGGTCATGGCGAGAAACTCTGAACGAGTGACCCGATCACCAGATGCCAGCCATCGACCAGCACGAACATCATCAGCTTGAAGGGCAGGGCAACCATGACGGGGGACATCATCATCATACCCATGGACATCAGCAGGCTGGCGACCACCATGTCGATGATCAGGAAGGGGATGAAGAGGATGAAACCGATCTGGAAAGCAGTTTTCAGCTCACTGATGACGAAGGCCGGGATCAGAACGCGCAGTGGAATTTCCTCTGGTTTCTCGATCTTGTCGATTTTTGCAACGCCTGCCAGCATGGCAATGTCCGATTCGCGGGTCTGCTTGAGCATGAAGCTGCGCATCGGGTCGGCTGCCCGCTCGCCCGCCTGCATGATGTTGATCCTGTTTTCCGAAAGGGGAACGTAGGCTTCCGTATAGACCCGGTCGAGCGTTGGCGACATGATGAAGAAGGTCAGGAACAAGGCCAGTCCGACCAGAACCTGATTCGGTGGAGACGTCTGAGTGCCCAGTGCGTGGCGGAGCAGCGAGAGGACAATGATGATCCGCGTAAAACTGGTCATCATCAGGACGGCGGCAGGAATGAAAGTGAGCGCCGTGAGCAGGACCAGTGTCTGGATGGTCAGGCTGTAGGTCGTCCCGCCACCGGCCGCCGGGGTGCTGGTTACGGCGGGCAAGTTACCCGTCGCCTGAGCGTAGGCAAACATCGGCATCAGGAACAGCCAGAGCAGGCCGAGGGCGCGACTCATTGCGAACTGTCTTTCTGGCGAACCCGTTTCAGGAGATCGGCAAAGCTGCTGCCATTCAATCCTTGGGTCAATGCACCTTCGACCGACAGTTCGCCTTTGGGCATCTTGTAGAGGGTGCGGATTTGCCCGGGTACCAGACCGATTACCAGCCAGGTGTCACCGATTTCGATGAGTACGATGCGCTCGCGGGGGCCGAGGGCAACGCCACCAACGACCTTCATTCCCCCTTGCCCAAACCCCTTGCCGCCCGTGACCTTGCGCGCCAGCCAGGCGGTACCCGCCAGCAATCCGACAATCAGCATCAGCGCCAACATGGCCTGCAGGTAGTTACCGCCGGAGAGGCCGGGAGTTGCCGCGTCGCTGGCTAACGCCGGGATGGAGATCAAAAAGGGGAGAGTGCGGAACAATTGGCTGGATACCGGAAAGCGTCAGGGCGCTATCTTAAACCCAAACCCCCTCGCCGGCACGGCTGCGGTCAACCCGGAAAACCGTCGAAAATCGGGAGGGTAGTTGCCGGCTCAACGGTTGAGTTTGCGCATCCGTTCGGTCGGCGTGATGATGTCTGTCAGGCGAATACCAAACTTGTCATTGACGACGACAACCTCGCCTTGAGCGATCAGTGTGCCGTTGACCAGAACATCCATCGGTTCGCCCGCCATTGCATCCAGTTCGACGACCGAACCGTGTGCCAGTTGCAGAAGGTTCTTGATGGTGATCTTGGTGCGCCCGAGTTCGACGGTGATCTGGACCGGAATGTCCAGAATCATGTCGAGCTCGTTGAGTATCCCCGGCTGCTGCCCTCCCCCTCCGAAGGACGGGAAGATGTCCGCCGGTTGTGCGGCAACGCCGCTCATGGTGCTACTGGTGGCATCGGTGGTGGTCTGTTCGGCCATCGCAGCCGCCCAGTCATCCTCGGATATCTGGCTCTCGTCGGTCATTGTGTTTTCGGTGTTTTCCAGATCATCGGCCATTTTTTTCTCCCAGTACCGGATCGCCCGCCGGCGCATCGGGCGATGCAGCAATGAATCGCTCGATCCTCAAGGCATATTGGCCATTTTGCTGGCCGTAAGTGCATTCCATCAAGGGGACGTTGTCGACCAGTGCTTCAATTCGTTGCGGAATGTTGAGCGGGATGACGTCACCGGCCTTGAGTTTAAGGATTTCGCGCAGCGAGACCCTGCCTGTCCCCAGTTGTGCAACGATCTCGACCTCGGCCCCTTGCAACTGCTTGCGCAGGGTGCCGATCCAGCGCTTGTCGGTTGACAACTGGTCGCTTTGCATCGTGCTGTAGAGCAGATCTCGAATCGGCTCGAGCATCGAGTATGGAAAGCAGATGTGCATGTCGGCCGTGGCGCCGCCAAACTCAAGCGTAAAGCTGGTGGAGACGACAATTTCGGAGGGGGTTGCGATGTTCGCGAACTGCGAGTTCATTTCCGAGCGTATGTACTCGAAACTGATGTCGTATACCGGCTTCCATGACTTGCTGTATTCGGTGAATACGACCGTGAGCAAGCCCTGAATGATGCGCTGCTCGGTGGCCGTGAAATCTCGACCCTCAACGCGGGTGTGGAAGCGGCCATCGCCGCCAAACATGTTGTCGACGACCAGAAAAACAAGGTTCGGGTCGAAGACGAACAGTGCTGTACCACGCAGTGGCTTGGCCATGACCAGATTGAGGTTGGTCGGAACTACCAGATTGCGGATGAATTCGCTGTATTTTTGCACGCGAATCGGGCCGACCGATATCTCGGCGTTCCGGTGCATGTAATTGAACAGGCCGATGCGCAGGTAGCGGGCGAAACGCTCGTTAACCAGCTCCAGTGTTGGCATCCGGCCACGGACGATCCGCTCCTGGGTGCCGATGTTGTAGGCACGAACCCCCCCGCCTTCACCCTCGCCCGCCTCGGGTTCATCGGTTTCGCCGGTGACGCCCTTGAGTAGGGCGTCTACCTCGTCCTGGGAGAGAAAGTCGCCGGCCATGGCTCCTTACTGGATGATGAAGGAAGTGAACAGCACGCTCTTCACCGGACCATCCGGTGCGACGTACTCACCCTTCTTGTTCTTCACTGGCGGCTCGATGACGGAATTGATTTCGTCCTTGAGCGCGTCGGCCAGTTTCTCCTTGCCCTCCTTGGGCATTAACTCGGAAGCCTTCTTGCTGGATAGCAAGAGGGTGATGTTGTTGCGCACCTTCGGCATCTTGAGCTTCAAATCCGGCTCGCTGGTGGCATCTTCCATTTCCAGAGAAAGCACGACCTGAAGATATTGATCGCCGGTTTCAGGTACCAGATTGACGGTGAAGGGCTCGAGATTGACAAACACGGGCGGCGCTTCCTTGTCCTTCTTCTTCTTGTCTTTTTTGGCCGGCTTGGCCACCTCTTCAGCGGCCTCTTCATCTTCTGCGTGGTCGCTTTTCTTGAGCAGGAAGAACGCCGCGCCGCCGCCACCGAGTACGAGCACCAGAACGGCTGCAAGAATGATGATCAGGAGTTTCTTGCTTTTTTTCGGGGGGGCTTCTGCCCCTTCTTCTGGTTTGGCGTCCTTGGCCATTGTTTATCCCTCGCTTGGTATGTGTCTGTCAGGCAAACAGGTCAACCAGGCCGCGCCCTCGTTGTACCGGCATGGCAATGGCCTGTGGTCTGTTCCCCTCATCCCCGGGAAGTATAGCGTTTTCCCCCCAATTGCGGGGAGCAGCGGCAAAGCGGTTCGCGCCATCTGACTGCTGCTGGGGCATTTGCGATCCGACGTTGGCCTGGTCCAGGTTGATTCCAGCGGCGTTCAACATTTCGCGTAGCCTGGGGAGGGCCTCTTCAATGGCTTGGCGGACTTCCGCATGTGGTGAGGCAAAGATCGCGCTGGCCTTGCCATCCTCGATGTTCAGGGAAATCTGTACCGGACCGAGATTGGTCGGGGTGATCCGGATGTCAGCCGATTGCTGATCCTGTTTTGCCATCCAGACGATGCGATCCCCGAAGTCGTGATGCCAGTTGATCCGGTCGTTCAGCGGTGTGGCGATGAGGCTCGGGGCCGATTCGGAAACTCGATGGACTTGGCCTGGTGCGCTGTGGGATGCAGCGTGAAGCGGCGATGCGGCATTATTTGCCGCATCGGCAATGCTCGATGCAGACGCTTCGCTGCCTTTGCCGCCTGAACTCGTTGCGCTCAGGGTCTCGGCAAACCTGGGGTTGCTGGCAGGGATCTGCTGGCCGCTGCGGTCAACCTGGAAAAGTGAGCGATTTACGGGGGCTTCGCCAGTTCCGGCAGCGGCATGGCCGATCATGGACGTGATGTCCTTTGCTGCTGCTGCAGGTGCCGGCGCTTGGGCCAAGGGGGGCGAAAGCAGTGTGTTGAGAGGAAGGGGGTTATCCCTGACCAAAGATTCTGTGCCGGTTTCCGTTATGCCTCGGGTTGGCTTCGGACCTGAGGCAAAGGGGGGAGTAGGGGGGGCAGACTGACCGGCAAATCCCTGTGCCATTGCGGCAAGAAGCGCTTCGATGCTGGCGTCGGTAACGCGCTCGCCGGTAGCGACTGAGGGATCGTCGGTGTCTTCAGTGATTTGAGTGTTCAGGGTGGCTGATGAAATCTCAGCGGAATCGGACCCGACGGCGCCGGGCATCGTGGCCGATTCTCTGGCGCCGAAAAGAAGCGCGGCGATTTTTTGTGCAGCAGCATCCCGCGCTTCGGCAGGAAGATTTGCAAGGGCTGGAAGTGTTCCACGCTCACCTGCGAACAGTAATTGAAGTTCGGCGGAAATGTCGCTCTCAAGCAAGCCCTTGTCTTTGCCGATTGAGGAGAGCAGCGCCGAAAAATCGGTTCCTGTAGTGGGGGTGCCCGGGTTGATCAAGCCGTTCAAGGGGGTGCCGCCACTGGCTGCGGCCAGAAGGCCGCTGATCATCGCGATATTCATGTTTGTCCTCGAAGACCTGAAGTTGCGGACTTCAAAGCATGATGCGTGCCGGTCAGTCGTTGTCGTTGTCGCGCGAGGTGGCAAAGCGGCGGGTTGAATACTCGTCGAGCACCTTTTGTTCCTGCTTGCCTTCAAGAATCCGTTCGCGGGTATCGTGCCGGATCGAGAGTGTATCGATGGCCTTCAAGCGCTTGTTTTGTTCCTGCCAGTGTTGCTTGCCTGCCGCAGTGTTCGAGGCCGACAGTTGAACCATCTCCCGTTGCTGACCGATGGCCTCGTCGATGCGGGCAAGAAAATCTTGATAGTTGCGCAGGACTAATGGTGTCAGGCCGGTGGTGATTGCCTGGTTCAGCCGTGCCGCATATTCGGCACGATATTGCTCCAGCATTCCCAGGCGGCTTTTGGCGTCGTTTTCGGCGGCGATTAATTGCCCGAGGCGACGCGTCGCCTCATCGCTGCGGCTATGCATCAACTCAAGCAGGGGTTGTAACGAAAAGGTCTTGGCCATGGCTCATCAATTGAAGAGTGTGGCGAGATGGGCGGTGCTGCTGCCGAAATCCGACTGTTCGACCAGTTGTTGCTGAAGGAAAGCCTCCATACGTGGATAGTAGCCAATGGCTTGGTCGAGTACCGGATCGGCACCGGCAGAGTAGGCGCCGACTGCAATCAGGTCACGCGAGCGCTGATAGCGTGCGAACAGAACCTTGAAGCGGCGGATCTGCTCAAGATGGGTGGTGTCGATCAGATTGACCATCGCCCGGCTGATCGACTGTTCGATGTCGATGGCCGGATAGTGGCCGGCATCCGCCAGTGTCCGAGACAGAACGATATGTCCGTCGAGGATCGCGCGCGCCGAGTCGGCAATGGGGTCCTGCTGGTCATCGCCTTCGGCCAGCACGGTGTAGAACGCTGTGATCGAACCACCGCCTTCGGGGCCGTTTCCTGCACGTTCGACCAACTGCGGCAAGCGGGCGAAAACCGACGGAGGATAGCCGCGAGTGGCGGGCGGCTCACCGATGGCGAGCGCGATTTCCCGTTGCGCCATTGCATAGCGGGTCAGCGAATCCATGATCAGCAAGACCTGCCGGCCCTGGTCACGGAAATACTCGGCGATGGTTGTGGCATAGGCAGCGCCCTGCAGACGCATCAAGGGACCGGTATCCGCCGGTGCGGCAACGACCACGGCGCGACGCATGCCTTCCTCGCCGAGGATCTGCTCGATAAATTCCTTGACCTCGCGGCCCCGCTCGCCGATCAGCCCGACGACAATCACCTCCGCCTCGGTATAGCGCGCCATCATGCCCAGCAGGACCGACTTGCCGACGCCTGAGCCAGCAAACAGCCCCATGCGTTGCCCACGTCCCACAGTTAGCAGGGCGTTAATGGCGCGGATGCCGACATCCAGCGGCTGCTCGATGGCAGCGCGTGACATCGGGTTGATGGGGCGGCTTTGCAGCGAACGGCTGCTGCCAGCATGCAGCGGCCCCTTGTTGTCGAGCGGTCGGCCGACACCGTCGATGACGCGGCCAAGCAGTTCATCGCCCACCGGAACCTGCTTGGCGCGGTCGATGGCACGACGCTTGTGTTGCAGCGGAAAGTCGATGCGCGGTGGAGGGGGCGGCGATTCGACAGCAATGACCTGCGCACCGGGCGCCAGTCCGTATACGTCATCGGAAGGCATCAGATAGAGCTTCTCGCCAGCAAAACCGACGACTTCAGCATCGACCGGATTGCCCCCCGCCGGCAGGATACGGCAGGTGCTGCCCAAGGGCAGCTTAAGCCCCGATGCCTCCATCACCAGCCCATTGATGCGCGTCAGGCGCCCTGCCGGCCAGAGTGGTTGGGCGGAGCTGGCGGCCAGGCGGCAGCCGTCCAGAAAGCGTTGCCAGCGTCCGGTATGGTCGGACAGCATTTCAGGGCGTCTCCAGCCAATCCTTCGGCTCGACGCCGATGGCTTCGATCACGCGTTTCCAGCGCGTCTCCACCGTTGCGTCCACTTCGCTGGCGCCGGCGCGCAGCGTGCAACCGCCCGCTGTGATGGTGGCGTCGGGGATGATCTGGGTCCCGGTTTGTGCCAGTTGGTCGCCCATCTGTTCGCGAACCGCCTCTGCGTCCACCGGATTGAGATGCAGCGCGACATGGCCATGGTGAAGCGGCAGGGCGGCCAGTGCTTCACGAATTACCGGTAAAAGCGAGTCGCGTTTGACCGAAATGCTGCCCCGAACGATTTGCGCACTGACTTCCAGTGCCAAATCGAGCACCTGCTCTGCGATGTTCTGATCCATGTGTGCCAGCGCCACCTGCAGGTGGCCGATCATCTCCGCCATGCGTGTGCCGGTGTCAGCGATCAATGCGGCTGCTTCATCGCGGGCTGTCTGCTGCCCCTCGGCGTAGCCTGCCTGATAGCCTTCGGCGCGTGCCTGCTCATGGATCTGCTCGATATCCTCGGCGGTGGGCAGAGCCACATCGTTGACGACGAATCCGCTGTCGGCGTTGTCTTGTGTTTCCGTGACCATCGGCGCGGCGCCCGGAGCCGTTGTCGGACGAGGGTTGAAGTCACCGACCTGCCAGCGCTGAAAGCCGCCGAGCGATTCTTTCGGGATGATGCCGGACATTGTCAGACCATCTGTTCGCCGCCGGCGCCGCCGAGGACGATCTGGCCTTCGTCGGCAAGGCGGCGGACGATCTTGAGGATTTCCTTCTGTTCGGCCTCGACTTCGGAGAGACGGACCGGACCCTTCGACTCCAGATCCTCGCGCAGCATTTCGGCGGCGCGCTGGGACATGTTCTTGAAGATCTTCTCGCGCAGCTCGGGCGATGCCCCTTTCAATGCCAGCACTAGCGAATCGGATTGGACTTCGCGCATGATCATCTGGATGGCGCGATCGTCGATCTCGAGCAGATTTTCGAAAACGAACATCTCGTCGAGAATCTTCTGCGCCAGGTCTGGGTCGTACTCTCGAATGGCATCGACCACCGAGGTTTCGTTGGCCGTGCCAATGAAGTTGAGGATTTCGGCGACGGTCCGTACTCCGCCCATCGCGGTCCGTTTGACGCTTGCCGAGCCAGAGAGGATACGCAGCATCGCCTCGTTCAGCTCGCGCAATGCGGTCGGCTGAATGCCTTCCAGCGTCGCGATACGCAAGACCACGTCATTGCGCAGGCGCTCGGTGAAGTGGTTGAGGATTTCACTGGCGTGGTCGTGTTCGAGGTGCACCAGGATGGTGGCGATGATCTGTGGGTGCTCGTTGCGGATCAGGTCGGCAACCGTGGGCGCATCCATCCACTTCAGGCCTTCGATACCCGAGGTCTCACCACCTTGCAGGATGCGCGAAATGAGGTTGGAAGCCTTGTCATCACCGAGAGCCTTGGTGAGCACCGAACGAATGTAATTGTCGGTGTCGACATGCACAGCCGAATGTTCCTCGGCATTCTTGTGGAATTCGTCGAGCACCGACTCCACCGTCGCCCGCGGCACGGTTTTCAGCGCCGCCATCGCATGGCGAGCTTTTGAACCTCGCGTGGGCCGAGGTGCTTGAGTACTTCAGCCGCGTGATCTTCACCCAGCGCGATCAGCAGGGTCGCACTCTTCTCCAGACCGTCGTCAGCGCTAGGCGGCATTGGCTCCCATCCAGTCCTTGATAATGTTGGCTACCGCCTTCGGATCGGACTGCGCGATGTCGCGTGCCTTCTGGACCTTGACGGCGTAGTGATCGATATGTACCTCGGCGCCTTCGCCATCCTCGCCGGGCTCGCCGGAGATGGATACGTGGCCCGCGGCGCCGGCGACCCCCTCGGCTGTGGTCGGCTCCTCGGACTTCGGCGGCGGGAACATGGTCTTCAGCGACGGCTGGATCACCTTGAGGTAGAGGAAGGCGACGATGGCGGCGATCAGCAGGTACTTCAGCAGGTCCTTGGCATAGGAAATATTCTCCGGATCCTTCCAGACCGGCAGGCTGTGGTCCGGCTTGGTGATCTCGGTGAAGGGCGCGTTCGCCAGCGATACCGAATCGCCGCGCTCTTTGTTGAAACCCATGGCCTCGCGGACAAGATCATTGATCTGCTTCATTTCCACCTCAGGCAAGGGCTTGGTGATCGGCTTGCCGGCCTTGTCTACGTCCTTGCGATGATTGACCACCACCGCCGTCGTCAGGCGGCGAATGTTGCCCATGCCTTGCTTGGTGTAACGGATGGTCTTGTCCACCTCGTAATTGGTGGTCGAGTTCTTGGTGGTGCTGATCGGCTGGCCCAGTGCGTTCAGCGGCGCGGTGATTCCGGCTGCATCCACCTGCCCCTGGCTTTCGCCCGGTTTTCCCGGTCTGCCGGGGGCGCCGGTATTGCCTGTCGGGGGCGCCGTCAGCGGCGCGGTCGCCGGTACAGGCGGCTGATTGGTCAGTGCACCGGGGACGCCGCCAGCGGATTGATTGACGCTGGCGCTCTCATTGTTTTGCGTGCTGCGGATGACCGATGTTTCCGGCGAACTGTTCGGCTTGTATATCTCGGCCGTCTGTTCGCTCTGAGAAAAGTCGATGTCGGCGGCCACCTGAACCTTGAAATTCTCGGGTCCGAGCACAGGCTTGAGGATTTCCTCGATGCGCTGGACGATGGTGTTTTCGACTTCGCGCACGTATTTGATCTGCGTCGGGTCAAGGCCGGCCTCGGTCAGCTTGTTCTTGATCTGCGACAGCATGCTGCCATTCTGATCGAGGACCGTGACATTGCTCGAGGCCAGTTGCGGCACGCTCGATGAGACGAGATGGGTAATGCCGGCAATCTGTGCCGGTTCCAGACCACGGCCGGGGTAGAGATTGAGCAGGACGGAGGCGGTCGGCTTTTGCTCCTCGCGGACAAAGACGGAGGGCTTGGGGATGGCCAAGTGGACACGCGCTGACTGCACCGCGCCGATCGACATGATGGTTCGCGCCAGTTCACCTTCAAGGCCGCGCTGGTAATTGACCTGTTCGGCAAATTGGCTGGTGCCGAATTTCTGGTTCTCCATCAGCTCGAAACCGACCATGCCGCCGCGCGGGAGCCCCTGCGATGCCAATTTGAGACGTACCTCATGAACGCGGTTGGACGGAACCATGATGGCGCCGCTATCGGACATCCGGTGTGGAATATTCTGTTGTTCCAGCGAGGCAACGATGGCACCGCCATCCTTCTCGGCGATGTTCGAAAACAGCACCTTCCAGTCCGGTTGCTGGCTCCAGAGGATGGTGCCGACAATGATCGCGAAAATGGCGGCGATGGCGACCATTAACCCCATCTTCTGCTGCCCGTCGAGGCGATTGAAGGCCTCGCGCAGACGCTCGACCGGGTTGCCCGGCGGCGGGGTGTCAGCAAGCGTATCGGTGGTTGCGGCCATTAAGCGTCGGCAAAAGTCGGTGAAACAGAAGAAGAATCAAACAGGAAGCCAAATTTTCCTAGAAATATTCTACTATTACCCGGGCCGAATTCATCCCTCCTTTTAATGCCCGATCCCGAAATCCCTGTTGTCAGCCCCGATGCCGCCGCCAAGGCGGCCGAATTGCAGCATGCATTTGCGCTGTTCAATCAGGTTTCGGCCGAACTGACACAGGCTTATGAGGCCTTGCAGGCGCGGGTGGCGTCGTTGACCGAGGAGCTGGCGATTGCCAACGGTGAGTTGCGCCGGCAATACCAGGAGAAGGAGGCGCTCTCCGAGCGCTTGTCGTCGCTGCTCGATGCCTTGCCGGCCGGCGTGGTGCTGCTCGATGCGGGCGCCCGCGTCAGCGCGCTCAATCCGGCGGCGCTGGCGATGTTTGGCGCGCCGGCTGTCGGCCAGCACTGGGGCGATGTCGTGCGCCAGTTCCTGGAGCCAACGATTACCGTCGGCGAGTGGCTGCTGGGTGATGCCCGCGTTTCGATTGCCGAGAACTCCCTGCCTTCGGGGGGCGGCAAGATCCTGCTGGTCCACGACGTAACCTCGGCGCACCGGATGAAAACCGAGCTCGAGCGCAATCAGCGTCTGGCGGCGATGGGGGAAATGGCCGCATCGCTGGCGCATCAGTTACGCACGCCGCTGGCGGCAGCGTTGTTGTACACCTCTAATCTTGGGCAACCCGGCGTGCCGGACGAGGCGCGGGCAAAGTTTTCCGACAAGGCTTGCGGCCAGCTGAAGCGGCTGGAGCGCCTGATTCAGGATGTGCTGCTTTTTGCCCGCGGCGAGAGTATTGGCCGCGATGTTATTCCGCTCGGCGAATTGCTGGCGGAGGCGGCGCAGACGGTCGAGCCACTGATGCGCGAGCACGGATTGCAGTTTGCTGCGGTGAACCCGGATTTCGAGGCAATTCTGATCGGCTCGCGCAAGGCGCTGTTTGGTGCCTGGATCAACCTGCTGGAAAATGCCATGCAGGCAACGCCGGCAGGCGGCAAAATTTGCCTCTCGGCTTGCCGGCAAGGGGATCTTCTTGCCGTCAGTGTCAAGGACAGCGGCCCGGGGATTCCACCGGACAAGCTAGCGCGGGTGTTCGAGCCCTTCTATACCACCAAGGGGCAGGGTACCGGTCTGGGGCTGGCGATTGCGCTGGGTGTTGCCCGTGCCCATGGCGGCAGTCTTGAGGTTTGCTCGCCGCTGGGCGAAGGCGCGGAGTTTGTCATGACCTTGCCGGTGTGTGCCGGTGATATTGAAAGTTGATGTGATGAGTCAGCACAGTTTGCCCATTCTGGTGGTCGAGGATGATCCGAGTCTACGCGAGGCGATTGGCGATACGCTGGAGTTGGCTGGGCGCGCCTATGTTGCGGTCGATGGCGGCGAGGCGGCCTTGCTGGCTTTGCAAACGCAGGCGTTTTCGATCGTCGTCAGCGATGTACGCATGATGCCAATGGATGGCATTACGCTGCTCAAGGAAATTCGTGCCCGGCTGCCGCATCTGCCGGTGGTGTTGATGACTGCTTACGCCGAAGTTGAGAAGGCGGTTGATGCCATGCGTGCTGGGGCCTGTGACTTTTTGCTGAAGCCCTTCGAGCCGTCGGCGCTTCTCAGTCACATCGGGCGTTACGAGTTGGTCGCCAGCGAAGCCGGCGACTCAGTGGTGATGAATGATCCAGCCAGTTGCGATCTCTTCGCCATCGCCCGGCGCGTCGCCCAGACCGATGCGACGGTGCTGCTGACCGGTGAGTCCGGTGTTGGCAAGGAGGTCGTGGCCCGCTACATTCATCGCCATTCGGCGCGCAAGGACGGACCGTTTGTCGCCATCAACTGCGCGGCGATACCGGACAGCCTGCTCGAGGCAACGCTTTTCGGCTATGAAAAGGGGGCGTTTACCGGTGCTCAACAGGCGCAGGCCGGCAAGTTTGAGCAAGCGCAGGACGGCACACTGCTGCTCGATGAAGTGACGGAAATGCCAATGGGCCTGCAGGCCAAGCTCTTGCGTGTGCTGCAGGAGCGCGAGGTTGAGCGGGTGGGCGGCAAGAAACCGGTGGCGCTGAACATCCGCATCATTGCTACCTCGAACCGCGAGATGGCTGAGGCGGTGGCACGGGGTGTCTTCCGCGAGGATCTCTACTACCGCCTCAACGTATTTCCGGTGGCAATCCCTGCGCTGCGCGAACGTCCCCAGGATATCGTGCCGATTGCCAAGCATTTCCTGATCGAGCACGGCGTGCGTTTTGGCCGAACCGGCGTTGCGTTGAGCCCCGGTGCTGAAGCGGCGCTGACGGCGCATGCCTGGCCCGGCAATGTCCGGGAGCTGGAAAACGTCATCCAGCGTGCCCTGATTCTGGCCACCGGCAGCTGCATCGACGTTGCCGACCTGCGCCTGATGCCGGCAGTGCGTCCGGTGCTGGCCAGTGTGGGTGACGCCAACGAAGCCCTGCCGACCGTCGAGAAAAAGGTCGATAATATGAAGGACTTGGAGCGTGAGCACATTCTAAAGACGCTGGCCGAAGTGGGTGGCTCCCGCAAGGCAGCGATCGAGCGATTGGGTATTTCGGAACGGACCTTGCGTTACAAGCTGCAGCAGTATCGTGACGAAGGGTATTTCAATGGCTGATATGGCCTGGGAATTGCTTGGTATAAGTCGGTAATCAGGAGTTGGCTATGGACACCAAGGGCATCGAAAACATGTTGAACGTACTGCGCAGCACTGCAGCGCAGGCAACCGGCAAGCCGGTAGAATCGTCAGCGGCTACCTCAGCCAGCGGGCCGGATTTTGCCCAAGTGCTGAAAAACTCCATCGACAAGGTTAACGAAACTCAGCAATCCGCTACGCAGATGGCCGAGCAGATGGCGGCCGGAGACACCAGCAAGAACCTGCATGAAGTAATGATTGCGCTGCAGACTGCCAGTGTTTCCTTTCAGGAGATGGTTCAGGTACGCAACAAGCTGGTGACTGCCTACCAGGACGTGATGAACATTCAGGTCTGAACGTAGCGTCGGTCAGCAAGCGCGATCCATCATGACGCCCTCTGCTCAGTGCCGCCTTCGGGCGGCATTGGCGTTTTCGGGGTTAGCTCAGCGCCAGGCCGCTCTCCTTGGCCTTCCGTTCGCGCTCCAATTTTGTGATGTAGCGCTCAATCATCGCCAGCCGGGTGCCGGGCAAGCCGACAAATTCACAGCCCAGTCGCAATTGATGGTCGCCGTTGACCGTTTCGATCTTCAGTACTTCACGGACGCGAAGATTAACCGTCAGGATGCTTTCGCCGGGAATCTCGAGACGACATTCCGTAAATAGCTCACCCAGCGAAAATTGATCGGCCAGCGCGACATCGCCGATCAATGCCAAGCCGCCACCGCTGATGTCGAACAGCGGCAGATCAAATACCTGGATGCCCTGCTCGCGGCGCTGCGCGAGTTGGCAGCGCAGCGGCGGCAAGCGCGGTGTCTCAACCCGGAAGAATTCGCGACGCTGCAGCCGCAGCATGCGGGTCGGCATTGGTGCGATCAGCGCCGCCTTGCCCGAGTGTTCGCCAGCGCGCAGTGCTGTCAGCCGGATTTGCACCTTGATCCGATCAACTGTCGTTGACAAGGTGATCTTCCCCGATTGGGTTGCCAGTGAGTTCATCGTTGCGTGCTGCGAAACATCGAGTGCGACCTGTTTGCCCTTGTCGTCTACATCAAGCAGCCGGGTCAGGAAAAACTGCTTGCCGTCATCAAGATACAAACTGATGATCGCTGCCTGTCGCTGCAGTGTGCGCAGGTGAAAGGCAATGTCCAGCGGATTTTCGACCATGTAGAGGCCGTAGGCCTCAGGCTGGTCGATTTCGAAGATGGCAGGGTGCTGCGTTGCGTGCAGTGAGGTCATTGAACCAGCGAACAGAAGGGGTCAGAATTGAACCGGACCCGTTGCCTCGCCATGTTCCAGACGATACAGCCAGGCCAGCAGTTCGGCCACGGCGAGATATAACTGCGGTGGGATGTGCTCGTCAATATCCACTTGGGTTAGCAGGGCGACAAGTTCCGGCGATTCGTGGACGTATACCCCGTGTTCGCGCGCCTTGGTGATGATCTGCTCGGCGATTAATCCTTTACCCCGGGCAACAACACGCGGTGCCGCATCCGTCTGGCCGTAGGCGAGAGCGACTGCCTCGCGGGTCGGGTCATTCAGCGGCTTGTTCATGAGCGACGAGTAGTTGCTTCAATTTCAGACCGGCGGCTTCAAGCTGTTTTGCCAGAGCGTCACTGGCCTCGCGCAAGCGGGTCTCGCTAGTGGCCGAGTCGGCCTTCAGCGAAACCCCGAGTTCGCCACCGGGCTGCAGGCGGATGATGGCATCAATGCCGCCTAGCACCGGAAGGGCAAGTTTCAAGCGCGTTTGCCACTGCATGCCCTCCTCGCCGGTTGTGCGGTGCTCGCCGTCGGGGTCGGGGCCAATTTCCCAGTGCATTGACTGACCCGGCCAAGCTTGCCCCTGCCAGACGAAGTTCTGCGTGGCCAGACCGTCGAGTTGCTGCTGGACGATTGGTGTCAGCTCGCGCGGGATGCCTGTGGCTTGCAGGGGCGTGACTTGGCTGGGTGCGGACGCTGACGCTGGCGCAGTGGTCGCGTTCCCGATGTCGGTACGTGCTGCGGGCGCGCTACCGGCTTCCGATTTTGGGCTGTTTTTCGGGTTGACCGCAGGCGCCGCTAAATTGGGGGCCTCAGCGGCGTTGTTTGGGGCCGCGGGCCGGCTGTAGGTGTTGGCATCGTTGGACGTTGTTGCAAGGTTGGCCGAATTGGGAACTGCTGGTGTTGTTTGAAGTAGTTCAGGTGTCAAAGCACTCGCCAAGCCTGAATTTGAAGTGGCATTCGCGGCTGCGCTGGGCATGGGTTGCAGGGTTGGCGATGTTGGCAGGTTGGGCAGGAAATTGGCAGGCTGGCGCCCCTGTGGTTCCTGGCGTAGCGCCTCGGTCGGGAGTTGCCCAGCGACCCAGCGCGCCTGATGCGCCTCATAAAAAACACCGCTTTGGGTCAACGCTTGTTTGAGGACCGGGGCCAAGTCGGAGCCGGTCTTTGGCATGCTCTGGACAAGGGGCTGGTTCGCATTGAGTGGCGCCGCTGGTGCGCGCCGGCCCCCGCTATCGATGCCACCAAGCAAGTCGCCGATCAGCTTGCCCGTCTGGCTGATCGATGTCGCGACCGAGCCCTTGTTGCTGGCATCGGCATTGCGGTTGGCGAGAAAGGCCAGGGTCAGCTTGCCGTCGCTTTCCTTGACTTCAAGTTCCAGCGAATCGCCCGCTTTGGCAGAGAACGGTAGCGCCAACGTGATTTCACGCTGACCCACCACGGCACGATAAGTGCCATTGGGCAGCATGGACTGTATTTCGGCCATCAGGCGTTGACCGGGAACGAAATTACTCAGCGCATCAGCAATGCGTTGCGGTGGGGCGACGGGCTGGGTCTGTGGGGTGCTGCTGGTGAGTGCCTGCTGGTCAGGCAGCAGCATCCGCAGGCTGCTGGCGACGTCAGGCGGGATCATTGCTCAGAAGGGAGGAGCGTGGCGAGATCAGCCATCCGTACCCGAATGGCTTCCTGCAACAAGCGATCCAGTTCCAGAATCCGGGCGAACAACTCGCGGGCTTGCCGATGCTCGGATGGCATGAGTGTACCCTCGCATGCCTGAAGCTTGCTGAAGGCGGCGGAAATCTCCGGAAGCCCAGAATCCAGTTTCACCCAGTCACTGGCGCTGCTCGCGGCAAGCAGGGTTTCGTATTGCAATGCAAGGGTGTTTGCCTGGTCGAGATAATCCTGGCCGCTCACCGGATGTGGCATGGCGATGTCCTACATCGCCTCGGGCATGTTGCCGATTTCGATCCAGGCGGTGTGGATTTCATTCAGCAGGCCGAGCACCTCGTCCAGCGCGGCGACATCATTGTGCAGATTTGCGTGGAGCAAGCGCCGTCCCATGTAGTCGTAGAGCGCCCACAGGTCTTCGGAGAGCTTGCCGCCTTCTTCGAGGTTCAGACTGGCTCGCAAGCCGTTCAGAATGATGCCGATAGCCTTCGAGATCGCACTGCCCTTTTTGGGAATGTCGTTTTGGTCAATGCCCGCCTTCGCAATCAGGATTGCCTGTTTGGCGCCTTCGAACAACAAAAGAATCAGCTTGTGAGGACTGGCTGACTGGACTTCCGTCTCCAGTCCAACGTTTTCGTAAGCCTTTAGTGGGTTTGTTTGTGATGCAAACATGCTCGAATTCCAATTACCCCAGTTTCGCCAGTTGTTGCGTCAAGTAGGTCGATTGCGTCTGCAATTGTCCCATCATCTTGTCGAGAGCGGTAAATTGTCGCTGATAACGGGTCTTGATGACATCGAGCCGGCGTTGCATTTCTTCCTTGCGGGTGTCCAAGCCCTTGATCAGGCTATTCAGTGAATCCTGACGGTTTGAAACGATCCCTCCGGACTGCGTCATCGCCGTTGTTGCGGTCTGGAATGCGCTACCGAATGCAGTGACGGTTGCGGTGACCGCTGAGAGGTTGGTGCTTACGGCGGTATTGAATGCCGATTCGTCGAGCTTGAGCGAGCCATCGCTTTGCAGGGAGATTCCAAGCCTTGCCAGTGTCGGATACTCCGAACTGGCGCCGACGGGGGCGGAGGTCAGTACCGACCGGAGCTGGCTGACCATGTTGGCCACCGTGCTGTCGCCCGAGAGTGCTGCTCCGGTTTTCGTCGTGGCGTCGTATTTGGTCAGATCCTTGCGCAAGGTATTGAGTTCATTCCAGGATTTCACGAAATCCGAAACCTTGGTGCTCATCCCGGCAGTGTCGATGCCAATCGTCAGTGAAGTGCTGTCTGTCAGCACTAACGGGTCATGGGCTTTCTTTACCGTAATCGACACGCCGGTCATCGCTTCTGCGAAAGTGTTGGTTGCTGAACTGAGTTCGCTGCCTTCAAGCGTGATCTTTGCGTCCTGTGCTGCCGATTTGGTCGTAAAGCTCGATGAGGGGGCGATCGGGTCGAAAGCCAGACCAGCCAAGCCTGCAGTTCCGCTCACTCGAATGGTGTTTGAGGCACCGGTTTCGTTGCTGGAGATCAGAAGTTGCTTGCCAGCGGTACCGTTGATGATCGAGGCGGACACTCCGGCGTTGGCGTCGTTGATGGCGGCCCGGAGTTCCTCGATGGTTGAGCCGGTGAAATTGATGGTAACCGGAGATGTTCCGCTTTTTGCGACAAAACTGCCTGTGCCGATGTTTCCCAGTTCCAGCGTCAATGTGCCGGCAGCGACCGTCGGGCTGGCTGTCGAGAGAATTTTGTTTTGCTGTGCCAGGCGCTCCACGCGTAACGAAAAACTACCGGCACCGGCGACGCTGCTCGCGCTGGCAGAAGCATAATCCGTGTTGGCAACGGTTGCTTGAAATCCCTTGAACGCCGAGGCAGTTGCGATCTTTGTCGCCGCCGAGGTCAGCTTGTCCACTGCGCTCTGGATTCGCCCGTAGGCAGACAACTGGTTTTTGTAGGTGGTTTGCTTTGTGTTCAGCTGGGTCAGCGGCGCACTCTCCGCAGCCATGAGGTTGCTGAGTATGGTGTTGAGGTCGAGCCCGGAGCCGACGCCAAGTGAACTAATCGTTGCCATTACCGTTTCTCCCGGGCAGGCAGCTCAAGCAGGGTGCTTCAGGCTGTCTGCCGTATCATGAGTCCTTGCAGTTTATCCAATGCCTTCGCAAGTTCAACCACTTCCTTGGATGGCATCTGACGGATGATTTCTTTGGTTTCCTTATCTACAACCTTGACGACACGTATTCCACTCTCGTCATCGACCGAGAAGCTGACATCGCTCGCGGCAGATTGAACAAAACGCTTAACTTTTTCCACTGCATCGGTGAGCGTTTTTTCGTCAGGCTCTTGCGCGTTCTCCAATTGGCGTTCATCGCGCAAAACTTCAGATTTCTGAGTGCCAAGCATCGCGGCTTTTTTGTCAATGACAGTACCTCCGCTTGCTGCCTGCGCGCCTTGAGCGCGGCTGGATGACGCATCCTCTAATGACTTGCCGTCAGAGCGGTTGAGTGAGCTACCCGGAATCTGGTAGCCGCCCTGAGCATTGATCAACGAAATGGACATGACAAATCCTTTCAATATGAAGGCGGTCCCGGCCTGAAGGGCCGAGACCGCCTCGGATTAGCTGCTGTTTTCTGAGGTCTGATCTCGACCGGTGCCGCGATTAGCGGAGCAGGCTCAGGACGTTGTTCGGGATGCCATTAGCCTGGGAAACCATTGCCGTACCTGCTTGCTGGAGAATCTGGTAGCGGGTCAGGGAGGCGGTTTCGGCGGCGAAGTCCGCGTCCATGATGCGGCTGCGGGCGGCAGTCTGATTTTCGCGGGCGGCTTCCAGATACTGGATAGTGGTGTTCAGACGAGAATTCACGCCGCCGATGGTAGAACGCTGCGACGCCATCGAGTTGATCCAGGCGTCGACGCTGGCCAATGCCGTAGAGGCAGCACCAGTGGTCGAGACGCTTGTGCCGGTGATATTGGTGCTGGTGAAGCTCGCACCAAGTGTATCGGCCGCATCAGCACCGATCTGGAACGTGAAGCTGCCGAAGACACTGGTACCGTTGATCTTGGCTGCGCCTTGGACGCGTGCTGCTTCGGATTGAAGTTGCGTGAATTCGTTGTTGATGAAACCGCGCTCGGTGTCGCCGATGGCGCCGTTGAGTGCCTGAGTGGCCAGTTCGCGCATACGTTGCAGCATGTCGCTGACGCTGGCCAAGGCGCTGTCTGCAGTTTGGGCGTAGGAGATACCGTCCGAGGCGTTGCGCATGGCAACCGTCATGCCGCGTGATTGGGCTTCCATCTTCGAGGCAACGGCCAAGCCGGCTGCATCGTCCATTGAGGAGTTAACGCGGAGACCTGAAGAGAGGCGCTGCAGTGCAGTTCCGAGGCCAGCGGCATTCTTGTTGAGATTGCGTTGTGCGTTGAGGGAGTAGGTGTTGGTGAAAACGACAGAGGCGGACATTTTGTTTCTCCTTTGAATCTGATAATGAGCTCTTCGAGTTTCCGGAGAGGCTACGGGATTCTTCCCTTGAGTTCACTTACGACCCGTACGAAATAAACTTTAGAGCAATTTTTGATTTTTTTGAGTGCTAAACTTCGGGCGCACGCTGGCGTACCGACTCCTCATTCGCGATGACCCATCATTCAGAAGATTTCCATTTATTGGTAAGGCAAGTCGAGGATGCGCTTGTCGCGCAGCCGGATCATCCTGGCCTGCTTGCGGCCTTGGCGGGATTGCGCCTTCAGCAGAGTCAACTTGATGTGGCGCTTCCCTTGCTTGAGCGTGCTGCGGCTCTGGCGCCGGATGATGCGCGGATACTCTCCGATTACGGCGCCGTGCTTTGCGATGCCAATCGTGCGTCCGAGGCGGAGGCCGTCTTGCAGAAAGTAATGGCCGCTGGAGAGTTCAACGACAACGTCGTGTTCAATCTGGCGCGTAGTTTCCACTTGCAACACAAGATCGATGCTGGATTATCGGCACTGGCGATGATTACCGTGCCTGCCGATGATGTATTCAAGCTGCGCGGCGATCTTTTCAAGGAAAAAGGGGATTGGCGCGAAGCAGCGACTGCGTATTTGATGGCCTTGCAGCTCAATCCCGACAATGCTGCCTACCTGAATGATCTGGGTGTCTTGCTGGAGTTGAATGGTAGTGCCGCTGAGCAGCTGGCGCTTTGGGAGTCCCTGATCAGCCGCGACACCATCCATCCGATTGCCTATTTTTTCCTTGGTAATGCGCTGGCTGCGCACAATCGTCTTCAGGAAGCCTTGTGCGCGTATGAAGAGGCGACTCGGCGCGTACCGACAATGGCGGAGGCGCTCAACAACCAGGCCTTGGTGCTCGGGAAACTGGGGCGGGAGAACGAGGCTTTTCAGTTGCTGCAACGTGCGTCCGAGGCGAATCCGGCACTTGTTGCGGCCAAGAATAATCTGGGTTCGATTCTGGCGCGCAACAATGCCTTGAACGATGCCGAGACCGTCCTGGCCAAGGCTGTGGCCCTGGAGCCGGACAATCTGGACGTCCGGGTTAACTACGGCGCGCTGTTGATGCGCCAACGCCGCTTTGACGAGGCCGAAGCACAGTTCCGCTACGTGCTGGGGCGCGATCCCGGTAATGCCTCTGCAGAACTGAACATGGGTTTGCTGAAGCTGAATGTCGGGGATTGGGCGTCGGGTTGGCCTTACTATGAATCACGCTGGAAAATGCCGCAGTTGGCGGATAAGCGGCCGCAGCTGGCTACGCCGCTCTGGAGCGGTGAGCCGCTGGACGGCAAGACGGTTTTTGTTTTCAGCGAGCAGGGGTTTGGCGACAACATCCAGTTTGTCCGCTATCTGGATGAACTGCACCGGCGTTACCCTTCGGCAAAACTTGTTTTCTATACGCTGCACAGCCTGACGCGCCTTTTTCAGAAGGTGTATGTCGCTGACTGGTGCCAAATCCTCGCCTGGGGGGAGCCGATTCCGGAGCACGACGTTCATATTCCGCTCTTGTCTGTGCCTTGGCGTGTCGGTACCGACGTGGGGTCGATTCCTGATCATGTCCCGTATCTTTCGGCCGATCCGGAATTGGCTGCCGTTTGGGAAAAAGCGCTTGGTCAATGTCCCGGTTTGAAGGTTGGCCTGGTTTGGTCGTCTAGCGAAACATTCATCTACCGTTCGGCTAAAACGGTGGCGCTGGAAACCTTGCGTCCCATGTTCGATGTGGACGGGATTGCCTGGGTCAATCTGCAGTTTGGCAAGGAAGCGCAACAAATTACGGATGCCGGATTGTCCGGGCGGTTTTTCGATCCGATGCCTCAGGTCAAAGATTTTGCCGACACGGCCGCGATCATCGCAGCGCTGGACCTGGTCATTACGGTGGATACCGCAGTTGCCCACCTGGCTGGTGCGCTGGCCAGGCCGGTCTGGATGCTTGACCGTTTCGATACCGACTGGCGCTGGTTGCCACCTCGCGAGGATAGTCCATGGTATCCGACGATGGCGGTTTTCCGCCAAACCGAATTTGGCGAGTGGGGACCGGTGATGGAACGCGTTCTCCGGGCACTGAAGGATCGGCTCGCTTGCTGCCCGCGTACGGCTGGGCAGCCTTGATCAAGTTAAAGGACTTTGCATGCATGTGATCAATCCAGGCGGTAGTCCCGAGATTGCCGTTTTCACTGAAGATGGGTCTGCTGGCACGGTGTGCGGCTTGTCGCTTCGGCGTGGTGGAGCGCCATCCGTCGTTGCCAAGATCGGGATGGATTGCCGCTTTCATACGCAGCGGGTGATGTTCGGGGTTTTTCAGAGCGGTCGGTTGTATGAGGCGGTCACCAGCTTGTTGAGTTTGGGCGCATTGAGGCCTGGCGATGTCGCGCTCGATGTCGGGGCGCATGTCGGGTATTTCACGACACTTTTTCGTTTGGCGGTTGGCGATCAGGGGCGGGTGTTTGCCTTTGAGCCCATGCCCAAAACCTACGGGCAGTTGCTGAAAAATGTGATGGCCAATGGATTTTTCAACGTTTTGCCACTGCCCTTCGCGGTTGGGGACCGTCCCGGAATCGCCAGTTTTCATGTTGACCCGGACAACGAGGGGGCAAGTTCACTTTTGCCTTCATCCGCAGGGGAACAGCTTCAGGTCCAAGTGGCATGCATCGATGACCTGCTGACGGATACGCTGACTTCGGCGCCTAGATTGGTGAAGATGGATGTCGAGGGTGTTGAGTGCCTTGCGTTGCGGGGTGCGCGACGCCTCTTCGAGCGCTTTCCGCCGGACGTGGTGATCTGTGAGATCAACCGCGGTGCGTTGCAAATCGCTGATACCGGTGAGGCGGAGCTTCGGCAGTTTTTCACGGATCGCGGCTATCGCGGGGCGTTGATCAATAATGGCTTGATGTCGTCTGCCATGCAGGGGGCCATGTTTTACCGATATGTCACGCCTGGAGAGTCACTCCCGGAGAGTTTTGCTTATGTATTCAATATGATGTTTGTCCGCGAAGGCAGCGGGCTGTATCCCGATCCGGCGATGTGAATCGGGCACTTGGGCTTGGTGTTGAATTTCAGAGGTTGCAACATATGTTGAAACTGAATCTCGGCTGTGGTCACCGAAAATTGGCAGGCTACCTGAATGTCGATGCGTCTGGCGTATGCGCGCCCGACCTCGTGGTGGATCTGGAGCAGACGCCCTGGCCCTGGCCAGACGATTCGGTGGATAGCGTACTGATGATCCATGTTTTGGAGCACCTTGGTCAGTCACCTGGGGTATTTTTGTCGATACTCAAGGAGCTCTGGCGGGTGTGTTGCGATGGCGCCCAGATCCTTATCGAGGTACCTCATCCACGTTCGGATGCCTTCCTTGGCGATCCGACGCATGTCAGGCCGGTGACTGAGGCAACCCTGGCCTTGTTGAGCCAGAAACAGAATGCCGAATACGAGCGCTTGCAGGCGGCCAATACCCCGTTGGCACGTTATCTTGGGGTCGATTTCGAGATCGAGTCGTCGATACTGTTGCCCCAGAAGGTTTGGCGCGACCGTCTGGAGCGTGGAGATGTTACCGAGACTGAATTACGTGCCGCTGGGGACTGCCAGTGGAATGTCTATGAAAACTACCGAGCCATATTGCGGGTAATCAAGCCGGTAGGGCGCTTGCTTCACTGTGGCTCGACAGCGGCGCAGCCTGTTTCGGACGTGGCAGCTTGCATTGCTGCCGCACAGGATGCGATGGCCGCTGGAAATATGCGTGATGCGGCTGCACACTGGGGTGTCGTCTGTGCGGCATTGCCTGATGACATGGACGCACATTGCATGCACGCTGCTTGTCTTCAGGAGAGTGGCGACTTGCAGGCGGCGCGTGCGCTCTATCAGCGGATTGCCGATACCGGCTTCAAGAATTTCGAACTCATGAACAACCTCGGGGTGGTGTGTCTCGGGTTGGGCGATGCGCCGGCGGCTGTGGCGTGCCTTGAGCAGGCGCGGGCATTGAATCCGGAGTCCGCTTTGGTCCAAAGCAACCTCGCGGAGGCTCTGGCTGCCGCTGGGGAGGTTCAGGCATCCATCAGGTTGTTGTCGGCACTGATCGAAGCATCGCCCACGGATGCTTCGCTCTACCGGCTGTTACAAAAGGTGTTTACCGATCAAGGATGGTTGGATGATGCCGAAAATGCGCGCCAACTTGCCGAGCAGTTCGAGCGCCAAAGGGTGGCCGACGCGACATAGCTGCTGCGGTGAACCCGGAAATGTCGCCAAAACCGGGTATTCATCGGGGGCGTAGTGCTGCCTGCCAGTCTTCGAGGTGCTCCTCAAGCAGGTAGTCGGCGCATACCCATTGCCTTAATGCCTGCCCCAGGCGGGTTCGTTCCTCCGGGTTGGCGATCAGGGCGCGGATGGCATTCCTCCAGGCGGTCGGTGTGTTGGCGACGCGCATCACCGGCGGCTTGCCGTCGCGATAGGGGGCGATGTCCGTACATACGACTGGCCAGCCGAGGAATCCATAATCGAGGAGCCGCAGGTTGCTTTTCGCCTCGTTGAACAGATTGATTTCCAACGGCGCAATGGCGATATCGAGGTCTAGGGTGGCGAGTTTTTCCGGATAGGCGGTGAACGGTACGGGAGGATGAAACTCGCGGACATGAGATTCGCAGCCGGGGGGTACCATGCCGAAGAAGACCCAGTCGACTTCGCCAGCCAGTTCTGCCACCACTTCGGTGATGACCGCCAGATCCCCCTGATGTTGCGGTGCCCCTGCCCAGCCGACCCGGGGCCGGCGCCTGTTTTCCCGGCGTTGCGGCGGTGCGATGTTGTTCCAGAGCGCTTTTTCGAGGCGGTTGGGGACGATGTGGACGGTTTCGACGAGCGGGCGGTAAAGCTCAGCCAGCGCTGGTGTAGTGACGATCAGCCGGTGGCTGAGTGCGAGCGCCTCGCGCACCCGGCGATCCAGTAGCGGTCCTGCAAATCGGGCGGCCTGTGGGTGGCTGTCAGGAAGGTTGCCAATTCGGTCATCGAGTCCGTAGACACGGAGCAAATCGGGGAAATCGCGCACGCAACGCTTTAGCCCTTGCTCCAGGCGGAGGTCGTCGACAATGAAGTTCCAGTAGCTGGCAGTTGGCGCGAGTTGCTCGATTTCGTGCGAGCTCAGGCAGCTCACCGTGTTCGCATCGCGCCGCCCGTAGAGCAGGGTGCGTGCCAGGCCGGCGTCGCGAAGGGCGCGCAAGGGGGATGCTGCGCGGTAGTCGTGCGTGAGCGTGGTTTGCGAGTAGGCGAGGATACGGGGGCGATTGTCTGCTATCCCCGGGTCCCAGCCGCCTTGAACATCGGCGAGGTCGGCAGTGGGGATGATGTCGATCAGGCGGCTGTGCCGTGGGCGACTCGCCAGGGGCGTCGGGGTCAGGGCGCTCAGCCAGTCCTCGGGATGATCCTCGAGTAGGTAGTGGGCATTCACCCAGTCTTGCAGGCGCGTTGCTTCCTCGCGGCGCAATGCCGGGTCGGCGAGCCTGGCCCGGATGGCAGCCAGCCAGGCGTTGGCATTGTTCGGTACCCGGCAGACGGGGGCGTCATTTTCCCGGAACGGCAGGATGTCACTGGCGATGACCGGCCAACCAAGGATGCCATATTCGAGCAGGCGCAGATTGCTCTTCGCTTCGTTGAAGACGTTGATTTCCAGCGGCGCCAGGGCCAGATCGAGATCCAGCGAGGCGAGTTTGGCCGGGTAAGCGGCATAGGGTTTGACGGGTGGGTGAAACTCGGCGACATAGCGCTCGCATCCTGGCGGGATCATGCCGAAGAAAACCCAGTCGACCTCGTCGGCCAGGGCGGCGACCACCGGCGCGATGATCGCCAGATCGCCTGCATGCTGGATGGCGCCAGCCCAGCCGATGCGAGGGCGTGCGTTCTTGCGTGGCGGGCGAGGTTGTTCTGCGAGGCCACACCAAAGCGCCTTCTCCAGGCGGTTGGGTACGATGCGAATGTCGGCCACCTGCCCGGCATAGAGTTCGGCCAGCGGACGGGTGCTGACGATGAGGCGGTCAGAACACGACAGCGCGAGATTCATGCGCTCCTTGACGAGCGCCTGGGGGAGGGCGCGGTGGGCATCGTTGTAACGGGGAATGTCCGATATCCGGTCATCCAGCGAAAAGATGCGGAAAACGTCTCGGTTCTCGCGGGCGCAGGCAATGTAGCCCTGGAGTCGAACATCGTCGACGATGGCTTGGGCGTAGAGTACATCGGGCGCCAGCCGCGCCAGTTCGGTGGGAGATGGTGCGCGTTCGTTTCCGGCGATAGGTTCGCATGCTGAGAGGCTTTGCAGCAGCCCCTTGGCGTCGAGCATGCGAAGCGGCGCCGTCATGCGGTACTCGGCCTGACCCGAGGGGGGAAGTGGCAGCGCCAGTACCCGCAAGGCATCATGCCGTTCCGGTGTCCAGCGTGGTACGAGTTCGGTTTCTGCATGTCCCCTACCATCCTGTAGGCTCAGATTCCGGTTCCACCAAGGATCGCTGACCAGTGCCGGCAGCCAGCGCCGGACGAAGCGGTGCGGTGATTCCTGGAAGATGTTTTCCGGCGGGCGGACGCGCACCATCTGGACCAGCGGTGTCCAGATCAGGTGCCGGCCGCTATCGTGCAGTCTCAGGCAGGCATCGCTCAAACAGGCGGTCAGGCTGGCGTAGCTGGTGTCCAGGTTCCCGGCGGTGGTCAGGGCGGCTCTCGAAATCAGCATGATTTCCGCGTTTACCGCAGCTACCCGGTGGGGCAGCAGGGCTCGCAACAGGCTGTCGCCGGGCTGGCCGAAGGGGGTGCCCGGAAGAACCGGACCAAGACTGCCGCCGATGCCAAGGGCCATGCCGGCGCTTTCCAGTCGCGATTCGTCGTCAAGAATGGCCGGCGCCGCGGCGGATGCCTGCCAGCCATTCAATGACGCCACCAGCATCAGCAGCCACTCCGGCGTTGCTGGCCTGACCGTGCCGAGACTGACGAGGACCAGATCGGTATCGGCTTGAGCGATGGATTCGGCCAGCGCTGCAGGGGTAGGCGCCGACAGGCAGCGTTGAGCAAGCTGCGGGTAGGCTGTCACTGTTGCGAGGCTGCGCAGGGTATCTTCGCTCGCGATCAGCGTGACCGGGGGCGGTGTCGGGCAGTCCGGCAACAGCCAGTTGGCCGAGTTTGCCGGTGCATCGGCCTGGTGCGCGCTGAGGCCGATGCGGGCAACATGCGCTTCGGCACAGGCGCGAACCAGTACCAGCGGTAACGGCTCAGGGGTCAGCGTGTAGAGGACGTCGGGAATGTGTCCGATGCCGCTATCCCCAAGCGCGCCACAAAGTTGCCAGGCTAGTGCATGGGCTAGTCCAGGGGAGAGTGGCGCTTCGGGGGCCAACGCTGAGAGGGCATGGCTGGTTACAGCCAGTGGGCCGAGATAGTCGCCGCCAGCCAGTAGGACAGGGTCAAAATGCGGCTTGAAGCGAGGCACGCCCTCCGGGCTGGCATCGTCGGCGTAAATGGCCTGCCACTGTGGCTTCAGGTTAATGTGGTCGGCAAGGGTGTAGAGCGTGTGTGCCTCAAGCTGCGTTCCAGCTGGCAGCAGAATGACCCAATCGTCTCCCGAAGTGTGCCCGATTCTTGCCAAACATTCGGTGGCCATTGTTCCAGCAGGTGCGGTACTTGCCCGCGGATTACCGGCTGTGCTTCCGCCGACCAGAATGGCGTGCCACCGGGAATAAAACTGTGTGTCCAACGAGGCCAGTGTCCTATCGGACAGTGTCGTGTCGTTAGCATCGATCAGCAGCGTGAAGCGCGGACGAGCGAACCAGTGATCATGCATTCGCCGGGCGAGGTGTTCACCGTCGATTTCCCGATAGCTCCGCCTGGATTGCCAGGCGCGGAAGGCAACGATCTTTTCGTCGGGGAGCTGCTGCGGTTTCGTTGGCGTGAGCGTTACCGTTGAACTTCTCTGCCAGTCGACGAAGGCAGTCGGTTTGCCACCGTCCGCGCGCCCTGTGTCACCTAGCCGGCGCCATGCCTCGGGCAGGAGTCGGTTTGCCAGTTCATTTTCCGGGTCGTGCTCACAGGCAATGACCAGTTGCCGGTAGGCTTCGGGTGTATAGAGATAGGGGCGGCCAAAACAGCGCTCGTCCATTGTCAGGCAGTGCTCCGCCAGAAGGGCGTGGCACTGTGCCACTTCGCTGGCGTGCTGGGGGGTGCCAACGGGCGATTGCAACGAGAACAGTTTTTCGACGGGCCAGCGTTGCAGGGCGCGGATGATGCAGATCGCCGATTCATAGTGCGGGGCAACCGGCGCCGTGTCGTGGGTGAAAATACTCAGGTTATTGCCATGCTGCCGATATTGCACCCAGATGTCGTTAGCGCGGTGAATCTCGTGATCGTCGAGAACCCGTAGCCATTGATCGAAATCTTCGACATAGCGTAGCGCAGAGTTCGGCCGGTGCCGACGAATCAACTCGCCGCGTGCGAGTACGGTCGGACCGCAAAGACAGTTTCCGGAGAGCAGTCGCCAGCGCAGATTGTCATATTGGGCGTTGAACACCTGTTCGATGGGGGAGGCGATACGCTTTCCGTTACCATCGATGACTTCGACACATGAGAAGACAGCACCCAGTGAGGGATTGGTGCGCAGCAGGTCGAGACCGGCCTCGATGCGGTGGGGCAAGGAAATATCGTCCGAGCCAATGCCGGCAATGTAGTCGCCGCGTGTCATACGTACGGCCTTGCGGGCCGTCAGCGCCTGGCCGAGATTGGTCTGGTTGAATTCCGCGCGAATCAGTTGCGGATAGCGCCGGACGTATTCTTCGATGACCTGCCGGCTGCCATCGGTCGAAGCATCGTCGACAACAATAACCTCGATGTTTCGGTAGGTCTGGCTGACACACGATTCGAGCGTTTCCCCGATGTATTTCTCATGGTTGTAGCAGGGGATTGCAAAACTGACGAGCGGGTGGTCCATGGCGTCCGGAGTGAATGGTCTTGATGCGTCTCGCCCGGTAATCGGCGCAACCGCCGACCATGCGCCGGACATCCACACTGATGACAGGACGAGGAAAGACGGTGAGCTCCGCTCCGGGGGCTTTCGTCGATGCTATCCTACAGGGCATATTCCAGCAATGCGGGTGAGTAAACCGACCGAATGGACAGGATTTCCGGATTTCAGGCGACATGACCCAACGCGCGCTCCTCGTCGGCAGTAGCTTCAGCGCTGCGCCGATTTTTTTCGAATTGAAGAAACGTGGCCTTGAGGTTGCCGTGTGTGGGCGTCTGCCTGAAGATCCCTGCCATCAGTATGCCGACGCATCGTTCTTCATCGACTATGCCCGGCGGGACGATCTGCTTGCCCTCGTCGATGCGGAGTCTTTTGATTTCTTGGTGCCGACCTGCAATGACTTTGCCTATCTCTCGGCAGCTTGGGTTGCAGAACAGCGGGGATTTGCCGGTTTTGACCCCTATGCGCTGGCAGTGACGATGCATACCAAGGCGGCTTTCCGAGCCGCATTGGATCGTCTGTCCCTGCCCAGCCCGCGCTGCATTCCGTCGGCGGGGGATTTTGAGCTTGCGGCAAGGGCGCTGCGCTGGCCGTTGCTCGTCAAGCCCGTGGACAGTTTCAGCGGTCGGGGTGTGAGTCAGGTTTCGGCAGCGGACGATTTGCCTGCAGCCGTCCATGGAGCCAGGGCAGCATCGCGCTCTGGCGATGCCGTGATCGAGGAGTTTGTCAGCGGCCGACTGTTCAGTCATTCGGCCTTTGTCGGCAATCAGTCCATCGTTGCCGATTTTTTTGTTGATGAATACTGTACGGTCTACCCTTATCAGGTGAACTGCTCCAATCATCCGTCCTCACTGGAGGATGACTTGAAGGCGCGGGTGCGCGACGCCATGGGGCAGCTGGTCCGGGGGCTGCAACTCGCCGATGGGCTTCTCCATACCCAGTTCATCGCCGACGGCCACAATTTCTGGATCATCGAGTGCATGCGCCGTTGCCCGGGGGATCTTTACGGGCATCTTGTCGAACTGTCTTCCGGTGCGCCCTATACCGATTTTTTTGTCCGGCCCTTCCTGGGTGAAGTGGTTTCGTGCTGTGTGGATCCAGAGATGGCAGCGCCGGTAGGGCGCCATACCATTTCAAGTGATACGCCGTTGGCAACCTACTCTTTTGCAGCTAACCTGCCCGAGGCGCGCACACGGATTATTCCCCTGAAGGGGAGCGGTGCGCCGATGGCGGCCGCGCCTTTCGACAAACTCGCCATTCTGTTTGCGGAGTTTGCAAATGCAGAGGCCATGCTGAGAATTACCCCGCGGTTTTCAGAACGGATTGCGATTTATCCCCATCACCCTTGGCAACCCCGGCAGGCCGGGGGCGGAGCGAATGAATCATGTTGAGAACTGCGCGCAGGCGTGTCGCGCCGGACGGCAAACTTCGCCTCGCCTTCCTCGGCGGTGCGGCCAATTCGGCGGTTGGCCGGGTGCATCGTATCGCGGTGGAGATGGATCAGCGTCTCGAACTGGTTGCGGGATGTTTCAGTCGCCACCCCGAGATCAATCTGGCATCGGCCCGTGAGTACGGGATAGATCCGGCGCATGCTTACGCCAGCCTGGAGGAGTTGCTGGAACGGGCAGACGGGCTGGTTGATGCGGTGGTCATTCTGACGCCCACCGACCAGCATGAAGCACAGGTCTTGCGCTGCCTGCGGGCCGGACTGCCTGTCATCTGCGAGAAGGCACTGGCCACGTCGGTTGCGGAGATTGAGGCGATTGCCGCCTGTCGCGCCGAGACCGAGGGATTCTTGGCCGTGACCTACAACTACACCGGCTATCCGATGCTGCGTGAGTTGAAGCGGCTGGTCGATATCGGCCATTTCGGCAATCTGGAACAAATCCACGTCGAGATGCCGCAGGATGGTTTCGTCCGCCTCTCCAATGAAGGGCAGCCACTGGTGCCCCAGGCCTGGCGTTTGCGGGATGGTGATGTGCCGACGATTTCACTCGATCTTGGCGTGCACCTGCACATGATGGTGCGATTTCTCAGTTCTGCACAACCGCTTGAGGTGGTGGCGAGCACGAGCACCTACGGCAATTTCCCTGGGGTGGTGGATAACGTTTCATGCATCGTCCGCTATTCCGGTAACCTGACCTGCAACGTCTGGTACAGCAAAACCGCGCTGGGCTACCGCAACGGCCTGAAGTTACGTTTGTTTGGCGACCGCGGGGCGGCCGAATGGCTGCAGGAGAATCCGGAATACCTCTCTGTGACCGATCGTCACGGCACCAAGTCCATTCTCGACCGGGCCAGCGGCCAGACTCGTGAGGCCTGTCTGCCGCGCTACACGCGCTTCAAGGTCGGCCATCCGGCCGGTTTCATCGAGGCATTTGCCAACTACTACAGCGATGTGGCCGAAGCGTTGGCGGCGCACCTTGATGGATGTCCGGCGAGCGTGCCGTATGTATTTGGTGTCGACGAGGCATTACAAGGGATTTATCTTTTACAGGCGATCGCCGATTCTTCAGCAAACCGGATGTGGGTCCCGGTTGAAGGGGCCGGGTGATCACGGCACTGCCGGGAGCGGCCGGTCGTGCGGAGGTGGCGCAGGCGTTCTGCGCTGATTTCCTGGCCAGCGAGCGTCCAAGATACGTTCTCGGTCGCAATGTCTATGCTGAAAGTCTCGCCCGAATCCTGGCACTCGACGGCATCATTGATGACTACACGGCAGAAGTTACGCATGCCGGCCTGCCGGTCGTTCGCTCGGCGGCGGTGCCTGCGAATGCACTGGTCATCAATGCAGCCGGTGGGCGACCGTTCAGTGCCGCGCAGCGTCTGGATGCACTGGGTCTTCGTCATCTGGATTATTTCGCGTTTCTCAAGTGGTCCGGCTTGCCGCTGACGCCCGTCGTTTTCAATGACGGTTTCGCCAACGATTATGCCGCCCATGCCATGGAGTATGCCTGGCTCGAATCCCGTCTTGCCGATGGTGCCTCGCGGGAGATTCTGCGCAAACTGGTCAATTTCCGGCTGGATTATGACCTTGAGCACTTGCGGGGTTTTACCCAGCGGGAGGCGGAGCAGTATTTCGAGCCCTTCCTGAAACTGGGGGCTGTGGGTGAAACGTTTGTTGATGTGGGCGCTTACGATGGTGCGACCAGCCTGGAGTTCATTCGCCGCTGCCCTGGCTACCGGGCGATCCATCTTTTTGAGCCCGAAGCCACAAATTTCCTGCGTTGCAAGGCTGCATTGCAGGCACACCCAAATGTGTTCTGTCATCCTTTCGGACTCTCCGACAGGCCGCAGCAAGTCGCACTGGCTGCTTGCGGATCAGCATCTCATATCCTCGAAGATGGCATAGGGGATGTGGCGCTCGTGCGGCTCGACGATCTCGACATTCCCGCGCCCAGCCTGATCAAGATAGATACCGAAGGTTTCGAGGCGCCAGCACTTGCCGGTGCCGCCGGGGTCATTGCCAGTTGCCGGCCGCGTATCGCGGTTGCCGTCTATCACCGGGCCGGTGATTTCTGGCGGATCGCGCGTCAGGTGCTTTCAGTTCGGTCCGACTATGCGCTCTATCTCCGGCATTACACCGAGAGCATCTATGAAACAGTGATGTTTTTTATCTGAAGATCGTTCCCGATTTTCAATGCTTTTCCGGGTTCACCGCAGTGAGTCTCCCGTTATTGCCCATTAGTCCCGGACAACCGTCCGCTTGCCGTCGACCACCTTGATCGACGCCGCGACATCAAAAAAGCGGTGCATGCCGTGATCCATGCAGGTCGTACAAAACTGGTTGTCGCGGCGTATGGACAGTAAATCGTCCAGTGAATGCTCCAGGTAGCTGGCGCTTAGAATGGGGAAGGTCAGGTTGCTGCAATGAACCACCGAGCTATCCCAGCGCACGACCGGGAATACTTTCATCATGAAGCAGTTGCGACTGCTATTTTGTTGCGCGTAAGCCAGTTGGTCTGCGATAGGGAAGTAAAGCAGGTCGTTGGCCTGCAGCATCTGCGGTGGAATCGGCTCGCCGTAGATGACGTTGCGTAGCACATACTCCGGGAAGATCTGGGCAAGAATGGGGAGGAACTGGAAGCCGAGTTCCGCAGCCATTTGCGCAATGGCATCGTAGTCTTCATCCATGTTGTGCTTGTACATGTGGTAATGCACCCTCACCGCCGTGTCGGCACCATGAAGGTCAATCAGCCGGCGCAGGTCGTAGAGGTTCTTCTTGAATACCTCCCACTTGCCCCCGGTGCGGGTCAGGTCGAAATTTGCGCCAACGCCCGAGCATGGCACGACCAGTACTTCAGGTTGGGCCTGAATGACCTTTTCCAGGGTGCGAGCATCGTTGAGGTTGGTGGAGATTTCGCAGGCCACCCCGAGCTCCGAGGAGATCCGGATGATGTCGGCAATTTCCGGGTTGAGCAGCGGCTCACCCCATAAATAAAGGTAGACCGAATTGAGAAAGGGAATTTCATCGCACATCTTCGTGAGTACCTGCCGGTAGCTGGCAGCGCTCATGAAACCGCCCTTCTTGTTGGCGCCGGGGAGCCCCATGTTGCAGGAGATGCAGCGCAGATTGCACATCCCGGCGATTTCGATGGTTGGCAGGTAGTCGCAAAGATCGGTTGTGATGAAAAAAGATGTTCCACGCAGTAGTCCCGACTCTTCGCAGCGAGCCATGGCTTCCCGCTTGGTCTGCCGGTGCTTGGCGGTGATCACGACCAGTGCTTGGCTGGCATGTTCGGCAAAGAAGCTGTCCGGGTGGATCACCGGTGCGCCACGTTTGACCCCACCGGGGATGGGCCGGGAGTCGATGAAGCCCCCGATGTCGAGTCCAAGGCGGGTAAATAGCTTCAGGAAGCCGATGCCTTCCAGATTGACCGAGTAGATATAGATCTTGCGGCCTTTTGCCAGCGACTGGAAGCGTTCCCGGGTCATTTGAGGCGTATCGGTCATGGCGGTCTACTCGAATAGTTGGGATGCAAGCTGCGGGAAGCGACGGGTCAGTACTGGCAAGTCAAGGCGATGCAGGCCGTGCTGCTGGCATTGTACGCAATGTGCTGCCCGGTGCCGGCGGGCAAGCAATTCCGACCATGGGATGGCAAGATAGTCTTCGGCGAGCAGCGGTTTCTGGTACAGGTGACAAAGACCAACGGTGCGATCAGTTCCGATCACCGGAAAAATCCTTTGGGACAGGCAGGGTTGCTCACGGTCGACGGTACACGCGGCGAGTGCGGGATCGATCCGCCAGTTGAGGCGCTCGATGGCCTGTGTTGCACCCAGACTGATTTCTTCTCCGTTGCAATGTGCCAGCAAGGGATCGTAGGGGGTGACATAGGGTGATTCGATTGACAATGCAATGCAGCTTCCTTGCAATAGTTCCTTCCAGTCAGTCCTGAGCGTTGGTGCATCGTTACGGGATTCAAGGTAACGGATGGTGGTCCGCGGCGTTCCCGTTGCTCGGACAAGAGAGGCCTTGAGGCGTTCAAGATTGTTGCGGAAAACATCCCAGCATGCGCCATCCATCAGTTCGGAATAGCGCTCGCCGTAACCTTGGACAATGATGTTCAGACGGCTTGGGCGGGCCGAAATCAGCGCTTCCAGATGCTCGGTTTCTAGCAGTGGAGTGCTTACGGTACATGGAACGCGGCTTTCGCAGTGACGGACGATGTCGGCAATTTCCGGGTTGCTCAACGGGTCGCCGAGCCAGGATAGTTCCACATGACACAGTTGCGGTTGGTCGGCCAGAACCTTGGACAGGACAGCCTTGAAAGTACTGGCTGACATGCTTGTCTGCGGACGTGTTGCCGGCGTGAGACAGCCGTAGCTTCTGGTGCCGCTGGCCACTTCGATCACGGCAACCGGACGCGAAATGGATAGATGGGTCAGATAGTCCTGGCCAGCGCGAAGACCTGCATTCTGGCAGGCAATCTCAGCTTGCTGACGGAACTGCAGGCTGGCGATGACGACAAACGGGCGGTTCGGGGAAGACAGAACCTGTGAGGCGGGCAAGACCGGAAGACCGTAGGCATGTGCGCCGACTTCTGGTGCGGAGTGCAGGATGCCACTCGCGCTTAGTTCCGAGCGGCCCAGGCTGACCAGTACATCCTGGGCAACATCGCCGAACCCCCAGAGGTAAATGGGGCGGCCGTCGATCAGCGTGCGCAACTGCTCCGCAGGCAGTCCCTGAAGCGTGGTCAGTGGAACCACCGCCCTCAGGCCTGTGCGCGGAGTATGCGGTCAACGGCCGGCAGGTCGATGGCGCGGTGCTCGCCAAGCGGTTGGAAGGCGCTGGCCGAAAATTGGCGACATACCGCTTCGGCGACGGCCCCGGCGTCGAGCCCCAGCTTGCCGAAGCGAGTGGCGATACCGAGGCGTTCAAAAAAGCTCTCTGTCGCGTTGATGGCTTGCACGGCTACGTCCTGGTCGTTGCCATCCAGCAGCCAGATGCGCCGACCGTATTGCGCCAGCCGTGTCTGCTTAGCCGCCAGTTGGTCGCGATAAACGCCCCCGATAACGAGTGCCAAGGTCTGGGCATGGGGCAGATCGAAGAGTGCCGTAAGCTCGTGACCGATGGCGTGTGTGGCCCAGTCCGTTGGCAGTCCGCGGTTTATGAGGCCGTTCAGCGCCTGTGTCGCACACCACATGGCGTTGGCGCGGAGCGCATAGTTGCCGGGGTCTGCCAGCAGCGGCGCGCCGATCTCGACCAAGGTGGCGAGAATCGCTTCGGCCTGGCGCTCCTGAAGCTTGCCGCCCACCGGGAAGGTTGCGTACTGCTCAAGTACATGGACAAAGGCGTCGACCAGACCGAGGGCTGTTTGGTGGGCTGACAGGCTGTAGGTAGTCTCAGGGTCGAGGACGCTGAAGCGTGGATAGAGCCCAATATGGAAAAAAGAGGATTTGCTGCGCGTTTGGCGTCTGCTGAGCACAAACGCGTTATTCATTTCCGAGCCGGTGGCCGGCAAGGTCTGGATGCAACCGAAAGGCAACATCCGGGCCGGTGGCGGCGCTTCGCGAGTGATGATCTGCCAGGGCATTTCGCCTTCGAAATAATAGGCGCTTGCGATGAATTTTGCGGCATCGATGACCGATCCGCCGCCAACAGCCAGTATGAAGTCGACACCATTTTTACGCGCATGATCGATCGCCTGCAGGCACGTCTCATACTCGGGGTTGGCTTCTATGCCGCCGAATTCAAAGACATCATGGTCTTTGAGGGCTGCAATTGCCTGATCGTAAACACCATTGGTCTTGATCGAACCTTGCCCGTAGAGAAGAAGTACCCGCTGAAATTCGCTGATCTCCGCCGGGATGCGCTCGATCATCTTTCGGCCGAAGAGAATTTTGGTCGGGTTGTAGCAGTAAAAATTGTTCACAGGACAAATTCCCATTCAGTTGGGCGTGGGGTTCAAGGACAGGCAAAGCGCATTGGCAATGCGGTCGACGGTCGTGTCATCGAGGGTGGGAGAGATGGGGAGACTGAGTGCGTCTGCGGCAAGCGCCTGCGAAGCAGGTAGATCCAGTTTTGCATGTTCGGCGTAGGCTGGCTGTCGATGGGGGGCGAGCGGGTAATGGATCATGGTTGCGATACCTTGAGCCGCCAGCCTTTCCTGAAGGAGGTCGCGTTGCGCCGTGGTGATCACATATTGATGCCAGACCGGCTGACGATGTGCATCCCTTGGTGCGGGCAAGCCGAGCCCGGTATTTTCCAGTCGCTCGTTGTAACGGTTGGCAATGGCATCACGCCGGGCATTCCAGTGATCCAGATGGCGCAGCTTGACGCGCAGTATTGCTGCCTGCAGTTCATCGAGTCGTGAGTTATAGCCCGCTTCCTGATGGTGGTACTTGTGTTCTGATCCGTAGTTGCGCAGCTGGCGCAGGCGGGCGGCCAGTGCATCGTCGCTGGTGGTGACGGCACCCCCATCGCCCAAGGCCCCCAGATTTTTTGCCGGATAGAAACTGAAGGCGGCAGCATGGCCCAGGCTGCCGGTGCGTTGGCCATTATGGCTGGCGCCGTGGGCTTGTGCCGCATCCTCAAGAACGAAGAGTCGGTAGCGCTCGGCGATGGTGATGATTGCCGACATGTCAGCCGGTTGGCCGTAAAGGTGAACCGGAATGATTGCCCGGGTGCGTGCGGTGATTGCAGCCGGTATCAAGGCCGGTGAAATGTTGCGGGTGGCCGGATCGATATCGACGGGAACGGGGGTGGCACCGGCATGGCTGACTGCCAGCCAGGTGGCGATGAAGGTTTGCCCGGGAACGATCACTTCGTCACCTGGCCCGATGCCAGCCGCGACCAGCGCCAGTGTCAGCGCGTCGAGACCGTTGCCGGTGCCGATGCAATGCCGTGTACCGCAGTAGGTGGCAAATTCGCGCTCGAAAGCCTCCAGTTCCGGCCCGAGAATGAAATGATTTGATGCCATGACGCGCCGGAATGCAGCTTCCAGTTCAGTGACGATCGGGGCATGCAATGCTGTCAGATCGAAAAACGGAATGGTTGGGGTCATTTCGTTGGCAGGGCATCCACGGTCTTGCAGAACTCGCGGTAGTCACGAATGTATTCGTTCTCGGCATAATGGGCGGAGGCGAGCACAAGACAGACCGACCCGCTGGAAAAATTGTCCAACTCGCGCCAGATTAGCCTTGGAAGATAAAGGCCGTAGTAGGAGCGGTTGAGATGAAAGCGCTGTCGTTCTCGGCCGTCGTCGATGACGACGTCGAAGCTGCCGTTCGCCGCGATGATCAGTTGCTGCAGGCTCTTGTGGGCATGGCCGCCGCGTACCTCGCCTCCGGGAACATCATAAAGGTAGTAAACACGCTGGATCGGGAAAGGCGTGTGCTCCCCACCTTCGATGAAGGTCAGATTGCCTCGAGGGTCGTGAATTTTCGGGAGTTCCAGCAGTTTGCAGTCCGATACACTGGGGGCGTGGGCGTTGCGTGTGGGTGACATCGGTCTGTTCCCCTAATTGGCGATGACGACGCGATTTTTGCCGGTCTGCTTGGCGTTGTACATCGCTTCGTCCGCACGTTTGATGACGCTGGACTGCGTGTCATCCAGATGCATTTGTGTAACGCCTGCACTGAAGGTAATCAGTACCTTGTCGTTGTCGTGCATGAAAAACTTGCGTGTCAGTTCGCGCTGCAGGCGGGTTAGGGCGGTGACTGCATCTTCGAGTGGTGTTTCCGGCAGCAGGATGATGAATTCCTCGCCACCGTAACGGGCGACAGTATCCTGAGGTCGAAGGGTTTCGCGGCACACAGTGGCCAGGTGAATCAGTGCCTTGTCGCCAGTATCGTGGCCCATGGTGTCGTTGAGCTTCTTGAAATTGTCGATGTCGAGCAGCCCGACACACAGGACAGTGTCGTGGCGCTGGGCGCGAGAGACTTCCTTGTTGAAAACGTCTTCGAGTCCCCGGCGGTTGAGGACGCCGGTGAGTTGGTCGTGGCGGACGAGGTCGCTGGTGGCTTCGAGCTCGCGCTCAAGCTCGGCAATGCGATTTTCGGCTTCGCTCACTTTTTGCTGTGTCGCGCGTAATTCGTCGCGGGAGCGCAAGGCGTTTTGTTGAATGGTGCGTGTTTCCTGCATGACTTCACCAAGAACATCTTCCAGTTCGGTAATGTCGTTGGCGGCGGTAATCTTTTCGGCGCAGGCTTCGATCTTGTCGTGGTAGTCGGATGTGGCGTCGGCAAAATCGGCCAGTTGATCGACGAATCCGGCAAGCATGGACTTGATCGCCTGCTTCGCATCGTTGAGGCTGGCTTTGAGCTGGCTTTGCTTGAACAGGACTTCCTTGAGCCGTCGCTCGGCGTCGTCTATCGCACGTTGTGACAGCGGTTTGGTGATGATGTCGCGGACGACGTCGATTTGACCGTGCAGCCAACGGTCGTCAAGAACGAGTTCAGTCACGTTTTCGAGTAGCAGGCGCAATAAACCGAGGAGGCTGCGGCGGAGTTCCGCTTGGTCTTCTGCCAGCAATTCAAGCTTGAAGGCAAAGCGCTTTAGGCGCGTCAGGAATTCCTGGAGCTGGGTTTCGCTGGCTGCCTTGCGGATATCCTCGGCCAGTGCCTTGGCGTCGTTGGCAAGCTGCGGGTTTTCTAGCAATTGGGCGGCGATGGCGGCGTCGAGCGTGAACGCCAGCAATTCGCGCAATTCCGGTAGCAGTTGGCTGTCTGCTACGGTAGACGCGGAATTTGTGCCAATTTCGGGTGTGGGGAGCGGGGACGCCGCTACGGTGCTGGTGGAGCTATCGCCTTCTTTGCCCTGCCCCCAGGCGCGTAACAGATTTTGCAGCCGGGTGTAAAGAGTCTCGGGATTGACGCTGCTGCCGTTAAGTACGTGTTCAAGCGATTCGCGCTTGCGGGCGGCTGTGAGACCGACATGCTTGGCTTCCCACTGGCGGAGTAGATCGCTGATCAAATCGGCCCAGGCGAGTTTTTGCGTCTCTGCCAGGTTGCCGACAAACGTGGTGAGCTGGTTTTTATACTCTTCCCAGTTGCCTGCCTTGACGGCTTCGTCCAGGTTGCGCGCGAGCCGCAACTGATCGGGAGAGGTTTTTGGAAGCGCCGCCGCCAAGGAGCGGAGCTGCTTCTCCGGGAAATTCCCGTCGCTACCCTTGATGCCGGCAATTTCGTTATAGAGCGTCTGGTAATTGTCGGGCGTCGGTGCAACCCGGCGGGTCGCAAGTTGCTTCAGCGTTTCGCGGGCGATTTCGAAAGGATTCGTTAAGGTGCTCATGTCTATTGTGTGCGGTTCAGGCTATAATCCAGCCCCGCTGTTGTGCCCCCGTAGCATGAAGGTCGTGCAGTTGACTTGTAATCATCAGGCGTTGGTTCGATTCCGACCGGGGGCACCAGCAGTTCATTTTGGCATGCTGCCGTAACCAAGGCGGCTAGACAATGCCTTTGCGGTTTCGCGCATTGCCTTGGCGGCTGCGCTGTCCCAATCGACGTTGAAATCGCCCATCGCCCCCAGCGATGTTATAGCGCCCACCATGTTTCCCGTATGATCGAATACTGGTGCACTGAAGCCATTGATCCCCGGGGTCAGGCTGCCGGTCGTTCGTGCGAGGCCATGGGTGCGCGCTTCGATCAGTGTCCTTTCGTACTGTCTGCGCAGGTTGGTGATCGAAATCTTCTGTTCTTCGGCAGCAAGTTTCAGCTCCTGATCCAGTAATTGCTTCAGATACGGTGAGCGGAAAAAGGCGGCAAAGGCGCGGCCGGTGGCCGAACGGTAGAGGGATAGTACCGTGCCGGCTCGCAAGGTAATGGTCACTGGCCCGCCGGCGTCGACAATGCGGACAATGGTCGCGCCATGATTTCCCCAGACGGCGAGTGCAACTGTTTCGTCGATTTCCTCGCAGAGCGAGTCGAGGAAAGGCCCGGAAAGGCGAACCGGGTCCAGTCGCCCCAGGCCGGACAGACCCAGATCCAGAGCATATGCGCCCAGATCGTAGCGTCCGGTTGCCGGATCCTGCTCAACAATACCAATCCGCATGAAGCTGACCATGTAGCGATGCGCCTTGGCGGCAGGCATGCCTGCGCCTTTGGCGATATCCCGCAACATCATCGGCCGATTGTTGGCGGCAATAACCCGAAGCAGGCTGAATCCGACTTCGACAGACTGGATGCCCTGACGGTCGTTGGCAACTTTGGTGATCATCGATAGTGCGCTCGCGCAAAATCACCATTCTATGCATCTATCAGCGTTGTGCGTGCGGGGAATATAATTTCCCCCAGACAACACAGGGAGGAGATATGCGCGCAGTTCTGGTGGCCAACCCCAAAGGTGGGGCAGGAAAAACAACGCTGGCGACGAACCTGTCCGGCTATTTTGCAAATCTGGGAAAGAAAACGACCCTTTGCGATCTGGATCGCCAACAGTCGGCACTGCGCTGGATGGCATTTCGCGACCCGGCATTGCCGGCGGTGACGGGCTATTACGCCGGGAATCAGATCTCGCTGAATTTGCCGCGTGAAGCTGACTGGGTCGTTGTCGATGCGCCGGCGGGGCTTCAGGGGTACAAGTTGTCTGACTACCTGCGCAGCGTGGACAAGGTCATTATTCCGCTGGTGCCTTCTATCTTCGATATGGCGGCAACTGAAGACTTCCTGAATTCGATCCGCGGCGATATTCGGGGCAAGCGGACCAAGGTGGGAATCGTTGCCATGCGCGTCGATCCTCGGACGAAAGCGGCCAGCATGCTTGAAGAGTTCCTGACGCACTTTGATATTCCCATTGTTGCCTATCTGCGTAACACCCAGAATTACGTTAATGTCGCTGCGGCAGGTGCAACAATTTTCGACCCGCCCCGAGCAAAGCATCGTCGCGATGTTGAGCAGTGGTCTGGATTGGCCGAGTGGGTGCAGGCTTAAAGAAATTTTTGAAAGGGGGTTGACCGATCTCGGCTACCTCTGCATAATTCGGCCTCTCTGACGGACGCGGGGTGGAGCAGTTGGCAGCTCGTCGGGCTCATAACCCGAAGGTCGCAGGTTCAAGTCCTGCCCCCGCAACCAGCAAGCTGATGCGCTTGGTTTTGCCAAGCGTTTTTGTTTCAGGGTCTGGAGAGATGTTGGGTATTTTGAAGAAAAATAATTCTCCGAGATGCTTGACTGAAGTGAGAAGTTGCTTCATAATCTCGCTTCTCTGCTGCTGACGAAGGAAACGACGGCGCGGTGGAA
>ERZ1645187.62-NODE-62-length-102216-cov-28.702577_pt1 | contig 102216 bp, 105 predicted proteins | sample MGYA00575352_ERZ1645187 | MGnify/ENA primary metagenome ERZ1645187 (study PRJEB40837, sample SAMN11349314) | freshwater sediment metagenome | isolation source: river sediment | host: Sediment | place: India: Wazaribad , New Delhi | collected 2017-02-21 ...
TGGGCACCCCATCATCCCAAAAAGTTGCACGACTTTTTGGACAAGATGATGGGCAAGTAACCCCTCTTACGCCGCGCGCACCATGTCGGCCTTGAGGCGGCGGGCAATGAGCCGCACCTTCTCTTCACCGAAGCGGCCGACATAGTCGAGCTGCCTGGCGCGCTCGGCGCCGCGCAGATCATCATAGCGGGTCATCAGCGCCTCGATGAGCTGCCGGCCGAAATCGCCCGCCGTGAGGGTCAGTCCACGCTCCTGATTTTCCGCCACGACATCGCTGGCCGCCCGCAGCAGCACATGGCACGACGACGGCAGGCCGGACTTTTTCAGAAGCGAGCGCAGTGACAGCGCCCCGCCGCCATACATCATGTCGCGCGCCCTGGTCAGCGACACATTGGCGAGGTGCGCCAGCGCCCCTTCCACCACGGCCATTTCGCCAAGGGTGGCGGCGCGCACGATCAGCGCCGGAGTCAGCATGTTCTTGGACGCTACAAAGGCGATGGCGCCCACCCGTTCTTCAGCGCTCGCTTCGGTGAGGATGCGCAGAATGGCCCCCTCCTCGGCATCCTCCAGCATCTGCGCAGCGTTGTTGGCCGGCAGCCAGCCGCGTTCGGCCATCAGCATGTGCATGCGGCTGGACGCGCGCTTGGCCTGAAGAATGCGGATGTCCAGCGGCAGGTCCGGCACCTTGAGCAGGCGCTCCACCACGGCGGGTTCATTGGCAAAACGGTTGTAGAGGTGCTGGTAATCGCCGCCGTCAAAGGCCACCACCTCATTGTCGAAGAGCGTGAGGCAGACGCTGGCCGGCGCCGATTTCAAAATATAGGCCGCGGCTTCGGCGGTGATGTCGGACCGTCCGGCCACCGACCTCTGACGGGCTTCATCGCCAACCCGCAGAATGGCCATCATATGCCAGGAATCAAGCGACGGCGTGTGGCGCAAAAACGGAAGGGCCAGATCATCCGCGTCGGCAATGAGCGCGAAAACAATGTCCCCGTGCAGATTTTCAATGGGCGTCAGCTGATGCACCAGCGTCTCGCGCACCTTGCGCTCTGGGTCCACCGCCAGCTTGAGAATGACCGGAACCACCTGCTGCTTTTCCAGCGCCGAGGCCCCGTCATCGGCCAGAAGGCCGGCCAGCTTCTCGGCCAGGGCCATGCGGGCCTCCGCACCACCCTGGTCAATCACCGTATCGAAGACGGAAATGTCGAGTCCGAAACCGGGTTCAACGCTCATCCTGCCACCCACCGCAACATGACTGTCAGGTTAAGAGGCGAGGCGTTAACAATTGGTTCACCATAGGGCCGCTGCGCCATGCCCCGGCCTTCATCAACTCACCTTGATGCCCGCCTGCCTGAGCTTGAAGGCCAGCAGGTCGCGGTCGAGGGGCAGCATGATGAAATCGGCGGCCCCGCTGAGGATGGATTGGCCGATGACTTCAGTATCGGCGGCACCGGAAAAGAGGATCACCACCGGCTTCTTGGCCCTGGGGCTGCGCCGCACCCGGCGCACGAAATCCTGGGCCTCCATATCCTGGCCCTCGGCCTGCATCAGCACCACATCGGGGGTGTTGTCGTTGCACACTGCCACGCCCTCGCCCGCCAGCGCGCGTTCGGTCAGCGTCAGGCCAAGACCGGACAGAAGCTGCGCCAGACGCGCCCTCTCGCCGGGGTCTCGGTTTATCAGCAGGCACTGTACCATGCGGCAATCCTCAAACAGACTGGCGAAGACCTGTTGTCCCTCGCGTAAGGCGAGTCCTGACTCCCGGATGGTTAACGAGGCGTTAAACTGTTTTTCCACAGCTTTTCCACACCCATCAAGCCTATGAATAATAACCATAAAACTACATTTTCCACAGGGTTTTCAACCATGGCGAAATTGCGGCGTTCCGCCTCTGTTCACGCATTTTCTACCCGACTCGCGCCGCAACCCCTGCGAGTCCCGCCCCGGCGATGGAGGCAGGGCCGGGCAGATGCTATGGAGGGTTGATCAGGGAGGATGCCATGCCGGGACTGTGGTTCGAGGATTTCGAGGTGGGACGGGTTTATGAGCATTCGATCCGCCGCACCGTGACCGAGGCCGACAACACCTTCTTCTCCTGCCTCACCCACAATCCCCAGCCGCTGCACATCGACCGCGAGTTCTGCGCCGGCACCGAATGGGGCCAGCCGCTGATGAACTCGCTGTTCACCCTCGGCCTCATGGTCGGCATTTCCGTGAATGACCTGACGGTGGGCACCACCATTGCCAACCTCGGCATGACCGAGGTGACCTTTCCCGCCCCCCTGTTCCACGGCGACACCGTGTCGGTGACCACGCGCGTGGCCAGCAAGCGCGAAAGCCGTTCGCGCGGGGATGCAGGCATTGTCGAGTTTGAACACCGCGCCTTCAAGCAGGACGGAACCATGGTGGCGCGCTGCCTCAGGCAGGCCTTCATGTATCGAAGGCCGGAGGCGTGAGCCGTCTCAGTCGGGGCGGCGCATCGCCCAGCTTTCACTGATCGTGGCGTAGTGCGAATAGCCGAGCCGCGCGATCAGCCCCATGGCCGCCGTCTGCACCCGGCCTTGGCTGATGCAGCGGTCGGCAATGTGAATGCCCACCACCTGCCCCACCACCAGCCAGTCATTCACCGCACCCGCGGCACCCGGCAGATCGAGGATGTGGAACAGGCGGCACTCCAGCGCCACCGGACTGTCGGCCACGCGCGGCGGCCGGATCAGGCGGCACGCTGCCTTCTTCACCCCCGCCAGCTCAAATTCATCCACCTCCGGCCCGACCAGGGCCGAGGTGGCGTTCATGGCGGCGGCCAGTTCCGCCGTCACCAGATTGACGCAGAATTCGCCCGTGGCCCGTATATTGGCCAGCGTGTGCTTGGCCCCGCCCGAGCCATAGGCCACGTAATGGGGGTCTTCCGCCACGGCATTGAAGAAACTGTAGGGCGCAAGATTGGCCACGCCATCGTCCGACAGGGTGGAAATCCAGCCGATGGGCCGGGGTGCCACCAGCGCCTTGAACGGATCAGCGGCAAGGCCGTGGTCCGCATCCTGCGGCTGGTAGAACATCAGGACAGGTCCGGCAGGGCGGCCAGCAGCGCCGGAAGCTCGGCCACGCTGGCCAGCGTATAGTCGGCAAGGTGGCTGATGTGCTCTGGCCCGGCATTGCCTGACAGCACCGCCACCGCCAGCCCCGCGCCGCCGTTGCGCGCCTCTTCCATGTCGTGGCCATTGTCGCCCACCATGGCGATTTCCGCCGGATCAAGCCCGGTGATGCGGGCAAAGGCGCGGATCATGTCGCCCGAGGGCTTGGGCACCGCCACCGTGTCCGCCGCCACGATCTCGTCGAAGAATGACAGCACGCCAAGCTGGTCCATGTGGTGGCGGGCCGACAGCCGCGAATCATTGGTGGCGATGCCAAGCCGCAGGCCCTGCGCCTTCAGCGCCTCGAACACCGGCACCAGCGGCAGCAGCGGCTTCAGCGCATCCTTCACCAGGGGGGTAAAGTCGTGGTCGAGCACGCGGGTGAAGTGGCGCCGCTCCACCGGCGTGGCCTTGGGCCACCACACCTCGACCAGTTGCGCCGTGGTGCCCGCAGCAAGGATCGAGCCCGCGACGAAGCGGCCCGTCTCCGGGTCATAGCCCACCTTTTCCATCAGCGCCTCGGCCCCGGCCTCATCCACACCGAACAACTGCATGAGGATATGGCGATAGACCGGCACCCAGGTGCCGTTCACGTCAATCAGGGTTCCGTCCTTGTCGAACAGCACGCCGCGGATGGCCATCATCCCTCCCAGCGTGTGGTGAGGGCGGCGGCATCGGGCCGGGGCCGGTCCTCCAGCGTCTCGGTGGCCGTGCCCATATAAATGAGGCCGGCCACCTTCTCATCGGCGGCCACGCCCATCACCTTCAGCATCTCGGCGTCATAGCACAGCCAGTCGGTCTGCCACTGCGCATCAAAGCCCAGGGCCTGTGCTGCCAGCAGCATGTTGTAGCACACCGCCCCCGCCGATAATTGCTGCTCCCACACCGGCACCTTGGGATGCTCCCGGGCAGCCGACACCACCATGACCACGGTGGGCGCGCGCGTCAGCATGGCGCGGACAAAGCCCAGCGTGCCCTCGCCATGGTCGGGGTGCATTTCCTGCCAGCGCGCCACCATGCGCTCGCCCATGCGGGCCCGCGCCGCCCCCTCGAACACCACGAAGCGCCACGGCGCCAGCTTGCCATGGTCGGGAATGCGGCTGGCCATCTTGATGATGTCGGCCAGTTGCGCCGCGGTGGGGCCTGGTCCGTCCATGGCCTTGGCCGAGGCGGATTTGCGCGATTTCAGAAAGGCGGCAAGGGAGGAGCGGTCGTTCAGCATGAGGGTAGTGTGCCGGGACCGGCGGCCCTTTTCAATGGCCACAATTGATTCGGCCCCGTTAACCATTCGTTAAGGATATGATTGAGGCGGGCCGCGCCCCATGCTTTGGTTTCCAAACCGGCCGCAAGGCTTGGGGGTAACTCTCAGGGGACAGAAGCATGGACGATTTCAGCACCCGTCCAGCGCTCATCCGCCGTCAGGGCAGCGCGAAAAACGCCGCCGTCCTGACGGCGGTTTTCCTGTTGGCGACCGGCTTTGCCACCGCCCTGCCCCCCCTTGCCCGCAGCGCCGGCAGCGCCGCCGACGCCCCCGACCAGACCGCCGCCATCGGCCGGCCCTATGCCCATTCCATCGCCATCCAGATTGTCCAGCCCGGCAATGAGGGTCTGGAACTGACGGCGAGGCTTTCTGATGATACCAATCTCATCCGCCGCGACATTTCCTGGACTGTCGCCAGCGCCGAGGGCGAGGTGGTGTTTTCCGGCGATGCCCCGGTGGCTGAACCTGCCCTGCCGCCGGGCGACTATGTGGTCCGCGCCCATTATGGTTCCACCCGGCTGGAACAGAGCCTGACCCTTCTGCCCGGCAACCGGCTGGCGGTGAGCTTTGTCCTGGAAATGGGCGGCATCCGGGTTCTGCCGCGCCTGGCCGGGGCGGGCCTCGCCGCGGCCGAAAGCAAGACCTATGTCTATGCCGCTTCGGGCCGCGAGCGCGGCCGCCTCATCACCGTGTCAGAAACGCCGGGTGAAATCCTGCGCGTGTCGGCGGGCGATTACCGCATTGAAAGCCGCTTCGTCACCGGCAATGCCAGCGCCATCACCGAGGTCAAGGTGAAGCCGGGCCGCATGAGCGCGGTGGAGATCGACCATCAGGCGGGGCTTGCCCACCTTGCCTTCGTTGGCGCGCCCGACGCTGCCGTGTCCTGGCAGGTCATTGCCGACAATGGCGAGGCCCTGCCCGCCGTCAGCGGCCTGACCGCCAATTTCGTGCTGAAGCCCGGCCTCTATCGCGCCGAGGCCGACGTCGGCAGCGAAAAACTGGAAGCCCGCTTCCAGATCAGCGCCGGCGAACAGCGCGACATCATGCTTGGCAACTAGGCCGCTGCCCCCGCCAGATCGGGCGGCGTAGCCTCGTCCTTCAGCGCGGCAATGGCGGCATAAAGCGCCATGGGCTTCTGCTCCTGCGAACCGAGCCGGCGCATGTTGACGGCGCGCTCCTCCATTTCGCGTTTGCCCACCACCAGAATGACCGGCACCTTCACCAGCGAGTGTTCGCGCACCTTGTAATTGATCTTCTCATTGCGCAGATCGGCCTCGGCCCGCAGCCCCGCCCGGCGCAGCGCGTCACGCACCTCCAGCGCATAGGCGTCAGCCTCCGAGGTGATGGTCGCCACCACGATCTGGCTGGGCGCCAGCCACAGCGGGAAATGCCCGGCATAGCTTTCGATCAGAATGCCGAGGAAGCGTTCCATGGAACCGCAAATGGCGCGGTGGATCATCACCGGCCGCTTCTTCTGGCCATCGGCATCGACAAAGAAGGCGTCGAACCGCTCCGGCAGGTTGAAGTCCACCTGGGTGGTGCCGCACTGCCATTCGCGCCCGATGGCGTCATGCAGCGTATATTCGAACTTGGGTCCGTAGAAGGTGCCCTCGCCCTCGTTGATGCCGGTCTCGATCCGGTCCGACGATGCCGCGATCTTGGCCAGAAGCCGCTTCAGCACATCCTCGGCATGATCCCACAGCGTATCCGAACCCACCCGCTTTTCCGGCCTCGTGGCCAGCTTGATCTTCACCTTCTCAAAGCCGAAGTGGCGATAGACCGACAGCATCAGATCATTGATCTTGAGGCATTCCGCCTCCAGCTGCTCCTCGGTGCAGAAAATGTGGGCATCATCCTGGGTGAAGCCGCGCACCCGCATCAGCCCGTGCAGGGCGCCGGACGCCTCATAACGGTGCACGGCGCCAAATTCCGCAAGGCGGATGGGCAGATCGCGATAACTCTTCAGGCCATGCTTGAAGATCTGCACATGCCCCGGACAGTTCATCGGCTTCAGCGCGAAGATGCGCTGGTCGGCGTCCGGATCATTGGGCTTCAGGAAGGCGGTGGCGGATTTCACCGCGAACATGTTGTCGGAATACCAGCCCCAGTGACCGGAGGTTTCCCACAGCGACTTGTCGAGGATCTGCGGCGCGTTGACCTCGTCATAATCGCCCTGCAGGCGGCGGCGCATATAGGCCAGCAACTGCTGGAACATGGTCCAGCCCTTGGCGTGCCAGAACACCACGCCCGGCCCCTCCTCCTGGAAATGGAACAGGTCCATCTCGCGGCCCAGACGGCGGTGGTCGCGCTTTTCCGCCTCCTCCAGCGCCGTCACATAGGCGGCAAGGTCGGCATCCCTGGCCCAGGCCGTGCCATAGATGCGGGTCAGCATGGGATTGTTGGAATCGCCGCGCCAATAGGCCCCGGCCACCTTCATCAGCTTGAAGGCCGAGCCGATCTTGCCGGTCGTGGTCATGTGCGGGCCGCGGCACAGGTCCACCCAGCCGCCCTGATCGTAGAACTTGATGTCCTGCCCCTGCGGAATGGCGTCCACCAGTTCCACCTTGAACAACTCGCCCTTCTGGCGGAAGAAATCCTTGGCTTCGTCACGCGTTTTGAGCGTCTTGGTGAAGGGTTTGTCGCGCGCAATGATCTCGCGCATCTTCTTTTCAATGGCCGGAAAGTCGGCCGGCGTGAACGGCTCGTTGCGGAAGAAGTCGTAATAGAAACCGTTCTCGATGACCGGCCCGATGGTGACTTGCGTGCCGGGGAAAAGCTCCTGCACGGCTTCCGCCATGACATGGGCGGCATCGTGACGGATCAGCTCCAGCGCCTCGGCGTCGTCGCGCGTGATGATGCGCAGGCTGGCGTCGTCCGCGATCGGGTCGGCCAGATCAACCAGCACGCCGTTCACCATGGCGGCCACGGCCTTCTTTTCCAGCGATTTCGAGATTTGGGCCGCCACCTGGGCCGCCGTGGTCCCCGCTTCAACCTGGCGTGCATTGCCGTCGGGGAAAGTCAGCGTAATCATGGTCTTCCTCCTGCTCACTCCCGCACACCCTGCGGGTAAGCCAAATCAGTTGCCGCCCTCCAATGCCTGCTTGCCGGCCAGGGGTCAAGGCCATGCGCCGAAACGGCTCCGGTGGATTTTCGCAATTCTGCAACCACCGGTAACCCGCCGTTAACCTTAACAAGTCATGTTGGCCCACGAACGACCATTAACAGTATCGGGTACCCACATGAAAAACCACCTTCTGCGCTTTGTTCTCGTCACGGCTGCCCTGGCGCCTGCCGCTGCCGCCTTCGCTGCCGATCTCGAGCCGCCGCCGCCGCCGGTGATGGACCTCCGTCCGGCTAACTACGACTGGACTGGTGCCCATGTCGGCCTTTTCGCCGGCCGGATTTTCGAGAAGGGTCATTACAACGTCACCGAATACTGCGACCCCGTCGCCAATCCGGGCTGCGATGCCTATGATCCGCCGCTGTCCGGCGACGGCTGGCAGGGTGGTGTGGTGGTTGGCTACAACCAGCAGTTCAACAATTTCGTGGTCGGCCTCGAAGCCGACTGGGCCCGCGGCGGCAAGGTGGGCGAAAACGAAGACCCCGCCCAGATGACCTATCTGGACATCGACAACATGTTCACGGTCCGCTCCAAGTTCGGCATGGCCTTTGATGACACGCTGATCTATCTGACCGGCGGTCTGGCGGTGCTCGACTCCACCTTCTATTCCACCGACGCGCCCACCGGCAGCGGCCTCTACATCGGCAAGGACAAGTGGCTGAAAGGCTATGTCATCGGCGGCGGCATGGAACACGCCTTCACCGATGCCATCTCCGGCAAGCTGGAATATACCTATGTCGGCATTCCCGATGCAGCCTATGAACTGTCCAACGCTTCCGTGTCTGGCCGCGTCGATCAGAAGTTTGACGGCGTGCACACCGTCCGCGTCGGCCTGAACTATAACTTCGGCTGGTAACACCCGATCCAGTCAGGATTGCGGGGGCCCCTCTTCGGGGCCCCCTTTCTTTTGACGCCACACCGGCCCGTCATAGTGGTCCGGCACCGGGTCAAAGCCGTGGCCGCCCCAGGGGTGGCAGCGGGCAATGCGCGCCGCCCCCATCAGGCTGCCGCGCCAGGCCCCGTGCTTGCGGATGGCATCCGCCGTATAATCCGAACAGGTGGGCAGATAGCGGCAGCGCCGCCCCATCAGCGGTGACAATGTCAGCTGATAGAGCCGGATCAGCGCCAGCAGCAGGCTTTTCATGGCCGCTTGATCTCAGGCCTGTTCCAGTTCGGTGAGTGTGCCGCAAAAATCCTTGGGGTGAAGAAACAGCACCGGCTTGCCATGGGCGCCGATTTTGGGATTGCCGTCGCCGATGACGCGCGCGCCCGCCGCCTTCAGCTGGTCGCGTGCGGCCAGAATGTCGGCCACCTCGTAGCACACATGATGAATGCCGCCGGACGGGTTCTTCTCCAGAAAACCCCTGATGGGCGAGTTTTCGCCCAGCGGCTCCAGCAATTCGATCTTGGTGTTGGGCAGTTCCACAAACACCACCGTCACCCCATGGCCAGGTTCGGCCTGCGGCGGTGACACCCTGGCCCCCAGCGTGTTTTCATAAGTTTTGACCGCCGCGGCCAGATCGGGCACGGCAATGGCCACATGGTTCAGGCGTCCGAGCATGTTTGTCTCCTGCGGTTGCGCCTCATCTAGCCCGGTGCCGCCAGGAATCAACGGTTCTTTTGGCCAAGCAGCACCATCAGGCGCTCGCGCGCCGGGGGCATGCCGATCCCGCGGGGTTCCAGCACATGCCGGGCAAGGAAATAGCCGGTGAGCCGGAACCCCGCCAGCACCTCGGCGGCGGTGGCCGCCCCCTCCCCCTTCAGAAAGCCCGGCAGGTCAAACAGCCGGTCGTGCCATTCCGCCCCCGCCGCCCGCGACACCGCCCGGCCCGACTTCGGCGACACATAGGCCAGATCAACCGCCGTGCCGGTGGCGGCACAGCGCGTCAGGTCAAGGCCAAAGCCCAGTTCGTCCAGCAGGCCCAGTTCCCAGCGCACCAGTAGCGCCGGCCACAGGGCGTCATTCTCCATGGCCTCCAGCACCACCTGGGCTGCCTCATAAACGCGCGGGTGCGGCTCACGCTCCGGCAAAAGCTGGGCCAGGGCCGTCAGCGTGGACAGAGCCGAAAGCCGGCTGGCGTCATCCATCAGAAAGCCCGCCCGCAGCGCCAGCGGCTCCAGCGTGAAGACCCCGAGGTGGTCCTCAAGCCGCGCCCGCCACTGCACCTGCACCAGATTGCCCGGCTGCAACACCGGCCGCTGCAGCCGCGACCGGCCGCCCCGCACCAGCCCCAGGGCACGGCCGTGAACCGGTGTGAGCAATTCCGCAATGGCGTTGCTTTCACCGTGGCGGCGCACCGACAGCACAATGCCCTGATCGCGCCATTCCATGGGGGTTACCGGCCCTTGGTCTCCAGCCCCATCATGCGCAGGCGCTCGGGGTCTTCGGCCCAGTTGGCCCGCACCTTGACGAACAGGAACAGATGCACCTGGCGCTCCAGCATGGTTTCCAGTTCGGCCCGCGCCAACTGGCCCAGCAGCTTCACCGTCTGCCCGCCCTTGCCCAGCACAATGGCCTTCTGGCCGTCGCGCTCCACATAGATCACCTGCGAAATCTTGACCGAGCCGTCGCGCCGTTCCTCCCAGCCCTCGGTCTCCACCGTCGAGGCATAGGGCAGTTCCTCATGCAGGCGCTCATAGAGCTTTTCCCGCGTCACTTCGGCGGCCAGAAAGCGCAGCGGCACATCCGCCGTCTGGTCTTCGGGATAAAGCCACGGCCCCGGCGGCATGGCCCCGGCAATGGCGGCGCGCAGGTCATCAACCCCCGAGCCGGTCAAAGCCGAGATCATGAAGGTCTGGCTGAAGGGATAGGCGGCATTGAAGTCCTGCGCCAGATCAAGCAGTTTCTCGCGCTTCACCAGGTCAACCTTGTTCAGCGCCAGCATGGCCCTGGTGCCGCTGTCGGTCAGTCCCTTGATGATGGCCTTGACCTCATCTGACAGGCCGCTGCGGGCATCAGCCAGCAGCACCACGGCATCGGCCTCGCCCGCCCCGCCCCAGGCGGCCTCCACCATGGCGGCATCGAGCGTGCGGCGCGGCTTGAAAATGCCGGGCGTGTCCACCAGCACCACCTGGGTTTCGCCCGCCATGAAAATGGCCCTTATGCGCGCCCGCGTGGTCTGCACCTTGTGGCTGACGATGGAAATCTTGGCGCCGGTCAGCGCATTGACCAGGGTTGACTTGCCGGCATTGGGCGCGCCGATGATGGCGCAGAAACCGCACCGGGTTTGGGCCGTCTCGGTCATCAGCGCACTCCTTCGCGGGCGAGAAAGGCCGCCGCCGCCGCCATTTCCGCCGCCCGCTTGCTGGCCCCCTGGCCGGTGGCGGCCGCATGGTTCTGCACACTCAGCCGCACCTCGAAATGCGGTGCATGATCCGGCCCGGTTCGGGACAGCGTCTCATAGGCCGGAATGGCCAGACCCCGGCCCAGCGCCCATTCCTGCAGGGTGGTCTTGGCATCCTTGCTCACCACCTGCTGGCCGGCCAGCGCCCCGGCCCAATGGCTGAGGATGAAGCGCTGCGCCACGCCAAGGCCGCCATCGAGATAGAGCGCCCCGATCACCGCTTCCATCACATCAGCCAGAACCGAAGCCGACTGGTGCAGGCCCTTCTTGCGCTCGGCCGCCCCCACCACCACAAACTCGTCAAGCCCCAGGGCCGCAGCCACGGCCGCACAGGTTTCCGCCCGGACCAGCGCCGAATGGCGCGCCGACATGGCCCCTTCGCCGTCGCCCGCAAAGGTCTTGAACAGGGCTTCGGCGATGACCAGGCCGAGCACCCGGTCGCCCAGGAATTCGAGACGCTGATAATCGCTCGTGCGCGCCTTGCCCGAACCATGAGTGAGCGCGTGAAGCACAAGGTCGGGGTCACTGAAGCTGTGGCCGAGCCGCTGTTCCAGCGCGGCCCGTGCCCTATCGGCGGCATGATTGGTCAAGGGGCGCCTAGATCAGGTTGAAGAAGCGCGACCAGCGGATTTCGAGCGGCCACTTCCACACCTCCCGCAGCGTGGCACGCGGCGAGATGGAGAAGAAGATCACATCCGCCCGGCCGACAAAATTCTCGATCGGCACATAGCCCACTTCGTCCAGAAAGCGCGAATCCTCCGAGTTGTCGCGGTTGTCCCCCATCATGAAATAATGATTGGCGGGAACCACATATTCACGCGTGTTGTCGGCCATGCCGTCCGGCTTGTAGTCAAGCACCCGGTAGCTCACCCCGTTGGGCAGCGTCTCCAGATACTGCGGCAGCAGCGGAGGCCCCCTCAGACCGGTCGCTTCCGCATTGGGATCGACATAATCCGCAATGCGCTCCTTCTTCACCGCAACGCCGTTGATATAGAGCACGCCGCCGATCATCTGGATGCGGTCGCCAGGCAGGCCGATGACGCGCTTCACATAGTCAACACTGGTATTGGTCGGCAGCTTGAACACCGCCACGTCGCCGCGCTCCGGCACATCGGCCAGCACCTTGCGCCCCGGAAAGTCGATATTGCAGCAGGAGATCCAGCTCTTGCCGAAGGGCGCGAGGTTGAAGTTGAAGGAATATTTGCCGTAGCCGTAGGACAGTTTCGACACAAAGATGTAGTCGCCGATCTTCAGCGTCGGATACATCGACGACGACGGAATGTTGAACGGCTGAAACAGGAAGGTCCGCACCACAAAGGCGATGAGCAGCGCCTGCACCACCACCTTGATGGTTTCCCACAGGCCTTCTTCCGGTTTCGGTTTCGCCGTCTGACCGGTCATCATGGATTCTCGTTCACGCATGGCAATGGCGGCCCGTTCCGGCCCAATCATGGTAGGTCTATACGCGCCACAGTTGATGCGCAATCCAGCCGTGGTCAAGGTGCCACGGGTGTGGCTCTATTGCCACAGCCTTCACGTTTCCGGCACTGCCTCGATGATCACCATGGCCTGAGCATAGGGATAGTCATCGGTCAGCGTGAGGTGCACTGCCGCTCGCTGCCCCTGCGGTGTCATGGCCCGAAGCCGCGCCAGCGCCCCACCCGAAAGGGCAAGCGTGGGCTTGCCGGACGGATCATTCACCACCCCCAGGTCGCGCATGAACACGCCCTGCGAAAAGCCGGTGCCCAGCGCCTTGGAGCAGGCCTCCTTGGCGGCAAAGCGCTTGGCATAGGTGGCCGCCCGCGTGGCCCGGCCTTGCGCCTTGCGCTGCTCGGTCGCGGTGAAGACGCGGCTGGTGAAGCGCGTTCCGAACCGCTCCAGCGTGCGCTCGATGCGGCGGATGTCTACCGTATCGCTGCCCAGCCCGATGATCACTTGGCCAGCCCCCGGCTGCCCGGCTTCACCGCCGGAAGGGCCCGCAGCGCAGGCGGCAGCTGGTCGGCGGCATAGGCCGGAATATCCAGCCGCGTCAGGGCAAACAGCGGCACGCCCACATCAGCCTTGCCGTTGGACCGGTCGATGAGACAGGCCGCCGCCACCGTCCTGCCGCCCTCGGCGGCAATGCCGTCGATGCATTCGCGCGATGACAGGCCGGTGGTCACAATGTCCTCGACCATCAGCACGCGCGCGCCCGCCGGAATGGTGAAGCCGCGGCGCAGCGCCAGCCTGCCGTCCACCCGCTCGAAGAAAATGGCCGGCACGCCAAGCTGGCGGCCCATTTCATAGCCCACCACCACGCCGCCCATGGCGGGCGAGGCCACAATGTCGATGGGCCCGACACCCCCTGCCCTTACCTGTGCCGCCAGTGACCGACACAGGCGCTCGGCCCGGGCTGCATCCATCAGCACGCGGGCGCATTGCAGATAGCGCGCCGAATGCAGCCCCGAGGACAGGACGAAATGCCCCTCCAACAGGGCGCCCGCGGCGCGGAATTCGTCCAGAACCTGATCGTGTGTCAGCATCATTACCCCGTAACCCGCGCCACCCCCGCCACCAGCGGCCTGGTCTTCAGGCCGTTGATGATGGTGGACAGATGGCGAGCATCATAGACTTCCAGAAGAATGTCGATATCGAAGAAGTCGCGCACCCCGCCGTGGCGCGCCAGCAATTGCAATTCGTCGATATTGCCGTCCTTGTCGCCAACCTCCTGGGCCACCTGGGCCAGGGCGCCCACCTCATTGTGGATGGTCACCGCCAGCCGCGCCGGAAAGCGTTGGCCCGGCTCGATATGGTCCCAGGCCAGATCAACCCAGCGCTCCGGCTCGGCCTCGAACTGTTCCAGCGCCTTGGCGAAGATCGGGTAGATGGTGACCCCCTTGCCCGGCGTCATGATGCCGACAATGCGCTCGCCCGGCACCGCCCCCGTTTCGCGCGCAATGGTCACCGTGGTGCCGTGCGCCAGCCCGCGCACCGGCACCGCCACCTTGTCCGGCCCGGCCTCGGCCCTGAGCACGCCGCCACGCCTCCTGACCTCGCGGATCTCCTTGTCATCGACGGTCAGCCCCATGGCCTTCATCATGTCAAAGCCCGACACATCGCCGCGCCCGATGGCCGACAGCGCATCATCGAGACTCTTGAGACCCAGCCGCGGCACCGCCGCCACCAGTTCCTTTTCCACATAGGGCCGCGACCGCCGGGCCAGCAGCTTTTCCATGATCTCGCGGCCGAAGTCGGCAAACTGCTTGCGCTGGGCGGTGCGCGTGGCCCGGCGGATGGCAGCCTTGGCCTTGCCGGTCACGGCAATGCCCTCCCAGGCCGGCGGCGGCACCTGCGCCTCCGAGCGGATGATCTCCACCTCGTCGCCGTTCTTCAGTTCGGTGGCCAGCGGCGCGTGGCGCCCGTTCACCTTGGAGCCCACGCAGCTGTCACCCACCGAGGTGTGCACCGCATAGGCAAAGTCGATGGGCGTGGCCCCCTTGGGCAGCGCGATGAGCTGGCCCTTGGGCGTGAAGCAGAACACCTGGTCGTGGAACAGTTCAAGCCGGGTGTGTTCGAGGAATTCCTTGGGACTGTCGCCCTCCTGCAGAACCTCCATCAGGTGGCGCAGCCAGCGATAGGCGTTGGATTCGGCCACCGACGCCTTGAAGCCGTCAATCTGGTCGCGGCCATCCGGCGTTTCCTTGTAGAGGGCATGGGCCGCCACGCCGCGCTCGGCGATTTCATGCATGAGGCGGGTGCGGATCTGCATTTCCACCCGCATGTGGTGGGGACCGATGATGATGGTGTGCAGCGACCGGTAGTCGTTCTGCTTCGGGTTGGAAATATAGTCCTTGAACTTCTCCGGCACGGCCCGCCAGGTCCGGTGCACCACCCCCAGCGCCCGGTAGCATTCGTCAATGGTGCCCACGATCACCCGGAAGCCGAAGATGTCGGACAGCTGGCCCAGGGACATCTGCTTCTTTTCCATCTTCTTCCAGATGGAATAGGGCCTTTTCTCGCGGCCGGTCACCGTGGCGGCAATGCCCTTTTCCGTGAGCTTGGCCAGCAGCGCCGCCTCGATTTCGCGCAGCACATTGCCGCTCTCGTCATGCAGTTGCGCCAGCCTGCCCTTGATGATTTTCCAGGCATCCGGATTGAGCACCGGAAAGGCAATGTCCTCCAGCTCGTCACGCACCGTCTGCATGCCCATGCGGCCGGCCAGCGGCGCATAGATGTCCATGGTCTCCTGCGCCACCCGCACCCGCTTTTCCGGCTTCACGTGATGCAGGGTGCGCATGTTGTGCAGCCGGTCGGCCAGCTTCACCAGCAGCACCCGCACATCGCGCGCCATGGCCATCAAAAGCTTGCGCAGGTTTTCCGCCTGGGTCGCCTCCTTGGTGACGAGGTCGAGTTTCTTGATCTTGGTCAGCCCGTCCACCAGACTGGCAATCTCGGCGCCGAACTTCTCCTCGATCTCGGCCTGGGTGGCCTCGGTGTCCTCCACCGTGTCATGCAGCAGGGCGGCGGCAATGGTGGCGGCGTCCAGCTTCATCTCGGTGAGAATGGCGGCCACTTCCAGCGGATGGTTGAAATAGGCCTCGCCCGACTCGCGGAACTGGTTGCCATGCGCCTTCATGGCATAGACATAGGCGCGGTTGAGCAAATCCTCATCCGCGTTCGGGTCATATTTCAGAACCCGCTCCACCAATTCATACTGGCGCATCATGATGTGATAATACGAAAAAAACGGCCGGACGCTATATGACGATAGCACCGACCGCAAAAATGCTCAGGCGTGGGGGGGCTCAGTAGCCGTTGCGCTGGCTGCCGGGGCTTTCGGCCGGCGGCAGGCCTTCCAGCCCGCGCAGCAGCTCTTCCTCGGTCATCTGCTCGAATTCCGGCTGGTCTTCGCCGGACAAAGTCTCCTCCACCATCACCATGTCGCCCGACTGCGAGATCAGCGGCACTTCGGTGGGTTCCGGCTCGTCCACTTCCACATGCTTCTGCATGGCGTGGATATATTCCTCGCGCAGATCGTCCTTGTTGACGCTCTCATCGGCGATTTCGCGCAGCGCCACCACCGGATCCTTGTCATTGTCGCGGTCCACGGTGATGGGCGAACCCTGCGAGATCATCCGGGCCCGGTGGGCCGAGAGCAGCACCAGTTCGAAACGGTTGGGCAACTTGTCGATGCAGTCTTCAATGGTGACGCGCGCCATGAAGCGGGATTCTCCTGCTGATTGGGAAATGCTGCGGCCTTCTAGGCGGAAGCGGCGAAAAATGCAAGATACCGCGAAATTCACTGATTCCCGGAGTGCGCCGGTGGACGGAGCGCCCAACCGCATACCCTGGCCGCCCATTGTTTTCCTTGCCGCCATCGTGGCGGCCTGGGCGCTGGACTGGCTTTTGCCGCTTCGCCTGCCGCATCCGGCAAGCCCGCTCTGGCAGGTGGCCGGCCTCACCCTCATTCTTGCCGGGCTGATGCTGGATTTCTGGACCGCCCACACCCTTTATCGCCACCGCACCACCATTCTGCCCCACCGCGCCGTGACGCAGCTGGTCACCAGTGGTCCCTTCGCCCTGTCGCGCAATCCCATTTACATCGGCAATACGGCGGTGGTGCTGGGTCTGGGCCTGGCCTTTGCCATTGTCTGGCCGCTGCTGGCCGCGCCGGTTGCGGCTTTCGCGGTGCAAAAGCTGGCCATCGAGCGCGAGGAAGACCATCTGGCCCGGCGCTTTGGACGGGCCTGGTATCTCTATGCCGCGCGCACCCCGCGCTGGCTGCTCTTCTGACGCCTGAAGGGCGTGAATGACGCGCCCGCCCCCGCACTATCCGGCGCAGGCAAAGCCTTAACCAAAAAAGGGATTGGTGCGGTCGAGAAGACTCGAACTTCCACGGGTTGCCCCGCTACCACCTCAAGGTAGTGCGTCTACCAATTCCGCCACGACCGCACGTCAGGGAGAAACGTGCGGCTGAATAACAGGCGTTTCCAGTGAAAGCAACCCCCGCCCCCGCCCGCCGGAAAACCCAAGGGAGGCTGTGCATGGTTAACAGGTTGAAAACAGATTCCATAAGAATTACATAGACTTGCATCTCGCACCTGAACGCCGATTCAACACCCCTCCGCTAGTCTCAGCCCATAACGATAAAACGGATGGGGCTTCAAATGACAATCAAGACCGCTGTGGGGGCGGCCATTCTGGGAGTGAGCATGAGCGCATCGCTGGCCTTCGGCCTCGATACCGCCTCGCGCAGCCCGGTGGGTCCGGCCAAGGCCGATTCAGCAATTGAATATGACAAGACTTTGCCGCCCGTCGGCTTTGTGAAGTTCTGCGCCTCGAACCCGCAGGACTGCAAGCCGGAAGGCGCCTTCTTCCCCGGCAAGTTCGCCATGAGCCCGGAGCGCTGGAACCAGCTCTATCAGGTTAACAGCTACGTCAACGGCAAGATCGCCCCGGTTTCCGACAAGGACCTTTATGGCGAAGCCGAATACTGGACCTACCCGGTCGATGCCGGTGACTGCGAAGATTATGTGCTGCTGAAGAAGCGCTATCTGGAAAGCCTGGGCTTTCCGGCCACGGCGCTGCTCATCACCGTGGTGCTGGATGAAAAGAATGAGGGCCACGCGGTGCTCACCATTCTCACCGACGGCGGCGATTTCGTCCTCGACAACCGGCGCGATGACATTCTGCGCTGGAACGACACCAAATACACCTTCCTGAAGCGTCAGACCCAGCGTGATCCGCTGCGCTGGGTGGCGCTCAGCAAACAGAAAGCCGAAGTGACAGGCTTCATGACCAAGGGCAACGGCAAGTAACGCCACCGCCCACATTCTTGGCCCGGCCGGTTGTCCCCCCATCCCCCAAGACCGCCGGGCTTCAGGAGCCGGCACTGTCCCACCCAGTGCCGGCTCCACCCCATTTAGACCGATGGCTTCCTTTACGGACGGCTGACAAACCGTCATAATCACCGTCATGAATTCCCCTGCGGATGACGCCGAACGGCAACGCCAGTTCGTGCTTGAGGTTCTGCGGCGCACCGGCTGGTCGCAATCCGACCTGGCCCATCGCGCCGGTCTTGATCCGTCCACCCTGTCGCGTTTTCTGTCCTTCGGCGCCGAGGGCCGGGCCCTGCGCGCGGCCACCCTGGCCCGCATCGAGCGCGCGGCGGGCATTTCCGTTTCTGGTGACAACTCCGCCAATGGTGGCTTTGCCGAGACCGAGGCCACCCCCCTGACCCGGCCGGACGCGGCGCTGGCCCGCGCCGTGGCCGCCCTCTCCGAAGGCCACCGCAATGTCGATGCCTGGACGCTGGCCTCGCGCGCCCTGGAGATGGCGGGCTATCGCCCCGGTGACATTCTTCTGGTGGCGCTGGATGAAACGCCCCAGCCCGGCGATGTGGTCTGCGCCCAGATCTATGACTGGGCCAGGGGCCGGGCCGAAACCGTGTTCCGCCTTCACCAGCCGCCCTGGCTGGTGGCTGCCAGTGCCGATCCTGCCCTGCTGCGTCCCCACGCGCTGGGTGACAACGGCGTGGTGATAAAAGGGGTGGTGATCTACAGCCTGCGGCCGCGCACGGCGACTGCCAGATCATAAAATCAATTGACATTTGTGATTTTTATTGCTACCCCTGCTTGAACAACGGGGGAGGCAATCGTGAAACTTGTATTCGAGCTGGATGATCTGGCAGCGGCTCTTAAACTCTCAGCGGAGGAATTTCGCCGCCGCCGCCCGGTGCTGGAGGCGCACGGCTTTCCCCCCTCCATTCCGGGTCTGGATGAGCGCTGGTCCATCATTGAAGTGGTGCGCTGGATCAATCGCGAGCCGGAGGAATTTGCGCCGCCCCTGCCCAAGCCCGCCGCGCGCCGCCAGCGCAAGATCGCGCCCTGAAACGGCCGCCGGAACGGCCGGCAAAAGAGTCTGAATTCAAACCGTTGGAGCCGCAAGCGGACTCATTTTGCGAAGAGTCCCCGCGCGCCCTACACCCGCTTCAACGCCGCGGCAAAGCGCTGCCATTTGCGCACATAGTTTTCCGCCGATTTGGTCAGCCGGGCCGCCCCCTCGGCGTCGATCTCGCGCACCACCTTGCCGGGCGCACCCATGACCAGTGAATTGTCGGGGATCACCTTGCCCTCGGGGATCAGCGCCCCTGCCCCGATCAGGCAGTTCCGCCCGATTCTGGCATGATTGAGCACCACGGCGCCAATGCCGATCAGCGAATTGTCGCCGATGGAGCAGCCATGCAGCACCGCCTTGTGGCCCACCGTGCAGTCACGCCCGATGGTCAGCGGCGCGCCCATGTCGGTGTGGCACACGCAGCCATCCTGCACATTGGAATTTTCACCAATCTCGATCCACTCATTGTCGCCGCGCAGCACCGCGCCAAACCACACGCTGGCATTCCTGAGCAGGCGGATGCGCCCCATGATGTCGGCCGAGGGCGCAATATAGTACTGGCCGTCGGCCGGCAGGTCGGGGTGAATGCCATCAAGCGTGTAGAGGGTCATGGGGGCCTCGCGTCGGGGGTTCGCTGCACTGTTCCCCAAATCACGGGCCGGATAAAGTCAAAAAGGCGCGCCCGTCCGCCTCAGCCGACACCGAAAATCCAGGTGAGAATGAACACCCCCTGAAAGAAACTCCAGGCAAGGCCGAGGGCCAGCATCAGCGCGCCAAGGGGCGGCCGGTCGATCAGGTGCCAGAAGGCGCGGAAAACCAGCGTCACCGGCCCGGCAATCAGCACCGCCACCACCCGCAGCGGTGTCATCAGCGTGGGATAGGGATCCAGCAGCAGCGACAGCTCCATCTCCTCGTCGGTGGCAAGGGTCCACAGATTGGCCGCAAGACCCGCCGCCGTCAGCCCAACGGCAAGCGCATAAAGCCAGGCCAGCTCCTGATAGGACACGCAACACCTCCCCGGACCGCCGTGCCGTTTTGGCACAGGGCCTTTACCCCGTCTTAATAGATGCAAATGCGGGGCCGGTGCAGTGACAGATGATCCGCCGCTTTCACAACGCTGTGGGGGTGGGAAGGCAATCTGGGGCTGTCGAGAGCAGCCGAACTTTTGCCGGTTGCGGCAAGGTCAGAAAGCGGCTCGCCAGCAATCGCTGCGGGTGGCCGTTTTGATTCCGTCAAAAGGCATTGACCTCTGCCCTTGGACAGGCCGACTGGCCGGTTCAGCGCCAGGCCCTGCCGACAGAGCGGCTGAGGGGCGGTTCAGCCCGCCCTATTCCAGATCGATGTCGAGAATGGCCATGGAGAAATTATAGGACAGTTCGCCGTCTTCCTCGTCGCGGAAGATGACGCCGGTGAAGTCGTCACCGATATAAACCTCGGCCGAATCGCTTTTCTGTGGCCGCTTGCGCACGCTGATGGCCGGATTGTTGAACTGCTGGCGCAGGTATTTCGTCAGTTTGGCAAGTTCTTCGGGCTTCAAGTGGGCGCACTCCTCGGTCGGTCTGCCCCCGGTCTAGCCCCAATCACGCGCAGTCGCAATCCGGGTTCACCCGATGGTCCATGGAGCGCGACGGCTCCACCGCCCCCACCTGTCCCACCACGCGGGCCGGAATGCCCGCCACCGTGGTGTGCGGGGCCACGTCTGCCAGCACCACCGAGCAGGCCGCCACCCGCGAGCAATGACCGATTTCGATATTGCCCAGAACCTTGGCCCCGGCGCCGATCAGCACGCCCTGACGGATCTTGGGGTGGCGGTCGCCCTCCTCCTTGCCGGTGCCGCCCAGGGTCACACCCTGCATCAGCGAGACATTGTCCTCCACCACCGCCGTTTCACCGATGACGATGTCGTGGCCGTGGTCCACCATGATGCCCTTGCCGATCTTCGCGGCGGGGTGAATGTCCACCGACGAGATCATCGACGAGCGGCTTTGCAGGTAATAGGCAAAGTCCCTGCGCCCCATGATCCACAGCTGGTGGGCCACGCGGTGGGTCTGCATGGCCTGATAGCCCTTGAAATACAGAAGCGCGTCAATGTAGCGGTGGCAGGCGGGATCACGCTCGAAGGTGGCGATCATGTCGGCCCGCGCCGAAAGGCCGATGCCGGGGTCGGCGGCCATGGCATCGTCAAAGGCATGGACGATGAAGTCCGGCCCCAGATCAGCCGCGCCCAGACGCTGGGCCAGCCGGTGCACCAGCGCCTTTTCAAAACTGTCATGACTGAGCACCGAGGCATAGATGAAGGCCCCCAGTTCCGGCTCGCTGCGGGTGATCTCAGCCGCCTCGGCGCACAGCCGGTCCCACACGGGATCGATCTTGCCGAGGCTGGCGGTCTGGCCGGTCGTCGCAGTCATGGGCTTCTCCTGAAGCACGGGAAAGCGCGCCCTATAGCACAATTTCGGCCGCACCGGGAGAGCGCGTGGCCCCGCCCCGCCCGGGCCATCACAATTCGGTTAACCGCATCGCCCATTCGCCGCATTGAACCGCGCCCCGCATGATGCTAGCCGCCTTGCATCATGACCATCATTCGCTCCCCCTCCCCCTTCGTGCAGGCCAAGGTCGATGGCGTCATCGGCTGGCTCATCCTCAACCGTCCGGAACGCAAGAACGCGCTGAACGGCGACATGTGGGGGGCCATTCCGCCGCTGCTGGATGCGCTGGTGAAGCAGCCGGGGGTGAAGGTCATTGTGCTGCGCGGGGTCAATGCCGAAGCCTTTGCGGCAGGCGCGGATATTTCCGAATTCGCCTCCAGCCGCTTCAACGCCGAGGCGGCCCAGGCCTATGAACAGATGAACACCCACGCCATGGCGGCAATCCGCACCTGTGCGCTGCCCACCATTGCCCTCATTCAGGGCTTCTGCGTGGGTGGTGGCGTGTCGCTGGCGCTGTCCTGCGACCTGCGCTTCTCCGATGCCAGCGGCATCTTCGCCCTGCCCCCGGCGCGCCTGGGCCTGGCTTATCCTATGGCCGGCATCCGCGATCTTTTGGCCACCGTGTCGCCGCCCATCGCCAAGGAAATGATCTATACCGCCCGCCGCCTGAACGCGGCCGAAGCCGCCCAGGCCGGCCTCATCAACGCAGTGGCCGACGACGTGGAAGCCCATGTCCGCCAGATTGCCGCCAGCATCGCCGATAACGCGCCGCTGACCATCCGCGCCTCCAAGGCCGCCATCGACCACGCCGCAGGCCGCCTTGGTGCGCCGTCGCTGGTGGAGGTGGCGGAACTGACCACCGCCTGCTTCAACAGCGACGACTACCGCGAGGGCCAGGCGGCCTTTCTGGAAAAACGCAAGCCGCGCTTCACCGGCCGGTAACCGTCCGTTCACGGAGGATAAAATGCAGCGCCTGTTCATTGCCGCCGTCCTGGCCCTGGCCGCGCCGCCCGTGCTGGCCGCCCCCGCCATCACCTATCAATGTGCCGACGGCCACCGCTATGCCCTCGCCCGCTATGACGAATTCATCAGCCTGCTGACGGACCAGAGCGGCGACGAGGCCCTCATCAGCCAGCAGAAGACGCGCACCGCGCAGAAATATGGCGGCACCGGCTTTTCCGGCAGCACATACACACTGGCGGTGGAACCGCTGGAACAGCGCCTGACCATCAACGATGGCGACGAGATCGGTCCCTGCAAGCCGGTGGTTGACGGCAGCGTGACACCCGCGGTGACGGCCCTGCACTTCTCCTGCAACATGGGCACCTATCACTTTCTCATCCGCCCCGCCGCCGACGGCAGGGGCGACTTCCTCGACCAGAATGGCAACAGTGTCGGTCTGGCCGCGCCGGATGGCACCAGCCACCTGATGGTGGGCAAGTCGGCCAGCGGCGCCACATTTGATGTGCGCCTGCGCGGCGATCAGGCGGAGGTGAAAATCGCCGGCAAGCGCAGCTACATCGACTGCACGGCCCGCGACTAGTCCGTTCAGGCTCCGTACCGGCCTATCCCTTCCAGTCAGCAAGGAAATCGAGCACCGCCTGCTTGGCCTGTTTGTCGCCCACCGCATTCATGTGGTTGCGGTTCTTCAGCACCAGCCCCTGCGCGCCGGGAATGATGCGGGTCAGGCTGCCCACCTCCCCGGCAATCTCGTCCTGATCGCCCGCCCACACCAGCACCGGCACCCGGATCGTCGCCAGCTCATCGGCGGTGATCCGCGCCCGGCCCGAGCGCATGCAGGCCGCCAGCGCGCCAAGATCGCTTCCGGTCTGCTCGGCAAAGGCCCGGAACAGGCGGCCCTCGCGGCTGGTCACCTCGCGCGCTGTGGGGGCCTCCAGCGCGGCGGCAATCTGGTCAGACCCCGCCACCCCGGTGATGAGGCGAGACGCCATGCCGGCGAAGATGACCCGCGCCACGCGCGTCGGGTGCCGCAGCGTCAGAAAGGCCGCAATGCGCGCGCCCATGGAATAGCCCATCACCGCCGCCTGGCCGATGCCGAGGTGGTCAAGCAGGCGGCGCGCGTCCTCGGGCATGGCCGGGCTGTCATAGGCCTGGGGAACATGGATTTTCTCGCTCTCGCCATGGCCGCGGTTATCCATGACGATGACCCGGAAGCCCGCCTGCACCAGCAGCTCCACCCAGCCGGTATTGACCCAGTTGACCCGGCCGTTGGAGGCAAAGCCGTGGATCAGCAGCACGGGCGGGCCGCTACCCGTCGTCGCAAAGGCGATTTCCACTCCGTCGGAATTGAATCTGTCCATGGCTTCAAGGATATGCTATCCCCCGCCCCAAGATCAAATAGTCCAAGGGATTGAGCCATGGCTGCCCACGCCACCCCCCATTTCCAGAACGACCAGGGTGTGCCCGTCATCGAGACCGGGGCGAAAAAGCTGATGTGCATTGGTGCCACCCCGCCCTTTGACCATCCCCATGTCTTCCTCGACATGGGTGCGGCGGGCGAAATCACCTGCCCCTATTGCTCCACCATCTACCGCCACAACGGCAGGCTGGGCGCAGAGGAGTCAAACCCGGCCGGGGCGCTCTGGCACCACAAGGCCGCCTGATTGAACCCTGTTTAAGCCATGACCCGGCGCAAGCCCCCTGTCAGCCATAACCGGCTGGAAACGGACCGGCTTTATCTGGCGCTGGTGCCGCTGGCGGGCCTGGCCGCCACCGCCGCAAAAAAGCCAGCCGTGGCCAAAAAGATCATTGGCGACAAGCTGCCGCCAGAGTGGTTTGACCAGGCCTGGGTCTTCGCTCTCCGGCGCGACCAGTGGCTGGCCAGCGCCGCCTATGCCCCGTGGTCCATCCGGGCCATCGCGCTGAAGGCCACCGGCCAGGTCATCGGCACCATGAACTGCCACCGCGCCCCCGCCGCCTTCCGCTTCGGCGATGAAATTTTCCAGGTGGTGGAGATGGGCTATGAGATCTTTCCGCCCTGGCAGCGTCAGGCCTATGCCTTCGAGGCCATCACCGGCTTTCTCGACTGGGCCAGAACCCAGGGACTGGAAGGCGTGCTGCTGTCCATCGCGCCCGACAATAGCGCCTCGCGCCGGCTGGCGGAAAAACTGGGCGCCACCCACATTGACCATCGCATCGACCCTGAGGACGGGCCGGAGGATGTATTTCTGCTGCGTCTGAGCTGACGGGTCAGATATTGATCTGGGTGCCCACTTCCACCACCCGATCCGTGGGCAGACGGAAATAGTTGCTGGCATCATCGGCATTGCGCGACAGGGCGATGAACAGCTTGTCCTGCCAGGCAGGCATGCCCTCATGGCGTGATGATTTCACCGTCCGCCGCGACAGGAAGAAGCTCGTCGTCATGATGTCGAACTTGAGCCCTGCCCTGCGCGCCAGCGCCAGCGCCTTGGGCACATTGGGTGTTTCCATGAAGCCGAAGGTGACGATCATCGACTGGAACAGGTCATTGAGTTTTGTGAGCTTCACCTTGTCGGCGTCAGGCACCACCGGATAGTCCGAGGTTCTCACCGTCAGCACCAGATTTTGCTCATGCAGAACGCGAAAGTGCTTCAGGCTGTGCAACAGGGCGGTGGGCGCGCTGTCGGGATCGGAGGTGAAGAACACGGCGGTTCCCGGAACGCGGCCCGGCGGCCGTCTAGCCAGGGACTCCACCAGTCCCATGAGCGGCACCTCGGCTTTGCGCGTTTTTTCAAAGACCAGGCGATTTCCGGTGCGCCAGGTGCGCATGACCACCATGAGCAGCGCCCCCAGTGCCAGCGGCACCCAGCCGCCGTCATGGATCTTGAGGCTGTTAGCCCCGAGGAAAATCAAATCCAGCGTCAGCAAGGGAAGCATCAGCGCCAGGGCAGCCCACAGCGGCCACTTCCAGTATTTCCAGATCACCAGAATGGCCATGGTGGCGGTGACCACCATGGTACCGGTAACGGCGATGCCATAGGCGGAAGCCAGCGCCGATGAGGTGCGGAACAGCAGCACCAGAATGACCACGCCGAACAGCACCAGCCAGTTCACCTGCGGCATGTAAACCTGGCCTGCATGGGCCTCGGAGGTGAAGCGGATTTCCATGCGCGGCAGAAGCCCAAGCTGCATGGCCTGACGGGTCAGCGAATAGGCCCCGGTGATCACCGCCTGACTGGCTATGATGGTGGCCGCCGTGGCAAAAACGACAATGGCCGCCAGCGCCCAGTTCGGTGCCATCCGGAAGAAGGGGTTTTCAATGGTGGCCGGGTCATGCAGCAGCATGGCCCCCTGGCCGAGATAATTCAGCATCAGCGACGGCATCACCAGAAACAGCCACGCCGCCTGAACAGGCTTTTTGCCGAAATGGCCAAGATCGGCATAGAGCGCCTCGGCCCCCGTGACCGCCAGAAAGACTGCCCCCAGCGTCACCAGCCCAATGCGTCCGTGGCCGGCCAGAAAATCCACTGCGAAGTGCGGTGAAAAGGCGGCAAATATGCCGGGATGGTCGCTGATGTGGCGCAGCCCAAGAACCCCCATGAGCACAAACCACGCAACCATCACCGGCCCGAAGAAATTGGCAACCCGCGCCGTGCCCGACTGCTGCACCGTGAACAGGCCAATGATGATGCCGAGCGTGATCCACAGCACATAGGGCTCGAAGGCGGGGGTCACGATGTTGAGACCCTCCACAGCCGACAGCACCGAAATCGCCGGGGTGATGATGGCATCACCGTAAAACAGCGCCGCCCCGATCATGCCCAGAACCGGAATGAGCACCAGCCTGGTGCCCATGGCCCGTTGCGCCAGCGCCATCAGCGAGAGGGTTCCCCCTTCGCCCTTGTTGTCAGCATTGAGAAGAACCAAAACATATTTCAGCGTGACGATGAGAATGAGCGTCCACAGAATGAGCGACACCACGCCATAGACCATGATTTCGCTGATGGCCCCGTCCTTGTGCATGGCCGCCAATATGGCCTCGCGCAGGGCATAGAGCGGGCTGGTGCCGATGTCGCCATAGACAACGCCGATGCAGCCAAGGGTCAGAATCCAGAAACCGGGCGGAGAGTGCGTGTAGCCTGGTTCAATTGCCCCATCACCTTCCGGTGCTGGTTTACCATTCGACACAACGCTGCTCATGGCTCGCTCTCCGTCGCCCGGTGGGGGCTGTGGGGCACGCGGTATGCTCTTCTTGCGGCCGAAAGTAAAGGCACCGCCGAAATCGGACGCCCTTGCATTGCATGTTTCGGCTCCATCGGCTTAGCCCGCTGACACCAGCGGCCTGACGGCCTGTCAGCGCGCCCGGTGCGTCACCGTGGCGGCGCGGGCCACCAGCACCTTGTCAATGCGCTTGCCGTCCAGGTCCACCACCTCGAAGCGCCAGCCCTGATGGTTGAAGGATTCGCCCACCCTTGGCAGGCGGCCCATCTGATCGAGCACAAATCCGGCCAGCGTCTGATAATCGCGCTTGGGGGGCAGCGGCAGATTCAGCCGCTCCAGCACCCCGTCAATGGGGGCCCAGCCGGCCAGCAGCAGCGATCCGTCATCGCGCTCCACGGCTTCGGGCTCAGGCGCGCCCCCCTCCTCGCGGAAGGCGCCCACAATGGCCTCCAGTACGTCGGCAACCGTGACAATGCCTTCGAAGTGACCATATTCGTCATGCACCAGGCCGATATGCACGCCGGACTGCTTCAGCATGGCCACCACGTCCAGCGCATCCACCGTGTCGGGAATGATGGGCGCCTGGCGCAGCACCTGGCGAATGGCGCCGGAGCGCTTGCGCAGCAGGGCGGCCGCCACATCCTTGGCCTGCACCACCCCCACCACCGTGTCGGGATTGCCCCGATAGACCACAAAGCGTGAGTGGCCGCTGTCGGCGATGAGTTGCCCCAGTTCGGCCGGTGTGGCCTTGATGTCCACCATCTTCACATCGGCACGGGGAATCATGATGCCGCGCACCGGCCGGTCGCCCAGCCGCATGACCCCGGCAATCATGCTGCGCTCCTCCGGTTCCAGCACCCCGGCGGACTCGGCTTCGGCAATCATGGTGTGAATTTCGGCCGTGGTCATGACGTCATCGCGCACGTGCGATTGCCCCAGCAGGGTCAGCACCAGCCGGCCCGACCGGTCAAGAAGCCAAACCACCGGGGCCGCCAGCCGGGCAAGCAATGTCATGGCCGGCGCCGCCAGACAGGCAATGCGCTCGGGGTTGCGCAGGGCAATCTGCTTCGGCACCAGTTCGCCGATGATCAGCGACAGATAGGTGATGAGCGCCACAACCGTGCCGAAGCCCGTGATCTCGGCCCACCAGCGCGGAACGCCCAGCGCCACCAGCCATTCCCCCGCCCTGGCCCCCAGCGAAGCACCGGAAAAGGCCCCGGCAATGATGCCAATGAGGGTGATGCCGATCTGCACCGTGGACAGGAACCGGCCAGGGTCGGCGGAAAGCGCAAGCGCCGCCCGCGCCCCGGCCACATTCTGATCCGCCATGGTCTTGAGGCGCGCCGGCCGTGATGAGGCAACGGCCATTTCCGACATGGCCAGCAGGCCATTGATAATGGTCAGAACCACCACCACCAGAATTTCGATAGAAGCCATTGTTTCTCCCTGGCGGTCCTGATCTGGTGCAGGCGGAGGGACTCGAACCCTCACTTCCTTTCGGAAAACGGATTTTAAGTCCGTTGCGTCTACCGTTCCGCCACGCCCGCCCTCGCCCGACTATACCGTGGCGCCGTCGCGGATGGGCGGGGCAAATTGCAGCCCCATGTCCCAGGGCAGATAGATCCAGGTATCCTGGCTCACCTCGGTGACGAAGGTATCCACCAGCGGCCGCCCCTGCGGCTTGGCATAAACCGTGGCAAAATGGGCCTTGGGCAGCATTTCCCGCACCACCCGGGCGGTGGCGCCGGTGTCCACCAGGTCATCGACGATCAGCACCCCCTCGCCGCCGTCCTCCCCCGCCACGGCGGCGGAAACCGACTTCAGAACCGAGATTTCACCCTGCTTGTCATAGTCGTAGGAGGCCACACAGACTGATTCGACCACCCGGATGCCCAGCTCGCGCGCCACAATGGCGGCCGGAACCAGCCCGCCGCGGGTGATGGCCACCACCGCCCGGAACGGCCCCGCCGCCGACAGCCGCCAGGCCAGCGCCCGGGCGTCGCGGTGAAACTGGTCCCATGAAACGGGGAAATTCTTCTGCCATTTGTCGTCCATGCCACACCACCTTTGCAACCTGACATTTCCGGGTTCATCTGATTTAGCGCGCAGCCGACCCGCACCGCAACAAAGCATGGTTAATAATCAACCCTTGCTTCATAATTTGCCGCCATGATCCCGGCCCAAATCGCTTTGGGAGAGTTTTATGTCCGGTCGGTCCTCCACCCTCAAGGATCTGGTCCACATCTTCGAGCTGTCCAACACCCAGCTTCTGGTCATCCGGATGCCGGACGCCGCCATTGTGGAAACCACCACGGCCCTGCTCCGCAAATGGAATTGCCAGCGCAGTGACGTCATCGGCAAGCCCCTGCTGAAATATGGCACCGGCGCCATTTCCGCCCGCTATGCGGCCCAGACGGAGGCTGCCCAGCAAGGCCCGGCAGCCCTGGAGATCTCCTTTGCCAGCCCGGTCGGGGTGCGCTCGTCGGCCCTGTTCCGCCAGCACAACTGGCAGGATGAGGGCGGCATCAGCTATGCCCTGGTGGTGGGCGAACAGGCCAGCGGCGAAGAAGCCGAGCGCGCCATCAGCAACGAACGCCGGTTGAACCTGGCGCTCCGCTCCGGCGGCTATGCCCTGTGGGATTATGACTTCGAGACCCGCGAAACCTACAACTCGCCGGAAATGTATGACCTCCTCGGCTTTCCGCGCGGTTCCGTCGACCTGAACTTCGAGAAGTTCAACGCCCGCATTCACCCCGACGACCAGGACAAGACCCTTGAGCACAAGCTGCTCAATACCCCCTTCGGCGATGATGTGGTCCAGAGCCGCTACCGCGTGCGCATGGCCGACAATGAATTTGTCTGGATTGAAGCGGTGGCCGGCGTCATCCGCGATCCGGTGTCGGGCAATCCGGTGCGCTGCGTCGGCCTGTGCCGCAACGTCAATGACCAGATGGCCACACTGGAGCGTCTGCGCGCCTCGGAACGCACCATGAAGCGCACCCAGCAGGCCGCCCGGCTTGGCTCCTTCTCGCTGGCCAGCGAAAGCGGCTTCTCGCGCATGTCGTCGGAAATGGCCGTGCTGATCGGCATGGGCGATGCCATTGTTCATCCGGCGCTGTCCACCTTCATCACCATGATCGAGCCCGGCGGCCGCGAGCAGTTCGAGCAGGCGATTGAGCTTGCCCGTCAGGGCACCCGCGTGTCCGACCTTGAAATCGCCGTGCGCCTGCGGTCTGGCGAGATCGAGTATTTTCAGGTCAACATGGAGCCGGAAACCAACGCCTTCGGCAAGATCGAAGGGGTGTTCGGGTCCTGCCAGCTGGTCACCGAGCGCAAGCAGCTCGAGCGCCGCTTCCATCAGGCCCAGAAAATGGAGGCGGTGGGTCAACTCACCGGCGGCGTGGCTCACGACTTCAACAACCTGCTCATGGTGGTCATGGGCAATCTGCAACTGGTTGACCAGCTCGTCACCGGCAATGAACGGGCCCAGAAGCGCATTCGCTCGGCCATTGAGGCTGCCGAACGCGGCTCCGAACTGACCCGCCGCATGCTTGCCTTCTCGCGCCAGAACACCCTGCAAAGCAAGGACATCGACATCAACCGCCTGCTGGCCGGCTTCACCACCATGGTGCGCCACGCGGCCGGCAACGACATCGAACTCGCCGTCATCCCGGGCGATGGTGTGTGGCCGGTGAAGGCCGATCAGACCATGCTGGAATCGGCCATCCTCAATCTCGCCATCAACGCCCGTGATGCCATGCTGCCCAAGGGCGGCAAGCTGATCATTGAAACACGTAACGTACACCTGGATGAGGAATATGCCGCCCGCAATGACGACGTCACGGCAGGCGACTATGTGGAAATTGCCGTCACCGACACCGGCTGCGGCATAGCCCCGGAAAATCTGGAAAAGGTCTTCCAGCCCTTCTTCACCACCAAGGGGCCGGAATCTGGGTCGGGCCTCGGCCTGTCCATGATCTACGGCTTCGTCAAGCAGTCCGGCGGCCATGTGAAGATCTATTCGGAAGTGGGCCATGGCACCACAGTGAAGCTCTACCTGCCCCGTCTCATCTCCATGTCCTACTCGTCGGCACCTCCGGCCGGGGCGCCGGTCATGAACCGCCACGCTCCGCCGGCTGCCGAGACCGGCCGCTCGGTGGCGCACTATGCCGCAGCCGAATATGGCGCCGTGCCGCACTTCAACACCGAACCCTATGCGACAGCGGCGGCAGCCCCGCCACAGCACGTTGCCCCGCCGCTGCACGTTGCCCCGCCGCCCTCTGCCCCGCCGCCGGCCCCGTCGGTGGCCGCTGTCGTCACGGCGGTGCCGGAAACACTGCCCGCCGCCGCCGGTGACAGGCAGGTGGTGCTGGTCGTCGAAGACAATCTGTCGGTGCGCGAAGTGGCCGCCGCCATGATCGAGGAGATGGGCTATGAGGTCATCACCGCGAGCAATGGCGTCGAAGGCTACAAGACCATCACCGACCGGCCGGACATCTGCCTCGTGCTGTCTGATGTCATCATGGCCGGTGGCATGAACGGCCCGGAACTGGCCGCCAAGGCCATTCAGATCCGCCCCGAACTCAAGATCCTGTTCATGTCGGGTTATGCGCCGGGCTCGGTGCGCCAGATGCAGGACCTGCCGGCCTCCATCGAGCTGGTGAACAAGCCCTTCACCCGCACCGATCTCACCGAGAAGGTGAGGAAGGCGCTGGCGGCCTAATTTTTTTCGGCCGGTCGCCAGCCGCGCACCTTGCCAGCGTCGGAAAGGCTCTGCGCCAGGGCCTTCACATCGGCCATGGCCTGATTCAGCGCCGCGCCATCGCGGCTGCGCGCCACCAGATGGGTGGCAAAGCCCGCCGGTTGCTCAAACGGATAGGAGCCGATGCTGACGGCGGGATAGCTGCGCTGGATGGCGGCCAGCGCGGTTGCCACATCGCCCTCACCGCCTTCCAGCACAATGCCGTCGGTGAACACCGGCACACCGCCCTGGAGCGTCGGCACGATCTGCTCCAGCATCGCCTGCATGATGCGCGGCACGCCCGCCATCACGAAAACATTTTCAATCCGGAAGCCCGGCGCCACCGACACCGGATTGGCAATCAGGCTGGCGCCCTCGGGAATGCGCGCCATGCGCAGCCGCGCCTCGTTCGGTTCGCGCCCGATGGAGCGGAAAAAATCCATAAGCAGGCGCACCGCCTCGGGATGATGGCTGATCCCCGTGTTGAAGGCCCGCGCCATGGCGTCGGCGGTGATGTCGTCATGGGTGGGACCAATGCCGCCGGTGGAGAATACATAGCTGTAGCGCGCCGCCAGCGCCTGCACTGCCGCCACAATCTCGTCCTCGCTGTCAGGAACGCAGCGCGCCTCCATCAGGTCGATGCCCCTGGCCGCCAGAGCATCAGCGATGGTGCCGAGATTTTTGTCCTTGGTGCGCCCCGACAGGATTTCATTGCCGATGATGAGAACAGCAGCGGTGGCGGGTTTGGCGGTCATGGCTTAAATCCTGGGCAGGATTGAACAGTGCCACCGCACCCCCCACCTGTCAAAAGATCATGCATTTTGCCACCGCCCTCATCCCCGCCCGGCTCATCAGGCGTTACAAGAGGTTTCTCGCCGATGTGACTCTGGAATCAGGGGAAAACACCACCGTCCTCTGCCCCAACACCGGCGCCATGACCGGGCTGGCCACACCCGGCACCAAAATCTGGCTGTCGCTCGCGACCAATCCGGCGCGCAAATATGCCCTCACCTGGGAATTGGCCGAGGTGGCGGAATCCGGCCTCACCGGCGTCAACACCCAGCATCCCAACCACATCGTTGCCGCCGCCCTCACCCGCCATGCCATTCCCGAACTGGCCGGTTATGACCGCATCCGGCGTGAGGTACCCTATGGCCAGAGAAGCCGCATCGACCTGCTGCTGGAGGGACCGAACCGCCCCTCCTGCTTCGTCGAGATCAAGAACGTCCACTTCTTCCGCGGCGGCGATCTGGCCGAATTTCCCGACTGCCCCACCGACCGCGGCCGCCGCCACCTCGAGGAAATGGCAGCCATGGTGGCCCAGGGTCATAGGTCTGTCATGGTCTATCTCATCCAGAGCAACACCGCCAGGCGCTTCGCCCTTGCCGCCGATCTTGATCCCGCTTATGTGAAAGCCTTCACGGCGGCGCGTCAGGCGGGCGTCGAGGCGCTGGCGCTGGCCTGCCGCGTCTCAACCACTGCCATCACCGTGGACCGGCCCGTCCCCGTCATCATGCCCTGAGGTTTTTGCCTGAATGCCCCGCGATGCCATCAAGATCCACAGCCCGGAGGACTTTGCCGGCATGCGCAAGGCGGGGCACCTGGCAGCGCTGGCCCTTGACGAGATCACCCCCATGATGGTGCCCGGCACCACCACCGACGCCATCAATGATTTTGTCAACGCCTTCGCCAAAAAGCACAACGCCATTCCCGCCTCGCTCAATTATCGCGGCTTTCCCAAGTCCATCTGCACCTCCATCAATCATGTAGTCTGTCACGGCATTCCCAATGACAAGCCGCTGCGCGACGGCGACATTGTCAACGTCGACATCACCCTTATCGCTGATGGCTGGTATGGCGACACCAGCCGCATGTATAATATCGGCAGCGTGGCGCGCGCCGCAGCGCGTCTGGTGGAAGTGACCTATGAAAGCCTGATGCGCGGCATTGCCGCAGTCAAGCCCGGCGCCACGCTGGGCGACATCGGCCACGCCATCCAGTCCTTTGCTGAAGCCGAGCGCTGCTCGGTGGTGCGCGACTTCTGCGGCCACGGCCTGGGCCGCGTCTTCCACGACAACCCGAATGTGCTGCACTATGGCAAGCCCGGGGATGGCGCCGTGCTGAAGCCCGGCATGTTCTTCACCATTGAACCGATGATCAATCTCGGCAAACCGCATGTGAAGGTGCTGGCCGATGGCTGGACCGCCGTGACCCGCGACCGCTCGCTGTCGGCCCAGTTCGAGCATTCCCTCGCTGTCACCGAAACCGGCTGCGAGATCTTCACCCTCTCTCCCGGCGGGCTGCACCAGCCGCCCTATAAAATCTGACCGGAGCGGCAGCGCATGGGCAGGAAAGCGGCCAGCGGTTTTGCCGAAGCGCCCGTGGCGCTGCCCGGCCACAGCGGCCACCGCGAACGCCTGAAGCAGCGCTTCCGCGATGGCGGGGCCAATGCCCTGCCAGACTATGAACTTCTGGAACTGGTGCTGTTCCGCGCCATTCCCCGCGCTGACACCAAGCCGCTGGCCAAGGCGCTCATCGCCCGCTTCGGCAGCTTTGCCGAGGTGGTGAGCGCACCGGCCGAACGCATCATGGAGGTGAAGGGCGCGGGCCAGGCCGTGGCCACCGAACTGGCGCTCATCCGCGCTGCGGCGCTGCGCCTTGCCAAGGGCGAGGTGGTGAACCGGCCGCTGCTCGCCAGCTGGACCGCCATCATCGATTATTGCCACGCCGCCATGGCCTTCGCCGAACGCGAGCAGTTCCGCATTCTGTTCCTCGACAAGAAGAACCAGCTCATCACCGATGAGGTGCAGCAGCAGGGCACGGTGGACCACACCCCCGTCTATACCCGCGAGGTCATCAAGCGGGCGCTGGAGCTGGCGGCTTCAGCCATCATTCTGGTACACAACCACCCCTCCGGTGACCCCACCCCCTCCATGGCCGACATCGACATGACCAAGAAGATCATGGTGGCGGGTGAAAAACTGGGGGTCATGGTCCATGACCACATCATCATTGCCCGCAAGGGCCATGTCAGTTTCCGGAACCTCGGATTGATGTGAGGTCATCCGGCGTGTCGATGTCGGTGAAAATGCCGTCATCCCCGGCCGCCACCTCCACCACATCGTCAAGCCCGGCAAGGAGGCTCCTTGCCCCCTGATCGCCGGCGAACGCCATCAGCGCCGGAAAATGCGCACGCGGCCACAGCACCGGATTGCCGCGCCGCCCGGCCCGCACCGGCACCGCCACCCGCTTGCCGCCCCCGGCCTGCAGCAGGGCGGTCATGTCGTCCTCGGCCACATGCGGCATGTCGCCCAGCGCCACCAGGGCTGCCTTCACCTCCGCCCCCAAAGCGCCAATGCCCGCCCTGAGCGAGGTGGAAAGCCCCTGGGCATAGTCGGCGTTATGGATGAGCCTGACCGGAAGGCCCGCCAGCGCCGCCCCCACCCCCTCGGCATCGTGGCCGGTCACCACCAGCACCTCGGCCAGGCCCAGCGCCAGCAGCCTTTCCGCCACCCGGCGGATGAGCGGCGCGCCCGCCACCGGCTCCAGCAGTTTCGTCCGCCCCATGCGCCGCGACAGGCCCGCCGCCAGAATGACCCCGGCCACCCCGGCATGGCGCGGCCGCATCCGCAGGGCGCGCGGGCTGGGCCGCGAGGCAATTTCCGCCAGAAGCCCCCCCACCCCCATGCCCGCGAGATCATTGGGCCCCACCGCAAGCCCCGCCATGACCGGCTCCAGCACCAGGTCAAAGCCGTTGCGTTTCAGTGCGCGCGCACAACTGGGCAGGCCGATAACCGGTGTGTCGCGCAGGCTGGCGAGCAGCAGCAGATTGCCCGGATCGACCGGCATGCCAAAGCGGCTGATGCGGCCGCCCGCCGCGACAATCCCCTGTGGCACCACATCGCCCCGGTCGCCAGTGGCCGTTTCGCCCGCCACCAGAAGAAGCGCGTGATCGGCCATTTCCGCTAGCGCCGCCGCAATGGCCTGTGCGGCGTGGGCCACCCGCCGCACGCTGGCCAGATGGCCGCCCAGCGCCTCCACCCTGGCCCGCGTGGCGGCCTCCGCCTTGGCTGCAAGCCCCGCCTTGCCCCGGCCTGTTTCCGTGATGATGAGTCCGACCTTTCGGCGGCTGAAGGGCGCCACCCGCAGCGGCCGGGCCGCTGCCTCGGCCCGCGCCACCGCACCTTCGCTCACCGCAAAGGGAATGATTTTCACCGTGGCCACCAGATCGCCCGGCTGAACGCGCCGAAGCGGCAGGAGCGTGGCCAGTGTCACCGCCTCATCAACGCCGTTGACGGCGGCCAGGGCCGCCCCGTCCAGCACCAGCAGGCCGGCACGCGTGGCCACCAGATTGGCCCGTCCGGTGGCCGCGGGCGAGGCCGCGACACCCTCACCGGCAAGCCTCGCGGCAATCCGGGCCGCCGCCCTGTTCTCGTCCACATCGCCTGGCGCCAGCCGCGCCGCCATGACCTCATGAATGCCCGCCGCCGCCAGCCCCGCCACATCATCAGGCGTGAGCAGCCGCCCCTTGCGCAGGGCCCCCGCGCCATGGGCCAGCACCGCGCCAACCGCCTCGGCCACCGGGATCAGACCAAACTTCATGGCGTCGCCCGGCGCAGGGCGGCAATGATTTCCGCCATGATGGCCAGAGCGATTTCCGCCGCCCCCTCGGCCCCGATGGCCAGGCCGATGGGCGCCCGGATGCGCGCCAGCGCCGCCTCATCCACACCGCGCGACGAAAGCCGGGCCAGGCGCTGGCCATGGGTGCGGCGCGACCCCAGCGCGCCGATGTAAAACGCCTCGCTGGCCAGTGCCGCCATCAGCGCCGGATCATCAATCTTCGGATCATGGGTCAGCGCCGCCAGGGCCGTGCAAGCATCAAGACCAAGCTGCGGCAGCACCTCTTCCGGCCAGCCCTCATGCAGCGCATCGGCAGGAAAGCGCGCCACTGTGGCAAAGGCCCCGCGCGGGTCAATGACCGCCACGGCAAAACCCACGCCCCGCGCCAGCCCCGCCAGATGCTGGGCAATATGCACCGCCCCGGTGATGATGAGCCGGGGCTGCGGCACATGAACCGCAATGAACTGCTGTTCCACCAACCGCGACCGGCCGGCGCGCAGGGCGGCCCCCACCTCAGCGTCCGCCCCCTGCTCCGGCACCAGCCGCGTTGTGCCGCTGGCCAGATCGGTTGCCACCGCCACCGCCCGCCGCGCCGCCACGGCCTGTTCCACCGCCGCCAGCAGCGCCAGCCGCTCCGCCGTCACCTTCTCCACCAGAATGCGAATGCGCCCGCCGCAGGCCAGCCCCACCTTCCAGGCGGTCTCATCGGCCACGCCGAAGTCCACAACCCTGGCCGCCCCCGACGCCATCACCTCCTGCGCTTCGGTGATGACCGCCCCCTCGACACAGCCGCCGGACACCGACCCGGCAAAATTCCCCTCGTGGTCCACCGCCAGTTGGCTGCCCACCGGCTGCGGCGCCGAGCCCCAGGTTTCAATGACCGTGGCCAGCGCGCAGGGCCTGCCCGCCTGCGCCCATGCCATTGCCTGTTGTGCCGCTGTTTCCATGCCGCTGCTCAAAAACCCTGTTGGTTGCTGCGGAATCATCTTAGCCTGAAGCGATGACGCCGCAAACGCCAGCAAAATCACGCCTTCTCTGGCTTGTGCCAGTGCTGCAGTTCATCGTCATCGCCGCCATTCTGCTGGCCATGGGGCGCGAACCCATATGCAAATGCGGCACCGTGAAACTGTGGCACGGTGTGGTCATGAGTTCGGAAAATTCCCAGCACCTGAGCGACTGGTACACGCCCTCCCACATCATCCACGGCTTTCTGTTCTATGGGCTGTTTTTCTGGCTGGGGCGCAAGTGGCCATTGGCGTTCCGCCTCATCGCCGCCATCGCCATCGAGGGCGCCTGGGAGATTTTTGAAAACTCCGACTTCATCATCAACCGCTACCGCGAAGCCACCATCTCCCTCGATTATTACGGCGACAGCGTCATCAACTCCCTGTCCGATGTGGCGGCCATGGTGGTGGGCTTCTTCATCGCCCACCGCATTCCCTGGAAGCTCACCGCCGGGCTGGCCATCGCCATGGAGCTTTTCACCGGCCTCATGATCCGCGACAACCTCGCCCTCAATGTCATCATGCTGGTGGCCCCCAATGACACCATCCGGGCCTGGCAGGCCGTGGGCGGCCCCATGAGCCGGGCTGACCCACCGGCCCCCGTCGCCCCAGCTAGCCCATGAACCGGCGCGGCTTCTTCCGGTTTCTCGGCGGGCTGCTGGCCTCGGGCGCTGCTCTCACCTCCTATGCTGTGCTGTTTGAGCCGCTGCTCCGCCTCAACATCACCCGCTATGCGCTCACCCCGCCGCGCTGGACTGATGGTCTGAAGCTGCGGCTCGTTGTGCTGGCCGATCCGCACCTCACCCACCCGCTCATGCCGCTGCCGCGCTGGCGCGCCATCATCAACCGCGCCAATGCGCTGGACGGCGACATGATCCTGCTGCTCGGCGACTATCTCAGCGGCCACCCGTTCCGCAGCCACAAGGTTGCCATGTCCGACATGGCCCAGGCGGCGGCGGCGCTGGCCGCACCGCTCGGCGTGCGCGCCATCATCGGCAACCATGACTGGTGGGAGGACGCCACCGCCCAGCAGACCGGCCAAGGCCCGGTGGAGGCGCAACGCGCCCTGGAAGGGGCCGGCATTCCGGTTCTGGTCAACCGCGCCGAACGGCTGGAGAAGAATGGCCTGCCCTTCTGGCTGGCGGGAACCGACAGCATGGTGGCCATTGCCCGCACCTTTGAGTCACGCGCCGACCTGCCCGCCACCCTGGCCCAGGTGACGGATGACGCGCCGGTCATTCTCATGGCCCATGAGCCGGACCAGTTCGTCAACGTGCCGGAGCGGGTGTGCCTCACCCTGTCCGGTCACACCCATGGCGGCCAGGTCAGGCTGTTCGGCTGGTCGCCGGTGGTGCCCTCATCCTTCGGCAACCGCTTTGCCTATGGCCATATCGAAGGCGACAACCGCCATCTCATCGTCTCCGGCGGGCTGGGCTGTTCCATCCTGCCCGTGCGCATCGGCATGCCGCCGGAAATCGTCGTCATTGACCTGGGATAGCAGCAGGGGTGCGGCGGTGGCCGTACCGCCTCACTCCTTGATGGTGATGCCCGTGGCGGACGCCCCATATTCCTTCACCAGCGCATAAAGCCGGGCGGCATTGTTGGGGTGAAGCCGCACACAGCCATGCGAGGCAGGCCGCCCCAGCGCCCGCACATGGCCGGAGCCGTGAATGGCATAACCGCCCTTGAAAAAGATCGAGTTGGGCATGGGGGCATCGTCATATTTTCGTGAATAATAGACCTTGGCCATGCGCTGCACCCGGTAGCGGCCGCGCGGCGTCCAGTAGCCGTCACGGGCCGTCGACACCTTCCAATAGGCATAGGGGAAGCCATGCACCGTCACCATCATCGACTGCGACGAGATATCAATGCTGATATTGACCACCTTGGGCACCGGCGGGGCCCGGTAAGACCGGCGTTTTGCCGCTTCGGCGGGTGCCGTCGCCACCAGCAGGGCCGCCATGGCCCCAAACACAAGCGCTCTCAGTTTCATCGTTCCTCCCAGCAGAGATGCCCCCTCCGCTGCCTGCCCATAGCAGCACAAGCCTTAATATTGTGAAACCGGCAAAAATCAATCGAACAGGAATTCGCGCCCCACCTTGACCCGCCGCACCCCGTCATAGGCAATGATGTCGGCGGTGGCATAGGTTTCGCTGAAGGTGGCGGGCAGGAACGAGCCCGTGCCGACCATGTCCAGCGGTGCCTTGGCCGCGCCCATGATCTGGCACTTCTGCGGATCAAAGCCGGAGGAGCCGACAATCTGGGCGTCCTTGAAACCGGCCCGGTCCAGCGCCAGCCGGGCATGGATGATGGCCGCCACCGACACCCCCTTACCGAACAGGATGCGGCGCACCTTGTCGACCAGGATGTTGGAGGGGTCGAGCTGGAAGGCCCGGCCGCCCAGCACCTGTTCCACGATGTTGTATTCGCCCGACACATCGAGCCACTCACCCACCGTATCCACGGATTTTTCGTAATCCAGCCCCTCGGCGAAACGGCCGCCATGGGTGTCCATGCGCACCCCGAAGACATGGCCCTTCTTGTTCAGTCTGGCCTCGTCATAGAACCAGCGCGCGCAGCGCAGCGCGTCGCTGATTTCTTCACCCGTGTAGTCCACCAGCGCATAGAGCGCCTTGGCCTCGGGCAGCGTCTGGGCAAAGAGCTTCAGCGCCTCCAGCACGTCGCCGCCGGTGTAGCCCACCAGCGCATGCGGCATGGTGCCCATGCCCTGGGTGGCACCGAAGAAGGGCGCCGTCAGGTCCTGCGATGAGCCGATGAAGCCCTTCACCTTGGGGTTGGAGCGGCGGGCCATGGCGCTGCCCACGGCCGCGCCATAGGAGGCAAGAATGTTCATCTCCGCCCCCGAGGCGTGGCGCGCATGCATGTCCATGAACCCGGCATCGGGAATGGCCCGGCACATTTCATAGGCGTTGTTGGCGGCCACGCAGGGAAAGCCGATCTTCTGCAGCATCAGGGTTTCGACTTCCGACAGATCCTTCATGGAGCCGGTGATTTCCATGAGCTTGCGCTCGGACGGCACCACCTCGCCCTCGGCCACCAGACGGCGGATCTTGACCTTGGGCACCAGGGCGCGGGCCATGCGGATGGCCGGTTCCAGGGCGGCCACCACGCGCCGCCGCATGAACACCGCGAAGGTCACCTCGGCATCGCCATGGGCCGCCACAATGCGGCTGGTGTTGGTGAAATACTTGTCGGTCTGGGCCGACAGCGGACCTGCCGCATGGGCCAGTTCCACCAGCCGGTCGAGAACGGCCTCGTGCGCCGGGGTCAGATGAAAATCGTGGCGGGTGTCCATGGGGCGTCCTCCAGCAACAGGTCCGCCGCTTTAGCACAGGGCCGCGCCGCCCGAAACAGGCAGCGCAGCGCCCGCCTTCAGCCTTCCAGAACCGCCGCCGCCCCCTGACGCAGCAGTTCCACATCGGTGGCCGCCGCCAGAAAGCGATAGCCCATCCGCTCATAGGCCGGAATGGAACTGGCCCGGCCGGCAAAGGCCCCCGCCACCAGCCCGCGCTGGCGCGCCGCGCTGGCAATCTCCTTCATGGCCGCCAGGGTTTCCGGCCCCGTGGTGGCAATCTCCTCGCCGCCCGACAGCGCGATGGACAGGTCATTCGGCCCCACGAACAATCCGTCCAGCCCCGGCACGGCGGCAATTTCCCGAACCCGCGACAGCGCCAGCCGGGTTTCAATCATGGCGAACACCATGGTCACGTCATTGGCCTGGGCCAGATAATCCGCCGCCGACAGGCCCGCCGCCTGCACCGCCGCAAGGCCGCCCCAGCTGCGCACCCCGCGCGGCGGATATTTGGCCGCCATCACCAGCCGTTCCGCCTCGGCGGCACTGTTGATGAGGGGCGCAATCACCACCGAGGCGCCAATGTCCAGCGCCTGGCCGATGAGGCCGGGATCATTGGCCAGCGTGCGCACAATGAGCGGCCGGGCCAGCGCCGTCACCGCCTGGGCCATGGCCGCCGCTTCGGCAAAGCCGATGAGGCCATGCTGCAGGTCGAGCGCCACCCCCTCAAAGGGCAGCCGCGCCAGTTGCGCGGCCAGCGCCGCACCGGGCAGGCTCGCCCACGAAAACAGAAAGGGACCGGACTCCCTGAGCCGGTCCCTGATGCCAAAGCCGGGGGCTGGGCCCATGGCCTTATCCTTCCTTGCTCACCTGCTCCATGGCCGTGAGCAGCAACTCCTCCATGGTGCGGCGGATCTGATGGTCGGACTGGGCCACCTTCCTGGCGTCAAAATCGGCGCGGATCTTGCGGAACACATCCTCGTCGCCCGCTTCCTCGAAGTCGGCCGCCACCACTTCCTTGGCATAGGCGTCGGCCTCTGCGCCGGTAAGGCCCATCTTCTCCGCCGCCCACAGGCCAAGCAGCTTGTTGCGCCGCGCCGTGGCCTTGAAGCGCAATTCCTCGTCATGGGCGAACTTCTTTTCAAAGCCTTCCTGGCGCTTGTCGAAGGTGGTCATGGGGCAGCACTCCGTCAAATTCGGTGAGTCTGGGAAATAGCGGGCGCCGCAGGCCAAATCAACCCGTCCTTTCGCCGCTGCCCCGCCCGCCGCCAGCCCGAAACGCCCGGCCCGCAACCAGGGTTGGGAAAACTCCCGCCAAAGTGATTGTGCCAGAAAGTCCCATCCTGTAAGACCCGCCTGACAGCGGGGGCCAGCCCCCCATCCCATGATTTTGAACCGGGTGGCGTGATCCGGCCCAGTCGGAAAGCCCCCCTTGCCATGAGGCGTTTCACCATGAACAACCGCCGCACCCGCATCTATGAGGGCAAGGCCAAGATCCTTTACGAAGGGCCGGAGCCGGGCACCATCGTGGTCCACTACAAGGACGACGCCACCGCCTTCAATGCCCAGAAGAAGGCGGTGATCGACGGCAAGGGCGTGCTGAACCAGCGCATCTCCGAATTCATTTTCACCAAGCTGAACGAGCTGGGCCTGCCCACCCATTTCATCCGCAGCCTCAACATGCGCGAGCAGCTGGTGCGCTCGGTCGAGATCATCCCGCTTGAGGTGATCGTGCGCAATGTGGCCGCGGGCTCGCTGGCCAAGCGGCTGGGGCTGGAGGAGGGTCAGGCCCTGCCCCGCTCCATCATCGAATTCTGCTACAAGAACGACGCCCTCGGCGATCCCATGGTGTCCGAGGAACACATCACCGCCTTCGGCTGGGCCTCGCCTCAGGAAATCGACGACATCATGCACATGTCGATCCGCATCAATGATTTCCTCACCGGCCTGTTCCTCGGCATCGGCATCCGTCTGGTCGACTTCAAGATCGAGTTCGGCAGGCTGTTTGACGGCGACATGATGCGCGTGGTGCTGGCCGACGAGATCAGCCCCGATTCCTGCCGGCTGTGGGACACCAAGACCAACGACAAGATGGACAAGGACCGGTTCCGCCGCGACATGGGCGGCCTTGTTGAAGCCTATCAGGAAGTGGCCCGCCGCCTTGGCATCATGCCCGAGGAAAAGCCCGAGCGCAGCCGCCCCACCCTGGTGAAATCCGATTGATTGGTGAGCATGATGAAAGCCAAGATCAAGGTCACACTCAAGAACGGCGTGCTCGACCCGCAGGGCAAGGCCATTGAGGGGGCGCTCGGCTCCCTCGGCTTTTCCGGCGTGGACCATGTCCGCCAGGGCAAGTACTTCGAGATCGATCTGAAGGAAACCGATCCCGTCCGCGCCCGCGAGCAGGTTCGGGCCATGTGCGAAAAACTCATCGCCAACACGGTGATCGAAAACTACGACATCGAACTGGCCTGATCCGCCGCCTCGCCTGAACGTCCCCGCCTGAATACCCGCCTGAATAATTGTCAGTTTGCGGCACCGGGCCACCGTGCCAGTGTGGCCTGCGCGTGGGGTGCGGGCGTTTCCGGCAGCAATCAGGGGCCGGCCATGAATCTCAGGACTGTTAACGTCATTGCGGCCACCTCGCGGCTGCGCGCCCTTGCCGATCCCATTGGCCACCTGCTCACCGAAGCCTTCCATTTCCTTGGTCTGTTTGCCATCGGCGGTGCCACCGTCTGGGCGGCCCTTCTGGCCTTCCTGAAAATGGTCGAGGCGGGCCATGCCTCCATCGAGGATCTGCTGCTGCTCTTCATCTATCTGGAAATCGGCTCCATGGTCGGCATCTATTTCAAGACCAACCACATGCCGGTGCGCTTCCTCGTCTATGTCGGCATCACGGCGCTGACCCGCCACCTCATCGGCTTCGTCCAGCATGATGTGGAGCCGGACATGGGGGTGATCTATCTGTCGGCTGCCACCCTGATCATGGCGGGCGCGGTCTTCGTCATCCGCTACACCTCCTACAACTACCCCAACCGCTCGGACGCGGCGGGCGAGACCAACACCGACTGATCCCTCCACAGGGCGCGGAACACTATTCCAAACCTCCCCCTGCTCGGCTATAGCGGCCTCAGGAGTCCCGCCCATGAAGACCGCCGTCGTCACCTTCCCCGGAATCAACCGCGAAACCGACATGATGCGGGCGCTGAAGCTGGTGACCGGCAAGGCCCCCGTGAACCTGTGGCACACCGAAACCGAACTGCCCGGGGGGCTTGATCTGGTGGTGGTGCCGGGCGGCTTTTCCTATGGCGACTATCTGCGCTGCGGGGCCATTGCAGCGCGCTCACCCATCATGGCAGCAATCCGCGCCAAGGCCCTGAACGGACTCAAGGTTCTGGGCGTGTGCAACGGCTTCCAGATCATCACTGAAGCGGGCCTTCTGCCGGGCGCGCTGGTGCGCAACGCCTCGCTCCACTTCGTCTGCCGCGAGGTGAAGCTCAAGGTTGAGAACAACCGGACATTTTTCACCAACCGGATGAAGCGGGGCCAGATCGTCTCCTGCCCGGTGGCCCACGGCGAAGGCAACTACATCTGCGATGCCGACACGCTGAAGGCGCTGGAGGCGGAAGGCCGGGTGGTGTTCCGCTATGCCCAGGGCACCAACCCCAACGGCGCCATGAACGACATTGCCGGCATTGTAAACGGGGCGGGCAACGTCATCGGCATGATGCCCCACCCGGAAAACATGATCGAACCGCTGCACGGCAAGCTGGACTGCCTGCCGCTGTTTGAGAGCCTTCTGGCCGCCTGAAATTCTGCTCACCGCGGCGGGAACCGTTTCCGCCAACACACATTGAACCGGCCAACAGCCTTGCACAGCCAATGCTGGGGCTTTATATGTAACGCACTATAATACAAATAGGAGAAGCCATGACCCTGAACGTCGCCGTCCTCATCGGCAGCCTGCGCAAGGACTCTGTCACCCGCAAGCTCGTCCACGCCCTCGCCCCCCTCGCCCCCAAGGGCATGACCCTGAAGGTGGTGGAAATTGGCGATCTGCCCCATTTCAATGCCGATCTGGAAGGTGACATGCCGGCCCCGGTCAAGGCCTTCAAGAAGGCCATCGAGGGGGCCGACGCCGTGCTCTTCGCCACGCCGGAATATAACCGCTCGGTGCCGGGCGTGCTGAAGAACGCCATCGACTGGGGCTCCCGGCCCTATGGCAAGTCAAGCTGGAACGGCAAGCCCGCCGCCGTCATCAGCCAGTCCATGGGCGCCCTGTCGGGCTTTGGTGCCAATCATCACCTGCGCCAGTCGCTGGTCTTCCTCAACATGCCCACCATGGCCCAGCCGGAAGCCTACATCGCCAATTCCACCACCCTGTTTGATGATAAGGGCAACCTCGCCAAACCGGAGACGAAGGACTTCCTCAGCCAGGTCATGGCCGCCTTCGGCCAGTGGATCGCCACCCACAAGGCCTGATCCGGCGCATGCAAAACACCTGTTCTTTCCGGCAAATCCAGCGTTGAGATTTGCCGGAAAGAATTCTAAAGGCTGGCGTCATGCGCATCCCCAATGACGTCAGGATCACCCCGGAACTGGTCGCCCAGCATGGCCTGAAGCCCGAGGAATATCAGCACTTCCTCGACCTTCTCGGCCGCGAGCCCACCATCACCGAACTGGGCATCGTTTCCGCCATGTGGAACGAGCACTGTTCCTACAAATCCTCGAAGAAATGGCTGAAGACCCTGCCCACCACGGGCAAGCGCGTCATTCAGGGGCCGGGCGAAAATGCCGGCGTGGTCGACATCGGCGACGGTCAGGCCATCGTCTTCAAGATGGAAAGCCACAACCACCCCTCCTTCATCGAACCCTATCAGGGTTCGGCCACCGGCGTCGGCGGCATTCTGCGCGATGTCTTCACCATGGGAGCCCGCCCCATTGCGGCGCTGAATGCGCTGCGCTTCGGCGATCCGTCCCACCCCAAGACCCGCCATCTCGTCTCCGGCGTGGTGGCCGGGGTCGGCGGCTATGGCAATTCCTTCGGTGTGCCCACCCTCGGTGGCGAGGTGAATTTCCACGCCCGCTACAACGGCAACATTCTCGTCAACGCCATGGCCGTGGGCCTGGCCGATGCCGACAGCATTTTCTATTCCAAGGCCAAGGGCGTGGGCCTGCCGGTGGTTTATCTGGGCGCCAAGACGGGCCGCGACGGCATTCACGGCGCCACCATGGCCTCCGCCGAATTTGACGACAAGGCCGAGGAAAAGCGCCCCACCGTGCAGGTGGGTGACCCCTTCACCGAGAAGTGCCTGCTCGAAGCCTGCCTTGAACTCATGGCCTCCGGCGCGGTCATCGCCATTCAGGACATGGGGGCGGCGGGCCTCACCTGTTCAGCCGTTGAAATGGGCGCCAAGGGCGACCTCGGCATCGACCTTGACCTTGACCGCGTGCCCTGCCGCGAAGAGCGCATGACCGCCTATGAGATGATGCTCTCCGAAAGCCAGGAGCGCATGCTCATGGTGCTGAGGCCGGAGAAGGAAAAGGAAGCCGAAGCCATCTTCAAGAAGTGGGGTCTGGACTTCGCCATCGTCGGCGAGACCACCAATTCGCTGCGCTTCATCATCAAGCACGAGGGCGAGGTGAAGGCCGACCTGCCCATCAAGCAATTGGGCGATGAAGCCCCCGAATATGACCGGCCCTGGGTGGAACCGAAGCGGCAGCCCGTGCTGGCGGCACAGCATGTGCCCGCACCGGTCGACCTCAAGACCGCCATTCTCGACATGATGGCCTCGCCCGCCCTGTGCTCGCGGCGCTGGGTGTGGGAGCAATATGACACGCTGATCCAGTCCAACTCGGCCCAGGTGCCGGGCGGCGACGCGGGCGTGGTGCGCATCGGCAAGAAGAAGGCCATTGCCGTGTCGTCGGACGTCACCCCCCGCTATGTCGAGGCCGACCCCTTTGAGGGCGGCAAGCAGGCGGTGGCCGAGTGCTGGCGCAACCTCACCGCCGTGGGCGCCGAGCCGCTGGCCGTCACCGACAATCTCAACTTCGGCAACCCGGAACGCCCGGAAATCATGGGTCAGCTCGTCTTCGCCATCAAGGGCATCGGCGAGGCCTGCCGGGCGCTGAACTTCCCCGTCGTGTCGGGCAATGTCTCGCTCTACAACGAAACCAACGGCCAGGCCATTCTGCCCACCCCCACCATCGGCGGCGTGGGCCTGCTGCGCGACCTTTCCACCATGGCCACGCTGGCCTTCAAGAAGGCCGGCCAGAAGGTGATCGAAGTGGGCGGGCCGGGCGGCCACCTTGGCCAATCGCTCTACCTCGCCATTGTCCATGGCCGCGAGGAAGGCGCCCCGCCGCCGATCGATCTGGCCCGTGAAAAGGCCGCAGGCGACCTGATTCGATCTCTCATCAAAACCGCGCAAGTCTCTGCCGTGCATGACATTTCCGACGGCGGCCTGGTGACCGCCCTGATCGAAATGGCGCTTGCCGCAAACCTTGGCGTGACGCTCGACCGGCTCACCCCCGCCGAACTCTTCGGCGAGGATCAGGCCCGCTATGTGGTGACGGCCAGGAACGCCCGCGCCGTTCTGGCAGCGGCCAAGAAGGCCGGGGTTCCGGCCCGCGTCATCGGCGAAGTCACCGCCACCCCCTCCTTGAAGATGGGCCGCCTCACCCTATCTCTGAAGGCGTTGCGCCAGGCCCATGAGGGCTGGTTCCCCGCCTTCATGGCCAAGGAACTGTGAGCGCCCGAGGGAGCATCTGAACCATGGCCATGAGCGCCGACGAAATCGAACGCCGCATCCGCGCCGCCTTCCCCGATGCCGTGGTGGAGATCCGCGATCTGGCGGGCGACAACAACCACTTCGCCGCCCGCGTTGTGTCCGAGGCCTTCCGCGGCAAAAGCCGGGTGCAGCAGCACCAGATGGTCTATGCCTCACTGAAAGGTGATATGGGCGGCGCGCTCCACGCCCTTGCGCTGCAAACCGCCGTCCCCGAAAACTGAGATCAATCAACCATCGAAGGTATCAACATGTCCTCCCCCATGCATGACTGGATCGACAAGGAAGTGAAGTCCAACGACGTGGTGCTGTTCATGAAGGGCACCGCCGAACATCCCATGTGCGGCTTCTCCGGGCGCTCGGCCCAGATCCTGCAGCACCTTGGCGCCCCCTTCCGCGACATCGACGTGCTGGCCAATGACAGCCTGCGCCAGGGCATCAAGGACTACACCAACTGGCCCACCATTCCGCAGCTCTACGTCAAGGGCGAGTTTGTCGGCGGCGCCGACATCATGATGGAAATGTTCCAGTCCGGGGAATTGAAGCAGCTGCTCGCCGACAAGAAGATCATCTGATCCGTCCGTTCACGGATGAAACATAAAGGGCGGGGTCTCCCCCGCCCTATTTTCTTGCGCCGCCCGCCTTAATAGGCCGAGCCGCCCTTGTCCTTCACATTGTGCACTTCCGTGCCCTTGAGCGGCGGATTGAAGACGCTCACCAGAATGAGATCTTCCGTCTTGCCGCCGCGCAGATAGTGCTTGTCATGCTGGTCCAGCACATAGATGTCGCCCACGCTGATGGGATAGACCATGCCGTTCATGTCCTCCACCTCGCCCGAACCGCCGATGCAGTAACAGGCCTCCAGGTGGTTGCGGTATTCAAGGATGCATTCCGTGCCCCTGCGCACCACCGTGTGGCACACGGTGAAGCCCATATTATCCGCCTGGGTCAGCAGGCGGTGGCTGGTGCCATTGCCCCAATCCACGAAGAACGGCGTCTTTTCAACATCGGCGAGGCTGCGCTTGAACATGGAATCCTCTCTGGCGTGATCTGTCACTCCCCCCTAGTCCACCAGCCCCGCGCCCGCAACATCCAGCGCGCTTGTTTTCCGCCATCCACGCCTGATCCCCCACGTCTGATCCCAAGGCAGGGGCCGCGCTGGCCATTGACCATGGCCCGCGCTTCGGGCACGGCACAGCCCATGACCCCGCCGACCGCCCCTGCCAGCCGCCTTTCCGCCTATGGCCTGCTCGCCATGACCACCCTCATCTGGGGGGCTGCACCGGTGTTCATCCGCTCGCTGGGTCTGGCGCTGGGCCCGGCCGAGGCGGTGGCCATCCGCACCCTGCTGGTGGCGCTGATTTCGCTGCCGCTTTTGGCTCGCTTCGGCGGCTTCCACTTTGACCGCGAGGATTGGCCGCGCCTGGCCTTCACCAGCATCATCGGTTCCTTCGGCTATTACCTCGGCTCCATTTACGGCTATGCCAGCATGCCCGCGGGACAGGGCAGCATCATCATGGCCACCTCGCCGCTCCTCATCGCCGTCATGTCCGGCATTGCCGGCCACGAGCGCCTCACCCCCGCCACCCTCATCGGCCTGGCGCTGTCCTTCGCCGGCACCGTGCTGCTGTTCACCGGCGGCGGGGCCTCGGCCGCTGCGCCCCATGGCGTTCTCTCCGGCGGCCTGATGATCTTTGCTGCTGCTGCCGCCTGGTCGCTCTATGTGGTGGCGGGCCGCGACCTCATCCGCAAATACGGCGCCATCAAATACATGGCCGCCGCCTCGCTGCTGTCGGTGCTGCCGGCCCTGCCGTTTCTGTCGGCGCATACCCTTCCCACCCTGCTCGCCCTCACCCCGCGCAACCTGTTTGAGCTGTTCTATCTCTCGGTGCTGGGCACGGTGGTCAGCGTCTCGGCCTGGAATTATGCTGCCGCCCGCCTGCCACCTTCCACCGTGGGCGCCACCCTCTATCTCCTGCCGCTCATGGCCATTGCGGCGGGTGTTGTCATTCTGGGTGAAACGGTGAGCCTGCGCATGGTGCTCGCCGCGGCCATCGTGCTGGGCGGGGTGGCTCTGTCTCAATGGGACAAATACCGCCGGGGCTGACGCTTTCAGGCTGGCGAAACCGCCCCGGTTACCGATAATCTCCGGCCATGGACCAGACCGCCCCCCGCCCCGCCCCGTGGTATTACGCCGCCGCCATCGTCATTATGTCCGGCTGCCTGCTGGCCATGGTGAATTTCGGCGTGCGCTCCACCTTCGGCCTGTTCACCAAGCCCATCAGCGAGGCCCATCAGTGGCCGCGCGAAATCTTCTCCCTCGCCATGGCGCTGCAAAACCTCATCTGGGGTCTGGCCACCCCGGTGGCGGGCGCCCTGGCCGACCGCTTCGGCGCCGCCCGGGTGATGATCGGCGGCGCATTGTTTTACGCCGCTGGCGTGTTCACCATGGCCATCGCCCCCACGCCCATGCTGTTTCATGTCGGCGGCGGCCTGCTCACCGGCGTGGGCATTGCCATGTCCTCCTTCGGCATTGTCATGGCCGCACTGGGCCGTTTGGTCGGGCCGGAGCGGCGCAGCTGGGCCTTCGGTATCGCCACCGCCGCCTCCTCCATGGGCCAGTTCATTTTCGCGCCGGTGGCGGGCGCCCTCATCGCCGCCTATGACTGGGCCACAGCACTCAAGGTCATGGCGGCCCTGTCGCTTCTCATGCTGCCGCTCGCCCTGCCGTTTTTGAACCCGCGCGCCAATGCCGTGCACGCCACGGCGGATGAAGCCGACATGACGCTGCGTCAGGCACTGGCCTGCGCCTTCAGCCACGGCTCCTATATTCTCCTCGTCTTCGGCTTTTTCGTCTGCGGCTTCCAGATCGCCTTCGTCACCGTCCACCTGCCGCCCTATCTTGCGGGCCATGGCATCACCCCGGAATTCGCCGGTTTCGCCATCGCCTTCATCGGCCTGTTCAACATCATCGGCTCCTATGCGGCGGGCGTCATCGGCGGGCGCGGCAACAAGCGCATTCCCCTGAGCCTCATCTACCTCATCCGCTCCGTAGTGGTGACGCTGTTCATCACCACCCCCATCACCAACACCACCACGCTGCTCTTCACCTCCGCATTGGGCCTGCTCTGGCTGTCCACCGTTCCCTTCACCATCGGCCTCGTCGCCGTCATGTTCGGCACCCGCTATCTGGCCACGCTCTATGGCTTCGTCTTCCTCAGCCATCAGATCGGTTCCTTCCTTGGCGTCTGGCTGGGCGGGCGCATCTTTGACGCCACCGGTTCCTATGATCCCGTGTGGTGGATGGGCGTGGTGCTGGGCGTCTTCGCCTTTCTGGTCCATCTGCCCATCCGGGAGCACGCCGCCCCCGCCTTTGCCAAGGGCTAGGCCATGGCGCTGCACGCCCACCGCCTGGCGCTCGGCCTGTCTACCGGCGTGGCCGCGGTGTGGCTTGCCGCCATGGGCTTTCTGCTGCACCGCGCCGCCCTGCCGCCCGAGGCATCCGGCGACATGCTGGCCGTGTTCCGCCCCGGCACCGCTCAGGATGATGCGCTCTTCGCCCTGCTCAACGCCGGCGGCACCCCCATCCGCCAAACCGCCACCGGCTTTGTCTGGATCGTCACCGACAGCACGCCGGGGCTGGTGGGCCGCCTGAAACAGCAGGGCATGGTGGCGGCCTATCGGCCCCTGCCCTTCACCCCCACGGTGGCCGGCTGCTTTGCCCTGCCCGACGGCGTGGAACGCTTGGCCGTCAAAAAGTAACGGCCGGGTTTCCCCGGCCGTCTGAAATTCCGGAGCGCAGCCGGAAAAGTGTGAAGCGGTTTTCCGATAAGCTGCGCGATAAACAGCGCAGCCGGAAAAGTGTGAAGCGGTTTTCCGATAAGCTGCGCGATAAAAAAATTACCGCGAGTAGTATTCGACCACCAGGTTCGGCTGCATCTGCACCGGGAACGGCACATCCGCCAGGCCGGGGATGCGCACCAGACGGGCCGAGCCCGCGCCCTGGTTCACTTCCACATAATCAGGCGTGTCGCGCTCGGCCAGGTTCATGGCCTCGATGACCACCGCCAGTTCCTTGGCCTTGGCCGTCAGTTCCACCGTGTCGCCCACCTTCAGGCGAATGGAGGAAATGGTGGCGCGGCGGCCGTTCACCTTCACATGGCCGTGGCTGATCAGCTGGCGGGCGGAAAACATGGTGGCGGCAAATTTGGCGCGATACACCACCGTGTCCAGGCGGCGCTCCAGCAGGCCGATCAGGTGCTCGGAGGAGTCACCGGTCAGCCGCGTGGCTTCCACATAGAGATTGTGGAACTGGCGCTCGGAAATATTGGCATAATAGCCCTTGAGCTTCTGCTTGGCCTTCAGCTGGGTGCCGAAGTCCGACATCTTGCCCTTGCGGCGCTGGCCGTGCTGGCCGGGGCCATATTCACGCTTGTTCACGGGGCTCTTGGGGCGGCCCCAGATGTTTTCGCCCATACGGCGGTCAATTTTGTATTTCGCGGTTGCGCGCTTTGTCATTTACGGTCTCCAAATAATCTCTGGGCGCCCCGCACGGAGTGCCCGGTTGGACCCACCCTCCTCATCGCCGCTCTCGCGGCTGACAGGGGAAAATCAGGTGATTTCCCCACGGGCAAGCAGAAACCCCGCAAGGCCGCGTGGCCCCGGGGGTTGGCGGGTCTATAGCGAAGTGCCCCCGCCCTGTCAAACCGGCGCGTCCACCAGCATGAAGCGGGGAAAGCCCATGCGGGCATAGGCCTCCAGCGTTTCCGAGGCCGATCCCCGCCCCGAGGTCAGAATGACCGTGCCATGGTCGGGCGCCCCCACCCGCGCCGGCTTCAGAGCCGTTTCCTCGGCCACGTCCGCCACCCGCCGGGCAATGGCCGGGGCAGGATCAATGAAGGTGACCGGCCAGGGCGCAATCTTCTCCATCTCCTCCAGCAGCAGCGGATAATGGGTGCAGCCCAGCACCACCACATCGGTTTTCTTGCCGCCCCGGCTGCGGAACACCGGCGCCATTTCCGCCTTCAGTTCCTCCAGGTCCACGCCATGGCCCTTCAGCTTGTGTTCGGCCATTTCCGCCATGTGCCGCGCCCCATGCAGCAGCACCTTGCAGTGATAGGCATAGGTGTGAATGAGGGCATGGGTATATTCGCGGCTCACCGTGCCGGGCGTGGCCAAAACGCCGATCACATTGGTTCTGGTCTGGGCGGCGGCGGGCTTGATGGCGGGCACCGTGCCCACAAAGGGTACCGTATAGGTCTTGCGCAGCTCGGCAAGGGCAATGGTGGAGGCCGTGTTGCAGGCCACCACCACCACATCGGGTTCGGCCGCCGCAATGAGCTTACCCATCACCTCCACAATGCGCCGGATCAGCTTGTCCTCGGCCCACGAGCCATAGGGAAAACCGGCGTTGTCGGCGGCATAGATGACCGTGGCTTCCGGCATCTGGCGCAGCACGGCGCGGGCCACGGTCAGCCCGCCCATGCCGGAGTCGAACATCAGGATGCGCGGTTTCACGGCTTCCCCTCCCTTTCCATCTTGCGCTTGATGTGGGTGCCGGTGAGCGAGGCCACCATGCCGCGGAGCGAGCGCACCTCCTGCTCGGTCAGGGCGGCGCGGGCATAGAGGTTGCGGATGTTGCGCATCATGCCGGGGCGCTTGTCCTCGGTCTTGAAGAAGCCGGCCTCTGCCAGTTCGCGCTCCAGATGGTCGAAGAAGCCGAACAGTTCATCCTTGCTGGCGGGCCGTGTGTCCGGCGTCACCAGCCCCGGCCCCGCCAGCGCCGGAAGCTCCGGCGTTTCCTGGCCCAGTGTGTGAGCCTGCACCTTGAACCACTCATAGCCCATGAGCAGCACCGCCTGCGCCATGTTGAGCGAGGCAAAGGCCGGGTTCACCGGGGCGGTGACAATGACATCGGCCAGTGACACCTCATCATTGTTGAGGCCCCAGCGCTCGCGGCCGAACAGCAGCGCCACGCGCTCACCCCGGCCCACGCGGGCGCGCATGGTGTCGCCCGCCTGTTCGGGCGTCACCACCTCCTTGGTCATGCCGCGCGGCCGGGCGGTGGTGGCCATGACGTAATTCATGTCGGCAAGCGCCGACGGCAGATCGGCATAGACCTTGGCATTCTCGATGATCCACACGGCCCCGGACGAGGCCGACACCGCCCGCTCATTGGGCCAGCCGTCGCGCGGCTCCACAATGCGCAGTTCCGACAGGCCGAAATTGGCCATGGCGCGCGCCGCCGTGCCGATGTTTTCGCCCAGCTGCGGGTTCACCAGCACCACCACGGGGGCGGGTCCGGTGGCGGGCGTCTGAGTCTTGTCGGTTCCAGCCATGCGCTCTGATAAGGCCAATGCGACCCCCGCGAAAGGGGCGTTTCGCCGCCCGTTGGTCTAGGTCCTTCCGTCCAGCCGCCGCGCCTCGCGCAATGACGGAAACCAGCGCGCCCACAGACCCGCCACGGCCATGGTGCCCAGCCCGCCCAGCACCACCGCCGCCACCGCGCCAATGGCCGCCGCCACAAAACCGGCGCGGAATTCGCCCAGCTCATTGGATGCGCCGATGAACACCCGGTTCACTGCCGTCACCCGGCCGCGCACCGCGTCCGGTGTCCACAGCTGCATCAGCGTCTCGCGCACATAGACACTCACCATGTCGGAAGCCCCCATCAGCATCAGCGCGGCAATGGACAGCGGTATCCAGCGCGACAGGCCGAACACCACCGTGAACAGGCCGAACAGCGCCACAAACACGAACAGCACATGGCCCGCCCGGTCGCGGATGCCGTGTTTGGCCAGCCACAGCGCCACCACCAGCGCGCCAATGCCGGGGGCCGCCCGCAGCAGCCCAAGGCCCAGCGGCCCGGCGTGCAGAATGTCGCGCGCATAGACCGGCATCAGCGCCACGGCACCCCCCAGCAGCACTGCAAACAGGTCAAGCGATATGGCCCCCAGCACGATCTTTTCTGAACGGATGAAGCGGAACCCGGCAAACAGCGTTTCGAGGCTTGCCGGCTCCTTCCGCCCCTCCCGGCCCTTCACCGGGCCAATCAGCATCACTGATACCGCCGCCAGTCCGATCAGCGCCGCCGCCGTGCTATAGGCCACCAGCCCCGACACGCCATAGAGCAGGCCGCCCAGCACCGGCCCCATGATGGTGCCTGCCTGCCAGGTCATGGACGACAGCGAAATGCCATGGGCAATGGCCTCGCGCGGCAAAAGGTTGGGGGCCAGCGCATCGGCAGCCGGGTTGAGAAAGGCCCGCGCCACCCCCAGTGTGGCGAGAATGGCGAAGATGGGCCACACCACGCTGGGTGATGTGGCAGTGAACACGAACAGGGCCGCCGCGCAGGCCGCCTCCAGCGCCAGGCACAGCGCCATGATGAGGCGGCGGCTGAACCGGTCGGCGGCCAGCCCCGTCAGCAGCACCAGAAACAAGGGCGGCAGAAACTGCACCAGCCCGGCGAGGCCAAGATCGGCCGGGTTGCGGCTGATGTCATAGATCTGCCAGCCCACCGACACCGACATGATCTGCACGGCAAAGCCCGCCAGCCCCACCGCAAGGAGATAGAACACATAGGCGCGATGATGCAGCGCATTGGCAGAGGGGGGCGGCGTGTCGGTCATGGGAGGCCGCCTGTGCCACAACCCCCCTGCCCTGTCAAAGCAAAGGAGGCGGAGCCAGCGCCCCGCCTCCCCCATTCATGGCCCGGGTTCAGAAGTCGACCGCGAAACCCGCATAAATGGTGCGCCCCGGCCCCGGCACATTGTCCTTGGCCTCGCCCAGGAAGGTCGGCGCGATCTCATGCCCGCCCAGCGGCGTCTCGTAATAGCTGTCGAGAATATTGTCGACGCCAGCCGTCACATGGAAGCGTTCATAGTTCCACGTGCTCTGCCAGTTGAGCAGCGCATAGGCCTCGGTGGTCAGTTCCTTGCGGTCGGCGTCCACCTTGGTCTTGGCGGTCACAAACTGCAGCGACAGTGTGTTGCTCCAGATGTCACCCTTCTGCTCCAGCGCCACGCGCCCGTTAAAGGGCATCATGTGATAGAGATTGCCACCCGTGTCCTTGTTCTTGCCGCGCACCACCGACAGTGAACCCGACAGGGCCAGTTCGCCCACCGGCGATTCCTTCGCCAGCCGCACCCGGCCCCAGGCGTCGAAACCATACATTTCGGCGTCATGGTTCACGAATTGCAGGTTGGAGAAGCTTCCCGCCGGTGCCGCGGTGGAATCGTTGACAAACCTCACCCCGATGTAATCGTCCACATAGGAGTAGAACGGCGACACCGACAGGCTCCAGGCGTCATCCGCCGCATCCTTCAGCGTAGCGGTGATGGAGAAGTTGTGCGCCACCTCCGGATCGACATCGAGGTTGCCCATATAGCCGTTGCCGTCGCCAAACCAGCCGATCATGTTCTTCGACATCTGGCCGGGCATGGTGTTGGCCGTGCTCCACACATAGCGCTCATAGAAATTGGGCGAGCGCGTCTTGCGGGCATAGCCGCCGTTCAGCGTGAAATTATCGGACGGCTTGTAGGTCAGCATCGCCGTGGCATCGAAGTTCACGTCGGTCTTGTCGTGGTCCTTGGCGTTGAAGGCCGCTGCGTCGGCGCCATAGCCCATCGCCGGGTTGACGTTGTAGCCCTGCACATCGCCGGTGTTCATCCACACGATGTCATTGCGCACGCCAACCAGGGCCGACCATTGTTCGCTTAGCTTCTTGTCCCATTCGATGAAGGTGCCCAGCCGCGTGCGCTCACCGTTATTGATAAGCTGATAGGTGTCGCAACACATGCCGGGCTTTCCCACCACCGGCGGCCACCATTCATCCAGCAGCTGGCGGTGCAGCTCGTTGCCGATCTTGAGGGTGCTGCCATCGTCCATGCTGTGGGTGAGCGACAGCTTGTAGCCGAAATCCTGGCCCTCCGTATCCATGGGCATGTCACGCCCGGCCGGGTTGTTCAGATACTTCTTGTCCTGAAGATAGTTCATGTTGTGGCGGACATAGTTGTAATAGGCCAGCGCGTTGACGAGGCCCCAGTCCGTGTCCTTCTCCTGGGCCGCGCTGATGCCGAAGGACTTGTTGTAATTCATGTCCATGCGCTGGTTCATGTATTCCTGTTCAGGCATGTATTGCCCACGCGCCTTCAGCGTGGTCACACCAAGATCACTCTTCAGGCCCAGCGTCACCTCGTGGTTCTGTGTCTCGAAGTGATTGGACAATACCTTGTCACCATGGCCGTCTTTAAAGTCGCTGCCCTTGGCCCAGTCGCCGGAATAGCTCAGGCTCGCCGTTTCGCCGTGAATTTCGGCATGCGCGCCAGCACTCACCACATGGCCGTTAAAGCGATAACCGGCATGAACATTGCCCGACCATGCGCTCGGCGGTGCGTCGATCTTGCCGGGGATTACGCCGGGATCATCACTGGTGAATTTCGGCTTGTTGGTGACGATGGCAATGCCGCCGCCAATGGCGTCGCCGCCTGAGGAAACGCCCGAAACCGGCAGCGATACCTTAACGCTGCTGATTGTCCTCGGATCGATATAGGACAAGGGCGGGTTCATATGATTGGCACAGGCCGAAGTGATGTCGTTGCCATTGATGGTCTGGCGCAGCCGGTCATCATTGAAGCCTCGCAGAACCGGCAGTTGCGAAACAGGACCCGCCTGCTGGATCTGCAGGCCCGGCGCCACATTCTGCAGCACCTCCGCCGTGGACGGCTGCGTCACCGCCATCTTCTTCACCACATCGGGCTTCAGGGAGATCTGCCCGGTGGTGGTGATGGCCTCCCCCGTCTCGGTATAGACGGTGATCTGGGGGATCTGATACGCATCCTGGGCCGCGCCAACCGTGGCACCGGCCACCAGTGCTGCGGTCCCAACGCCCAGCAGGGCCATCATTCGAGTCTTTGTCATTGCCTGTCCTCTGTTTTGGCGGGCTGAAAATAATGTCAGCGCGCTGTTCATCACGTTACGGGTTGGTGTTGTTGCGGCGGCACCACTGGGCGCGATGCCGCCGGGTTTTGTGCGTCTAGAAGGAATAGCTGGTGCTGAGATAGAACGACCGTCCCGGCCCCGGAACGCCCGTGCCATACATCGAGGCCGTGCCGCGCGATCCGGTGGAAGCACCACCCGGAGTCATCAGGCCGACATTGCCCACTTCCCCCTGGAACGACATGGAGTTGCCCTCGCCCACATAGGCACCGCCGAGCGGCAGGGTGTATTTCTTGTCGAGAATGTTCTCGACGCCGAAATTGAGCTTCCAGTTGTTCAGGGTATAGCTGCTGCGCAGATTGAGCAGGCTATAGGCCGGGGTGTGCAGTTCGTTGCGCATGGAGGACACATGGTCCTTGCCATCCACCATGACAAACTCCAGGGCGTTATCCCAGCCATTCAGCCTGTGGGCCAGCGTCACCTTGCCGTTCAGCGGCATGATGTTATAGAGCCCGTCATGCGTCACGGTGTTGACGCCGCGGGCATAGTTCAGGCTGCCGCGCAGGGCAAAATCACCCAGCGAGGACTTGGCCAGAGGCATGCGCACAGCCACATCAATACCGCCGATATTGGCGGTCTGATTGACATATTTCAGCATCACAAACTGGTTCGGCCCGGTGGTTGGAACGCTGCCCGTGCCCGTGACTGTCGGATCAGCGGGAAGATTGGTCGTCATGTTCCACTGCGCGGCATCGATGTAGTTTGAGACGTGGGTGAAGTAGGGCGAAACCGTAAAACCGGTTTCGTCATCATCGCTGCGCCAGTCAGCCGTGAAGCTGATGGTGCGTGACGTTTCCTTCTTCAGGTTTGGATCACCCATATAGCCATTGCCGTCGCCGACAAAGTTGTTCATCTCCAGGGCCATAAGCCCACGCGACCAGTCATAGCGTTCATACAGGTTCGGCGACCGGTTCTTCTGCGCCAGACCAAGATCAAGCTTCAGATTGTCCTGTGGCTTGTAGGTCACGATGGACGACAGATCGAGGTTATAATCAACCCTGCTGCGATCCATGTTGTTGAAGTCAGCCGTGCTGCCCACCGAACTGGTCGTATAGAAGGTGCTGTAGCCCTGAACAGGACCGGTGTCGGTGGCAACCCGTTCCAGACGCACACCGAGCAGCGACTGCCACTTGTCATTCCATTGCGATTCCCACTCGCCGAAGGCGGCCAGCCGGTCGCGCTCACCGTTATTGATGTTCCAGAACGTGTCCGGCGCCATGCCGCCCCGGCAATTCGCCACACCGGCCGTGTAGCCGCAATCGGGGGACGGCGGCCACCAGTCGTCGAGACGATAGAACTGTGCCTCGGCGCCCAGCCGCAGCGTATCACTGGCTGAAACCTCAATGTCCGATTTCAGTGACGCGCCAGTGGTATGGGTTTTGGTATACATCGGCATGCCCATCACATTCATGGGGCCCGACGGTGTTGCCAGCCAGCCGTACCACTTGTTGCGGTCGTCGCCGAAATCCATGAAGTGATCGACATACTGGTGATAGGCCTGTGCCTCCAGCTTGCCCCAGCGGAATTTTTCCTCCCAGCGCAGGTTGCCCATCAGCGACGTGTTGTCGAGCATGTCCATGCGCTGGTTGGGATACCACTCATAGGGAATTTTCTGCAGACCAAGCTTGAGATCGAGAAGACTGTCGCTGTCCGTCCAGGCAAGGTCGACCGAATGGTTGGTGGCCTCATAGGCGGATGAGCCAACGGTCTTGCCCGGCAGCAGCGGCGTGTTGAGCGGCGGCACATAGGCCAGGGTGAAATTCTTGTAGTGCCCGCCCGCCTTGTAATCATCGGACTTCGCATAGGCGCCGTTATAGGTCAGGCTCAGACTGTCGGTGGCCAGCGTGGTGTTGAGGTTGCCGCCAAAGCCATTGCCGTTGGAGCGGAAGAAGGCACCGACGTTGCCGGTCACCAGTGTGCCGCCCTCCTCCTTGGCGTTTTTGGCTGTCGCCTCGCCGGCAAATTTCGGCCGGGCCGACTTCACCGCAATGGTGCCACCGATGGCATCGCCGGAAACACTCACCGGGGCCACGCCGGTCCACACCTTCACCTCGCCCACGCTGGAGGGATCAATGTAGGACAGGGCCGGATTCATGTGATTGGGACAGGACGCAACAATGTCCATGCCATCCACCTTGGTGCGCAGCCGGTCATCGGCCAGGCCACGCATGGTGGGCAGGCTGGAAACACCACCCGCGCTGTAGACATTCACCCCCAGCACATCCTGCAGCAGGGCCGTCGTGTCACTGGTGGTCGCCCGCTTCTGCTCAATCTGGCTCCGGGTCAGCGTGGTGCTGCCCATCTTGGTGGTGCCGCTGCTGTCAGCATCGGTCTTGCCCGCCTGATTGGTGTAAACCGTGATCTGGGGAATTTGATAGGCATCCTGCGCCAGTGTCGAATGTGCGTTCAGCATCATCGCCGTGGCCCCCGCCCCCGCGAGGGCGATGATCTTTGTCCGTGTCATGGTCTGTCCTTTGTCGCTCTCTGTTCATGTTGTTGGACAGGGCCTCTGTCAGCCGACCCCGACGGATTGTTGTCATTCAAAATTGATCACCACCGAGAACCGCCCCGGCAGTTGCACCCCCGCTGGCACGGCTCCGAAGCCGCCGCGCACTGCCGCCATGGCCGCTGCCCGTGTGGACGCCGTCCCTGCGGCCGAAACCCCCACCGCCTGCCCCCCCGGCGTGATGCCGAAACTCACCACCACCCGGCCCTCTGGCGCGCTGCGCGACAGGCGCGAGATGATGGTTGACCGCACCCGGCCCAGATAATCCCGGCGGGCCCGCATGGCTTGCAACGAGGCGGCCTGGCGCGCTGTGCTGGCAGCACGCGAAACACCACCCCTGGGCTTTGGCCTGCTCGCCGCCTTCACCGGCCTTGTGCTGCGCACAATGGTGGTGCGTTTGGCTTCGGGCCTCGGCTGAACCGCCGGCTTCACCACGGGCTCCGGCACGTCCGGAATGGCGAATTGCGCCGGGGTGATGGGCGGCAGTTCCGGCGGTGCCGGAACCTCCACCGCTTCCGGCGGGGCAAGCTCCGCGCTCAGATCCGTGAGCTCCGGCGGCGGTGGCACGGAAATCTCCTCCACCGCCGGGGCAGCACTCACCTCTTCCGGGGCGGGCGTGTCGGCCACCAGTTCCACCGTCACCACCATGGGCGGCGACAGCACGTCGTCATCGTTGCCGAAATGGGCCGGGGTTTCGCGCGCCACTGCAACAACGGCTGCCGCCGTGATGGCGGTGGCCAGGATGAACCCCGGCCAGCGCCGCGCCAGCCGCGCCACCGGCAGCGACAGGCGTTCGCCCGCCGCCGCCAGCACATTCCGGATGGTAAGGCTCGCCACGTCGCGGCTTGGCACCACCGGTCCCAGCGCGTCGCGCAGCGTGCGCCGGAACGGCAGAATGGCTGCCCCGGCACCGGCCGCCGAAGAACCGTCCACGATGGCAGAAGCCACCTCTGTCACCTCCCGATGGGCACGGAAGGCAAAGAGGCTGATGGCCGACGCCATCGTGGACGGAGGGCAGCCAGCCCCGTCATCCCGCCGGGCAATGAACGGCAGAACGGCGGTAGCCGGAAGACTTTCGGCCGGCAGACAAACCGGACCAGACAAGGTCATGGACGTAACCCGGATGAGTTCCCCGGCGCCGGACCTCACGTCCGGACGCCATGCGCAATGTCACCTGGCCGTGGCCAGTTGACGGTTCAGACGACGGGGAAAAGGACCGGGGGGCCGCGCGAGCGCGCCTCAATCACAGCGGTGGCCAGCGGCGCGCGCTCGCTCTCCACCGTGAACACCACCGGCACAACCGTGGCGGTGTAGGTGATTTCGGGGGCTGCGGTGTCAAGGCCGGGGGCGGCGGACAGCATGCAGACATCGCACATGGCCGCCATGAAGGAGGCTTTGCCGTCGTCGCCATTGCCGTGACAGTAATCCAGCGTGATGCCATCAGGCAGATCGGCCTGGGCCACCGCCTTCTGCACCATGGTGCTGTAGGCGGCGTCGGCTTCCTGCGCATTGGTAAGCTTGCACGACCAGCCAACCGTCACCGCCACCAGCGCATAAAGCGCCAGCACGACAACGCGCCAATGGGTGTGCCGCAGTCCTTGCATCATCCTCAATCCTGCCAGATCGCTATCGCTGCGCAAAACAGGTCAAAACGCCACAGGCCGAAAGAATAACCGGAGTCTCAATTGCTTCTATTCATACGGCTTCCGTCGCATTGGACGCTCCCCCGTCTCGCTGCTAGAAGGCCTGATCACTCAGCTAACACCCAACAGGCAGGGCGCACATGACCAAAATCAAGGTGGCAAAACCCGTTGTCGAACTCGACGGCGACGAGATGACCCGCATCATCTGGGATCTCATCAAGACCAAGCTGATCAAGCCCTATCTTGACGTTGACCTGCATTATTATGACCTGTCGGTGGAAAACCGCGACGCCACCAGTGACCAGGTGACGGTGGATGCCGCCAACGCCATCAAGAAACATGGTGTCGGCGTCAAATGCGCCACCATCACGCCGGATGAGGCGCGGGTGAAGGAATTCAACCTGAAGCAGATGTGGAAATCGCCCAACGGCACCATCCGCAACATCCTCGGCGGCGTCATCTTCCGTGAACCCATCATCTGCAGGAATGTGCCCCGCCTCGTTCCCGGCTGGACCCAGCCCATCGTCATCGGCCGCCATGCCTTCGGCGACCAGTATCGCGCCACTGACTTCACCTTCCCCGGCAAGGGCACGCTGACCATCAAATTCGTCGGCGAAGACGGCACGGTGATCGAGAAGGAAGTGTTCAAGTCGCCGGGTGCCGGTGTCGCCATGGCCATGTACAACCTCGATGAATCGATCAAGGAATTCGCCCGCGCCAGCTTCAACTATGGCCTGATGCGCAATTACCCCGTCTATCTGTCCACCAAGAACACCATTCTCAAGGCCTATGACGGGCGCTTCAAGGACATCTTCCAGGAGATTTTCGACGCCGAGTTCAAGGCCGAATTCGACAAGCGCAAGCTCACCTATGAGCACCGCCTGATCGATGACATGGTGGCCTCGGCCCTGAAGTGGACCGGCGGCTATGTCTGGGCCTGCAAGAACTATGACGGCGACGTGCAGTCCGATACGGTGGCGCAGGGCTTTGGCTCGCTTGGTCTCATGACCTCGGTGCTGATGACGCCCGACGGCAAGACGGTGGAGGCCGAAGCGGCCCACGGCACCGTCACCCGCCACTACCGCCTGCACCAGCAGGGCAAGCAGACCTCCACCAACTCCGCTGCCTCCATCTTCGCCTGGACCGGCGGGCTGAAGCATCGCGCCAAGCTTGACGACAATGCCGCACTGGCCCGCTTTGCCGACACGCTGGAAAAGACCGTGGTGGCCACCATCGAGGCCGGCCAGATGACCAAGGATCTCGCCGTGCTGGTGGGTCCGGACCAGAACTGGCTGACCACCGAGGGCTTCCTCGACGCGGTTGACCAAAACCTGCAAAGGGCACTGGCCTGACACCACCCCTCACCGGCACGGAAGGAATGGCGGCCCTTGCCCCGTTCCTTTCGTGCTGGCGCCTGAAGGCCGATGGCCGGCTGATGACAACCGCCACCAGCCTGCTGCTGCCGGTGCGGCAGGACAGCCGCAGCCTGATGCTGAAGGTGGCCCGCCACTCCGAGGAGGCCCGGGGCAACCGCCTCATGGTCTGGTATGACGGTGACGGGGCCGCACCGGTGGTTGCCCGGCGCGGCGCCTGCCTGCTTCTGCTGCGTGGCGGCCCAAGCCTCGCCGAACTCTCTCAGCATGATGACCATGCCGCCACCCGCCACCTGTGCGCAGTGGCCCAGGCGCTGCACCGCGGGCGTGCCAGGCCCCCGCCCCGGCTGGTGACGCTGCGCCGCTGGTTTGCCGACCTGCTCACCGTCAGGGACAGTCCGGTCAGCGCCATGGCCCGCGCCCTGCTCGATGATGACCGCGACCAGTGCCCGCTGCATGGCGACCTCCACCACGGCAATGTCCTGTGGTTTGAAGAAACCGGCTGGGGCGCCATTGATCCCAAGGGCCTGCTCGGTCATCGCGCCTTTGACTATGCCAATCTCTTTCTCAACCCGACGGCCCGCATGGCCGCTGACCCCGCACGCTTTCTGGCGCGCCTCCGTCAGGTGAGCGAACAGGCCAACCTGCCCGAATTGTTGCTGCTGCGCTGGATCGTCGTCTGGGCCACGCTCTCGGCCCTGTGGCACAAGGAGGAAGGCAGCAATGGCGCAGCCGCGCGCGCCGTGGCCGCCTTGGCCGGAAGTGTTCTTGCGTCCCGAAGCTGACCTTAAGCCACCAGCGCGGCCTCGCCGCGTTCCGCCTGCTTAAGGGGCAGCAGCATGCTAAAGCGCGACCCCTCCCCCGGGGTCGAGGCAATATCAAGATGGCCGCCATGCTGTGCCATGATCTGTTCCACCGCGGGAATGCCAAGGCCGGTGCCAAAATTCTTGGTGGTGAACATGGGTTCGCGCACCTTGGCCACCACCTCTGGTGTCATGCCGGGCCCATTGTCGGAGATGATGATGGCCGCCATGTCGGTGCGCAGTTCCGTGGTCACCGTAATGCGCGGATCGGCAGTGGGATTTTTCAACGGATTGCCCGGCTTGCCCACCATGGCTTCCGATGCATTGTTGATCAGATTATACACCGCCCGCTGCAGGCGCGAGGGGTCCATCGGCACCTTCTGCGCGCCAAGCCCCAGAAGACAGGTGATGGTAACCTGCTCCGGCAGCCGTTCTGCCTCTTCCTCCACCAGCTTCGCCAGCCAGTGATCGAGATCAACATCCTCGCAGGTCAGTTCGCGGCTGCGCGAAAAATCAAGAAGCTGGGTGATGGTGTCATCACAGCGCGTGATGCCGGCGTTGATGCGTAGCAATTGCGCATCCACATCAATGCCCTTGCCCTTGGCGTCACCCTCGCGCAGGCGGCGTTCCAGCAGATAGGCCGAGGTGCGCACCGCCCCCAAAGGATTGCGCAATTCGTGAGCCACCGTGGCAATGATCTGGCCAAGGCTCGCCATGCGCCCCTTGCGCAGGATTTCCGCCTGTGCCGCACGCAGCGCCGCCACATTCTCTGCCAACTGCCGGTTCAGCGCCACCACGCTGTGGTTGGTCGCGTCAATTTCACGGGCAAAGGCCAGCGCCTGCTCATGCGCTTCCTCTAGATTGTGATGGGTCTTCTGCAACTCATCATACTTGCGCCGCAGATGTCGGCTCATCCAGCGCCAGTAGCTGGCCAGCAGCACAACCACCAGCACCGCCAGAAGCGACGTCACAACTTCCATGCGCCGCATGGTGCGCGAAGCGCTGGCCCGCTCCACATCCTTGGCCGTCTGGTTCACCGCCATCAGCCGGGTCAGATCATTGATCCGCGCCTGCACCATGGCAATGCGCGTCGACAGGCTGGCCAGTTCGTCATTGGCGTTCTTGCCGCGCGCCAGCCCCTCCAGCGCTTCTACAGTCGCTTCGGAAAATTGCTTCTCGCCCGCACCGACCGCGTTCAGCAGCCGTTCTGCCTGAACAGCCCCCTCACCGGTCAGCTCCTTGCGCAGGCTGTGCGCCAGGTCAGCCAGAACAAAGCGGAATTCCGTGGCCTTGCCGGCCAGCGCCTTTTTTTCGGCCTCGGCCGAGCGCGCCGCCGCCCCCTGCATGGCCACCGCCTGCATGTCGCTGGTCAGCGCCATGAGCCGCCAGGCATTGGTGCGCGCCCGCGCCGCTTCCTGCTCGACCACCAGCGCCTGGTCCTGGGCAACCACCATCCAGCGCGTCACCACAACACCACCCGCCGTGGCGGCAATGGCCAGCCCCGCCAGCAGATAGAAAATCACCACCAGTCGTGGCCAGCGGCTTTCCTGAACCGTGGCCGATGCGGAAGCCATGGGAACACGACTCTCCCGTTATCCTGAAGTTTTTTTCTTGCGCCAGCAGGGTAAAGAGTCTGTTAATAATGGCCATGACCACATCATCTGAAAGCCATTCCGGCGGCTGCCAGTGCGGTGCTGTGCGCTATCGTGTTGACGGCCCCCTCGGCCCTTCGGGAATCTGCCATTGCCGCATGTGCCAGAAGGCCTTCGGCAGCATTGGCGCCGTGCTGGTTTCGGTGCCGGTTGACAGGCTGGCCTGGACCCGCGGCGCCCCCGCCACCTTCCACTCCTCGGCCCCCGTGGCGCGCGGCTTTTGTGCGGCCTGCGGCACCCCCCTCTTCATGCTGGAGGACGATTACGGTGTGATTGAAATGGCGGTGTGCACGCTTGATGACCCCGCCGCCGCGCCGCCGCGCCACCAGGTGGGGGTGGAAAGCAAAATTCCGTGGACGGATGGCCTGCCCGGTCTTCCCGGTCGCACCACCGACAATGACCGCACGCCGGAGGATCTGGCGCGCCTGAAAAGCCTGCAACACCCCGACCACGACACGGAACACTGGCCATGAGCGAACGTCTGTCCGGCGGCTGCCAGTGCGGCGCCGTGCGCTATGAAATCACCGGTCCGCTGGAAGGCCCGCACATCTGCCACTGCCGCATGTGCCAGAAGGCCTTCGGCAATTTCTTCGCTGCCCTGGTGGGCACCAGGCGCGAGCATTTCCGCTTCACGCGCGGCACCCCCGGCATTTTCAAAAGCTCCAGCGTGGTTGAACGCGGCTTCTGCGGCCAGTGCGGCACGCCGCTCACCTTCGCCTATGTGGACAGCCCGCGCATTGCCGTGTCCATCGGCTCACTGGATCACCCGGAACAGGTCACGCCGGAAAACCAGTATGGCATCGAAAGCCGCCACCCGGCCTTCAGCCTGCTCCACAGTCTGCCCGGAAGCCGCACCGAAGATGATGTGCCGCCCGAGCGCCTCGCCCGGTTCAAATCGCGCCAGCATCCCGACCACGACTAACTGACCATGGACCGGGCCAGCAGCATGGCATTGCGCGGGTTTTCGCCGATGCGCCGCATGGCATAGGGAAACCAGTCCACTCCGAAGGGCAGATAGAGCCTGACCCGCTCACCGCGCGCTGCCAGCCGCGCTGCCACGTCGCCGCGCACTCCCTTGAGCATTTCAAACTCATACTCATGCGGCTGCCAGACGTTTTTCCGCGCCAGCGCCACCGCCTCGTCCTGCATCCGGTCATCATGCGTGGCAATGATGGGGTAAAAACCCGCCTGGCGCGCCTCGGCCGACAGCATCATGGCCATGAGCTTGCGATAATTGGCCTTGATCGCGCTTTGTGTGGTGAAGGAAACATCCGGCCCCGCGATGAAGGCCCCCTTGACCAGCCGCACCGCCGCACCCGCCCTGATCTGCCGCGCCAGATCCTCCTCCGTGCGCCGCAGATAGGCCTGCACAGTCAAGCCCACCGGCAGGCCCTCCGCACGCAGGCCATCGTGCAGCGCGATGGTCGGATCAACCAGGCCGTGATCTTCCATGTCGATCATCATCAGGCTGAGCCGCCCCGGCCGCGCCGGAATGGCGGCAAGGCACTCGGCAACAGCCCGGGCGTGGGGCCACGTCAGGTTAGCATCCACGCCATGACCGATCTGCGTGGGGTCCACCGAGACATGGGCATCAGCCGCCGACGGCGCCAGCGCCGCTGCCACGCCAGTGATCTCACGCACATTGAGATCAACCAGCTGGCGTGTGTTGACGTATTCACCGAGATAAAACAGCGAGGCGCGCAGGCCCTGACTGAGCAGATGCTCCGCCGAGGCCACCGCCTCGGCCGCCGTTTCGCCGCCGTTATAGCGCTTTGACAGCGCCCGACCTGCCCGCGACCCCTGCATCAGCCGCCTGGCGGCGGGCGAACAGGCCAGACCGATCATGCCCCGCTGCCACAGGCGGCGCAGCATCAGGAAAGGGCGGCCCTGATCGTCGCAATGGCCTCATCGGCGCGCGCCCCGTCCGGCCCGCCCGCCTGCGCCATGTCGGCACGGCCGCCGCCACCCTTGCCGCCGATGGGGGCAGCCCCCGCCCGCACCAGATCAATGGCTGAAATCTTCGCGGTGAGGTCCTCGGTGACGCCGACAATGAGTGCGGCCTTGCCGCCCTCGCCCGCGTTCACCACCACCACCACGCCCGACCCCACGCGCTTCTTGCCCTCGTCGGCCAGGCCCTTCAGCTCATTGTTGCCCAGATTGGCCGCCTTGATCACCAGCAGCTTGACGCCATTCACCGTCTCCACGGCATCGCCGCCGCCCGCCGCCGTGCCGCCCAGGGCCAGAGCCTTCTTGGCCTCCGCCAATTCGCGCTCCAGACGCTTCTTGTCTTCCAGCAGCGCTTCGATGCGCGCCACCACATCGGCGGGATTGGCCTTCAGCGCCGCCGCCGCCGCATGCACGCGCCGGTCCTGCTGCTCCAGATGGGCCTTGGCGGCCGCACCCGCCAGCGCCTCGATGCGCCTCACCCCCGCCGATGACGCCGAGTCCGACAGGATCTTGATGAGGCCGATGTCGCCGGTGCGCGCCACATGGGTGCCGCCGCACAGTTCCAGCGAATAGGTCGGGCGGTTCGAGCCTTCGGGGTTGCGCCCCATGGACACAACCCGCACCTCGTCACCGTATTTTTCGCCAAACAGCGCCATGGCGCCTTCGGCAATGGCCTCGTCCACGCCCATCAGGCGGGTCATCACCGGATCATTCTGCCACACCACGCGGTTGGCAATCTCTTCCACCTCGCGCAGTTCCTCCGCCGTCATCGGCTTGGTGTGCGAAAAGTCAAAGCGCAGCCGCCCCGGCTCCACCAGCGACCCCTTCTGCGCCACGTGGCTGCCCAGCGTCATGCGCAGCGCCTCGTGAATGAGGTGGGTGGCTGAATGGTGCTGGCGGTTGCCGCTGCGCCGCGCATGATCCACCGTCAGGATCACCGCATCCTTGGGCGCCAGCGTGCCTGCTTCCAGCGTGCCGTAATGCACCAGCACATCGCCCAGGCGCTTCTGGGTCTCGCCCACCCGGAACAGCGCGCCATTGGCGCCGCGGATCACCCCGTGGTCACCGGTCTGGCCGCCGGATTCGCCATAGAACGGCGTCTGGTTCACCACCACCGCCGCCGCCTGCCCTTCGCTCAGTGTGCTGACGGTCTTGCCGTCCACCACAATGGCGGTCACCACGCCCTCGGCCTGCTCCGTGTCATAGCCCAGGAATTCGCTGGCCCCGTGCTGGTCGCGGATTTCAAACCAGATGGTTTCGGTCTTGGCATCGCCGGAACCCTTCCAGGCCTTGCGCGCCTCGTTGCGCTGCGCCTCCATGGCGGTGGCAAAGGCATCCGTGTCCACCTTGATGCCGCGCCCGCGCAGCGCATCCTGCGTCAGGTCAAGCGGGAAGCCATAGGTGTCATAAAGCTTGAAGGCCGTGGTGCCGGAGAAAATGTCGCCCTCGCCCAGTTTTTCCGACTCGTCATCAAGAATGCGCAAGCCCCGTTCCAGCGTCTTGCGGAAGCGGGTCTCCTCCAGCAGCAGCGTCTCGGTCATCAGCGCCTTGGCGCGGATGAGTTCGGGATAGGCCTCGCCCATCTGATGAATGAGCGACGGCACCAGCTTCCACATCAGTGGCTCGCGCGCCCCCAGCAATTCGGCATGGCGCATGGCGCGGCGCATGATCCGGCGCAGCACATAGCCGCGCCCCTCATTGGACGGCAGCACGCCATCGGCAATGAGGAAGCATGATGCCCGCAGGTGATCGGCGATCACCCGGTTCGATGCCTTGGCCTTGCCCTCGGCGGCAACCCCGGTGCGCTCCACAATGGCGGCAATCAGCGCCCGGAACAGGTCGGTCTCGTAATTGTCGTGGGTGCCCTGCAACACCGCGGCAATGCGCTCCAGCCCCATGCCGGTGTCAATGGACGGCCTGGGCAGGCTGATGCGGCCGCCGCCCGGCTGTTCCTCATACTGCATGAACACCAGATTCCAGATCTCGATGAAGCGGTCGCCATCGGCGTCGGCGCTGCCGGGGGGGCCGCCCGGAATCCTGTCGCCATGGTCATAGAAGATCTCCGAACACGGCCCGCACGGGCCGGTGTCGCCCATCCGCCAGAAATTGTCCGAGGTCGGAATGCGGATGATGCGGCTGTCCGGCAGACCGGCAATCTTCTTCCACAGAGCGAAGGCCTCGTCGTCCTCCGAATAGACCGTGGTGGTGAGCTTGTCGGCCGGCAGACCGAACTCCTTGGTCACCAGGGTCCAGGCCCATTCAATGGCGTCGGGCTTGAAGTAGTCACCGAAGGAAAAGTTGCCCAGCATCTCGAAGAAGGTGTGGTGGCGGGCGGTATAGCCCACATTGTCCAGGTCATTGTGCTTGCCGCCGGCGCGCACGCATTTCTGCGCTGTGGTGGCGCGGTTATAGGGCCGCTTCTCCTGGCCGGTGAACACGTTCTTGAACTGCACCATGCCGGAATTGGCAAACATCAGGGTCGGATCATTGCGCGGCACCAGCGGTGACGAAGCCACGATTTCATGGCCCTGGCGGCGGAAGAAATCGAGGAAGGTGGAGCGGATTTGGGCAAGACCGGTCATGGGCATTCCTGTTGTATGTGTCGGACGCTGCGGCCGACAAAACCACCAAAAGTCCCGCGCTGTTTAGAGCGCGGAACACCGCCATGTCCATATATTCATGCGGCGCAACACCTGCCGCATCAGCCCGGCATAACCGATAAAAAAGCACCCCCCGGTGGAACGGGGGGTGCCGCCTGGAGGGTGTGGGGCACCACCACAGGACACCGGCCAGCCAGTGGCCGGATTCACAAAACCGGGAAAGACGCGGTCGCCGCGCCAGAATGGCGCGGCCACCGGATGGGGATGCACAGGCCGGAAGGCCGGGCGAAACGGCCTATTCGGCCTCCTCCGCCGCTGAACCATCGGTAATGCGCGCGGCAATCAGCCCGGCATTGGCCCGGATGGCGGCCTCGATGGTCTGGGCAGTCTCCGCATTGGCGCGCAGGAAGGCCTTGGCGTTCTCACGGCCCTGGCCGATGCGCTCACCGTTATAGGAGAACCAGGAGCCCGACTTTTCGACAATTCCGGCGGTGACGCCAAGGTCGATGAGCTCGCCCATCTTGGAGATGCCCTCGCCGTAGAGAATGTCGAATTCCACCGTCTTGAAGGGCGGCGCCACCTTGTTCTTCACCACCTTCACCCGGGTCTGGTTGCCGATCACCTCTTCCCGGTCCTTGATGGCGCCGATGCGGCGGATGTCGAGACGCACCGAGGCATAGAACTTCAGGGCGTTGCCGCCGGTGGTGGTTTCCGGATTGCCGAACATCACCCCGATCTTCATGCGGATCTGGTTGATGAAGACCACCATGGTGTTGGACTTGGAGATGGATGCCGTCAGCTTGCGCAGGGCCTGGCTCATCAGCCGGGCCTGCAGGCCGGGCAGGCTGTCGCCCATCTCGCCCTCCAGTTCGGCCTTGGGGGTCAGCGCCGCCACCGAGTCGATCACCAGCACCTCCACCGCGCCGGAGCGCACCAGCGTGTCGGCGATTTCCAGTGCCTGCTCGCCCGTGTCCGGCTGCGAGATCAGAAGGTCGTCGATATTGCAGCCCAGCTTGCGGGCATAGACCGGGTCGAGCGCATGTTCGGCATCGATAAAGGCGCAAATGCCGCCGCGCTTCTGGGCCTCGGCCACAGTCTGCAGCGCCAGCGTGGTCTTGCCGGAGGATTCAGGCCCGTAAATCTCGATCACCCGGCCCTTCGGCAGGCCGCCGATGCCCAGCGCAATGTCCAGCCCCAGCGAACCGGTGGAGATGGCCTCCACATCCATGGCCTGATTGGCGCCGAGCTTCATGATGGAGCCCTTGCCGAAGGCGCGTTCGATCTGGCTCAGCGCCGCGTCCAGTGCCTTGTTCTTGTCCATGGAGGTATTCTCGATCACCTTGAGATTCGCTTGCGCCATCGTCGCCACTCCTTATTCCACTTGCTTTCCCGACTGTAAATCGGGAGCCATTGGTTCCGCTGATGTTGCATATATGTTCTAATTTCGTTCCGTTGGCAAGGGGAATTTATTGATTTCGATTCCCAATTTAAAATCAAAGGCTTGAGTAAGATTTTGCAGGCTGGTCAGGTTAACGCTCCGTCACGGCGGCCCACAATCCGCTCCACCGCCCGCGCCACCGCAAACAGGGAAAGGTCACTGCCGCCGGGGGCCATCAGCATGAAGCCGGTGGGGGCGCAGCCTGCGGCCTGCATGGGCAGTGAAATGGCGCAGGCGTCGAGGAAGTTACCCAGGCTGGTGTTGCGCAGCGACAGGCTGTTGGCGCGGGCATAGCCCTCATCGCTGGCCAGCGCCGCAAGCGGCGGCGGCACGATCGGCGTGGTCGGCAGGATCATGGCGTCGAACCCGGCCATCAGCTGGTTGAAGGCGGCCATCATGCCGGCCCGCCCCTCCAGATGGCTGGCATGGTCAGAGGCGGTGATGGCCTTGGCCAGCCACAATCGCGTGGCCACCCTTGGGTCATACTGCCGCTCATGCAGCGTCAGCAGCCGCTGGTGATGGGCAAAGGCCTCATAGGCGCCAATGCTGCCGCCGAAGGCCAGGCGCGGATGCAGGGCCGCCGCCGCAAATTCCACCGGCACCACCGCGGCCCCGGCCTCGCGCAGACGCTCCACCGCGATCTCGAAATCAGCCGCCACCGCATCGTCCATGTCCTGCAGCACGGTGGTGGTCAGCATGGCCAGCCTCAGGCCGCGCGCGGGGCGCTCTGCCACGGCCCCGTCCCAGTCGCCCGCCATGATGGCGTCAGCAATGGCGCAGCCGGACACATCGGCAGCAATGGGGCCGATGGAATCAAGACTGCGCGACAGCGGATAGGCGCCCGCGCGGTTGACCCGGTGCGCCGTGGGCTTGAAGCCGACAAGGCCGTTATAGGCGGCGGGAATGCGGCATGACCCGCCGGTGTCGGTGCCGATGGTGAGAGCGCCCATGCCATCGGCCACCGCCACCGCCCCGCCCGAGGTAGAGCCGCCGGGAATGCGCCCGGTGGCCCGGTCATGGCTGGACAGCGGCGTGCCGTAATGGCTGTTGAGCCCCACCCCCGAATAGGCAAATTCCGTCATGTTGGTGCGGCCCAGCACCACCAGGCCCCTGGCCTTCAGCGCCGCAATGGCCGGGGCATCGGCCAGGGCCGGTGCCTCGCCGCGCAGCAGAATGGATCCCGCCGTCGTCACCTGACCGGCCAGGTCAAACAGATCCTTCACCGAAAACGGAATGCCGGCCCAGGGCGAGGCGTGCTGGCCGGTGCGGCGCAGGCCGTCCTGACGCCAGGCCTCGACCAGCGCGCCATCGGCATCAACGGTGATGAAACAGCGCGCCCCCTCGCCCGCCGGATCGGCAATGCGCGCCAGGGCGTCTTCAACCAGCCTGCGGGACGAGGTTTCGCCCGCCTCAAGCCGCCGCGCCAGCTCCTGCAAGCTTGTTTGCCGTGTCATCACCGCCGCTCCCTGCGCTGGCGCGTGTGTCCACCACCTCGCGCACATGCGCAAGATCATAGCCAGCCAACTGGGCGATTCTAAGAACCTTGGCCGCCCCCAGCCTTCTGGCCGAAGCCTGGGCCCAGAGAATGGTGCAGCGCGTGCCGGTGCGGCAATAGAACAGGATGGGGCGCGGCAGGCTGGCCAGCGCCTCGGCAAAGGGCTCCACCACATGATCTTCGGTGATCTGGAAATTGCGCGCCGGCTGATAATGATAGGCCAGGCCCTGGCGCGCTGCCGCTGCGGCGGCAGTGGCGGTGGTCATCTGGTCGTCCGCCTCGCCGTCGGGGCGGTTGTTCACCACCGTCACAATGCCGGCCGCGGCAATGGCGGCAAAATCCTCCGCCACCAGTTGCCCGGCAACATAGACCTGCGGTTCGATTTCGATGAGCTTGACCATGGCGGCAACCGGTGCAGAGGTGACAGAGGGTTTGTGACCCTCTCTGCTTACCCGCCGCCCCACGCCGCCACAATTGAGCGGAAATCCGGCCAGCTTTTAGCTTTGCTAAAGTGCCCTAGCCGTCCATCACGTCCTTCACCTTTTCCACCAGCTGCTTGAGCGAGAAGGGCTTGGGCAGGAAGGCAAAGTCGGTCTGGCCTTCCAGGTTCTTTTCAAAGGCATCCTCGGCATAGCCGGAAACGAAGATCACCTTGGTCTTGATGCCGCGCTTCCGCAGTTCCCGCAGCAATGTCGGCCCGTCCATTTCCGGCATCACCACGTCCGACAGGATGAGTTCAAAGCCGGTGCGGTCGGCCATGATGGCTTCCAGTGCCCGTTCGCCGGAATCCGTCTCCACCACCGTGTAGCCGCGCGACGTCAGCGCCCGCACCGCAAAGGCCCGGACCGAGTCCTCATCCTCCACCAGCAGAATGCGGCCCTTGCCGGTCATGTCCTCGCGCTTCGGTTTGTCGGCGGCGGCGCGCTGGGCCGAGGCATCATTCTCGCCGGGCTTGGGATGATGGCGCGGCAGGAAAATCCGGAAGGTGGTGCCGCGGCCCATCTCGCTGTCGCAGAATATATAACCGCCGGTCTGCTTGATGATGCCATAGACGGTCGACAGACCAAGGCCGGTGCCCTTGCCCACCTCCTTGGTGGAGAAGAAGGGTTCCCAGATCTTGTCGACAATTTCGGGCGGAATGCCGGTGCCGTTGTCTTCCACCTCGCAGACCACATAGTCGCCCTCGGGCATGGGCGCCTTGGCAAACTTGCGCGATTCCACCGCCGACACATTGTAGGTGCGCACATTGAGCTTGCCGCCGCCCCGGCCCGCCATGGCGTCGCGGGCGTTGACCGCCAGATTGATGATCACCTGTTCGAACTGGTGAATGTCCACCATCACCAGGCCAAGGTCGCGGCCATGGTTGATGTTGAGCTCGATCTTTTCGCCCAGCACCCGGCCCAGCAGATTGCCCAGGTCCGACATGGCGTCGGTCAGCGAATGCACCTTGGGCTGCAGCGTCTGCTTGCGCGAGAAGGCCAGAAGCTGGCGCACCAGATTGGCGGCCCGGTTGGCGTTCTGCTTGATGTTCATGATGTCGGCAAAGGCCGGATCGGTGGGGCGCAGCTTGGCCAGCAGCAGGTCGGCAAAGCCGATGATCGGGGTCAGCACGTTGTTGAAGTCATGCGCAATGCCGGAGGCAAGCTGGCCCACTGCCTGCATCTTCTGGCTCTGCGCCAGCTGCACCTCAAGCGCCTTGCTTTCGGTCTTGTCGATGGCATAGACCAGAAGCCCCTGGGCGCTGCCGCCCTGCGGCGCAAAGGAAAACTGCACCGTGCGCGCCGTGGCACCCGGCACGCCCGCCTCATGCAGCGCCAGCCCGCCCTGCCCCTCGGCAGCGCGCGCCATGGCCGCCGCCAGCGCCATGCGATCATTTTCCTGCACCATGCTGGTCAGGAGGTCGCCGCGCCGCGCCAGGGTGGACAGCGACAGGAACGCCGGATTGGCGGCGATGATGCGTCCCTCGCTGCTGACCGCGGCCACGCCGATGGGGGCCGCCCCCATGAACAGCGCCAGCGCATCGGCATGGCCCGCCTGATCGGCGGGCTGCGCATCGGCCTTCAGCACCATGGTGCGGCTGGGCAGCGGCCGGCCCGCAGCGTCAAAATCACTGCGATGCACCACCTCGCACAGCATGGCCTCGCGCCCCTTGCCGCGCAGCGTGATGCGGAAACGCTCGGTGCGCGTGCCACCCGGCACCGGGGCCGCCGCCGACAGAAGCCTGGCCCCGTCCGGCCCCAGCACATCGTGAATGGCCAGATCGCCCGCCTGCGGGGCGGCGAGATCAATGCCCAGCCAGCCGGCCAGCGTGGCGTTGACATAGTCCACCTTGCCGCTGGGCAGGGTGGAGAAGAAGCCCGCCGGAGCATGGTCGAGATAGGTGATGATAAATTGCAGCCGGGCGAAGGCCTGTTCCTGCTTGGCGCGGTCGGCGGAAATGTCGGCCATCCGCCACAGCACCTTGCCCTTGTGCTTGTCTCCGGCCAGCGGTGCCACGGTCAGCCGCAGCCAGCGCGCCTCCTGGGCCGACGCGCCCGGCGCCGAAGACCCGGCCGGCAGGCGGATTTCCCGAAAGGCGCTTTCGCCGCCGCGCGCCGCCTGCGCCAGCTGATAGACCGGCTCGGCATATTCGGGATAGCCCGAATAGAGCACATCGAAACCGGCCAGCCGCCCCAGGCCGGAATCGCCCGCCAGCTTCAGAAAGGGCGCATTGGCAAAGATGGCGCGGCCGCGCCCGTCCATGACCACGGCGGGTTCGGCCAGCGCATCGGCCATGCCGTCCAGAAAGGGGGCATCATCCTCCTGACCAACAATTTTCACGGCGCCCGCCAGATATCCGGCCAGCCCCAGCAGGCCGAGAAAGGCCAAAGCCGCCCCCGCCGCCAGCACAATGTGGTTGATGTCGCCGCGCAGCAGCCACGCCGCCGCAATCACCAGCACCGCCAGCACCAGCGCCGCCGCCAGCGCCGGAAGCGACGTCAGATCGCCCGCGCCGAGCCGTGCCGTGCCCGTTTCCTTGTCCATGCTGGCCATCCAGACGCCCCGCCCCGAATCACGGCGCCGAGTATAGGCGATTTGCCTGTGGCGGGAATCCCGGCCCCACAGGCGGCTTCCAAGCGCGCCAGCCTGTGTTATGCTTTACCCGTCAGGCAGGCTGCGGCGACCGCCCGGCACTGTGCAACACCGTGAGGGAGTGAGGCCATGGACCAGTTGGGCACCATGATTGTGATTGCAGCCCTGTTGCTGGCGGTGCTGCTGGCGGTGGTCTTCATCTATCGCTCGTCCAACCGGCGGATGAAACAGCGCGCCGGGCAGAGGCTGGGCATCAGCGAATATCATGTGCTGGACAACACCCGCCGCCTGGTGCTGGTGCGGCGCGATGAGGTGGAGCACCTGCTGCTCATCGGCGGTGGTCAGGACGTGGTGATCGAAAGCCGCATCGGCAGCGGCTTCTATGCCGGGGCAGAGAAGCCCCAGGCAACCCTGCAGCCCCCAGCCGCGCCTGCCCCGGCGCCGGTTCTGCCGCCGCTGGAGGAGGCTCCGGCACCCATTGCCGCGCCCCCGGTCAGCGAAACCGCCCGGCCCGCCGCACCCTTGCGCCCGGCGCCGCGGCCCTCGGTGTTCGGTGCAAGCCGCCCGGCCCCCCTGCGCCCGGCAGACCCCGCCTTCCGCCGCCCGCCCGGCAGCGAATAGGCCCCGGCGGCAGCAAGCGGGCGTGACGGCCGCCGCGGTCTCAGGCCATCAGCTGGCCGCCATTCACCTCGATCACCTGGCCGGTGAGATAGCCCGAGGCTGCCGCACTGGCCAGAAACAGGAAGGTGCCGGCGCAATCATCGGCCAGGCCCAGCCGCTGCATGGGAATCTGCCGGGCCGTGGCGGCGCGTTTTTCGGCGCTGGAAAAGCGCTCGTGGAAGGCGGTGTGAATGGTGCCGGGCGACACCGCGTTCACCCGGATGTTCTTATCCGCCAGTTCCTTGGCAATGGATTTGGTGAAGGCCGAAACAAACCCCTTGGCCCCGGCATAGATCGAACCACCCGCGCTGCCCCCCTGGCGGGCTGCAATGGATGACACATTGATGATGGTGCCGCCCCCCTGTGCTGCCATCAGCCCGGCGGCCAGGCGGCAGCAATGCACCAGCTGGCGGCTGTTCAGATCAAACACCTCGTCGATGAAGGCATCCGTCACCTCGGCCAGCGGCACCCGCGCCACCAGCGATCCGGCATTGTTCACCAGCACGTCAATGCGGCCCAGCCGCTCCTGCGCCGCCTGCAGAAGGTGCGCCGGGGCCTCGCGCTGGCGCAGGTCAAGGCGCAGCGTGGCAATGCCCAGCGCCTTGATCTCCTCAAGCTCCGGCCCACCGCCGAAATACTGCGCGAATACCCGCGCCCCTGCCCCGGCAAAGGCGCGCGCCGCCGCCCCGCCAATGCCGGTGATGCCGCCCGTCACCACCACCGCCTTGTCCCTGAGATCGTCAAACATGAATACCCTCACCACCCTTGCCTCTGCGGCCCGCCGCCATCCAAGCGCAAAAGCAAAGGCCCGGCAATTGCGCCGGGCCGTTGTCCTGTGCAGGGGTGGGGTGGGATTACAGGCCGGCGTCGCTTTCCGGCGCGGTGGCAGCGGCGGGCGTCTTGCGCTCGCTCATGAAGCGTTCAAACTCCTCGCGGTCCTTGGCGGCGCGCAGCCGCGCCACAAAGCCCGCAAATTCCCTTTCCTCGTCATCGAGCCGGGCCCGCGCTGCGTCAATGCGGCGGCGTTCCTCGTCAAGCCGGGCCAGCGCCTCGGCCTTGTAGTCGGCAAAGGCGGCATTGCCGCTGCTGGTGGGGGTGCGGGCTGTGGTCCAGCCCCTGGCGGCGGCCTTGAAGCCATCCACCTTGAGGTCCCGCGCCTTGCCGAACAATTCGCCCACCGACATGGTGGCGGCACCCTTCCACATCTCGCCATTCTTCAATTTCAGAAACAGCGCGCCCAGGCCAATGGGCCAGAACACCACAAAGCCGCCCACCATGGTGGCAAGCTCCAGTGCCGACCACGGCTTTTTGGCCGTTGCGGCATGGGCAGCATGGTCAACAGGGCCGGATGCAGTCTGAGTCATGGGATAACCCTCCTTCGGTCGGCCCTTCAGATGGGGCGAAACCCTGGGCTTTCAAGTCAAATCCACCCTGACGTTATGGCATCCATTTACATATCGCTCGTGTTATGTATTCTGATTACATAACGATTGGAGACCCTCATGACCAGCCGCCGCGCCCTGCTTGCCACCATAGCCGTCATCGCTCTTGCCCTGTCCCCGCCTGCCCGCGCCGCCGAGGGCGTCACCGTCTTTGCCGCCGCCAGCCTGAAAACGGCGCTGGACCAGATCAACACCAACTGGCAGGCCGAAACCGGCAAAAAGGCCATTGCCTCCTATGCCGGAAGCTCGGCGCTGGCCAAGCAGATCGAACAGGGTGCGCCCGCTGATGTGTTCATGTCCGCCGACCGCGACTGGATGACCTATCTGACCGGCAAGGGGCTGGTGAAGCCGGAGGCCGCCATCGACCTGCTGGGCAATCAGCTGGTGCTGGTCACCGGCGCTGCCAACACCACCCCTGCCGTCAGCATGGTGCCCGGCTTTGATCTGCCGGGCCTGCTGAAGGGCGGCAAACTGGCCATGGCCGATGTCAAGGCCGTGCCGGCCGGCAAATACGGCAAGGCAGCCCTGGAAAACCTCAAGGTCTGGACCGCGGTGGAGGCGAGCGTGGCCCAGGCCGAAAATGTCCGTGCCGCCCTCAAGCTGGTGGCCACCGGCGAAGCCCCCTATGGCATCGTCTATCAGTCTGACGCTGTGGCCGAACCCGCCGTGCGCCTGGCCGGCGCCTTCCCGGACGACAGCCATCCGCCCATCATCTATCCCGTGGCGGCCCTGGCGGCCGCCACCAGCCCCGACACCGCCGCCTATCTCGAATATCTGAAATCAGACAAGGCCAAAGCCGTGTTCGAGGCGCAGGGCTTCAAGGTTCTCGCCGCTCCGGCTAAACCGTGAGTCATGCCGCACTGGTTGTCCCTGTCGCCCGATGAGGCCACCGCCGTTGCCCTGAGCCTGAAGGTGGCCACATGGGCCATGCTCGGCAGCCTTATTCCGGCTGTGCTGGTGGCGCTGGCCCTGGCGCGCGGGCGCTTCTGGGGCAAGACCCTGCTGAACGGCGTGGTTCACCTGCCGCTCGTCATGCCGCCGGTGGTGACCGGCTATCTGCTGCTGCTCGCCCTCGGCCGAAAGGCCGCCATCGGCCAGTTTCTCGCCGATCACTTCGGCCTCACCTTTTCCTTCCGCTGGACCGGGGCGGCACTGGCCTGCGCCATCATGGGCTTTCCGCTCATGGTGCGCGCCATCCGCCTGTCCATCGAGGCAGTGGACCGCAAACTGGAGGCTGCGGCGCAAACCCTGGGGGCAAGCCCGCTCTGGGTCTTGCTCACCGTCACCCTGCCCCTGGCCCTGCCCGGCGTGGTCGCCGGCATGATCCTGTCCTTCGCCAAGGCCATGGGCGAATTCGGCGCCACCATCACCTTCGTCTCCAACATTCCGGGCGAAACCCAGACCCTGCCTTCGGCCATCTATTCCCTCACCCAGGTGCCGGGCGGCGACCCCGCTGCCTTCCGCCTCACCGCCATCTCCATCGCCATCTCCCTTTTGGCCCTCATCGCCTCCGAGGTGCTGGCCCGGCGGGTGGCGCGCGGGGTGGCGGCATGACCATTGCCATTGCCGCCCGCCACACCATGGGCGACTTTGTCCTCGACGTGGACATCACCACCAGCGGCCGCCTCACCGCCTTGTTCGGCCCCTCCGGTTCCGGCAAGACCACGCTCATCAATGTGGTGGCGGGGCTGCTGCGCCCGCGCACCGGCCGGGTGGTGGTGGATGACCGGGTGTTGTTGGACAGCGCGCGCAACATCTGCCTTCCCGTGCACCGGCGCCGCATCGGCTATGTGTTTCAGGACGCGCGCCTCCTGCCCCATCTCACAGTCCGCCAGAACCTCGCCTATGGCCGCTGGTTTGCGGCCGCCAGAGCGCCTGCCAGCACGGTTGCCCGCCTTGTGGACATGCTGGGCATCGGCCCCCTGCTTGACCACAGGCCGGCAATGCTGTCGGGCGGGGAAAGGCAGCGTGTGGCCATCGGGCGCGCCCTGCTGTCGGGTCCGCAACTGCTGCTGATGGATGAGCCGCTGGCCGCCCTCGATGAGCCGCGTAAGGCCGAGATCATCCCCTATATCGAGCGCCTGCGCGACGAGGCGCTGGTGCCGATCCTCTATGTGTCCCATGCGGTGGCTGAAGTCTCACGCCTGGCCGATCATGTTGTGCTGCTGGACCAGGGCCGGACGACGGCGCAGGGCAGTCCGGCGGAGGTGATCCGCCGCCTCGACCTCCTACCGCTTGACGAGCGCGCCGAGGGCGGCAGCCTCATCGCCATGCAGGTCGATGATTATGATCCTGACTTTGACCTCACCACCCTGACGGCAGCCGCCGGTGTCGCCCGCGTGCCGGGCCGCTGGGGGCCGAAGGGCACCCCCGTCACCCTGCGCATCCGCGCCCGAGACGTCATGGTGGCCACCCTTCACCCCGACCGCATCTCGGCCCTCAATGTCTTTCAGGGCACGGTTGTCGCCATCGCCCCCAGCGGGCCGTCGGGCTTGACCCTCACCCTCGACTGCGGCGGCACCCCGCTCGTGTCGTCGCTCACCCGCTATTCCGCCAGCCGCCTCGGTCTCACCCCCGGCATGGAGGTTTATGCCGTGGTCAAATCCGTGTCGGTTGCCCCCGCCGGCCACTGACGGCGGTTGCCCCAGCAGCCGCTTTGCGCCATCCTTGCCGGCGTGGTTGAGCTCATCCGGTCGCAACAACACTGGGAGGATTGCCATGCCTGCGAAATCAACACCCAACCGCTATGGCAGCATCGCCACCGCCATTCACTGGCTCACGGCACTACTGGTCCTGGCCCTGATCATCGCCGGGCTGACCGCCGCCAATACACCGGACAGCGCCGCCAAGGCCGCCATTCTGCGCCTGCATGCCCCGGTGGGCGTGGCGGTGCTGGCGCTTACCGTCTTCCGCATCCTGTGGTGGCTGCTGTTCGACACATCGCCCAGGCCCATGGCCACCGTGCCACCCATTCAGAACGCCGCCGCCAAGGCGGTGCATGGCCTGCTTTATCTGGCCCTCATCGCCATGGCCGGTTCTGGCATGGCGCTGATGGTTCAGTCCGGCGCCGGTGAGGTGGTGTTCGGCACGGGCGGCCCCCTGCCCGATCTGTGGACCTATACCCCGCGCACTGTTCACGCCATCGTCGGCTGGGGGCTGATGCTGCTCATCCTCGGCCACGTTGCCGCGGCCTTCTATCACCAGTTCTTTGTCGGTGACCGGCTGCTGGGCCGCATGGGAATTGGGAAGCCGCCCACCGGCCCCTGACCTGCCACAGCTCTGCTGACGGGGGGCGGGGCCAACCCCCGCTGCCGTGTCAGGCGTGTTTGCGCGCCGCTGCGTCAGCCCGCGTGATGAACGGCTGCAACTGCGCCTCCGGCACGGCGGGCGAGAACAGATAGCCCTGGCCCTGCTGGCAGCCCCAGGCGCGCAGCATGTTGAGCTGTTCTTCGTCCTCAATGCCCTCGGCGGTGCATTCCAGCTTCAGGTTGGCCGCCATCTGGATGATGGTCTTCACCACATTGGCCAATCGTTCGTCCGCCAGGATCTTGGCCACGAAACTGCGGTCGATCTTCAACCGGTCGAGCGGCAATTCGCTGAGATGGCTGAAGGAGGAATAGCCGGTGCCGAAATCATCCAGCGCCACCCTGACACCGGCTGCCCGCAGATTGCCCAGGGTGCGGGTTGCCGCCCCGATATCGGCCATGATGGCGGTTTCCGTCACCTCGGCCTGAAACTGCGCGGGCCGCAAACCATTGGCCGCCAGCACCGACAGGATGTTCAGTCCGGCGCTAGGCTGCACCAGCTGCGCCGCCGACAGGTTGAAGGACAGGATGAAATGCGCCGGCCATTGCGCCGCAGCCCGTGTCGCCATGTGCAGCAGACAATCCGACACCACCCCGATCAACCCGGCACGCTCGGCAATGGGAATGAAGTGGGCGGGCGAAATCGGACCAAGAACCGGATGGGACCAGCGCGCCAGTGCCTCAAAACCCTTCACCTGTCCGGTGGCCAGATTGAAGATGGGCTGGAAATGCACGCTGAATTCCTGGTTGATCACCGCCAGCCGCAGCCCCTGCTCAATGGCAGCGTTGCGCTGTGCTTCCAGTTCAAACTCCTGCGAGAACACCACCTTGCCGCCGCGCGCGTGAACCTTGCAGCGGTTCAGCGCAATGTCGGCCTGCTCCACCAGCCGGCCGGCAGGCCCTTCGCCAGTGAAAATGGCCAGCCCCGCCGAGGTGCCCACACTGGCCATGACCCCATCCAGCGCGATCGGGGCATCCAGCGCCACAATGGCCTGGTCAATGAGGCTTGAAGCGTCCTCCGGGCCAGTGATCGCGTGGAGCAGGATGGCAAACTCGTCGCCGCCCATGCGCGCCACCAGCCCGTGCTGCTCCATGGCATGGGCAAGCCGCTCTGCGACCGCCAGCAGCAGCCTGTCGCCCATGGCATGTCCGTAAACATCATTGACCTGCTTGAAACCGTCGAGATCGAGCATGGCCACGGCAAAGGGGCCGCCGCGGCTGATGCAGGATCTAAAGGCCTCATCAAAGCGGCGCCGGTTGGGCAGGCCGGTGAGTGAATCACTGAGCGCCTGCTCGCGCGCCTCCACATGCATGGCCTTGATGACCGCGCGCGACTGCACCAGATCCCGGAAATTGGCAAAGGTGGTGCGCAGCAGACTGTGAATGGCGAAGGTGATGGCCAGAACCGCCGGAATGGTGACAAACAGGGCCCAGCTTCCAGACAGGGCGTAAACCACGGTCAGCGCCAGGGTGGAGCTGTAAAGCATGCTGCGCGACGCCACCGGCAGCGACACCAGATAAACCGCTGCCGCAACAGCCGCCCCCCAGGCCACCATCATGGTCATGCCCTGCAGCTGCATGTTGAGCGAGCGCGCGGCAAACACGCCAACACCGGAAAAACACATGCACAGGACAATGCCGATGATGTTGGTGCGCACCAGTTCGCGCCGCATCTCCGGCACCGAAAGGTCATAGCCGTTGCGCTGCAGCCTGCGCCAGTGCAGGCCGCGATAGACGGAGGTGACGACAATCACCGCCACCCAGCCGATGATGAAGATGCCTGGTGCCAGCCCCTTGAGCGAAATTCCGAAGAAGATCGAAACCAGGATAAGAACACTGTAGAGTTGCGGCATGTGCCGCACCAGCGTGGCAAACTGCTCGGCAACCAGTGCTTCATCACTGATGATGTCGTTGGTTTTTTTCATGCCCGTCCGGTTCTCTCCAGGAACTGAACTGTGGAACCGAGACTTTTAACGAATTGTTTATCTGTCATAGTGGCAAAGGCTGTCGTTACCACCGCGCTAACTGGCTGTTTCTGATGACCGTCAGGGCAGATCTTGCCCCGCCGCCGGCCGCTGCGCAGGGGCCTATTGCGCCGCCCGCTGCAAAAGATTGCCCGGCATGGCCAGAAGCCGCCCGGTGGCGTCAAGAATGAAGGCCCCCGCCGCCACCGGCGCTGTGCCCCCCTGCCCGCCCAGATAGCGGGCGATCTGCTGCAGCACCACCGACGACTGGGCAAACTTGCTGTGGTCCAGACTGTCGCCGCCCTTCACATCGGTAATGTCGACCGCAATGATGCCAAGCCGCTTTACGGCGGCCAGCGTTTCCTCCTGGCGTGGCGTGGCCGCCCCCAGCCGCGACACCCCGCCCGCCAGCCGCTGCGACAGTTTCAGCGCCCGGTCGGTGCGCGAGATGAGGATGGCGGTGGGCCGCTGGCGGTTGCCGATCACCTCCATCTGGGCGGCAAACACATCAATGTCGATGTCGGGTGCGGCCAGCACCACCACGTCAAGCTTGCCGCCGTAATTCGCATCACCGCGCAATGTGGCCATTTGCAGGGTTTCCATGGTCAGCATGGTGCCCATGGAATGGGCGAAAATGTTGATGCGCTTAACCCGCGGCATGGCCGACAGCAGCCGCAGAAACTGGTCAAGCCGGTTGCGGGTGGCCAGCACGCTTTCACGGTCGGTGAGATAGTCCGTCACCGCCCCGCGCGACGGCCACGAATACAGAATGGGCGCCTTCACCCCCGTGTCCGAGACAATCTGGGCCAGACTGAATACGCCCTCCTCGTAGAGAACATTGTAGCCGTGAACAAACAGGAAGACCTCGCCCGAAGCCGGGATCAGCGCATCCAGCGCTGCCCTGAACTCCGCCTCATCCAGCCGGTCGTTGCGCAGGGCCACAAAGGCCTTGTCCGGCTCGCGCTGGGTGGAGCGTTTCCACTCCACCTTGCCCTTCTGGTGGCCCGGCGGAAGCGACACGGTAAGCGCGGCAAAGGACAGGCTGGTGGCGCGTTCGGCGTCGAAGGCGCCGGTCTTCTCATCCACCCCGCGCGAGGTGGCCACCACCATGTTCACGGTCTGCGCCTGCGGCACCGTATAGGCCACGGGCAAGAGCGCCTCGGGCGTGGTGCGCGCCGTGCAGGCGGCCAGCAGCAGGGTGAAGAGAAGGACGGCCAGCCGCCGCATGAAGGCTCCGGGGGTTGAGGGGACTCGATGGCCGGGCATTGTGCCGCCTGCCCGGTCCGGCGCGCAAGGGCGCGCCGACGGTTCCCACGGCCTTTTCAATCACTTTTGAGAGGAAATGGTGGGCGATGAAGGACTCGAACCTTCGACCCGCTGATTAAGAGTCAGCTGCTCTACCACCTGAGCTAATCGCCCGCCTTTACGGCGCAAGGACCGCGCGTTCCGCCCGGTCCAGTGGGCGGGTCAATACATGGCCCGCCCCCTCTTGTCCAGCCCCTTTGGGCCGGCTGTCCTCACCCTTCCTCGGCCTTGCGCAGGGTGCGGTTCACCGCCGACAGCACCGCCTTCAGCGACGCCACCACGATGTTCTTGTCGATGCCCACGCCAAAGCGCGGCTTGCCGTCCGGCGTGGCCAGTTCCACATAGGCCACCGCCGAGGCATTGGCGCCGTGGCCCATGGCGTGTTCGCGGTAGTCCACGAAGTCGAAGGACAGGCCGGTTTCGCGCCGGATGGCGTCCACGAAGCCGTCAATGGGGCCGTTGCCCCGGCCGGTGATGGTCTTGGGCTTGCCGTCGGCCATCAGCTTGGCCGCCACCTCCTGCTCGGCGCCCACGCTCTTCACCTTGTGCTCGACAAAGCGATAGCGCCCGTTGCCGTCCAGATATTCACCCTCGAAGGCGCCCCACAGCCGGTTGGCCGGAAGCTCCACGCCCTCACCATCGGCAATCTTCTGCACCACCTTGGAGAATTCGATCTGCAACCGGCGCGGCAGTTCAATGCCGTGTTCGGTTTCCAGCACATAGGCAATGCCGCCCTTGCCGGACTGCGAATTGATGCGCACCACCGCCTCATAGGAGCGGCCCACGTCATGCGGGTCGATGGGCAGATAGGGCACCTCCCACAGCGGCTGGTTCGACGCCTTCATGGCCTTGAAGCCCTTGTTGATGGCGTCCTGATGCGAGCCGGAGAAGGCGGTGAACACCAGTTCGCCCGCGTAAGGATGGCGCGGATGCACCGGCAGCTGGTTGCAATATTCCGCCATGCGCACCAGATCGTTGATGCGCGAACAGTCAAGCTGCGGGTCCACCCCCTGGCTGAACAGGTTCATGGCCATGGTGACCAGGCAGACATTGCCGGTGCGCTCGCCATTGCCGAACAGCGTGCCCTCCACCCGGTCGGCCCCGGCCAGAAGGCCCAGTTCCGCCGCCGCCACCGCCGTGCCCCGGTCATTGTGCGGGTGCAGCGAAATCGTCACCGTGTCGCGGTTCTTGATGTTGCGGCAGAACCATTCGATCTGGTCGGCGTGAATGTTGGGGGTGGACATTTCCACCGTGGCCGGCAGGTTCAGGATCAGCTTGTTGCGGCTGGTGGGCTGATAGACATCCATCACCGCCTCGCACACCTCCAGCGCATAGTCGAGTTCGGTGCCGGTGAAGCTCTCCGGCGAATATTCATGGCGGACCACGCCCTCCATGCCGTATTCGGCCTCCAGCTGCTTGATGAGGGCCGCCCCCTTCACCGCAATGTCCTTGATGCCGGCGCGGTCGAGCTTGAACACCACCCGGCGCTGCAATTCACTGGTGGAATTGTAAAGGTGGACGATGGCGCTTTTCACACCCTTCAGGCTTTCAAAGGTGCGGCGGATCAATTCCTCGCGCGATTGCGTCAGCACTTGAATGGTGACGCCATCGGGAATGAGCCTGTTGTCAATGAGGTGGCGCACGAAGTCGAAATCGGTCTGCGAGGCCGAGGGAAAGCCCACCTCGATTTCCTTGAAGCCCATGGCCAGAAGCGCCTGGAACATGCGCAGCTTGCGCTCCGGCCCCATGGGCTCAATGAGCGACTGGTTGCCGTCGCGCAGGTCCACCGAGCACCAGATGGGCGCATGGCTGAGGCTGCGGCCCGGCCATTGCCGGTCGGGCAGGCGCACGGGCTTGTAGGCGTGATACTTTTCACGGGGCGAAATCATCATGGCGGGATTGTCTCTGGCTTGGTTGGCTTCACTTGCGGCGTCTTCCCCGGAGAGCCAGGGCAACGCCCGGCCGGCCCTCAGGGGCAGCTAAGAAGCAGAAGCCGGGACAGAAGGAGCTGAGCCATGGCCAGGCTTATTAACGGAAACCCGCCCGCGCCGCAACCCGTGCTTTTCCCCGCGGAAACGGGGGCAATGGCGGCCTTGCCTAAAATTTTACCAAAAATATTAGGGCGCGTTTTACGTGCGCGAATTTATAATAAATAGCTGTTGACCCTTCATTTGTGACACGGCTGATCATGACTTCCTGGTTTTCCAAGCACCGCATCTGGAACCACTGTGGCGGCAACGTCACCATTCTGTTCGGCATGTCCGGCATGGCTCTGCTGTTCTGCGCCGGCGCTGCCATCAATCTGGTGCAGTACAACAACGCCCGGACCAACCTGCAGGCCGCCGCCGATGCCGCGGTTCTGGCCCTGGCCTCGGCCAATGAGCAGAGCGACGTTTCCACCGAGGCGCAGAAGTTTGTCGACACCAATCTGGCGGGCCAGAACATGGTGGCCGACACCACCAGCACCGCGAGCTACAACACCGCCTCAAGCGAGTGGAAAATTGCCATCACCGGCCATGTCAAATATGCGCTGCCCAACCTGTTCATGCGCAACGAGGTGAACGTTGCGGCCACCGCCACCGCCACGCTGCCCACCAAACTCACGGAAATGAAATTTCGCCCCGGCACTGCCAAGGGCTGGTTTGACAAGACGGTGCGCCTCATGGCCGTGCTCAAGCCGGGCAGCCCGCCCACCGAACTGTGGCGCATGGACTACAAGTACAATGGTGGCGCCCCCACCATTACCACCACCTCCTCGACCTGGGTTGACCTGCAGAACGCCACGGCCGTCTACATGCAGATGGATGTTGACCCCAACAGCTATGGCTGGAACGATTTTCACGTCTACCAGACCAACCGCACCGACCAGCCCGACTATGTGCAATATATCAAGCAGGACGGAACGGAACTCACCGCGCCCATTGACCTGGCCACCGCCGCCGGCTGCGGCGAGACCAAGTCCTACAACTGGGAGGACGGCGGCGACATGGACTTCATGGATTTCACCTTTGAAGCCACCGGCCAGTGCGAGAGCACCACAGCCATTGCCGATGTGCGCCTGCTGCAATAGCCGGAGGGCCCCTGTGTCACCGGGGCATCAGCACCGATTTTTCTTGACGGCACACCCGCTCCGGCCAAGTTTCGCCATGGTTGGGTGGTCTTAGCTGCCGCCATACGGCCACAACGGCCCCAGTTTGGGACATTGATGATGAAGACTGCTCTGCTTGCCGCTGCCCTGACCCTTGGTCTTGGTCTTTCCCCCGCCCTTGCCGGCTCCTGCGCCGATGACATTGCCAGGATCGATGCCGCCCTGGCTTCGGGTGCGGTCGATCCGGCCAAGAAGGATCAGGTGGAAGACATGCGCAATCAGGCGGTGCAGCTGTGCGGCGCCGGCAACGAGGAAGAAGGCCTCGATGTGACCGCCGAAGCCAAGGCCCTCATCGGCCTCGAATAATCAGCCCCCGGGCATTTCGGCGGCAATGAGCCGCCCCAGCCGCGAGATGCCGCGGTCAATCATCGCCTCATCGGCACAGGAAAAGCTGACCCGGAAGGTGTTGGCCCCCGAGCCGTCGGCAAAGAACGCCCGGCCCGGCACAAAGGCCACCTTTTCGGTTTTGATGGACTTGGCCAGAAGGGCCGCCCCGTCCATGCCCGCTGGCAGCGTGAGCCAGATGAACATGCCGCCCTCCGGCCGGGTCCAGCTCACACCCCTGGGCATGTATTTTTCCAGCGCCTTCAGCATGGCATCGCGGCGCGACATATAGGCGGCCCTGATCTTGGCCACCTGCGCGCCGAACCCCGCCGCCGCCACCTCGGCAATGGCCATCTGGTTGATGGTGGAGGAATGCAGGTCCGCCGCCTGCTTCATCAGCACCAGCTTGCGGATGACGCCTTCGGCGCCGCAAATCCAGCCCACCCGCAGCCCCGGCGCCAGCGTCTTGGAAAAGGAACCGCAATAGAGGGTGCGGCACTGGTTGATGTCGCCCTTCTTTTCCAGTTCCAGCGCCAGAATGGGCGGCACCGCCTCGCCGTCAAAGCGCAGCGACTGATAGGCCGCATCCTCAATCACGGCGATGTCCAGTTCCTCGCCCAGTTCCAGCGCCCGCTGGCGCTGTTCGCGGCTGAGCGTGGTGCCGGTGGGATTGGCGAAATCGGCCGACATATAGGCAAACTTCACCCGCCCGCCCGCCTTTTTCGCCGCCTCGGCATAGGAGGCGGCGGTGCGGTTGCCGGTGAGGTTCAACTGGTCGTAATGGGGCTCATAGGCATTGAAGGCCTGCAGCGCGCCAAGATAGGTGGGCCAGGTGACCAGGGCCGTATCATGGGGCGACAGGAACAGCTTGCCCAGATAGTCCAGCCCCTGCTGCGAGCCGGACACAATGAAGATGTTGTCCTCGCTGCAGGCAATGCCCAGCGCCTGCATTTCCTGCACCAGCCATTCGCGCAGCGGCCTGTAGCCCTCGGACACCGAATATTGCAGAGCGTTGCCCGCCCCTGCCCCGGACAGAATGCTGCCATAGGCCCGGGCGAATTCCTCCGCCGGAAACAGCTTGGGATCGGGAATGCCGCCGGCGAAGGAAATGATCTCCGGCTGGTCGAGCAGCTTCAGCAATTCGCGGATTTCCGATGCCTTCATGCGCGTGGCGCGCGAGGCGAAAATGTGTTCCCAGTCCAGCATCGGACAGTCCTTATCAACAGATGGCGGGCGATCATCACCATGCGTCTGCAACAATGTCAATGTTACTGACCCATCTCGGTCGCGCCGTCCGGCGCTGCAATTGCTGCGCAACTGTTGCCGAATCCCCACAATCCGCTTTTGCCATGCTGCGGCGCGGAATTTCGATTTTATTCTTATGAATCAGATTTATGTGGAATTTTCCCGCTCAGATTGAGCAGCTCTGGGTTTAGACTGCACCCTGACACACGCTGAAATGTGCATTTTCTTTTGCGTTGCCTCGCCTAATATGGCGGTGGGGCAATTTTGATTCAGGAGAGCAGCATGACACGCATGCGCTCGTTGTGTTGTGTTTTGGGGGCCCTGTGTTCACTGACCGTCGCTGCATCTGCCGCGGATCTGGCCGCTCCGGCTGATCCGGGCGGATGGTTTGGTTCCTTGTCCGGGGGTTATGCCATGACCCTCAATGAGGACTGGCAGGTGTTTTCCGATGATCTCGGCAGTGACTATGCGCCGGCGGGCATTGACGACGGCTTCCTTGGCCGGGCGGTGCTGGGCTATCGCTGGAGCGCCTGGGATGTGGCCGGCGCCGTTCAATATGCCGACTTCAGCAGGGGCGACGCTTCCGACTATATCAATGCCAGCGGCACTCTGAGGGCGCATATGTGGGCCCTGGATGCACAGGCCGGCTATAATACCATGCTGGGCAACGCTGATCTGCGCACCGCCTTCGGTCTGCGCTACGCCGCCTGGAACAATGATGTCGAGGCCTATGGCAACCACATCAACCATGATTTCCGCGGCATCGGCCCTATGGTCGAAGTCGATATGTCCAAGCCCATGTCTGACCGTTTCTCGCTGGAGACGGGGCTCTCTGCGGCTGTGCTCTTCGGCAAGACCAAGACCAATGCCTCGCCGGGATGGTTCTGTAATGACTGTTCCACGCAGAATGCCACGGTACTGAACCTTGAAGGCAATCTTGGCCTTGGGTTCAATCTCGTGTCGGCCAGGGCCGTTCTCGGCTGGCAAGCCCAGTGGTGGGACAATGTGAATGTCGCCATCACGGACGCCAGCGGCTATGGCGATAATGAGGGCGACAGTGGCCATTTCTTCACGGGCCCCTATCTGGAGGTCCGCTTCTGACATGCCTTTTCACCTGCGCCATGCGCGGGTGCTGACGTGCTTTTGGCATTGGGGGCCAGGGAGACACCATGAAAACCGTGAAGGCTATCTGCGCGCTGGGCCTGCTGGCGCTGTACACATCATCCGCCCGGGCGGCCGATCTTGAGGTTGCTGCCTATGACTGGTCCGGCTTCTACGCCGGCATGAACCTCGGCTATGCCGATGGCCATTCACGCACCTATGACCGGATCGGCGGCACGGCCCTGCACGGCAGTGCGCCGGTCAATCCCGATGGCCTGTTTGGCGGTCTTCTTGCCGGCTACAACTGGCAGAACGACCAACTGGTCCTGGGCCTTGAGGGTGACATCAACTACGGCGGCATCAAGGGCAGCCACCCCACCGATGATGGCACCAATTTCGTCCACTCCGGCAAGCTCAACTGGTTTGGCGCGGGCCGCCTGCGCGCCGGTCTGGCCTTCGACCGCCTGATGCCCTTCGTGGCCGGCGGTGTCGCCATCGGCGACTACAAGGTGCACCTTGATCACAACGGCGATATCTCCAACAATTCGGACACGCTGGTGGGCTGGACCCTCGGCGCCGGTGCCGATTACGCCTTTTCGGATCGGCTGTTTGCCCGCCTTGAGTATCGCTACACCGATTACGGCACCTTGAAGGGCACTTTCGACAATTTCCCGAACGAGCAGATCAGGGCCAAGCTCACCACCAATGATATCCGGCTCGGCCTTTCCTACCGGTTCTGACGGTTCCCGCTTCTGTTTCATGTCAGCCAATTCCTGCAGGTGAATGATGAACAGGATTATTTTTGCTCTGGTGGCTTCAGCCGCCATGTCTGCGGCCCTGACCACAGCCCGCGCTGCCGATCTTGAGGCTGCGGCACCCCACGGCCTGTTTGGTTCCCTCATGGGCTCCTACACGCTGAAGGCCAATGAGGACTGGCAGATCTTCCCCGACGGCTATTTTGGCCCCGACCCCCTTGATGAGGCTGGTCTGGGTGACGGGGGCCTGTTCCGGGGTCTCATCGGCTACCGCTGGAGCAACTGGGATGCCGCCGTTGGCCTGCAATATGGCAAGTTCTCGAGCGGCGATCCCTCCGATCCCCTCGAACCGACCGGCAATCTTTCTGCCCGCATGTGGGCGCTGGATGCACAGCTCGGCTACAACACCATGATGGGCGACGCTGCGCTGAGATTGGCCGGCGGCCTGCGCTATGCCGACTGGAACAATGATGTCGACGCCTATGGTGACAGGATAAACCACGACTTCAGCGGTCTTGGCCCCATGCTGCGCGCCGACCTTTCCAAGCCCTTTGGTGACCGGACCACCCTGGAAACCGGGGCCGGCGTCGGCGTTCTGTTCGGAAAGATCAAAACCAACGCCACATCGGGCTGGAATTGCGCCGATTGCACCAACGACAACACCACAGCACTGGTTCTTGAGGGCAATCTGGGCCTGGGCTTCAACCTCGGGGCAGCCCGGGCCGTGGCCGGCTGGCAGGCGCAATGGTGGGATGGCGTCAACGTCAACTACACCGACATTTCGGGTGCCGGCGACAATGATGGCAAAAGCGGTCACCTGCTCACCGGACCTTATCTGGAAGTCAAATTCTGATCGGGGCATACGGCATGAAGAAAATTCTCGGCTTCACCGCAGCCTGCGCGGTTCTGGCTCTGAGCGGAGCCTCGGTTCGCGCCGCCGATCTTGAAGTGGCCGCCTTTGACTGGTCCGGCTTCTATGGCGGTCTGGTGGCAGGCTATGGCTTTGGCAACAGCCAGCATTGCGACAGTCCCGGTTGCAGCTATGACGGACCCTCCGTTGACTCCGATGGGCTGATCGGCGGTCTGGCGGCCGGCTACAATCATCAGTTTGACAAATTTGTTCTCGGCATTGAGGCCGATTACATGGTGCTCGACATGAAGGGCGCTTCCGGCGACACCGCCGCCTACGGTTGCCTCGGCCGCTGCGCCACTGAGGTGGACTCGCTTGGCACCGCGCGCCTGCGCGCCGGCGTCGCCATGAACCGCTATCTGCCCTATCTCACAGCCGGTGTGGCTGTCTCCGATGTCTATGCCTCACTCGGCGTCATCGGCCGCGACAAGACGTTGTGGAACTTCGTTGCCGGCGCCGGCCTGGAATATGCCGCAACCGACCGGCTGTCGCTGAAGGCCGAATATCTCCACCTGTTCGACAATGGCAGCAACTTCGTCTTTCGCGCCAGTTGTGCTGCCCCCGGCTGCGCCGTCAAGGACTACTCGGCCGACCTGTTGCGTGTCGGTGTCAACCTGCACTTCTGAGGCCAGCACCAGCAACGCAAGAGGCCCCGTTTCCGGGGCCTCTTTGTCGTTGCATCCTGCAAACAAGCTCCGCGCTTGGCTCGTTGCGGGCCTTGTCCACCAGCTTGTTCACCGCGCAATCGGAAAAGTGCGCAGCGGTTTTCCGACCCATTGCGCGGCAAAAAACCAGGAACAGGCGCAGCGCTTGGCTAGTTGCGAGCCTTGTCCACCAGCTTGTTCACCGCGCAATCGGACAAGTGCGCAGCGGTTTTCCGATCCATTGCGCGGCAAAAAACCAGGAACAAGCGCAGCGCTTGGCTAATTGCGGGCCTTGTCCACCAGCTTGTTTCCCGCGCAATCGGAAAAGTGCGCAGCGGTTTTCCGATCAATTGCGCGGCAAAAAACCAGGAACAGGCGCAGCGCTTGGCTAGTTGCGGGCCTTATCAACCAGCTTGTTCTTGGCGATCCAGGGCATCATGGCGCGCAGCTTTTCACCCACGGCTTCGATCTGGTGGGCGTCGTTATTGCGGCGGATGCCCTTGAAGCGGGCGGCCCCGGCGCGATACTCCTGCATCCATTCGCTGGTGAACTTGCCGGTCTGAATGTCCTTCAGCACGCGCTTCATCTCGGCCTTGGTCTGCTCGGTGATGATGCGCGGGCCGGTGACATATTCGCCCCACTCCGCCGTGTTGGAGATGGAGTAGTTCATGTTGGCAATGCCGCCCTCATAGATCAGGTCGACGATCAGCTTCACCTCGTGCAGGCATTCAAAATAGGCCATCTCCGGCGCATAGCCCGCCTCCACCAGGGTTTCGAACCCGGCCCGGATCAGCTCCACCAGACCGCCGCACAGCACCACCTGCTCGCCGAACAGGTCGGTCTCGCATTCTTCCTTGAAGGTGGTTTCAATGATGCCGGAGCGCCCGCCGCCCACGCCCGAGGCATAGGACAGCGCCAGGTCATGGGCATTGCCAGAAGCATCCTGATGGATGGCGATGAGGCAGGGCACGCCGCCGCCCTTCTGATATTCGCCGCGCACCGTGTGGCCCGGCCCCTTGGGGGCGATCATGATGACGTCCACCGTCTTCTTCGGCTCGATGAGGGCGAAATGGACGTTGAGACCGTGGGCGAAGGCAATGGCCGCGCCGTCGCGGATGTTGGGGGCAATGTCGGCCTTGTAGATGTCAGCCTGCAGCTCGTCCGGTGTCGCCATCATCATCAGGTCGGCCCATTTGGCGGCCTCGGCCACGGTCATGACCTTGAGGCCGTCGGCCTCCACCTTCTTGGCGGTGGGCGAGCCTTCCTTCAGCGCAATGACCAGATGCTTGGCGCCGGAATCCTTCAGGTTGAGGGCATGCGCCCGGCCCTGTGAGCCATAGCCGACGATGGCCACCTTTTTGCCCTTGATGAGGTTGACATCGGCGTCCCGGTCATAAAACACGCGCATGGCGGCCATCCCTTTCAATAATCGTTGGATTTGCGGCTTCGATTAGCCTTCCCCGGGGGTTAAGGCAAGCGCCAAGCGGCGGGGGTGGTGGGTCCACCCCCGCCCCACTTTGGACGCAGAAAACCGGCCTTACACCGGCGCGAAACGGCCCATGAAGAAGCGCAGCATCCTGGGTTCAAAGGTGAATGCGAGGCCCTTCACGCTGGCTGCCTGCCCGGCCACGGCAATGACGCTCTCGGCCGTCACATCCATGTGCGACTGGGTATAGACCCGGCGCGGAATGGTGAGCCGCACCAATTCCAGTTTCGGCATGTAGTTGTTGCCCTGGGCATCGCGCCCGGCCGACACCACGCCGCGCTCCATGGCGCGCACGCCGGAGTCCACATAAAGCGCCGCCGCCAGCGCCTGGGCCGGAAACTGCTCCTGCGGAATATGGGGCAGAATGCGCCGGGCATCGAGGAACACGGCATGGCCGCCAACCGGCCGCACGATGGGAACCCCCGCCGCCTCCAGCAACCGGCCGAGATATTCCACCTGCCCCACCCGGGCGCGGATGTGATTGTCGTCAACGCTTTCGGCAATGCCCACGGCCAGTGCCGCCATGTCGCGGCCTGCCATGCCGCCATAGGTGTGCAGACCCTCATAGACCACCACCAGGCCGCAGGCGTCCTCATAAAGCTTCTCGCTGTTCATGGCCAGAAAGCCGCCGATGTTGACCAGCGCATCCTTCTTCGATGACATGGTGGCCGCATCGGTGAGGGCGCAGATGTCATGGACGATCTGGCGCACGCTCTTGTCGGCAAAGCCCGCCTCGCGCTGTTTGATGAACCAGGCGTTCTCGGCCACCCGCGTCATGTCATGCACCAGCAGCGCGCCATGGGCATCGCACCACTGGCGCACCGCCCGCAGATTCTCCATCGAGATGGGCTGGCCGCCCGCCATGTTCACCGCCGTGGCCACACACACATAGGGGATCTTGTCGTCGCCCACCTTCTTAGCCAGCGCGTCCAGCTTGGCGATGTCGATATTGCCCTTGAAGGGATGTTCCGACTGCGCGTCATGGGCCTCGTCGATGATGACATCGACAAAGGTGCCGCCCGCCAGTTCCTGATGCAGGCGGGTGGTGGTGAAATACATGTTGCCGGGAATGTAGTCGCCGCGCTTGATCAGGCACTGGCTGAGAATGTGTTCAGCCCCCCGGCCCTGGTGGGTCGGCACCACATATCTGTAGGAATAGAAATCCTGCACGGCGCGTTCAAGTTCGTAGAAGTTGCGGCTGCCGGCATAGGCCTCATCACCGGTCATCATGGCGGCCCATTGCCGGTCCGACATGGCGGAAACACCACTGTCGGTGAGCAGGTCGATATAGACATCCTCGGATTTGAGCAGGAAGGTGTTGTAGCCCGCCGCCACAATGGCGCGCTGGCGCTCCTCGAGCGTGGTGGTTTTCAGCAGTTCAACCGACTTGATCTTGAAGGGTTCGGCCCACGACCGTTTCCGGGGGGCGGTGGCGTCTGACATGAATGCGCTCCGTCAATGATGATGCTCTTGTTCATCAGCGATTTTCGGAGGGGCCTTGGAAGGGACCACCACAACGGAAACCGCTGTGGCATTTCATCCCTTGCTCGGCGGGGAATGAACCCCGCAACTGAAGTGGCCGACCGCCACGATAGGCCCGTGCGCGGCAAGACTCAAGCCATCACAGCGTGTGGTCGCCCGCAGCCCAGAGAAGGCGCAGGCCCAGCGCCCCCAGAAACAGGCCGGTGGCCCGGTCCAGCCACGTCTTGGCCGAGAGATAGGCCCGCCGCACGGGGCCGGAGGAAAAGAACAGCGTCACCGCTGAATACCACCACATCTCATTGAAGGTGACGACGGTGATGAGCGCCAGCATCATCCACAGCGGGGCGGCGCGCGGCAGCAGCGCCACAAAGATGGAGCCGAAGAAGATGGCCGCCTTGGGGTTGGAAAGCTGCGTCCACACCCCCTGCAGAAAGGGGCTGCGCACCGGCGTGGCGGGGTCCGTTTCCAGCGGCAGGGGTTCGGCTGCGTGCCGGAAGATGTTGAAGGCCACCCACAGCAGAAACAGCGCCCCCACCAGCTTCATGGCCACGAACAGCGGCGGCACCAGCCTGAACAGCAGCGCCAGGCCAAACAGGGCCGCCGTGGACCAGATGATGGTGCCCACCGAAAGCCCCGCCGCCACCTTGATGCCGGCCACCCGCCCCTGCGTTACCGCCGTGCGCGCCGTGATCAGAAAACTTGGCCCCGGCGAGATCACCGCCATCAGCTGAATGAGGCCGATGGACAGAAGCGGGGTGAGATCAGACATCGCCAATGGCCCTGCGGAACTGGCGTACGGTCTCCGCCATGCCCATGACCAGCGCATCGGCCACCACCGCATGGCCGATGGACACTTCAGCCAGATTGGGCAGGGCGGCAATGAGGCGCGGCAGGTTTTCCCGCGTCAGATCATGCCCGGCATTGAGGCCAAGCCCCGCCTTTTCCGCCGCCCGGCCCGCCGCCACCACCCTGGCAAATTCGCGCTGCATGGCGTTTTCGTCCAGCGCCCCGCCATAGGGGCCGGTGTAGATTTCAACGCGGTCCGCCCCCACCGCCCTGGCCAGCGCCGGGGCCTTGTCATCCGGGTCAATGAACAGCGACACCCGCATGCCGCCGCGGTGCAGGCGGGCCACTACCTCTTCCAGCAACGCCCGGTTCCCGGCCACGTCCCAGCCATGGTCCGAGGTGCCCTGCCCCGGCAGGTCCGGCACCAGCGTCACCTGATCCGGCTTCTCCGCCTCGCACAGCGTGAGAAAGCGCTCATCCGGATAGCCCTCGATGTTGAATTCGCGGCCCGGAAACTCGGCCCGGATCAGGCGCGCCAGATCCGTTACGTCAGTGCGCCGGATGTGGCGCTCGTCGGGGCGCGGATGCACCGTCAGCCCCGAGGCCCCTGCCGCCAGCGCAATACGCCCGATCTGGGCCACGTCGGGCCACGGCACATCACGCCGGTTGCGCAGATAGGCGACGGCATTGACGTTGACGGACAGGGTGCAGGCCATGGTCAGTTCTCCCAGCCCGCTCCTTAGCATCCGGGCGGTCCGGAAAAAGGGGCCGGTTCGGGATTTTTTCGCCAGACCGCCCTGGGCCTAGCCTTCGCCGCCCTGTGCCCCCGGCTGGCGGACGGTCTCCAGATCAGCCGCCGAAAAGCCGCGCGGCCCCACCAGCATCTGCAATTCCGAAATGAACTGGCGCCGCGCCTTCTCCACATCGAGCACCGGTGACTTGGTGCTGGGCATGCGGCCGTCCTGTGGCTTCTGGGCCACCAGCAGGTCATGCACCTGAACACAGGCGTCAATGATCGGCTGCCGGGTGCCGCGAAAGGCCGAAGGCCGGGGGGGCCCCGCCGCATCCGGATCGGTATTGGGAAAGAACACCCGCCCCACATCGGCCAGCACCGCCAGACGGGCGGCCGTATCGGTGGGCGAATGGCTGGTGCCGCCGCGCTGCATGGCGGCGAAGTAGCGCGCCGCATCCTCCATCTCGGTCAAAACCCGCCCGCCCCAGGCTATGATCTCGCCGCTGTGCCGGCGCAGATAGGCCTCATAGCCGTCATCGGCACGTGCTGGGTCCGCCACCGGCGAAGCCGCAGGCCGGCGCCGCAGCGCATAGGCCGCCGCCGCCAGCGCCGCCGCCGCCATGGCCAATTGCAGCAGATCCAGCGCCGCCACGGTTATACCTTCATGGCCTCGGCACCGCGCGAAATGCCGGCCACGCCGGTGCGCGCCACCTCGATGAGGCCGAGCGGCACCATGAGCGAGATGAACTGGTCAATCTTGTCGGGCTTGCCGGTGAGCTCAAAGATGAAGCTTTCGGTGGTGGCGTCAATGACCCGCGCCCGGAAGGCGTCCGCCAGGCGCAGCGCCTCCATGCGCTTCTCCCCGGTGCCCGAAACCTTCACCATGGCGAGTTCGCGTGACAGGGTGTTGCCCTGCTCGGTCAGGTCGGCCACTGAATGCACCGGCACCATGCGCGACAGCTGGTTCTTGATCTGCTCCAGCACCGGCCTTGTGCCGGTGGTGACAATGGTGATGCGCGAGACATGGCGCTCGTGCTGGGTTTCCGACACGGTGAGCGAGTCGATGTTGTAGCCCCGGCCCGAGAACAGGCCGATGACGCGGGCCAGAACGCCCGGCTGGTTGTCAACGATGACGGCCAGCGTGTGGGTCTCCTCGGCCTGCTTCTTGGCTTCCATGAAATAGGCGGAACCGGTGGCGGTGAGATGGCTGTTCATGGTCTCCTCCTTACACCAGCTGGGCGCCCTTGGCGTCGATGATGCTGCCCACGTCTTCGTCGGCAACCTCCTCGCCCAGGATCATGTCATTGTGCGCCTTGCCCGACGGGATCATCGGGAAGCAGTTGGCCACATTCATCACTTCGCAATCGAACAGCACCGGATGGGGCGCGTCGATCATCTGCTTGATCTTGGCGTCCAGTTCATCCGGCTTGGAAGCGCGAATGCCCACCCCGCCGAAGGCTTCCGCCATCTTGACGAAGTCGGGCAGCGATTCCGAATAGCTGTGCGACAGGCGGTTGCCGTGCAGCAACTGCTGCCACTGCCGCACCATGCCCATGTAATGGTTGTTGAGAATGAAGATCTTGATGGGCAGCTTGAACTGCACGGCGGTGGCCATTTCCTGCATGGTCATCTGCACCGAGGCATCGCCGGCAATGTCGATGACCAGCGACTTGGGATGGGCCACCTGCACGCCCACCGCAGCCGGCAGGCCATAGCCCATGGTGCCAAGCCCGCCCGAGGTCATCAGCCGGTTCGGCTCCTCGAACTTGTAGAACTGGGCCGCCCACATCTGATGCTGGCCCACCTCGGTGGTGATGTAGGTGTCGCGCCCCCTTGTCAGCTCATAGAGCCGCTGGATGGCGTATTGCGGCATGATGACGTCCTTGTTGGCGCGATAGCGCAGGCTGTCGCGCGCCCGCCATTTGTCAATCTGCGTCCACCATTCGGCCAGCGCCTTCTTGTCGAGGGCGGCGTTGCGCGCCTTCCACACCCGGATCAGGTCTTCCAGCGCATGGGCGGCGTCACCGGCAATGGCAATGTCCACCGGCACCGTCTTGTTGATGGACGAGGGATCGATGTCGATGTGGATTTTCCGCGAATGCGGCGCAAAGGCATCAAGCCGCCCGGTGATGCGGTCGTCAAAGCGCGCGCCGATGCAGATCATCACGTCGCAGCCATGCATCGTCATGTTGGCTTCGTAGGTGCCGTGCATGCCCAGCATGCCCAGCCATTCCTTGCCCGATCCCGGAAAGGCCCCCAGCCCCATCAGCGTCGAGGTGATGGGTATGCCGGTCATCTTGACGAATTCGCGCAGCAGCCGCGACGCCGTGACCCCGGAATTGATGATGCCGCCGCCGGTGTAGAGAATGGGCTTCCTGGCCGTGGCGATGAGGTCCACCGCCTGGCGGATCAGGCTCTGGTCGGGCTTGACGCGGGGCCGGTAGGTCGGGTGCTCGATGTTCTTCGGCCCCACATATTTGCCCTTGGCAAACTGCACATCCTTGGGCACGTCCACCACCACCGGACCGGGCCGCCCGTGGGTTGCCACATGAAAGGCCTCGTGCAGGATGCGGGCCAGATCGTTGACATCCTTCACCAGCCAGTTGTGCTTGGTGCAGGGCCGGGTGATGCCCACCGTGTCGCATTCCTGAAAGGCGTCATTGCCGATGAGATGGGTCGGCACCTGGCCGGAGATCACCACCATGGGAATGGAGTCGAGCAGCGCATCGGTGAGACCGGTCACGCAATTGGTGGCGCCGGGGCCGGAGGTGGCAATCACCACACCGCACTTGCCGGTGGAGCGGGCATAGCCCTCGGCGGCGTGGGTTGCCCCCTGCTCGTGCCGCACCAGAATGTGCTGAACCTTGTCCTGCTGGAAAATCTCGTCATAGATCGGAAGAACGGCACCGCCGGGATAGCCGAACACATGTTCCACCCCCTGATCGGCCAATGCCTTCAGCACGATCTCGGCACCCGTCATCAAATCGCCAGCAGCCATGATGTCCTCACTCTTTCCTGCTCCGTTACACATGAACGCCACCATCAGGCAATAAAAAAGGCCCCCGGAGGAGCCTGTTTCGCGCAACACCCAAATCCCCGGAGGCCTCAGGCCCCGGTGGCGTTGCGCGTCCCAACTACGATCAGCGTGTTCATGGCCCTTTTCTAGAAAGGCTTGGCGGCCCGGTCAAGGGGGCGGAACTGCGGGCCACTGTGTCATCTGGCCGCGAAACCAGGTCAACTGGCGCTTGATGTAGTGGCGGGTCGCCGTCTTGGCGGCCACCACCGCGTCTTCCAGGCGCCACTCCCCCCGGATGACGCCCAGAAGCTCCGGCACGCCGATGGCCTTCATGACCGGCAGATCGGCGTCATAGGCCGGAAGGGCCGCCACCTCGTCCAGCGCCCCCGCCGCCAGCATGCGGTCAAAGCGCGCCTCGGCCCGGGCATAAAGCGCCTCGCGCGCCACCGAAACGAACATCCGCTCCACCTGCACCCCGTTCAGCGCCGCCCCCTGCCGCCCCTGTTCCTGCCAATGGGAAAGGGGCCTGCCGGTGCCCTCCACCACCACCAGCGCGCGGATCAGGCGCTGCCGATCATGGCCATGCAGACGGGCCGCCGCCACCGGGTCACGGGCTTGAATCTCTTTGTGCAGATCGCCCCGGAAGTCCCTCCATTTATTGCGGATTTCGTCATCAATGGGGGGAATGTCGGCAATCCCCTCCTCCAGCGCCTTGAAATAGAGCCCGGTGCCGCCCACCAGAATGGCAAGCCGCCCCTCGGCCCACACCTCACTCATTGCTGCCCGCGCGTCCCTGAGCCAGGCCGCCACCGAATAGGCGCTGGCACCGCTGACATGGCCGTAAAGCCGGTGGGGTGCGGCCGCCTCCTCCGCCGCCGTGGGCCGGGCCGACAGCAGGCGCAGGTCGGCATAGACCTGAAGCGCATCGGCATTGATGATGACGCCGCCACGCTCCCGCGCGGCCTTCAGGCCAAGGGCGGACTTGCCGCTGGCGGTGGGGCCTGCAATAAACAGAGCGGATTTTGCGGCAAGGGCACTCATTTGGATTCCGTTCTGGTTCTCATAGCAGCCCCCGGCTCCGGCGCAATCACCGACCGCATCGTGGCCCGCCTCAGGGCGCTGGGCGCCGATGGTGTGCGCTGGCTGGCCCCCGGCGACGCGCTGGAGGTGCCCGCCTTCTCCCGCCTCTCCGAATTTCTTGCCGAAATCCGCAGCCAGCCCATCGATTTCGCCGTCGTCTCCACCGAAAACCGGCGCAAGCGCCTGCTGGTGGCCGACATGGATTCAACCATGATCCATCAGGAGTGCATCGACGAACTGGGCGTGGCCGCCGGGGTGGGCGATGAGATCAAGGCCATCACCGTGCGCGCCATGCGCGGCGAGCTGGACTTTGACGGGGCGCTGCGCGCCCGCGTCGCCCTGCTCAAGGGGCTGGAGGAAAAGGTCATCCAGCGCCTGCTGGCCGAGCGCATCACCTTCATGCCCGGCGGCACAACGCTGCTCGCCACCATGAAGGCCTTCGGCGCCCATACGGCACTCATCTCCGGCGGCTTCCGCCAGTTCACCCGGCCGGTGGCCAGAGCCCTGGGCTTTGACGAGGAACAGGCCAATGAGCTGGAGATCAGGAAGGGTCATCTGACCGGCGAGGTCATTCCGCCCATCCTCGGCTCCGCCGCCAAGCTGCACGGCCTGAAGCGCCTGGCCGCCGGGCTGGGCCTGGAAATGGAAGACACCATTGCCGTGGGCGATGGCGCCAATGACGTGGCCATGCTGGCCGAGGCCGGCATCGGCGTGGCGCTCCATGCCAAGCCCCACGTGCAGGAGTCGACCCTCATCCGCATCAATCATGGCGACCTCACCGCCCTGCTCCATCTGCAAGGCTATGCCCGCCACGAATTCCGCGACAGTTAGGCCCAGCCGCAAATGGCCGCTTGCCAAAAGCCCGCCGACTGAACAAAGTTCACCGCACCTGCACGAGGAAACCATGGCAAAGAAACCCGCAAAGAAGACATCCGCAAGGAAGCCCGCCAAACCGGCAGCAAAGAAGGCCGCCCGCAAACCCGCCAGAAAGCCCGCCAAACCGGCCAGCCGCACGGCCACGTCCCGCAAGGCCCCGGCCAAGACAAAGGTGAAGGCCAAAAAGCCCGCCGCCAGGAAGGCCGCCAGAAAGCCGGCGCCGAAAAGTGCCGCACCGCTGATGAAGGTCAGCCGCGACCAGCGCAAGTTCCTGCTGGGCGAGGAGGCCATCTCCAAAAGCTGGTACAACATTCAGGCCGATCTGCCGGTGCCGCTGGCCCCGCCCATGCACCCCGGCACCCACCAGCCCGCCGGGCCGGAAGACCTTTCGCCCATTTTCCCCATGGAACTCATCCGGCAGGAGATGACCCAGGAGCGCGAGGTCGATATCCCCAAGCCGGTGCGCGACATCTACCGCATGTGGCGCCCCACACCGCTCTATCGCGCCATCGGCCTGGAAAAGGCGCTGGGCACCACCGCCAGGATTTTCTACAAATACGAGGGCACCTCGCCCGCCGGTTCGCACAAGCCCAACACCGCCGTGCCGCAGGCCTTCTACAACAAGGAAGCGGGCATCAA